>Ga0210059_1000040_pt1 | contig 92980 bp, 54 predicted proteins | sample Ectturendosymbi2_FD_188042 | JGI IMG/M metagenome (GOLD analysis project Ga0210059, IMG submission 188042) | Ecteinascidia turbinata endosymbiont from Florida, USA - Sample 2 (SPAdes) (version 2) | ecosystem: Host-associated > Tunicates > Ascidians > Unclassified | place: Key West, Florida...
TGATCTGCAACTGTTGTTTCTCAATCACTTGACAAAAAGTGATAAACGGGGTTGGTTGACCAGATGACCGCCACGGTCTTTCGCCAATCCTATATGACACAGCGCCCCTCTTTGTTTACACTGATCAGCTATTGTGCCATTGTATTCTCATTTGCTCTAATGTTCGCTAATGGTTGGTTTACTGCATGCGATGGCTTTTATGGTGCTTCTGCTTATTGGCTGAGTCATATGAAACAATAAACCATTACCATTACCATAAATGTCTAGCTAATCTTTCATCTTTCGCAGCAAGAGTATGTAAAAGTTCTACATAGTTGTCACGTTTAGAGGAAATCGAACTCTCATCGTTACTACAAAATGCTAATTGCTGTTTGGCTGAGAAGCAATTTACATTAATGAGGTCTTTCAAAATCTCTCGATTTTCCCTTACCTTAGCATTGTGAAGCTGATCGTTCAAAGTCAAAGTATATCATTGCGCTTCCAAAAGTTTTTAAAGCAATTTCGGTTTTGAATGTTATTTTTTGACCTGGCATGTCTGCTGAGGCTTCTTAGTAGATTTTTCATGTCACAAAATCCTGTTGTAGTCCACATTTTCATAGCAAGTTTTCCCATTGTCGGTCACGCCAGTGATGCCATATCACTAGGATAGAATTGCCTATGTCGTAACAATCGAACGTTTTCATTGAGGCAGGGATATTGGCTGCCTCCCTTCGCAGCCTTATCATTGAAGCTGCATGTCTGACTAGCTACTGATGTGACAACGCTGCATATTCAGTATATTATGCACAACGTGAAGTAAGTGCCAGTCTATGGAATGCGAGAGCATATAGTAGGAGTACATATATTAAAAGTGTATACAAACATTAAACTGTTATTCACATGAAGATTGCAGAGCTGACTAAAAGGTGATTGCACGGCAAGCGCTCACCACCACAGTTTGTGACAAACTGCTCAATGCGAATGCCACCCGGTGAGAGGAGCACAAGCAATCGCTGCCTCCCTTCATGACTCTCCCCTGACTTGAAGAAGAAATGCGCAAATTCAGATATATTGACTATGAAAATGAATAGAATCATACAATAATTGCACCTTTTCAACATGAAAGGACATATTTTTATTCAATTTGTTATTTTGGATCCCTAATTCGTTTTGCACATTTCATGATTATGCTAAGGGAGGAACTCCCTTCCTTGCCTCCCCTGACGGCCCGTCACTGATTTTTTAACATTCAGATTTTTGAACAACTTTCTTGCTCTGTAAAACAGCGTTGCCATGAAACTTTTCACTGTGTTGAAATATTTTTTTTTCTTTCAGGAATTTGGAGCAACATGTGGCTTGCCCTGAAAAACAGCGTGTGACATGGATTCATTCTATTGAATATATATATTTTTAATCATTCAGAATTTTGAACAACTTGCGCATGCCCTTAAAAATAGAGTTTGCCCTGAAATTTTTCACTGCTTTGAAATATTTTTATCTTTCAGGATTTTCGAGGAACTTGCGCTTGCCCTGAAAACAAAGTTTGTCGTGAAATTTGCGCTGTATTTAATATACATTTTACATTCAGGATGTTTGAGCAAGTTTTGCTTGCCCTGAAAAACAGATTGTGCCCTGAATTCACTGTATTGAATGTATTTTTTATCCTTCAGAATCTTGAACAACTTACGCTTGCCCTGAAAAACAGAGTTTGCCCTGAAAATTTTCACTGCATTGAATATAGTTTTTATATTCAGGATTTTTGAGCAACTTGTGCTTGTCCTGAAAAACAGAGTATGCCCTGAATTCACTGTATTGAATATATATTTTTTCTCATTCAGAATTTTGAACAACCAGCGCTTGCCCTGAAAAACAGAATTTGCCCCGAAATTTTTCACTGTATTGAAATATTTTTTATCATTCAGGATTTTTGAGCAACTTGAGCTTGCACTGAAAACAGAGTTTGCCCTGAATTTTTCAGACCGGGGGCCGCCCCCCCGCCTCGTACGCCACTGCCGATTATAAAAAATCTAATGTTTTTCAAACGCGTTTAAAGACTCTAGCGTTTACGGTTACCAACTACATAGGCTACGTGAATTAATCGCTCAAAATTTTGATGACAACGGGATCCACTTCTTATAACCGCGAAAGTGTTGTAGAAGACATACTTCGGAAGTCATTGCCTTAGAGCAAAGTCGCTGCTCAGCTTCCATTGAACGTGTTGTGTTGGTGAACATCCGAATCATGTAAATACAGTATAAGAAACGCAATCTTGAGGCACCCGCGATGACTATTTGCTCAACTGCAGTATTGGCTGCAAAAAGCATACTGCAGATCGTGCACTTACAGCATTGAGAGGTTGACTAGCGCTTTTGCGAGAACGTTCATGAGCAATTGGTGGAATTTATCCAAAGTAGAAGCTTGGAACTTCACTATCAAAACTTGTAAATCTTGTCAATTCAATGAAAGCAGACTTTTTATTTGTCGACTTAAATCTGAGCACAATCGTTCGGGAGAAAACGCCAGAAACATTGCACGTTTCATGGCTGATGCTTCAAAAATAAACAGCATAAAAAATATTTAAATGTTAAAACTCGGTTGTTGTTTTCCCCAGCCCTAATAAGTTTTCTGGCTATGCGCCAGGTGGCTTTGCTAGTATTTACCAAAACATCTTGTGGTTTGTTTTTGATTTGATCTTCGTCGTGATTGTTAGTAGCAGTACATTTTGTTTATCTGAACTGACCAAATTTGAATTGATTATCTCAACTTTTTAGCATATATTTGAGCCCAACTAGATAAGTGCTAGATACCTAGATGTAGCAACATTGTTTACTTGTATACACTACTAGTTCCTATACCACCACCATGGGCTTAGCCATGAGTGGCCATGTTCACCAAAATATATCAATTTCGTAATGTGCACCCATTTTGCCAATTTTACAGATGCGTCGTACTACGGTTGAGTGAACATGGTGACGTCATCGAAACGCAAACAATAAAGTTTGTCTTCCAAAGTTTTTTGCAAACTCGGTCCCTGGCGCTGAGTAGCTCTACTGGTTTGTTGACTCCAGGAATATCTCATTAAACCAGGGGTGGTCAATTAATTTTGCTCTGGGGCCACTTTGAGAAGGCTGCATTAACGGAGGGCAGTACCTTCTTATAGAAGTAGAAGCAAGTCTCGGTTTATAGCCTCAGTACTAACACTTATTATGAGAAGTTGGAGGAAATTTCAGATTTGACAATATTCCGGAATGCTTCTGCGAGCCACTGAAAACGCTGTGGCGGGCCACATTTGGCCCGCGGGCCGCTATTTGCCCACCCCTTCAGTAAACGAGTAATGTGATTTTTTCCCGTGCTTGATCCTTACAAATTAGTAATTTCGTTTATTGCATACATTCATATCATATGTTGTCTGAAAATACACTTGCATCAAACGATGCAAATGGGGTTTGTTTTCGTTCTGAAGATGTTTCGAGATAAATGTAATGGCGAATGTAATCGTGATGAGTACCTATGTAATATTAAATGATTACATTTTGATTTTGTTTATTCGTAATCATTATCGTAATCGAGCAGGTGGCAAGTTATCGTAATCGGTTACGTTTGGGATGTAATTGCCCCATGTCTGATATATATTAACCTTTTATCTGCTTGACTTGCACAAAGTGTGCAGACCCATTTTGAAACCGGCTATGGTTGAGAAGCGCTGGCTGGCAGTCTTCATTGTGACTTGCGCATTTGGTCTAGCTGTTGGGTTGGGCATTTTCCTATTACACGTGCATAGTGTTAATCCCTGCCTTTGTTCGTTACCATTAGAACCATCACTAGAAGGTCTTCAATTGGGGTCTTTTCGTTTGTGCAGGCGGATTGACATTCGAAACTTTGACAAAAAATCCATTGATTTATTATGTTTCACACTTCACATTGGGAGGGCTTGAAGCTTTGTTTAGGGGGTCTAAGCCCACCAAAGCCCCCGTGGAGACGGAACTGGTTACCAACAGGCGTCTATTTCAAAAACTGTATTACCAAATCATACCAGGCGGGACATCCGCATTTTCATTGCTCAGCAGCGATTAGAAAGTCTTACATTCGACGGCAATTGTGTTGAACACCTTTATTCCGTATAGTCATTGCTAAGTTGTGCAACTGTTTCCATTCAAGCCCTTTTTAATAAAAACTTTAACCACAACTATATCTAAACTTCGTTTACCCTTGCGTAAGGTTTTCAGACTGAGGTTCTTGCCTCAAGTTCATCAAAATGAGAGCAACGCCTTTTCTGTGCTTTTTTTGTTAAAATGAATTTTTATATGACTGCAAATGTTAAGTATAGCCTACCGTTGAACAAAGGAGCATTTTACGAAACTGACGCTGATTCACTCTACTTGCTGTTTAAACCGACAATCTGAGCTCAAACTAGAAAGGCCTACATGCAAATGCACTAACTGCATTACCCCGCTTCAAGAACGTGATCTTCCGACACCATTTCGTCATGCAGAAAGAGCCGTTATATTGAAACTGAGCAACGTTACCTTTGCAGAGTTCTTCTCTTCAACCAGCAAAATTTAATGTTCATAAGGCCACCTAACCACTAGGCTACACCTTATGGCACTTATTGAAAATATCTCACTGAATAAAAAAGAAAAACAGACCACTGAACATTAAAAATAGCATGAGATGTTCCAAGAAATGTTTTTTTTTATTTTGGCAACGGCAATTAGTGGCATGCCAACGCGTGAAATATGCTTCTTACCAGGGAAGTTGAGGCGAACAATCTTGTCCAGGAGCGCCATGGCGATTCACTCAGTGTCGGTGAATTGGACACACAACCTTCCAATTGAGAGGCGAACGCTGTCACTGAGCTATCGCCGCCGCAGCGAAATCTCCGTCGCCAATGCCTAGGTATCAGGTGATGTTATGATATGTAGTTGGGGCATAACTGAGGAACCAACGATACGAGAAAAAGGGTTAAGCTAGCCTTGACTATTTACCGTGATTTTATGCAAAGCCTTTTTTATCAGATTGTGAGAGAAGGTGCAATATAAACTGCGAACAACCGCAGCCCTAACTTCTGCTAATCTGCCTCCGAATGTCATCTCTTTCCTTTGTTCAAATGGCTTATGACTGGGATGGTAGAAATGGTTTGTCTGGCGAGGAATGTGTAGTGAATGGGGCACAATGGCCCCCAAGTAAGTGTGTCAAAAAGCCCTGATTTCAAGACAAACTCTAGGGCACTTTAGTACATTGCATTTGACCCCGATTTTTAAGTAAACGTTTCATCAATTTCTGATTCCACAGCCACATGTGGTGTTTTTTCAGGCTAGCCTACCAGTCTAGGGTTTCTAAACACAAAAATTGAAGAGTTAGAAGTTTGAACACTTTTAAAAATATCTGAAAATAATAACGAAAAACAAAAACGTTTGAACTCCTTTCGAAAATTTATTTTTCATCAGCAACGTGCCGCCTCCCAAAAGGTGCCGCCCGGGGCTCGTGGCGCCCAGCCCCTGCTACGCGACTGCGCAAACGTAATGCTGATGATCGATACGAGTCATACTTTGAAAACACATGACTCGTAACAAAGCATATCTCCTTGTGTGGAAGGTTTGCTTGTAGTAAATCGAACAATCCGCAAATATTGTCAAAGCAAGTCGAATTGCCTTTGGGATTTACGCATGCTTAGACATTAATAAAATCATATCTTTCTTAATTTTATCCACCGGCAAACATTGTTCTCGAACTCGAAGATATTGCTCTTTTTCCGTGCCGTCTTTGCCTGGTCAGTTTCGCACCTTTGCGCCACGTGTGGTGCTGTCTGTCTTTTCGATCAACTGTACCTGGTGCGTTGTGTCACCTGGTAGGCTAATAAGTGAAAAATGGTAAGTTTTCGGTGTTTGCATACTTTTTGAGCTGTTATTCGCAGTTTTGTGTTTTCTTCATTTCTTTATTTATTTTCCACGGCTTTCAGTACGATTTTTTGATGCTTTTTCTCATGCGTTCGATGATTTTGACAGAAGTTTGTTTATAGCATAGGTCTACTGCTATTCCTTCTTGAGCTAAATCTGGTCGATATAAGTTCTTTGTTTGTTATTTATAAGGTAGTGGCTACAGAACCGCCCGTGGATCTTTAAACTTGAAACCTTATTCGACCACCTCCTGTAATGTGACAGTAACACTTAGAAGAGAATAAAGTAGCCTTGGTAAAAACATATCAGTAGTTAACGCAAAAGGTGAACCTAAAGGCAGTGGCTATAGATACGCCTGTGGATGTTGAAATTTGAAAACTTATTCATCATGCGCCACCTGTGACGTAACAGTAACACACGACGACAGTGCAGTAAGCTTGATAGAAACGAACTAAACGTAAAGGCAGTGGCTATAGATACGCCTGTGGATCTTGAAATTTGAAAACTTATGAATATGCCACCTGTGACGTAACAGTTACGCATGAAGATAGTGCAGTAGGCTTGGCAGAAATGAACTAAACTTAAAGGATGAACCCTAACTGTAGCCCTTACCTAACAGTAACACAAACCCTAACCTAACGCTATCCTATCCCTAACCCTTAAACGTAACATCTAAGCCTAAAACCAAAGTCAACAAGGTGAGATTCGAAACCCAAAACCATTGGCAGAGTGGCTGTAACACATAACTGTTATACTATGCGATGCACGCAGTTTGAATGACAAACTGACCCTTTTGTTTGAATTGTGTCAGGGCACACGTATCCATAGTCACTTCCAAATATAAAAGATAAACCCTAAAGCTAATTTTAACCCTAACAGTAGCCTTAACCTGATGCTAACAGTAACTTACCCTAAGCTAACGCTAACTTAAAGCTGAGCTAACCGTAATACTAATCCCTAAAGATAACACGTAAGCCTGAAAAAAAGTAAAAACAAAAAAACGAAAGTCAGCAAGGTAGGAGTCAAACCGAAAATCATTGGCATAGCAGCTGTAATGCATAACCCTTAAGCTACGAGATCCACTCCATTTGAATGACAAACTAACCCTTTTATTTGAATTGCGTTAGGCCGAGCGTATCCGTAGTCACTTCTAAACCTAACCTTATCCCTTGCGCTAACCTAACGCTAACCCCAAAACCTAACCCCTAAAGCAAAAGTTTTGAAAAAGGGAGTGGCTACGGATACGCCTGTGGATCTTGAAATTTGAAAACTTATTCATACGCCTCCTGTGACATAACAGTAACATAGGATGAAAGTGCAGTAGGCTTGGTAGAAACGAACTAAACATTAAAGATAAACCCTAAACCTAACCGTAGCCCTAACCTAACACTAATCTCTAAATGTAACACCTAAGCCTGAAAAAAGTAAAGAAAAAACTGAAAGTCGGCAAGATGAGAGTCGACCCAAAAACCATTGGTAACACATAACCCCTAGGCTACAAGATCCACGCTGTATGAATGACAAACCCTTTTATTTAAATTGCTTCAAGACAGGCGTATTCGTAGTCACTTCCTTTGAAAAAAGTAAAGAAACTGGTCCTACGAATTGAAACGTGCAAGCAGTCACTACTATGAAAATGTAAGGTGCCAAGATGAGAGGCGAACTGAGAACCATTGGCACAGCAGATGTAAAACACATCTGCTAAGCTACTGGGAAAACACTGCGTGAGTGACTGACTGCTTTATTCAAACAGTGTCATGCAAGGAGGTACAGTGGAATAAGTTTTTAAATAAGAAGATCCATGGGTTTTTCCTTAGCCACTTCCTATTTGTAATGGTGGTTTGAACATTTTTGGTTATGTATAGCTGTGTAGATAATATCACAATTAATGACATCTTGACCAAGTCGAATGTTAAAGCACAAGTCATGTTATGCATCTGAGCTTATCCACTTAGCAACGGATTGCCCACTATCATTTGTGTTATGTTAATGATGTTGACATATGATTTAACGATTGTGTACCCTCTGATTGCTTTCTGCTTTTGTTTTTTTGTTATGTTTTTCCGTTTTTCTTTGTGATTTGACTGTACGTTAAAGCTTATCAACATGATAATGTTGTGCTGCGCAATTAGTATTGACCATCCTCAAAGAAAATTGTGTGAAATTGATTTTTTGTGATGTTTGTTCTAAGCATAAGCTACATTTTATTTTTATCTCAATCTGCTTAACACTACCAGAAACTCTACTCTAGCCTACATCAATAACCAAAAGCAAAATGATAAATACAAGAGACAGTCTAGGATCATGTGAATACATTAAACAACAAATAATACTACGTCATGCATTTTGGGTACCCTGTAAAAAACAAATAGGATCAGTCAGTAACTGATCTTTGTGGACGGATGTAAAATCACATAACTGGAGTCATAGAAAGGGATATTTTATGGTGAGCAATGTCACCACAACGGTAGTAAAAATATTGCGTGTCAGTCTAAGCCTGATGTCAGCTACCATCGCTCTCATGCCAGGGCAAGGGTATTCCACCCTTGTCAATACCTTCCATTGGAACATAAAAACAGATTTCAACTGTTGTGAAAATAGAAAAATTTATATCATGGTAACTTTTAGACTTTACATGTTTGGTGGAAGCTCATTAAAATGCAATGACAACATATTTTCTTTGTATGCTTACCCTAATTTCTTGTGTAACACTTTTTCTACTCTGTGTATGTCATGACACATGCGCTAACACCTTTGCTGCTGGTGTACAAGATATTTGTGCTTCAAATTGAGCAGATGGTTTTGTGCTATTTTGCTTGCCACTATGCAACTTCATAACTTGCCAGGTGATTGTCCTAGAGAGCTGTTCAAATGCTCAATAGATGCGGCAAGTCTTCTAGATAGCAATGAAGAAAATTGGAAAGTTTCAGATTTTGTTTTTTTTGTGGGTGACATAAGTGAGTTACAGTAGGTTTTAGGCTATTTTGGCTCAGGTTCTACAGACCTGGTAAAAGTCTCAAAGACGCGGCAAGTCTTCTAGTCTGCACTCGAAAAAAAATTTTTAGCTTAGGGGGTGCGGGTTTTTTTTTGAGTGACATCATAAGTAGAAGACTTTTAGGCCACCTTAGCCCACTTTGCCTGGCCCTGGGTGCCAACTGTTTGGTGGTAGTATTTCACTGAAGTTTTTACTGGAAACTAGGCTACAATCTGAGTCTTTTGATACTTTACATGACCTGCTAGGGTTTCAGGTTAGAAAGTTGTGATGTAAGTTAGTAAAAATATTTGACTAATTAGATAATTAATTAATTTGTTTATTTTAGATCAAAACTTTTGAACCAGAAATGCTAGAAAGTCGATCAAAGGCTCAAAAGACTCGGACTCGAGTATAGTTTCTAATGAAAACTTCAGCGAAACACTTTGGCCTAGTGATTGGGCCCTAGGCCAGGCAACATGAGCCAAAATGACCCTAAAACTACTTCACTTATGATGTCAGTCACAAAAAATCCGCATTCACCAACCAAAAAAATTTTTTTGAGTGTTATCTACTAGACTGGCCAATCCGTTTGAGCCCTTGAACAGCTCTCTAGTGCAATCAGTGGAGGAGCTAGGGCGTTGGTAAGGCAACCGAAAACTAGTGTTTTTAGGCCGAAATCGAAGTACGAATATATCGTAGGTCGGCTCTCAACGTGTTAAAAAGAATATAAACATAGTAGTAACAGAAAAATACTGTATAATGAAGTCACATTCACATTAATTGTTATTTTGAAATATTTTATTAAGTTTGACGTTGTATAGTTATTTTGATGTCATAAATCAAGTTGTTGATTTTCATGATTTTTGACATGTTTTAATAAAATTTTATATTTTGCTATAAGTGAACCTTGAGTTCTTTCAAATCATAAGATAGTGTGTTTGTAGCATAGTTTGTTTTTTGGAACAGGCGCACGGTTGGAAATCTTCATGTGAAAACATATTTAAGATAGTCCTTGCGTAGCCGTTGTCAGTTACCTAGCCACTGCCAGTAAATGATTTCTACACTATGATAAGGTTTCCTTGGCTGCTACAAAAGTTGACCATGCATATTCCATCATTTGATTTGGAAATATTCAGTATGTTTTTTAATTTATATGATATACAATGGTATGTAGAATTTAAAAAAAAGTTAAAACCCTAGTTATTCATATAGCCATCTTTATTTGTCTAAAAAAGCGTTGCTATATTACATTTCATAATTTGTATTTATCCGAAAAAGCTTGTCCTTGATTGGTTCACATGAATACCTTAACTGCTGGGCTGTTTCAGCCTAAAAACCACTAGTTTGCACATGTCTTTGCACAGGAATAACTCAGGCGCTGAAAGCGCTAGAGAGCTCTTCAAATCAAAAGACTTGGTAAGTCTTCGAGTCTGCAATGAAAAAACAATTGGTTTTGGATCTTTTGTGAGCGATGTCATAAGTCGAGTAGTTTTAAGCCTTTTTGGCTCACTTCATCTGGCCCTAGGCCCAATCTGTTAGATGGTACTATTTCACTCAAGCTTTTATTTGAAACCAGACTAAAATGTGAGTCTTTTGATACTTTGGATGACTTGCTGGGGTTTTGGGCTTAAAAATTATGATCTGAAAGCAACAAAATTAATAATTAATCCACTAATTAGATAATAAATTATTTAGTTTATTTTAGGCCATAAAATTTGAACCAGAAACGCTAGAAAATCAAACAAGGGCTCAAAAGACTGATTCTAGCCTAGTTTCTAATGAAAACTTGAACAAAATGCTTCTGTTTAGTGGATGGGCCAGGACACCTGTAAATACCACAAGATCGCTGGACGCTGAGATCACTTAGCGATCTTAGTGATCTTGTCTTGGTGACCTTAGGGATCTTATCAATCTTAGCGATCTTGTGGTATTTACAGGTGTCCTTTGGGCCCTAGGCCAGGTAACATGAGTCAAAATGGCCAAAAACCTACCTTGCTTATGACGTTACTCACAAAAAAAAACAATACCAAAAAAATTTTTTTCATTGCAGGCTTGAAGACTTGCCAAGTCTTTTGAGGGTTTGAACAGCTATCTAGCGCAATTGGCTGAGGAGCGATGCAGTTGGTAAGACAACTGAAGTATGCTTGATTTTAGGCTGATTTCCAAGTATTACAGGGTGTCCCAGAAGTCGCACACCATGCAGATTTTATGCAAATACATACAAATAACAATTTTATTGATCACAATCATAACAGATGCTCCAATTGTGCACCCTCTGCATTAAAAACATAAAAAAACAAATTATTATATGGTGAAAAAAAACAAACTTATTATATGGTGCGGGACTTCTGGACACCCTGTATATTTGTATGCCAGCAGTGAACCTGTTAAACATTGCTAAACCTGAATGAAATGAGAGTTTTCAATTTTGTACAAACAAAACATGTCACATGTATGTGCAACCAAACAATCTAATTTTCATATAAAACATAACTCAAGAAATATCAACTCATAAGTAATATTTTATGTATACATATGCTTATTTCTAATGTCAAAGTTGCATTCCTTACAGTGTGTATCATCAATGTGCTTAATGTGATTCATTTTTTCCTTAGTAAGATGTTGACGATGCAGTGCTGATGTTGAAAAACAATGGGAGAAAAGAGTTACGGCATATATGCTTGAATATTATGATTTGAATGTTCATGCCTTGGCTGATGTGTTAACCAATTTTCTTGTATCTTGTACTGCTATGTTAAATCAAGATTTAGCATGTATGAATTAATGAAGATGAGACTGTTTTGGTGTGTATGCATATAGCTTTAAGACTGGTGAAATAATGCTTTGAATTTTTCCCGCTTGCAAATTTGTTGTTCCAGACTTAAGCAGGAGGCTTAAATTGAAAAATACTGGCATGTTTTTACTTCTCTCTTTTATTTTTATTGTTTGCAGGCATGTGCACGGCCTCTTGTGTCAGTGTACACTGAGAAAGGTGTACCTTCAGAAACATCAGTTACAATTCCGGCTGTTTTCAAAGCTCCAATTCGACCAGATGTAGTGAACTTTGTTCACACGAGCATCAGCAAAAACCATAGGCAGCCATATGCTGTAAATCGCTTTGCTGGTGAACAAACAAGTGCTGAATCATGGGGAACTGGTCGTGCTGTGGCAAGAATTCCCAGAGTTAGGTGAGTACTTTATCAAGGATGACAGAATCAAATGGTATACATAACAATTTAACTTGTAAACAGTTGGATAAATCAAGTTATATATGTTTAGTCCTACACAGGTTCAAAAAGCCTGAAAGTAAAACCCAGCAGGGTGTTAAGTAAAACCCTACTGGGTTTCAAATGTTTTCACAACCCCTAAAAGTTTGCCTTTGAGACAGTAAATATTAATTTGAACTGTATTTTTTTGGTCACAGACTGAATTTTTTTGAAATGATGGAAAAAATTAAGTGAATTTGGTCAGAATGTCCGAATTTATAAACTAATGAATACTGTTATGGAGTTTCAAAAAACTGTGCGACAAATGACCAAAATGTGTCAGCAAAAACTGACCAAAATGTCTCAGTGAAAAAAAAAACAGTAACTGAAACATGCAACACCTCACTTAACACTTTTGAAGCCAGTCTAAATCAAGGGGTTTGAAACAACCAGATCGCACGTGGCTTTGTGCGCGGGTAACTTGGGCACGAAAGTGGTAGAGAGCTGTTCAAAGGCTCAAAAGATGCAGCAAGTCTTCTAGTCAGCACTCGAAAAAAAATTTTTGGTTGGGGGTTGCAGATTTTTTGTGAGTGACATTATAAGTGGAGACTTTTTAGGCCACCTTGGCCCACTTCACCTGGCCCTGGGCTCAAACCGTTAGATGGTAGTATTTTGCTCAAGTTTATATCGGAAACTAGCAGAGATAGACTGATATAGCTTTTTTGAGGCTGATACCGATATATCGGCCATTCATGGGCCGATATATCGGCCGATACCGATATTTCCAAAATTTTTAAATCTTGTTTTCTGCTTCATTATCAAAAATATGATGTATTTTATGCCTTACCTTTTTTTCAAAACCTTAAAAATCAGAATTTATAAGCTGATATTTTTTAAATTGCAGCAATTTCAATACTTGATTAGTGTAACTTGTTAGCATAGTATACACTGTTTACAATAAATAAACACAGTGCCATGAATAAAAAAGAATGTTAAAATAACAAAGCAGTAAGAACAGAACACTGAATGTAAGAGAACTGTCTACAGTGTTTCAACCCGAAAAAGCAAAACAGTGCTTGATAGTTGATAGATGGTGAACAATGAAAAGGAAGTACAAAATGGAGCATCAAGTTATGGAGGTTAAAAGTAGTACAACACTGTATTCAATTAACCATTGCCAAAAATAAATATTTCCAAAACAGCAGTAACATTTTTGGTCTTTGATAGTATGTTTGTTGACAGTTACTGTACTACGTAAATCTTGTAAAATGTTGTTTTTGTATATATTTCACAAATCAACCTTTCAGACTCTTCTGCAACTCAGTGGGATTTCCATTTGAAAAGTCAATCCAAGTCATAAAGAACCAAATTTGGAATTTTGATGTAATGTAAGATTAAATAACTGCATGTCCTTAAAAAAGAAAAACTAGTTCCATTAGTTACTGCAACTGAGGTACTGGCATTGGTATGAAATGAAATAATGCAACTGATTTGTCAATTCTGAGTAGCTCCACATCAACAGTTTAAGATTGTCATGCAGAAAGCAAAGTTTATCTGCATTTTCACCAAGTAGCCTACCGTAACTTAGCCGGTCATCTACAACGTAGCCTAAAAAAAAGCAGCACTAGGCTATGACCGATTACCGCCCCTCCGCCAGAAGTAAATTCCATAAGAACAAGTCGCCATAACAATGGCTAAGGTGCACATGCGCGCATTACGCATCCGATGATTGTGCAATAATGCCCTGTTAGTTCTGATCCAATCACAAACAATGCGCTTTTAACTTGTGTTGTTGCAAACACTGCTTTGGCTGATTGTGTTTTTACACTTTGAGAACCGGTCTACGATATATTCGTACTTCAATTTCGGCCTAAAAAACAGCAGTTTTCGGTTGCCTTACCAATGCCCTAGCTCCTCCGCCGATTGCGCTAGAGAGCTGTTCAAGGGCTCAAATGATCAGCCAGTCTAGTAGATTGCACTCGAAAAATGTTTTGTTGGTTGGGGGATGCGGATTTTTTGTGACTGATGTCATAAGTGAAGTAGTTTTGGGGTCATTTTGATTCATGTTGCCTGGCCTAGGGCCCAACTGCTCGGCCGAAGTGTTTCGCTGAAGTTTTCGTTGGAAACTAGACTCGAGTCTGAGTCTTTTGAGCCTTTGATCGAGTTTCTAGCGTTTCTGGTTCAAAAGTTTTGATCTAAAATAAACAAATTAATTAAATATCTAATTAGTCAAATATTTTTACTAACTTACATCACAAGTTTTGAACCCGAAACCCCAGCAGGTCATGTAAAGTATCAAAAGACTCGGATTGTAGCCTAGTTTCCAGTAAAAACTTCTGCAAAATACTACCACCAAACAGTTGGCGCCCAGGGCCAAGCAAAGTGGGCCAATGTGCCCTAAACGTCCTCCACTTATGACGTCACTCAAAAACCACACCCCCCAAGCAAAAAATTTTTTTTGAGTGCAGACTAGAAGACTTGCCGTGCCTTTTGAGACTTTTACCAGGTCTGTAGAACATACCGGACCGGAGAAATTCCTATGCAAAGCCACGTGCGTTTAGGCCTTTTTTCCGAAAATCCATGAAACCTAGCGGACGCCAAAGAGTTAACAAACGGACAACAGTAATTGTGATGGAACAATGAACACTGACTACCACGCTGCTATCGGACCCAACGACAAATCATCGCTTGAATGTATTCGTGAAATGTTGGAGTAGCGCTCCTGTAGCTTGTATGCCTCATCTACAAACGCTGGCTTCACGTTTGCAACAGCTTGGATTGTGAGATCACAATTATCATTATCATGCCTCGTGGAAAATGTCGATTAAGTTAACTCATGAACACGATCTTTTAACTTGCGTACAGTATAAACCAGCGCGCTTATAGCATAGCCTAGTACATGAAGTTAAGAAAAGTAGAATCCTTTCAAGATGTTACTTGCAACTGCTTCATAGCGACAGTTGTCGTCACTAATGAGTAACGATTGCGTTTGTAATCATATTCATAACGCCATAAATGTTGCTTAACATAACACAATTCATTTTTCGTGCAAGCTTTTTTAAATTGATCTGTGCTAAACTTGGCATCGATTGGACTTCTGCACCATAAGTTCCAGTCAAACTTTTCGTGCTGTGAAAACTCCCAGATGTGTAACGGGAGTTTATTCGTACACAACACCTGCACGTGGTGGCTTCAAGCATTGCGAAACTTCCCGATGATTTTCGGTTGCGACGGCTGACGCATGATCCGTGGTTAATCTTGTGTGTTTGTTTATGAAACCGCACTTGCCAGCGTTGTTGTAAGATAACTGTCTTGACTTGGTTCATTGTGCTTTCTTGCGCAAGTTGTCTGGTTGTGTGAGGAATATAACAGCGTTTTGTCAACTCCTATTGAGGCCGATACCGATATATCAGTCGATCTCCAGAAACTAGGATACAATCTGAGTCTTTTGATACTTTGGGTAACCTGCTGGGGTTTCAGGTTCAAAAGTTATGATCTAAAGTAAGAAAAATATTTGACTAATTACATAATTAATTAATTTGTTTATTTTAGATCATAACTCTTGAACCAGAAACATTAGAAAGTCGATCAAAGACTCGGATTCGAGCCTAGTTTCCAATAAAAACTTCAACAAAACACTTTGGCATAGTGGTTGGGCCCTAGGCCAGGTAACATGAGCCAAAATGGCCCAAAAACTACTTCACTTATGATGTCACTCACAAAAATCCGCAACCCCCAACCAAAACATATTTTTTTCGAGTGCAGACTAGAAGACTATTCGATCCGTTTGAGCACTTGAACAGCTCTCTAGCGCAATCGGCAGAGGAGCTATGGCATTGGTAAAGCAACCGACAACTACTGGTTAAAGGCCGATTTCAAAGTACGAATATATCGACCCCGGCTCTTAAAGTGTTAACCATATTTTGTTATAAGGTTTTACCTGTCAGACGAATGTATTATTAAAAATGGAATATTACTGAAGTTCAGCAAAGTGACATTACTTGTTTGAAGACCAGGTACAACAATGCCACCAAGTAGATAATTGGAAACAGTAGTGTCCTGCATTCTATTGTAATTTTTTTGTGTTGATTCACATAAACATAGGGCTGATTGGGCAGCTCTTGCCTTAGAAGAAATGGTGTTTTAAATATGGTAAATAAACTTGTTTAGCAAGTAACATCATTATTTGTGTAACTTGAAAAGTGGTATGTAGTTGATAATTTCTAAAATTTAATCTTATCAAAGGGTTAGTATTTTTCCAACTTCCAGCATGATTTTTATTCTTTTGGTTACTTTGACTTTATCGTCATCCTGTCTATATACCTGCTTCACTTTAGCACATATCTGCTTTTTCAAGCTACTCATCTAGATTATTCAAAATCACAGACCAGTATGGGGATCTTGTTGTGGTTACATCAAAACTGCTATGATAACATTTAATGCATCCTGGTCATGCATTCAGATCTCTCCTGCGCACACACAAGTGTCTTTTTGCATTGGAGTGGAGTTCTTTTGAATATTTTGCAAATTTACCCCCACGTTTTCCCATAGTCTTGGGTTTTGTCAAATGGCAGAAGCCTGCAATGCCAGTTTTAATGCACTTCTGTGTTAGTTTGTCTGGCCAGAGGAGATTATCTGCTATTTGTTACAAGTTTCTACCTTCTTGATGATGCAGCTCATTTTTTAATGTGCAGTTATTTTTATGGTTTTGTCGACCTCATTTTGAGGTGGTTTGAACAGGAATGTTAGTTATTCCTGGAATTACAAAATGTATGCTTCAGTGTTATTTACACTTGCTTCTTCCATCACATTTACTTCATAATTTGCGGAAATGCTCAGCAGAAAATTTCATCTCATGCTAATTAAAAGGTTCTCCATATCAGTTTGCCTTGCTATCATCCTATCATTGATGTATGCTTCATTATTCTCTGTATTAGCGTAGGCAAATTTTCTGCCTCATGCTTGTACCAATTTTCAATGTTTGTTGGAGTTTCTTCATGCTAATCAGAGCAACTGATCAATATTATATTATTTGGTACAATTCTTAACTGGTTTGGTTCTAATTTTGTTGGGCAAGTTGTATTCATCTGTTTTTATACCTGGGCATAATATGTTAAGCTGCGCTTGATGATAAGTCTGCAGTTAAGGAGTTTGAAGTATTGGAATAGAACGTCCTTGAACTCACATTCCCGGGTCCACTTCGGCCCTAACCCTAATGGATGGCACCTGAAGGGGCTCCAGCTATGCATGGCAATCATTCTATGTATGGGGAACTGATAGGCAAGTGCACAATGTTTCTTCATTCTGTCATCCCTTACAACTGAACTGGGTCCCAACGTAATGACCATTTCTTGACTTGAAACTCTCTGTGGGATGCAAGTGCAGTCTACTGGTGACTGGGCTACTCAGTGACTATAATCCTTATAGAGGCTTGCTTGGAATTTTCTAAGTGATCTTCGTCACTAGCAGAGGTTCTGGTTCACACACACATGTGTCTTTTGACTAATGCCAGCTATTATTTTTAAAGGTGATGTTCCTGTGTGCTTGTAACAAAATTTTTGAGGATTTTTGTGCTTATTGAATGATTCAAATTTTGTTTATTTTTGTGGGTGATTAGATTTGTAGTAATACTAATAATTTTTAATAGTTTTACTGTAATTTAATTTAACTTGCTTGTTGCTGCTGAGCTTGTCCTAAAAATATTATGGCAATAGCTGAAATAAGGGCTTCTGGTTTGATGGCTAGAAGTTGCTGTTAAATGTTGGTTTTCAGCTGTGCTATTGCATAAGCTGTCATTATGCTGAATGTGTGCTTACACATGTATGGGCCACACATTTGAAATTATGCTTTCATTTGGAAAATATTGCATGCAGAGGTGGAGGAACACATCGCTCCGGTCAAGGTGCTTTCGGCAACATGTGCCGTGGTGGTCGTATGTATGCGCCCACTAAGACATGGAGGCGATGGCATCGACGATGCAACATCAAGCAAAGAAGATTTGCTGTATGCTCGGCTTTGGCTGCCTCAGCTCTTCCTGCACTGGTTATGTCAAAAGGTTTTTAATGCTGCTTTTTTATTATCTGTGTGCAAGTTGATACTTTTTCAATGGAAATAACTATCACTAACCTTACCATGATACATTGCTAGGTCATAAAATCGATCAAGTTCCTGAGGTACCTCTGGTAGTTGAAGACAAAGTACAACAGTATAAAAAGACCAAAGAAGCTGTCCTTTTGCTGAAAAAGTTGAAAGCCTGGGAAGATATAAAGAAGGTGAAAATCGATTTTTGTTGTGAAGCAGTTTTATTAGTCTTATTTATTGCGCTTGTTTTTTTAATTTCTTTCTCATATAAAATTTATTAACTTTCCCTAGCAGCAGTGACAGGTGGTACACGTGCATCTCTCAGTCAAAAGATTGGATGATGGGTGCTTGGCCACTGATTATATCGTTGTAGCACTTCAGGGCAAGACAGTTCAGCTTAACCACTCAGGAAAAAGACACAGTTCAGGCTTCAGTCTGTTAACACTCAGCCGTTATCAAAATAACACAGGATGGTTATAGTTCAGTGGCACAGTATTTGTCACTTAAAGAAAAAGTTGTTATTGAACCACGTTTACTGTGTAAATTGTCGTAATGCACTATGGACAAGAACATTATACTCACCTTCCTGGCAAGAAGCACAGTCCAAGTTTCGACCTGTCGCCAATTGGCTTCACTTAACCCTGGAATGCTATCGCGGGTCTGCCAGACCCAGGTCAAATGAGGTCATGCACGTTAAACTACGGAAGCAGAAGTTGCGCGCTTTGAACTCTTCAGTAGCTTCATGTTTTTGTGTGACTAGTAATAGGTGCGATTGCAGTCATCCACGCTCTTCTAGATTTTGCAAGGGAGCGAGTTCGTCACGAGTTCGGGTCTGGCAGATCCGATGGTAGTATCAGTGTGAGGTGGTGGGGTGCGCATAACCCCACTACATGGTTTATGGGGTGAGAGCATGTTAAAAGCTGAAACTCACTCAGGGCATGCTTCTATGGTCGTGTTAACAGTATACAAAAGGAGAAGTTGTTTATGCCCATAGTTTTTTTCATGAGCAATTTAATTTTAGGCATGCCTGACACCTTCGCTATATTTGGTCTACTTACTTTTCATCAAAAATCGTATCATATTAAAGTAACTTTGTAAATGCTCAAATTGCTCAGTGAGACTTTTCAGTGTTGTTTTTGTGATAAACTGCAGTTGAAGGAAAAGGTATTTTTTTATTTTTGAAAACTGGGTCTGCCACACCCGACGATAGTATCAACGTGACAAAACAAACGGTAGTATTCCAGGGTTGAATATTAAAAAAATGAAATTAATCATACAGCCAAAAGGTAGACCAGTGGTTCCCAAACTTGTTTGAGCCGTTACCCAAATCAAGCTAGCGATTATAATGTCTTATATTTCGCAGTGATCTCTCATAATATAGAACAACATTGTGGTTTTGGTTCTGCATTACCCCCCTGAGGGGTAATTTACCCCCAGTTTGGGAACCACTGATGTAGACCCTGGGTTGGCATGGGGAGTAGTCGATGAAATGCTAAGAAACGGTCCTAACCAGGGGGAGCCAGGAAATAATCTGGTGGACTGTAGTGGATATATGAATGAGATTACAACGGAAACTTGTTTGTTGTCAGTTTGTCGAATTGAAGTAATCATGTCACTTGCATAAGCGTGACTTGTAGGGCAAGTTCATTGAAAGTGAAGATGGTGATAAATTTAGAGACGATTGTGGTGAATCGACCCAAGCAAATTTTTGAAGAGTTCGCAGCATAATGAAATTGCTGAAAAGTTATTGGTTGACTGTGCTTGTGCCAATATGTAGTTGTGAATGACTTTTCCTGAAAAGTAAATCTTATTGTCTGCTCCTTTTGGTGAAATATTCGATGCTTGTAGAGTTGTGGTAAATTTGCGAGTGCTCGCAAAAATATTGGTTTTAAATTTCTAGTAGGGAGCTAGAATAGCTTTCTTGGACGGTGCCTTCAAACTCAGCACACCGACATTCTTGACCGTAGGTTGCACCAACTATTTCCACCTGTTCAGAGCAAAGAGCAAACACCTGCAACAGCCCATTATTTGCTCTACCTGTATAGCTGTCTGCTTGGTTTTCAATGCTTGCTGCCCGGTGCTGCAAAAACAAAACAGACAATGTTTTAACACTAAATGTTGTTTAGGTAATGAAGTCGAGACGAATTCGTGCTGGAAAAGGAAAGATGCGAAACCGTCGTCACACTCAAAAGCGTGGCCCCTGCGTCATCTATGACAAAGACGAGGGTATCTCCCGTGCTTTCCGGAATATCCCAGGTAGGCTAGCTCTACATTTTGTAGTCCCTGTGATCTGCCCTGCTATTTTGCTGTAAATAGTAGGTTTCATACGCAGGGAATAAAGATATCTGTTGTGAAGTTACTTGGTGCAGACATTTGTCATTGTGGTTTGCACATGAACTGGACAGTGACAGGTTTGCTGCATGTTGTGTTTAATGTCTCATGCTTTTCATGGGTTTGACTCAAGCACAAGCACTTTCGTCCATAGCGTGCTTTTTTGCCACTTGCAATTATAATAATAATATATTAAGCATTCAACATTTTCGAATGTAGTAGCGTGTTTTAGTGGTTAAATTTGTAGACAATGGATTTATTTACATGCCAATTTTAAGCGGTAAACAAAAGGAGAAATAGCAGGCCTAGTAACAAGTACGAAATATTTTCATGACGAACTTATCCTTAGTCTAACACAAACTAACGAACAATAAGCGGATGTGCACACAATCACACATGGCTGGAGGGGTAGTATTGGCTAGTGGAAGTATGACGGTTTAACTACGTTGGATATTATGCTGTTCATGCGACCACAGTGTCGGTGTTAAAAGTTTTTTGGTCGAATGTTTGGTAGTAGAGCTTTAACAATGAGTCAATATAGCATTTGTAGTACTGAAGGTAGGTTCTGCTTTTCACAAACGTTGCACAAAGCTTCAGACTTTTCGTTTCCATCTAGGAAATTTATATAAAACGAGGAACTATACACTTACCGCCGTTACTGGGAACACTCGCGATTTCAATTTGTTCAGCACCTGTTCTGGCCAATTTGCGCTGTCGTAGCCTTGCAAGCCGACATTTGTCCGTATCTGTTGTGAAACAACACATGTTAAGTCTATTTCGAAACTATATTGATTGCTCTTGCGTAACGCGCAACTCCCTAGAAACACAAGTTCTAGTGTGATGAAGTTCAAGAAACTTAGGCAGGTTAGACTTGGTGTTTGACAGCAGCTGGACAGTACGTAAAATGAGCTGAATGTTTGTGGAACAATGTGCCTCTCTGCCTCGTGAAACCGAATGCTTTGCCTTAATCAATATAGCATTTGGTTTTGCCATCAACGCTTGGTGTAGTAACATAACATGTAATTGCAACTGTAGGTGATAAGCAACTAGCTACAGTTCATGATTCCGCTCTTTAGAATTGGTTTTAAGCTTCTGGCTGGGATGCTTTTCTTCAGAATTATCTGGAAAAAATAACTGCTGTGAATGTAGCGGTTTAAAAACTAACAGTCAGCAGCTTTTCAAAAGTTGACTATAAAAGTCTGCTTACTGTCCTGTGTATGTAGGTATTACGCTGATTAGTGTGGATCGTCTCAACTTGCTCAAGATCGCTCCGGGCGGTCATGTCGGAAGATTCCTCATATGGACTGAGAGCGCCCTGAGGTAAGACGTGAAATGTAAATGCGGGGTGCCTGTTATAGCCCTAAAAATTTATTGCAAGATAATCAGAAAATAGAATCTAATCGATTTATCCAGACCCTTCGCTGGTGCGCTGTTCCTTTTCACTATGCCATGCGCGAATCAACAAACGCACGCCGCACTCAGGTGTTTTTTTCTCATGCGGGCGTGTGTTTAAATTCTTGTGTGCAACGAACCCCTGTAATATGAACATTGAGTCAGAGACGAAAACAAAAAATGAAATACAACCCCAACGATAGTGTTGGCTTGACTGGACAATCGGTGCAAGTATTGTCATACGTTTGTCATGCAGGCGTCTTGACAGTCTGTACGGAACGTGGCGCAAACCGTCGCAGGAGAAGAGAGACTTTAACTTACCCATGCCGAAGATGACCAACACTGACCTTACTAAAATTCTCCAGTCGACTGAAGTGAAATCTGCTCTTCGCGCTCCGAAGTAAGTTTGCATCCATGAGTGAGCCGTTAAACCGCGTCAATGCTTGAGAACCAGCAATTGCAGTCCTCAAGACCACTTTCCACATGCTACCGTGCATGAGTGCTAGGTTTTATAGGAGCTATGATAATTTCCTTATCATTCATCGTTTAACGATACTAGTCATCGTGAGCCAACCGGTTGTGAGTAAGTTTCCACGAATATAGTAACTTGTTTTGCGCATTTGATCAGAGATGTACAGTTCGTGACGAACAATTTATGTTGCGAAGATAGTTCGGTTTCTGTTCATCCTGAAGTATTTATTGGCATATTATAGGAAGAAGTGTGTTTCGGATGAACTTTGAGAAGGACGTTAAAAGCAGTAAACTTCGTGAGCGAAAATTGCCACAAGAGACAATTTTAAACTTATTTTACGTATCGCTGTATATATTACATTAAATGAGATTGTAGGAGTTTATTTGTAAACACGACATCAAAGAACCCGGTCACGGACCGATGCCCAGCTAAAAATATTTTGTATTGAAAAGATTTCAACACCTTACGTCCATGATGGCAATATTTTATATAACTTCAAGTGCTGTGTAATATGTTGTCTGTAGCGGACTAAAAACATTTCTGGCATTATAGTAACAGGCTTGTTGTGGTTGAGCTTGCTACAAGACGTATCATCAGTGGGGCGGAGTGTTCTCCCCATTTTTAATTAGTGCCCCCTAGTTTAGTTTTAATGAGGTTGTGGAATGTAACCTTTAACGTTTGATGTTTCTCTCTTATATCATACACATCGCGACAAACCTAAATGTAACATGCCGCAGTTTGGGAAATCTAAAGCAATTGTTACGGTACGGAAGTCATTGAAACGGTCTGGCGGAATATCAAATAAAATGAAACTTAATGATGTATCGGAACCTTCCGATGTCTTCCCCAACAAAGCAGTACTGCGCTGCTCTGTTTAAGCTTAAATTGTACACGGTAACGACCGAACGCGGACAAAATGGCAGAAAGCTTTGATCAAAATTGTTTTTAAGGAACTGATTACTGTGATAGATATTTTCCTACCACTTGCCGTACAGTGTTGTACGTAATGCACCAAATTTTGTTGACTGAATCCTGACTTCGTGGTCATTTCAGTATGAATAATAAAGGCTTTTTATTCGTATCTTGAGGATTGCTGATCCGTGCCAAACGTTTCGTTGAGTGCAAGAATACAACTCCGCTGTTTTGCTTTTGCAGGAAGGGCGACACTCGCCGAACAGTGAAGAAGAACCCACTGAAGAACATCAGAGCCATGCTGAAGCTGAATCCAGCCGCCGCTGCTGTCAAGAGGGCTGCAATGTTGCAGCAGCAACGTCGCACTGCTGAGAATGTAAAGAAGCGGGAAGCGAAAGCTCGCGCCTAACTTCATTAATAAATGACGAATCTATACAGCGTTGCATTGTCATCTATGAACCCGTGGTGCAGCCCAACCCTTGCCGGATACCTTTAACACTAGACACTGCAAATTTATCGATTATTTCGTCAAATTGATTAAGTTCAAATGTGTCACATGCAGGGGTGGATATGAGAATTTCGGGGCCCGAGGCAAGCTCTCACAAAGGGTCACCGAAACAAGTGGTTGCGAGACCCCTTCTGGTGCAGTTGCACGTAATTTTTGCTCTAGTTTGAAAAACGTTTGACTTGCTTACAAGCTTATTAAACGTGGCTCTAGACTGGTTCATCAGCTTTTAAACAAGACAATGCAAAAACTAAGTACGAAACAAAAAGGGAGAGGGCCGGCATCTCTGCAAAAGGGGAGACCCGAGGCGACTGCCTCATTTGCCTCCCCACATATCCCCCCTTGGTCAAATGTATTATCTTAGGAAGTATGTAAGGCCAGTGACGCTTCGTGAGAAGTTCTAGGTTAGCAATTTTGTAGCCTGAATTTCGACAACCATGTCTATCGAGATGCTCAGTTTATAGGTCGAATTCTTATGAAACAATGCAAAAGTAACTGAAAAGTTCACACTTGTAAATGCTCAACGCTATTGGAATGTTGCAAAAGTCGTCAGCATTTAGTTAAATATACCACAAATAAAAATTGCCTTCAGAACATAAAATCCATTTCAACAAAGTTTGTCAAGTCATCGAAGCTCAAACATTTTTATAAACATGAGATTATGTTGTAACCATAGGTGGCGGAACATTTTTCAAAGTGGTGATCACAAGTGCACGTCAAAAACCTAGAACATTTTTGTGGTTTTAATTGGCAACTGACGTCACAAGCGTTGAGATACGACGTCATTACCTATACACCATATGAAGGTCTAAATTCCAATGCAGAAAACATATTATCAGTGAAACACCTGAAATTCAAATAGGCTGTTACAGGGGCGACCCAGGTCAACAGCGTCACTCGCGCCGATGATAGTTTTTTTAAGGCGTTTTAGGGACCCGATTCGGGTTAAGGCACACTATCAAGTTGTTGCTCGCACTCTTCGCCATTGGGGCAAAAGACAAAAATATAAACGTGCCTACCAGTAAGTTTAAGCCATGTTACGAGCCAACGAAATTCTCAAACGCTCACAAAATCAACCCAACTTTCTCAGTGTGTCCTTTCTACCAGAAACAATTTTCAGCAAATTTGTTCAAATCAAGTCTGTCTACTCGTTTTTGTGAACATGCAATATCATCAAATCTTAATTGTCGTTAAGTGAAGGCTGTATAAGCAGGGTTTCTAAGAGAAATTTTACCAGGGAGTACCAAAACCGATACTGACCCTCTGCAGTGGCGACTCTAGAACTTAAAGGGTGGGGGGGCCACTGCGGGATCATGGAAAAAGTAAGGGGGTCAACATGCATTTTTATCTTGCATGATGATTTTTCTTTGTTCTGACGGTTAAGTTGTTATGATTTACTTTATCAAACCCAACATAAACCCATGAATATCGTTAAATAGGAACTAGCGCTATTATTCACTAGAGACACCTAAACGCCACTGTAGATGCAATCCGACGCGTGTACTGCTCTGTCAAATATTCTGCGCTAACCATGCAACTTCCACAGCACTATACATGTAAAACAAAACATCATTTCCCGTACATAGTTGTGCCTGCCCCACATGAACGAAAACAGCTCAAAGAAAGTTAATACAATTCACATGAAAGAATTCCATCTTCATACAGAGACAAGTAGGCTGTTGATAGCCAACTAATTTCGTCAAAATATTCTTACTACAAAACACAAAAATAAGCAAATCTGCCAATGTATTGGTGACTACTGACTAATACGTTTTTGTGGTAGCTTATGGGCATTTTGTGATTGTGGTGTAACCACAACAATGTTATTCAACTACTATTACGAGTGTATCCCATCTGCAACATGGATAGGGTGAGGATTATTTAATGCAGTTATCAGCAACGAAGTTTCGGCACCAGTGGCACCTAAAGCAGCGCCGCAGAATGGTGTGCATCGGCGTTTAGGGCGTGTACCTGATAGTAAGATGTAACAGCAGGCGTAAAACTTATTTTGCAGAATATCCCCAACAAAGTCATTCAATTTATTATTCACACTGGATTTCCTCTGATCCTCAAAAGTTGACTTTTCAACCCTGCGTTGAACACACTAACTCTACACCTAAACAGATTCAGACAATTCTCACACAGATCCTTGCAGAGTCTACGTTAGAATTTATATCATCATCACCTCAATGTAACTTAATCCTTCGAGTGTCATGTCGACTGTCAAATTCATCAACAAAATCATCTAAATATATTTTTCAGCTCGTACCTTTCAACTGAAAGTAGATCAGTGTTGCCCAATCTTTCACTGGTCATGGAATTTCTGGGAATTGTTTTCACTAATTTCACTTTTGAAAAACTTCTCTCGCATGAAGCGCTTTTCGCGCGGGAAGAGTTACGGCTACCAATAACAATCAAACGAAGCTTTTTAAAGTAGGCTATAGCTATAAATGAAAAAAAACTGTTCGAGCGATATAGGTAGCTTCGACTCTTTACGAAGCAAATTCTCTGCCAAAGTTTTTTCATGTTTTAAATCATTTTCACTAAATGAATATGATTTGCGAATTCTTTCAAGTGTTTTTCTCATAGAAATGTTTGACCTCTGGGGCAAAGAGCTGAAATACGCGAAAGAGTTGCTTCTGAATCATTACAAAAAAACAGTACGAAATTATGTGAGGTTACAGGATTTGTGTGGGTAGATTTGAAACTGTAGTCACAACAGTGCCGGATTAAGGTAGCGCGGGGCCTGAAGCATTTCAACAGCGCGGGGCCCTGTGTTTAAAAAACACCTCAACACCTGCTAAATCATAAAGTGTGTGGCTAAGGTAACCGTGTTACTAGCTTTACTCTCTGCATGCTTTCTCCAGATCGCATCGTGACATTACACTCTGAGTTTATCGTGCTGTCCGCCAGTGTTGCCAGATGGTTGTGACCTAAATCTGCTAAAGGGTGTCACAAAAACTGCTAGATTCTGCTAAAAGTCTTGTCACAAATTTTCAGCTAACAGCTGCTGAAAACAGTGAAATCCTGTTAAAAATCTTTTATTTTTAACATGATTAAAAGAAACCTACGAAGTTGAAGCCTAAAATACAGGGTATATTAATTTTCGTCTTGCACTCGCTCTCAGCAGGCATGGGCTGAAAACGCCGGTCTTCGTCAACACACTTTTCGGCCCACAACATTTTCTCAGTCAATGTTTTGAGCAACGTAACTGCAGCTTACCTCGTTTTTTGTATAACACACAGTAATTGACGATCTTTTTCCTATGGTTGCATGTTTTTATACAGTAGAACAATGCTCAGCGATAAGCAGTCTGAGCATAGATTCAGAACTCCAACTTTGTAAGTCTGGCCTTTGTAACTTAGAATTCTGTGTTACATTAGGGAGGATGCAAAAAGTTCTTTAGTCTTATCTGAGTACTTTTGCTACCAGTTATGCCTTTTAAGCTCACAAAATTTCGCTATGATTGCATTATTGCAAACTTCGGAAAAGGCTTTTCTTGAAGCAACAGGATAGGTAGTAGGCACTGAGCCAACTTTTTAAGTTCTGAATCTTGCAACTATATATGTCGAAACTTTTGGCAGTTTTGGTTCACCAGGAAGTTTTTTACCAGACATTACTACTTACCACTGTAGTTGAACCACTTGGAAATATCGTGCCGTGGGATGAAACATATTCTACCAATGCTGTCTTTTAACCTAACGCACTCCCTAAGCACACAAGCAAATCGTTTAGGCTTCACCAAGCCATCGAATTATTTGTTATTATGATACAATTATCTGCTGGAAGCAGCTTCTTTGCACCATAATAAAAATGTCAAACAATTGCAGGGGGCTAGTTGTGCTTTGTCCTGGTGTTACCCAATTAAAAACGTCATAAAGAAGAGAAGTAAGTTTTTTTATGAAGGTGTAAAAGTTTTTTTCATTTTGAAAAACTGTTGAAACAGGTTTTTGGTCAGGAACTTGTTACCTGCTAAACCTGTCAAATGATTGGTAAAATCCTGCTGGAAAATCAGCTAACTGCTAGATTGAAAATTTTCCAGCTAACAGTGAGAAAATCCTGCTAGATTTAGCAGCAAACCAGCTAAAATGGCAACACTGCTGACCGTAATACGCCTTTTGCTACGTATCTGTACAAAAAGAATCAAACAACAATTTCTGGACACAGACAGAGATCAATTGAAAACCTTCCCTTACTATTTATGGCAAATTTAGCTAAATACTGACTTCTAAGACTGAGAAAAATCTTATGTGAAATGTAATAAATAAGATTTATTATAGAAGACCGCGGGGACCCAAAAGCGTGGGGCCCGTAAGCAATCGCTACATTTGCTGCTATTGTTAATCCGGCACTGAGTCATGAACCATTTACGTAAGATGTTTCGAAGTCATATACAGTAAACAAGGCAGCAGAACGCAATACTGCAGCCAAGATTACTTCGGATAAATTAACTGAAACCAATTCTGAATGCTTTCACAAACCTTTTGCTACTGGGACAAGCAACAATCTGCTGACAGTAATATGTTCCAGTTCCATCTCACACTGAAATGCACGAAAGATCAATCTTCCCATTTCAGCGACTGTTTCTTAGTTTCGAAATGGATTTTTCAAAACTACGACCGCGGTCTGACTGAATTTCACGCGGGACCCGAGCAACTACTGGTGTGTGTCGTCATAAACAACTCTAGTTAGCCGGCCGTCAAAAACAACAACACAGCTTATCATGCATTTGGGTTTGGGACATATGAATGCAGGTTAGAGGGTTTCTATATTATCGTTTAAAATATCGCTGCCCGAAAGTTTTCTACTGCATATCTCAACCAAACGAGCTTGAACGGGAAATTAATAAAAAAACTGGGGGGTCAAACAGGGGGCCAAACAAAAATCTGGGGGGCCATGGTCTACCCAGGCCTCTTCTTAGAATCGCCACTGCCCCTCTGGCTTCTTTGTTTTCTTCGTGGAAACTTGTATGCAGGTGTCCACGAGCGTCGGAGGGGGTGGCAGAGGGGGGCTTTGGTCCCCACTGGATTTTGAAATTTTCAGCAAAAAAAGGTTGTTTTTTAGGTTTGAGTGGGAAAAAAATTTCACCACTATTGGTCCTCCTGGAAAAATTTAAGAAAAATCCCCTAGTGGCCCCTCTGGAAAAAATCCTTCCGACGCCCATACCGGTGTCAAGCGATCTGACTTCACGCTGAAGCATGTGCGACCCGGTTGTGTTCGCACACCTTTAGTGTGGGCTATGAACCGGGAAACCTTGATGGCACTAACTTTGAAGCCAATTTGCCAATTTGGGCGGGATCAGGACTGCATCGGACTGCAATTTTTTTGAAAGTTGGCGGTTTAGGATTGGATCGGACTGAGAAAATATTTGTTGTTTTGATGGGATTATTCTAAATTTTAGTTGTAATGTGATTTTACAGATTTGTTAAATGGTAGTGTATACTTTGCCATCAATGGCAAAAGCTCTGCTGGGACTATTCGAGGTGCATCCACCTTTGTCCCGACTCCACATATAACGTTGAGTTCGTATTACTAGAAGCAAGGTGAACGTAATCGAAGTGTTACTAGAGTCTGTGCCTGCTCTGCGAGTGTTCAGTGGTTCTCCTCTCAGATTTTGCTTTGGCTTAGCTGGTAGACATTACACCTTTGATGGGAGTGCTTTTTATGTAGGCTACTTTCCAAAAAGTTTCGGGTTTAGGGGTTAACGTTTTAGGTGTCGGTATTGGTTTAGAGGTTACATTTAGGGAAGGTTTAGTTTTAGAGTATAGCTTTTGGGTTTAGGTTTTGGATTTAGGTTTTCGGTTTAATTTTGTGTTTTGGGTGTAAGTTTTTGGTTTGTGTTTTTTTAGCAGGTTTTGGGTTTGGGATTTGGGTTTAAACTTTAGAGTTTGGGTTTAGGGTTTGGGTTTAAACTTTAGAGTTTGGGTTTAGGTTTTGGGTTTAGTGTTAGGTCATGTGACAAAGACCATGCACTAATCCAAGTGTATCATCCTTGTCACTTGACCAATTCTTCCAATCGGATTTGCCTCAAGGCAAAATAACTCCAGCAGTGCTGTTGCATCTGATGGCAAAATAAACAATGCCGTGTTAAATTTTGGAAATGCCAAAAGATTATGTCTAGTTTGCCTCATGAGGCAAAATTAAAGACATGATTTTGCATGGGCGGATCAGGACTGGATCGGACTGATGATTTTCAAAAATTTTGCGGATCAGGTATGGATCGGATTCAATTTTTGCAGATCTGGATTCGACTCGGACTGAAAATTTTCACAGTCAACTCATCTCTGTCGCTTGCTTGGTCTTTCCCTTTCTCCTTGCTTTGGATAGAGTCATTCTCTACATATCAAATAGGCTGATAAAATTTATGACGAGGGCTTCCGGTTTGGTGTTTGGGTAAGGATGTCGGGTTAGGGTAGAAAACAAATAATGGAGATCTAAGAACCAGTCCAATCTTTTTCAGTGGTTATAGTTATTTCCGCACTATAGCTTGTTTTGGATACGTGACATCTAACCAAAAAGTTATAATTTGCAAAACACACATTAAAAAAGTAACTGCCGAACTTTATTCTTTTACTCTGAGAAGCAAAGTGGGCCTAACTGACAAACATTAACAGGTCAGAAATTTTTGCAGAGGTCAGAAATTTCGCTTGACACCGGGCTTGTTAGTATAGAAATCATATTCTATTAAAAAACAGCTGCCATGCTTAAATCTAGAAAAATAATAACTAGTATGCTGGCAACTGGCTTACACTACAACACTAGTAATTTTGGGCTTGATTGCAGAAAAACTTAGCTTGTGTATTTCCATCCCCCCGTGTACGATGTATATCTTATATGATGTATCCCCTCTCGTAGGCCCTGGTTGTACGCAAATAGGTTTTTATCCGCTTTAGTGCTGAAAAAGACCTCTCTGATGTCAGGTAAAACCAAAAGTAAGCCCGAAACTTTCCAGACACTGGAAAATGCAATGGTCTCAGAGATTCGACAAATTTTTATGGCATTGTGACTAGAGAAGTTAGTAGCCAACTCGTTGCAAACATCTGTGGTTTCAGAAGTGGGAGCTGTAGCCTTATTCGAGGTCATGTTTCGAAAGATCGTCTTTGCAGATTTCCAACGCTATTTCTAATTCAGTATTCAATATCCATGCATGATCGATGGATTTAACTTCGGAAGGCCGTGAATTCAGGGATATTTAGAAATTCGGGGATGGGAAACTCCGTCAACTTTGTTTTGTCAGCCGGACCAAGCGCTGTATGTGATGCGGTTACGGTTACCGTTCACAAATCGGCGGGTGCAGGTATCTCTTAGTTACCACAAGCGCGATCGTGTGATGTGAATTAACCAACGAGCAATGGTTAAATTTGAATAGGTGCCCTTCGAAATTAATATTTCTTTGCCTCATAATTGGAATTGATGATTGCAGTTGCTTTCAAGTGAAAAATTGTCTGATCACTGTTTTAACTGTCTGTGAAAATGGATGCAAGTATTCGACAACTGCTTTCAATTGCTGCTTCAACAACAACAAGTGATGAAGGTACACCACGTTACAAGTGTAATCAATACATTTTAGCATTAGGCTGTCCCGGCTGAACCTATATGTTTCTGCTTTATTTTAGATTTTACACCAAACACAATAAGTTGATTAAGTACTATGGTCTAAAGTGATGTAAGCAAGAGAGTTATACCTCATGGCTGTAGTGGCATAACCAATAATGATTTGTTTTTTTCCGTTTGCAATTTTTCGATTTGGTGTTCAGCAAGAAATAGACCCAAATAACCGTTGCAATGTAGGTCTGACCTACTTATCTGTTTTTAATATGAAACAACGTGGATTTATGTTTCTATCCTGTTTTCGTTTCTTGTTTTTGTGCAGTTCTTGTCTTTAGAGAGTCTGTTAGTGTTTTTTCAGTGTAAACTTTTTTCGGCTATTCATCTTAATTGTTTTTGTCCAGTATTACAGTATCTTATAGGAAAATGTTTTTTATGGGTAATAAAATGAGTAGGCAAAAATTAAAAGAGTATGAAAACATATATACACAAGCAGGTGAATGAATAAGCTCTGTATAAAAAGTTTGTCCTCTGTGCAATTTTGATCTGATATTGACTGTTCTTTTTTTTAGTTGGTTTTAGTGTACTGATCAGTGTCACTGCCCGCCACTTGCTTGTATTTAAATGTATAGCTATCGTTTTCCGAATCCTCATTTTTTCTGTAAGTTTCATTGTTCCCTCTGTTGTGCAGTATTACTTTGTGCATTGGTTAACTATGAAGAGTTGAGAAGCATATATAAATGAAAAAGTGAGGTAATCACAAAAAAAAGTGAGGTAATCGACTCGACAACCTTCCGGTTCCTTCAATGCCCTGGCGTCCTTGTACTGATTTGTGTTTTTTTCTAGCTGAATATTAATTATTGCCAAATAAAATCAACTCAACTCACAATGGTGATAAAATGAAGGGCAAAATAAGTTACGGACTGAAAAGCTGTGCAGCAACCATGATAGATGTAGGTGACAAAAGTCCATGGCATATGGTAAAAGACAGTATTGGGCAGTACAGACCATTATAATATACCACTGTACCACAGCAACCCATCCATAGAGATAGCAAGGGACATAGTGTACCTGGAAGATGAGATGACATGGTGAGTAATTGACTTGTTTTTTGCAATTCAATTAATCAGAAGCATCTGGGCCAAAGTTAGCAATAGTCGAGACAGTGTTGAATAATCAGAAGTACATAAAAACTAAGATTAATAAAGATAGATGATGGGCAGTATCAAATTCGTAAGTATATACATATGATTAATGCTATATGGGAACATAGTAAATAAGGTGGAAAATAGCAACATATCATTAATAATATCATTGTCTGTGCATTGATTCAAGATGTTATTGGCATGTTTGGTCACAGTCTGGTATTCATGAATTGTTAGCTCAGGAATTAGGCTAAGATCAGTGTACATGAGATCTCAGAGGTTCAAGTCATTCCTCTTACCTTAAAAGCTCCAAATTATAACAAGGGTGCTTTTCAGCAGTGAAAATCTAAGTTTTATTCTGATGTAGTTCATGATATGCATACGACGTTTTTGGTTTTTCAGATATTTTTTTCCCAATCTTTAATTGATCTTGGTGCATTCTTATGTCATCCTTCTACTTGTGGAGAATGCTAGAGTATTGAATAGTGAATTTTCATTGTTGGTGACCCTTTGGTTGTACCAATCATTCTCGTTTTTTATGCTGTTGGTAGATCTGTTCATGGGACAAATGGAAGCATGACCTTAAAACTGAATGGGTTGTCTTTATGCCAAAGTATGTCTTTTCACAATTGTCCTATCCTTATGCAAAGATATCCATTAACTTTTTGGCTAAAAATGTCGTCCAAGATTGTTAAAAGTAAAGTTTCAACTTGGACATTTCGGCAAACCTCTCTCATGAGCTGCGCCTTGGCATCTGTGCTGAATCATACCTTATTTATATGCAATGCACCTACTCACTTTGCATGTATGATCAAAATCTACAGTTTTTTTCATCCCGTGCAAAACCAGCCATTTATTTTGCCATGCTTTGCCAATAATATTTCATGCAAATTGCATTTTTCAATCTTGTTTATTTAAGGCAGGGGTCCCCAACCTATGGTACGTGTACCACTAGTGGTATGTGAAGGTCTTCCAGGTGGTACCCAAGTAACTTCTATTTTTTCACAAAAACCTGGATTCACAGCTTTCTAGTTTGCGTGTCAGGATTTGTTTCCAAATAAATAAATTTTCCTGTAGTTGTAGCATGATATTTCCATTGTTTCATTACATTATGACTTTTGATGCATTGTTAGCAAATTTACGCCACGCATCGATCAATTGGTAGAAGGTAAACAAGAACAAAAATCTCATGTCATTAAATTTAGTTGTGGTCTTTTATTGATATTTTAATGTACATTATTCCTCTGAATAAACTAAGATCAAATTAGTTGTTTTGGAAGAAGTGGTACACATTGGCAATCTGGGGTGCTCAAGTGGTACGAGATTGTAAAAAGGTTGGGAACCCCTGATTTAAGGCTTATCTAAATGCTTTAAATAGGTAAAGCACATAGGTAAGAGGGTGTTCCTTCAACATGCCTTTGTGTATGCATATCCAGCTTCTCTACCAAGTAGTTATGAAAATTTCTGATGTGTAATTGTATTTGCGTTTTCTTTTTCTACATATGGAAGTTATGGCACATTGGAAGTTTAGGATGTTGAGGTCAAGTATTTTGTCAAAGAGAAGTTGTAGTTTATGTGAGTTTTTTAGTGATGATGTTCTGCCTCTGCGATTTCTTAAAGATTGTGAACACCTATTTCTGAGAAGGATAACCAATAGTTGTCTTTCTTTGTCACTTACTAAGCAATAGATTTCCAATGCATGCTAGAATGAATTCAGTTCTAATAACATGATCTAGCAGTGCAAACAGTTCAATTGTGTCTGAAACTGTTCTCTGAAAATGGGTCCACTTAGAATTCTATTGTTAAATGCTGAGTATGCTGCTTAAGGATCATCTTCATAATATTTTGAAAGTGTATTCGCTTGATTTCATTACCTATCCATCAAGTTTTTCTTCAGTGAACTATAGCTTGAATATAGCTTGAAAAATTCCAACTACAGCTCCATGATAGCATTCACATTCATTTTTTGCATGAGTCTTTGAAAAATTGATCGGCTTCATTTGGGATCTTCTTGTTAGGTTTTGGTCAGCAACTGCAGTGAAGTCTTCCAAATGATCCCAACTACTCAGCAGTCATCTACAAACCACATTTGTTTTACATTTGTTGTTGCTATACTAACTTCATGTATCAGTGTTTGTGTGGAGATGGCATACATTGCCATTGTTACATTGTCCTCTTGTGTTAGTTCCTGCTGTGATGGTATTCACTTTTGGTATAAAGTTTGGGTAGAATGTTGTAGCTATCATCGTAGGTTTATAGTGATCAGATTAGTCTTTTGGTGTTTTCCCAGCTATTCAGTTTAGATTATTGAAAACATTTTCAGCATCCACCAATACATCGTCATTACCTCATTCTTGGTCGGGCTGTCTGGATGATTTTTTATTAGAGAAATCTTGTGATTGCTTTTCAAGTAATTCATTGAATATATTCTATACCTCCTGAGCTAGATGGATCCCTTTATCCTTTTTCTTGGGGGGCATAAGCCAGAAGGCAAGTAAAGTGCATTTGGCTATGTTAAAAAACCTTCCAATTCCTTCAATGCCCTGGCGTCCTTGCACTAATTTGTGTTTTTCTTCCTGAATATTAATTATCACCAAACAAAAATCAGCTCAACTTCAATAATGTCTTTTGACAAGCATTTAACCAGAGAATCTTTCATAAGACAGTTTTCAGGATTGCATCTTCAAAATTTTAGACATATCATGTTTTTCCAGTTGTCTGTAGGTATCACTGATGGGCTCCCAGGGCTAGATGAACTCTTTGTGCTGGATGTGATTTCATCTGGTGTGATAATATCATATATGATACACAGTGTTAACTATTTCTAAGGGATCCATGTTATAGCCAAATCTTAAGCTTTATGGTCTGATCCTCTGTTGTTTTTGACCAACTTTTTCATTTTCCTTTGAATGGATTCATACTCTGACATAAGTTCTTATAGCTTTCTTTGTTTTAAAATTCCAATCATAAATAATTACATTTTTGAAGATTAAATTTCATTCCAAAACTAAATGGCAATTATGATTTTATTCATTTTTAGCGATAAAATAATCTAAGCATAATGTTCCTTATAAAAGTGTTGGCATTGTAATTCCCTCCTTGTGTACTTTGCTTTGGAAGTGGGCTTCACAATCTAAAAGACTAAAGACTAGGTGCATTGTTTCAGACTGGGAGAGGCATTCTGTTAACTTTTCCTGTGCAGAACACTAGGCTGATATAATGGCTGTGCAAGATGTTGTTACCATTCACAGTGTTTAAATTTTGCACTTTTGAAACTTGACATCTTCTTTTTAGTCAAGTTCACCAATATGTATAAAACTTAAAATATGTTAAAATGTGGTGATATCCACCTGCTTTGTGTCTGTTGATTAAGAAATATCTAAATAAATTTGCACCACTAAATTCAACACCTTATGATAGAGAAGATTAAAACAACCCACTGATTCTTTAATGTTTTGTAGATGTGCTGATTTTCACCATGTTTAAAACTTTGTTCTTTACGTAGCATAGTATGCTTACCACCATGGGCATTGGAAAGGGAGGGCAGGGGGGCTTGGGTCCCAACCTGCCCTCCCTTTCCAATGCCTTGGATTTTGAAATTTCAACAAAAAAAGTTGATTTTTTAATTTATAGTGGGAAAAAACAAATTTGACCACCGTTGGCCTCCCTCAAAGAAAAATTCCTCCCCTGGAACAAACCTTCAGTTACCCATGCTTACCGTTATGTTGATTATATATGTTCCTTCATTTTACAAAGCCTTAGAAACATGAAATGTACAAAAAATTCTATATTATTTACTGTGGATATTAGTTTCTTTGTATATCACAGATTACTTCGCACTGAATCAACGTTTCGAACTTCAGGCAGTCATTCATTATTATTATCAAGTTGCCATTTTTTCTTGCAGGTCAAGGTGTGAAAAGTCTAATAGAAGCGTATAATTTGTTACAAGAAGCCTTTAACCACACAAATGATGCAGATGCCATAGATTCTTGTGGGTCAGATTTATATGTTTTATGTGCTGAGTTGTGTTTCAAGGTTCGTATCGATTTGTCTGATTTAACATTCATTGTGTAAAGCTTGTTTCTTGATCATTTAAATAAGTTAATCATAATGAAAGGTGAACAAATTACAAGCTGTGGATGCATACAGATTGCAAACGCCTTTAAATTAACCTATCAACAACTAGTTTTGAGATTCAGTTAAAAAATCGAAAATATTTATGAACTTGTTTGTTTATGTACAAAATCTCCAAACAGACGTCATTGAAATCAAATGAGTATAAAAAGAAACATACAGGTTGTCAAGCACCATTTTACTGGTTGTTTACTGATTAGGAATAAGTGCAAGGCACTTTTTCCTGTTTTATGTGTAAGTTTGACTAACATTCACATTAAAAAAGCCCTTTACATCAAATACAGATCACAGTTGTTCAGTAAGATTTGAGAACAATCTGTAAGGACATTATGGTAATGCATGATGCTGTCAAAAAGTCTAGCTATCTTTTTGCTGAAGTTGGCTCATAAATTCGTGCACAGCTTTTGCTCATTTTTGAGATGCAGGTGTTTATACTGACATTCTCATTCAAAGTTCTATGCTTTTCTGGAATCTGCTGGGAGTAATACCTGTTGCTAGATTTGAACTGATATGTCAAGAATGCAAGTACTGAAAAATACTTCATTGTTTCGATTTGTATTGTGATGAAGTGAAATCAATGGTTTGTTACCTGCACCTCTCTTTTATTTGATTTTTTTTCTTGATGTATCACTTTCCCTCTTGCACTTCCATAGTTGCATCAACTCAAAATTGCTGAAGACTGCTTACGGATGTACTTCAATGGAAGACCTTTGACTAACCAGTTTTTATGTCGAGCACATCTTTGCCAAGCACAACTTTTGGCACCTAAGTCTGCAGATGATGTGGTAAGATTTTTATTTATCTTGAATGGCTTAAAGCACAGCTTTACTATTGCAGTAAAGCCACATACACATTATGTTTTTAAATGTTCGTAACTGTGTTCAATATTTAAAGATCGAATTTATATTAACCTATAGTTATGGGTATTGTGATAATTTCTCTCAGAAAATCAGACCAATTTATTCTTCCAACAGTATTTTGCTGCCTATATGATTAATCATTTGGATTAATACAGCAATTTGGTTTTGAGTATTGTGTAGAAAGATAAAATTCAAAATACAATTGACACGTAATTGTGAAATCTGTTTTTTTTTGTTGTTTTAAGTTAAAATTTTGTTTATTCATTTTTAAACCCATGATTTTTCTCAGTAGGGTCACAGGGGTAACAACTCTTGGATGTTTTGAAATACCTCACAGTTTTCAGAAACCTTTGATAATTCTTGCTCACTTATCACCAAAGTATTTCCAAGCTAGGTTGATATAATCATGCCACTTAGTCCCCCACCAGCCTTTGTTTCCTTTGGGTGCTGCCACCAGCTGGGTTTCTTTTTCACTGAGGCATTTTGGTCTTTTGTCCCACAACAATATTCACCTACCTTTTCAAACAATATGACCAAACTGACATAATGTTTTTCGGTCTATGACTGAAAAAATAAACCCAGGCCAACAGGGCTTTTCTCACCAACATTTTATAGGGAATTCTAGTCATGTGACTGAACTGTCATAGCTGTGATCTCACTACAGTATTTGTAGTAAGTGGCTAGTCATTCATATAGCATTACACCATGAACTCTTCATAAAAACCTTATCTCTGCTGCTTGTACTTGAGTGCTCTTCATAATTAGCAAACATCAAAGAACATATGTGAGGATTGGCACAAAGACCAATTTATAAAGAAAGTTTATAGGTGTTTGGAAGCTCCTGCTTTGTGACTGTGGAATGATGAAGCTCATAGAAAACTGTATTGCCTTTGACAATAAAGCCAACGTTGTTCCATAAATATTTTTCATGAATAAACTACCAAGCAATATATCTTTAGATTTTTAGCATAGTGGATTTTTAAACATTCAGCATTACTTCATATCTGAAGGAAAATCATTGCTTATCTTCCATTATTGCTGTATTGTGGTTCATATATCATTAGCAAGGTTCTGCTGAAAGTGTATTGAAATTTATGTGATTTTTTGCAAACCAAGTAACTTGACATAAAAACTGCTGAAAAATTATTGTGGGTGTGTTTCTCTATGGCTTTCACATTTTTTTCCCAACACTTTGAATGGATTTGCTATTTGCAGTCAGCTGATGCATGTATACATTGTTAAAAAGTTCAAGCAAGTTGAATGTGTATTATGTTCATCATGTATGGTATTTACTTGATGTGATAATTAGTTCTAGATTAAAAGTTGCTTTCTTGTGCATATTTTGTTTTCAGAAAGCATTTGAAACTGCAGTTGTGTATTTATTGAAAGCAATCAACTTTTCAAGAACAAAGCCAAGATATCATTTTATTGTGTTTAATGCATCAGTGCTATACTGGCAAATGGCACGTCCATTTCTTAGACCAAAGTACTGCAGTGTGCTGTCTCAAAGTCTTCATCAAGTGGTTAAAGCTCTGGATGAAGTTGATGATCAGGATCATGAATGGAGAGCAACATTAATGATGTAAGCTATGTCTAATTTCACTGAAATGCTTTTTTGAATAGCTGTGCAGTGTGCATACCATGATTTAGATTATATCCTGCCATAATGAGTGTCTGCATGGCACATTTTAGAAAAAAGGTTTTAGGCTGTGCTTAGCCCTGGGTTTGTCAAGTTTATAATGTTTAGTTGCATGGACAAGCCTTGTGTGGGTTGAATTATTTAGTAGGACGCCAGTGTAGTTGCTAGAAATGCATTAGAATTGTTTCAAAAAATTTGGCTATGCATAAATTGCATATATCAAGTGGTGCATATATTTAGCATTCAAAACAAGAGGTGATTTTGGACCTAGTAAAAGTCTAGGGGGCAACGCATTAATCACAAAGCTTCACATGAAGTTTTTCACTAGATTGGTGGTAAAAAAGACCATGGTGTAGTTCACCCTGTCTCTCCTCTGAAAATGCAACTGCGTACATGGAGTGATGCAAAATGTGTTTAGCTGCAAAAAATGTTGAAATCTTTTGTATATCTCCAGGTTTGAACAGCCAATTACAACCATACGTTACTGTTAAAATGTCATTATTAGTTCCAGACTGCGCTGTTTGAAAAGCTGAGAGTTGTAGGAGTTTACTAAAAGTTCACACAGGCCAAAGTCTAGATAGTGTTTGGTGAATCAGTTCAGTCCATGGATAACGTATTAACTTACATCATCCAACTACAGTGTACCTCTGTGAGTCTTGCAAATATCTAAAATGAGTTGGTGAGATGAGCCTCTATTAACATGTTAGTGGTCGAGTTCACACAGAACAGAAGTATATTGCAATTGCACTATTCAATGTTTTGGACAAGTCACAAGGGACAGCGCATGTGGTTTGTCTTTTTTCATACTTTGTGAAAAGGTTTTAAAATGAAAATGCAAAATAACTACAAAAGATGTTCAGTAGTTTTTCTGTACTAATGAAAGTTTTGCTTGTGTTGAATTTTGTCTTTCTGTGTTTACAGAGCATTGATTGAAAGCTTGATTGATGCTGGATCTATGAAGGAAGCTGCAAATATATCGCAATCTGCTGCTCAGTTCACACTAGCAAAGGCTAGGATTAAGTTCAAGGAAGTTTTTCAGCTGCAGGTATGCTCAGTATTTGCTGTGTGCTGTTTGTTTTGATTTTCCAGTATTGGCATAAGTTGGTGAGATGTTTTTCAATTTTTTAAGGCAATGAGTTGTTGAAGATAATAATGAGAAACGTCTTCATTAGAAAATTGAGGAACTTTTGTAATATTTCTGTTTTCCCAACATGAGCACTGATCTTAAAACCTTTCATATTTGTGTAATGAACAAACTACTTCAAGGGTTGATGGGATTTATGTAGTGTCTCTTCATAATGACAGCAAATGTGTTCTTCTAGAATTCCTTTTGTGTTGGCATTAAAAAAATTCAGAAACTTTTGTTTGGTACATTCCATAATCCATATGATATGAAAAACATTTTTGAGAGATTCTGCTCACTGGTTTTCACTGTGGGAAGCGTTTATCAAACCCATGGGTGTCCGCAGAAATTAATCCAAGGGAGGCGACATCAACATTTTGAATATCCTTTTCAGGTTGCTGACGATGCAATGTATATGGACGTTCACAAAACGCTTTACCCTTTTGTACACCACAAAGAGAAATGCCCTATGTTATGGTAACAGTCACAAAAATTGCGCTTCGTTGGCACAGCAAAAAAAGAAGTATTCTACTTATACTTCTTTTCACACAGTATGAAGCTACGTGGCTTACCGCTATCGGCAGCCACTGTCTCGTTGCATTACCTGCCAAGTTCTTTGTGTTCAACAGTCACATGCAGTGTTGGTACTCTGTTGTTATGGAAAAGTACTAGATTTCATGATAAAAAACACTAGATTATCATAAAAACACTAGATTACAAATACGTGGCAGATTTGTCAGATTACAAGAAAATTAGCGTTGTACTTAAGAACAGGCAAGTGTTTGATGAACATTATATATTTATTTGTTTGTCTCAGACCAGATGGTCCATAGAACACACACACAAGCAATTATTCTTTTTCGCCTTAAAATCTTTGAATATGATGTGAAGTGCAACAACTTTACACATGGTAAATTACCACATATGGAAAAAAGACCAACCACACATCCACGCCATTGCTCTTGAGAAATTCTTGTGCTCTGAAATGCAAAATTTAGGCAAATGGGGGAATGGCCACTCTGTTTCGTGAATTTCAACATGGCTACAACCATTTTAAAAACCTACCAGCTGCGCATCCAAGGGGGATCTCCCCCCTGAAACCTACGAAAGTAACTTTATTCTCTCATGATTTTGTACGATTCAGAAAACAGCATTCGCGTTATAAGATCATTTTGCCGTCCTTTGATTGTTTTGTCACTGTAGTGTTGTGAAGTATACTTCATCTCTCTCACAGTAGTGAACCTGTATTGAGACTTGACTACCAAACATTATCGCCCCTCCCAACCTTGCTGGCTGTATCCGCCTCGGAGCCTACCGTGTTTGGATTTCCCATTCACCATGTACTCTCTTTTCAGATATACATCTTGAAATGATTAGTTTGGGCACTTGTGTTTGTTTGTACAGGTCACTGAAACTTTTAACAGATTACCAAGTGACTTCGTAGCAGTTTAACTCAAACCAGATTATTTGCTCCATTGTGTAATTTGAGAATTTTTAGCAAATTACAATTGCCCAGCAAAATAAAAAAGTCTCAATTACAGTTGCAATTACACAAAATTTTGTATTTAATTACATTCAGTTCACTCATAAAAAACACTAGATAGCTATGAAAAAAACACTAGATGAAGTGAAAAACCACTAGATATAGTGGAAAAACACTAGGAATGGCACCACTGGTCACATGCGGCAAAACGCCTACTACTGTAACTTGAAGTGAACCTAAAAGATTCGTTGCCCTATTATTGTTACGCAATAAAGACCAACAGTGAAACAATCCCTTCGCAAGTTTTGCAATCCGCGTCAGCGGACAAAGGAGCGGACATGTAGAATGCAAACTTATCACTGCATGACACCAGAACAGTGAGCCTGTCTCTTGTGCAGTGTGAGTGTCGTACCGGCAAATAAACTGTCATTTCAAGAATTAAATCATTTAATCGGAATTAGCTGTTGACTTCAGGTTTTCCAGAAATTTTTATTCCTTGATTCAATTTCCAAGAGGCAAATGCCCTTTTTCCGCCTTGCGGACGCCCATGGTCAAACAGTGGACCTTCGGAACCTTGCTTCATCACCACAGACTCCTGTCTTTGAGAATAAAGTAGTGCTTTCCATATTTTAAATTTGCCAATAATGAACAGAAAAGCTTTCCTTGCAGGCCCTGGCAACTTTTTTGGATTCTTTGGGTTCGTTGGATTTTTTGTAAGAACTTGTGTTGCAACAAATCAGTCAGCTGAAACCATACTCACCGCCACTAGATGTTGCTTTTCATGGCAAGATGTAGATGTGAACAGTAAATTTAAATAAAACAACATTTCGATCTTTGTTTGTGGCGAAGTAGCTACGGTTTGCGTTGAGCAGCAGAAGTTTGTGATTGGAATTAGTGGCAAACAATAAGATGTGCTTTGGCAGTGTTGCAACCTCTCCGGTGGTGTTGCGTTGATTGTGTGATTCACCACGAACGGGATGTGCGTGAAGAACAACACCATACATATATGTGGCGCGAACAAGCAATAATAGAGTGATCATGGCATGTGAATTCTATTGTTGCTTGCTGCCACAGTGCGAGGCTTTGCGCATATGCCGCTCGGGATTTCCGATCGCAACACCAGCGCCAATGATATCTAAACAGATAAACCTGCTGATATCCTTCATTCATTTTCATGCACCTGCTTTTCCCGGTGAGGGTCGTGGGGGCAGCAGCCCTTGGAGGACTCGTATACCTTACGGTCAACAGCAATCTCAGATAGCTTTGCTGGCTCCACACCAAGACAGGCCAGCAAGCAAGGTCGGAGATGTAGTCACTCCACCTGGTCCTTGGACTAACTCTGCCGCTTTCCCATGGGTGTAGTCAGCAGGACTTACGTTGCCTATCGTTCCTGGGAAATTCTGGACCTGCTAATATTGAAACTGGTGTGGATATATATGGCTGTTTTCCTTCGCTTTTTAGTGCATTGGAATGTTTCTCGAAAGTGCATGATACAACATACACTTGCATGAAAAAGCTTATTTATTTTTACTTACATAGAAGTTTATTTGTGTATTACAGTAGAATGTGCTTTGCCCGTTATATGGCAAAATACAGTATATCAACATTTTGTGAAAGTTTATCAATCATGTCAACAACCATTCGTAACTGCAGTTGTGTTGTTTCTTGTACAAGCTTGGAAGTACTTTGGTTTTGTTGCTAATGAGGACCTAGGCCAGGCCACAATTTTTCGTGGTAAATTGACTTGTGCCAAAACTGCGTTGGAAATTTTTGAATTAATTGGGATTGAATTTCAAGAAAATTTCATGCAGTTTATGAATTAAAAGTGCCTGAACGAACAACATGTTTATTAGTCAATATTAGTGACTGACATGGTAAGTGAATTGATTTAGAATTGACTCAGTAAAAAACTTTAAACGAGATGACTTCTGCCTGCTGTCCACCAACCAGTCTCAATAATCTTTGAAATGAATCAAATAGGATGTTTTTTTCTCGTCAGCATTTTTTCATTGATGACGTTAGGCATTGCACTGGTGTACAGCAGTAAAATATAATGTTGCTTGTCCCGCCACGGAATAATGATAGCAGACGTAGGCCTTCTACTGTATTTGTTGCAAAAGCTACGGGTAAAGTTGTGGACTTAGTTGAGTTGGCAGCAGGGAGCAAAGTGGGTGATGTCCCCACGAGACTTTGATTATAAATGTTGTTTCATGCCTTTGCGTTTGCGAAATATAAAGTTTTTAGTGTGAAAAAACACAGCAAGAAGTGTATTCTGAGTTATACCCGTAGTAGAATTTTGCAACCATATTACTTTTTGGTCGAAAATAGCAGGATATTGCCACAGGGCCACTGTGAAAGGGGCACAGCTTTTCGTGCATCCAAATTAGAGCACACACGACGACCATAGCGAATTGCGCATCATTTCGTTTCGTGAATATCGTTTATGTTCATATTTCTCTCATTCTTTCACTCATCTATGCCTTTGTTTTTCCATTGCTTCTGTATTCCTGATATTGCTGGCTTGTCAAGAGTAGCATCGAATCAAAGTTGATCGTGATGGCAGACATACGTATTCTCGTCATGCGTTTCTCAGACTCAGCTGAAGTTCTCTGCATCCGGATAAGTGGTCGACAGATAATAAAGAACGAAACGAATTTGAAACAACGTCTATGGTGTGCAAGAATCATAGCAGCCATATTTTTTTGCTCTTTTGTACATCGTGAAAGTGTTGCTGCTTGAAGACAGTGACATGTTTTGCTGCTAAACTCCTCAAACCTATGATTACTTGTCGAATGGCAGGTCCGGCGTTAATAAACGAGTTACGCTAAATGCTTGTTGCCTGTAGTTACCGATAGACGTGCCAATAGTGTGCTTTGCACATACTGCAGTTGACTGTTCTGTTTATCTGTTACATCTGAGAATGGTTGATCTGCAACCTTTTGTATTGTTTCAGATAAAGCACAAGTTGGTTGATCCTAATAAATTGGCCAAAGAAGTGAAAAATATGCCGGAATATTCAGCTTTCTTTAAATTGCAAAAAATTAAATCGTAAGTATGGAAAGTACATTTGAATTTCCGAAAACCAAATATAGGTTCTGCGTTAAACACAGTGACGGCACTCTAAATGTAAACTTTCAACGTTATTTTCAGTGTTTTTACATAAAATCCGGATAATTTATAATCATCAGTTGTCGTTTTTCATTGGGATCAAAGTTTTTGAAGGATGCAGGTATTAGAAAACTGTTCGACACCAACAGTTCCATCATAAAGCCTGTTTGACCTAGCACTGTCAAAAAAAGCATCAGCATAGTACAGTATATGGTGTCTAGTGTCCATTCAAGCTGGCGCTTTCAGTGAAACAGATGTACTAGCTATCTTATCAATCTTCAGTGCATGCTCCGAAAATGTTACTGAATCTACGATACACTGTGTCCTTAATAGAGGAGATCGTTTTCTGAACAACGAATCCCAAAGTACACCACCATAACACGTTACTTGGTGAAGCGACTGTTTCCGCTTATCCACCATAGGGCAATGAAAAACCCTGATCGTAAGCTTTCTGCGAACTATGCAAGATTTCAAAGTTGCTAAGTTTGATCATCACAGTATCTGATAAATTTCAACTTCGTGGAAACTGCTTTAGAAAATTTTGCCTTCGCCGCGACTGACGAATCTGAGATACTCCAACTAAGTTGATATAGATGGTATCGCGGAAATTCCTTCGTTGTACATTTTAGGAAATTCAGTTTGCACAAATACTCAATGTTTTTTTTGTGTGTTAATTGCAAGTATGCCTACTTGGTCAATCTATGGCTTTATTTTTGTGCAAAGCAAGAGTGCGTCGGCCAATCGTTTAATTTGAATTTATTGATCAGCATCCATGGGGTACGCTGATCTTGTGGCGTCTGTGCTTGTTTTTTTCAGTACAGGCTTATTTGATACAAAATAGTTACGAGCTAGTGTTAAAATTGGTGACTCCTCTCTTTATTTTAATTTCATCTGAAAAGAGAAGCCGAACTCCTCAAATTTTCATTTTAAGATTCATGGCTGAAAAACCAGCGGTTGACATAAGAAAAGATGTGGTCAAGCTCGTTGCCACGCTAACTGGGAAGACCACTCCTGGCACTCCTTCATCTAAACCGAGCACATCTGAAAGCAAGCGAAGGGCTGGTGACGATGCGTTCACGATATCGAGCGAAGAAAGGTTTGGATTTGGAATACAAATGATTTTTTTAAGTTTTCCGAAAGCATCAGCATGGTATTTGGGTGTTTGCTCACTTGTTTTTGCGACATTGTTGTAGTTTTCTTGTTTTTATTGTAATCGTGTGTTGCATTGCCTGTAATTGTTTGATCGGAAGCTTTACAATATGCAATGCTTGTACAACTCGCTTAATGTCTGATGCAGCCAAGTTCGTCTCCATTCTTATGCTGTGTCGTGTGATGGCGGTGTTTACCCAACTGCGCAGTGGTATTAATTTGGCTTTTAGTGTGCAGATCAGGCCCGTAGCCACGGGCTGGCATTCGGGGGCAATGTACCCCCAAATTTTTTGTGCCCCCCAAAGTTTTGTTGTGCCCTGAAAATTTTTATTAAAGCATATCATAAAACAAATCTTGCCCCCATAAAAGTGTATTTTGCCCTCCCCTCAAACCTTAAAACCTGGCTACGCGCCTGGTGCAGATCAGACAGATTTGTTGTGGCAAGTTCAAAGTAAATCGTGGTTGTACACATAGCCGTAGGAAAAAGGTTGCATTTCTCTATAAATTCTAAATTTTCGAAAAAAATCCTGCGAAATGTCTGAATTATATATATCTGTGTATATATTACTGAACAAACTGTTGAATTCTGAGCCATTTCCATCAATTGTAAATTGCAGAAATCTGAGAAAAACTGTTCTGCCTCCATGTTACCATCATTGTGGATGTTGTTTCGCAGAGATGTAAGAAAAAGAATCAAAATTTTAGATCACCAAAAGAAGTTGCGCAAAAAATGCACAAAATAAGATACGTTTTCCTCCTACGGCTATGATTTTTTATCACTGTTGGTAGAATTTTTCTGTAGTTTTTAATAAGTTTAAACGCTTTGCTTTCTAAAACGTGTGCATAGTCACTCTTCACGGTCCGGTAGCGGAATTTCTAAACGAAAGGCGAGTCCTGGATCAGCCATTTTACACTTTGTTGAAGTTGTGGCCATACCTGCCTACATTCACGCTGAATTAGAAAAGATCTTAAGGTAACTACTTTCCAGCATAAAATATTTTTACGAACTTTCAAACGTAAATTGATCTTTCACATTTGGTTCCAGGTCTGTATTTTTGTTTGCGAGTTTGAAGTGAAAACATTTGATGAGGAGCTTTTTGTGCTCGTGCTTGGTAGAAATCGTGTGCGAAAAATACATTCTGCTGTTTCCATGATTTGTAGAGGTGTTGTGGCTTGAATAAAGTTATTAGTGTTTAAATTTTGTTGAGTTTTTGTGAATGCTGCTTGTATTCGAGGTTTTATTCGAAAGAAATATTTAGAGCTGTCATGTTTTCATTTAAACATTTTTTCAGTCAAAATATAAATGTCTTGGGAAGATTTTGGGGTCACACTCGTGTAAAGAGCAGTACGACGTAATCAAAAACGCGGAAATTAGGTTCTGCGATTTTTTTCTGATTAAGCTAAAATAGTTGTGTCTCCACAACTGATTTTTAAATATTGAACACAATAAAACCCAGCAGCGTTCAGCTGATCGGTGAAGATGTTGTTAGAATGTAAGGGCAATCTGATCATCTTATTTTAATGGTCGTCGTTTCCGATCCCAGTGCGATAATCTTCATTTCAAGACAGCAAAAATTGCGAAGTATTCCCGTGGAGCTGTTTTGAGGCGATCAAAAATACTATCTTATCTTGGTTGCATTAAAGAGATTGTCCAGTTTGCTTCAAAGCATAGATAAATCTCAATAAAAATATGGCTGTTTGCAGTTTGCTTGCTATAAAATGAACGGTGTTCCTTCACTGATACAAAAAGTGCTTTGCATGTTTTTTGGGGTGGTATTTACAAATTTGTGGAAATAATTTGTACCAAGTACATTTGCAGGTATTATGTTTTACCATGTCAACTTCACCATCAATTTGAAACAGTAGCTTTTCTGACGCAGCTAGGCACTTTTTACCGGTTGGACAGTTTTCGTAGTCAAACTATTGTATAGAAGCTGTTGGTCTCGAAGAAATTCTAAAAAAATCTTGAAACATTTTTTGGGCTTGGCTTCCCATGACAAAACGGTGTGTTTTTTACACTGGTTTTACTAATTTCATGTGGTTCACCAACGCAACCATGTGCAGATTAATCAGTTGGCATTTTTGAAAGAGGTTGTTTTTACCTGAATTATTTTGATATGTACTGATAAATCTGCGTTTTGCGGAAATTGATTGTGCGGTCGATAGATTGCTTGACTGGGTCAACCACTCCTTGTGCTGCTTTGTTTTAAACAGAAATGGCAGCTCACAACTGTTTTTACATATTCTGTAGCTTCCAGCTCTCTTTCATAGTTGTTCCTGAAATTCACATCAACACAGTGCATTTGTGCACAAAAGTTATTTGTGTAATTACCGTTAACCTGCTTCGCTGTCATGCCGAGCCTGTTGAAAATTAAGGCAAATGTTTTGTTTTGCTGAATTTTTAATTGGTTTTTATTTTACCTTGAACCAGAACGAAGTGCATGTGCAAGTACGTCAACGATGCCTGATGGAAATCTGCGTTACGTAAAGTGCTATTTGTGCGTAATACACCAAAGATCTATGGGAACTTTGCCAAAAATTACAACTTTCGTTTTGCTGAAGGTGTTTCGATCTGCTTGTCAGATCTGAAATAACCAATAGTTAAGAATTCGAAATGCGTAGAAACTTGAATGTCGCCTGCGCCAGTATCACGCGTAGGGCAAAAAGGTCGCGATAATGAGAGCTGGTTTTACAATATCTCAAGCTTCAAATAAAATCGTAACAGCTTTTTTCATGTGATTATTTTTTTTATCAGGCCAGTTTTCATAAAATTTTTCTGTGCTAAAACGTTTTTCAGGCCACACTTGCTTCTGGAGTTGGCTCGACTCAGCATCGACTTGAATCTTGTGGTTGAAGGCAAACGGTGTCTGGAAGCCCTGGGTGAGGCTGAGGTAAGCCCAGTGAGAAAAACGTAGCTCTCACTAACTTTTGGAAAATTCGCGATGAAATGCCAGACAATCAGGGCAAAACCGGTTTTGATACAAGTCCATGAGCAGTTCTAGGGATTTCTTGATAGGCGTTTTGTTCTTTTTTACTTCCAGTGATTTTTGAATGGAAACGGATGCTTTGTTTTATCTTTAATTAGCCTGGAAAGTTTTCGTACAGACTGTCTACAAAAAAGTTTACGAAACACTTTTTCAAAAAAATTAGCAGCATCTACACACTGTACAGTACAATCAATGCAAGAATTGTTAATGAAATCACGGGTTCAATGTCATTTTTTCAGATGAAAACGGCGCCTGGTGTACTTTTTTGCTGTGCCAGAAAACTTTTGGAACAATTAATGTAAAACGGGTTTGTCGTTAGAAGTAGAATGACCACCGATGATTTACCTAGCAATTTATTGCCTGTGGTTTGTCCTAGCATTGAAGGGCACTTGTAACTATGGTAAACATTTCGGCGTTATTTCGCTTGTAATAGTCGAATGGAAAAACAAGTTTCAACACTTCTTTATGCCGCTCTGCTGAATTTACACAAAGATGTCACCGATTCGAATATAAATTGATCAAGTGTTACTACAACTTGATGAATATCAGCCTTTTCATTTAAGTATTTGTTTGGAAATCCATATGAAAGCAAAATTGTGTTATCTGCTGCGATTTAGATGCGAACTTAGGAAGAAACTTCTGTATTCATTTCTTGTTTACTTGCAGCTGGCGACTGCAAGTAAATAAAAATGCTTTATCAAAAGTTGATCAAGATAATGCGTGCGACTCAATGGGAAGTATTGGATTGGGTGGTGAACTTGGGTTTATAAATTGAAATTTTGAGCTTGTAGTGGTTTTGAAACAAAAGCCCAGAGAACAAAAGTAAGATATGGAGCTTGAGCGAAATTGTTAGAAACTGTTCCAAAAACCGTCAAGTTAAACTTGAATTTTGTCATAAATCTTCAACTCACCTGGAAAATCTGAACGCGAGTAACTTTTGTTTTTTCACCTTATCCGTGTTACTCACCTTTACACATGTTGAGAAAGATAGAAACAGAACGGAAACTTATTGCTTGCTATGTGTTTAGGATTCGAGCTTATCCATCGAAGAGGAATTTTTGGAGTGCGAACTCATGGTCAAAGAGCTTGGCGGACAGCAGCACTCGTACACGCGTCTCTCAGTTGAGGTTGTGGTCGTTTGCTTATCATATTTAACAAGCAGTATTTTGACTCTTGAATGACACCGATCAATCAGATCTTCAAGACCAAGTGGATGTGCTTCTTTTGCCTCGTTTTGCTTTTATTTGTGACCCTTAATTACGAAAAATCGCGGTGATCTTCCAGCTTACGCAGGCGCTTTGCTTGTATTTATTTTTTTCTTATTGCAGCGTAATTTAAGTCAATTCAAACGTATTGTAATTGCAACAAAGTTGCTTGTATTGTGCTACAGCAAGCGCGTTTTCGGAATTACGTGAGGTTGAAATTATCGCTTAAGTCTGTCGCGATGATGACTATTTATTCGATTTTCACTCTATACATCTGAAGAATACTTCATTATTGCTGCAGACGCGAGTTGCAGCAATCAAAAGGATGGAACAAGCACTTGAAAATTCAGTCAGAGCCGGAAATGCCAACATTGTTCAGGGAGCCTGCGCAACTCAATGGAACCTCTGCTTGCCCCTCTTGCAGGCAAGTTTTTCATAGCCAGATGATTTGGTCACTTTATCGTAAATGTCGGAGGCCAGGCTGTTACAAAACGGAGGCGAAGAAAGTTATTCCAGATTTAATCAAAAATTACGAAAGACTTTAATGTCCTGAAAACCCGCAAAAGCTGAACAAAACGAAATTATATTGTGATTAGATTTTCATATTCTTTGTTTGCTGCATTATATTCATTTACTATTGACCTTCACTGCACATGACGCTAAACTGCAAACAGTGATGTGGCCGCAGTTGATAAGTTCTGCAGTTTTGGGGGAAACCTGGAATACCCTTTGGCCATCATTCCCAATCAACCCTGACCTGTAGGAGTGACGTGCAACAGGGCTCCAGTTATGGATCACATAGTATCTCAAGGGAAGACAGCTCTTCAGCCATGAAAGCAGGGATGTAGTGCTCAGAAATAGGTTCGGGAACGCCGTTCCCGTGTGTGGTATGGGAACGCCGCTACACCCCTGCATGAAAGGCAATCAGCCTGGGCATGCGGGGCCGGTGAGCCGGTGGAAAATATTCCTCCACTCTCGCATCCAACGAAACGGACTGGCCGCGCCTTTCGTTGCGACTCTCTAGGTCAGGGGTATCCAAACTGTGGCCCGCGAGCACATTTCGCATTATTTTACTTTCAAATGGTGCAGTACATGCCCCGCCAAAACCTGGTTTCCGATCCTATATCGGAGCGACGGCGGTTTCTTGCTGCGTATCGTTTCCTGTTATGTTTTGATTTGCTGGGAATTGAGAGCGACTATTTGATACGAAAGCCGTCGCAAAGTAGTGATTTTGCTTCAGTCCCTAAGCGAAAGCACCTGGCACTGTTTGGAAACTGCAAAAGCAAAACTATCAGGAAGGACTTCTGGTCCCCGGACGCCTGCCTTTGCTTTACGTGATCAAGTTTGGCCCTCTTTTAAAGACGCTTGGACACCCCTGTCTTAGGGGATACAAACCGCGGTCTATGATGACTGGACAACTCAGTGACTCTAACCTTTCACCCAGGTTAGAATTTCTTACAGCGATCATTCTCTCTCGTGGAGGCTTTTCCGCAGCAAAGTAATAAAGGTTTTCTACTAACTGCGGAAACAACTATAGAAACGTATAATAAGTTAACTTAATATGGCTTGATCTTATACAATGAAATGATAACCTTGTATAGAAAAAATCCTAGGTCTTTTATTATTTCTGGGGGACAAAGTTACAGAATAGGCAGGATTCATTATATTTTAGTATGCAACTCTATCGCCAAAATTACCGGCGACATTCACATTAGCAATGGATATTTTTCCCACACCTCGCAATGTTTGTTTGAGCTGTTCTGATTTATAGTTACAAAATCTACTGTGAGTTTGGCAGGGACTGAGTAGCAAAAATGGGTAGGATGTCTTTTTCATGAACCTTTCCAACTTTGAAACATTTGAACTGAATTCTTTCCTTACCGACTGCGATTCCACCACAGCATTTGCGCAGCCACATATTTTCACACCAGTTACGTCGTGCGCGGCTTTCGGTTAAATCTCTTTTCCGTTGTTTGTTGCAGAGTAACTTGCGAAAATTGGTACGTCGTCCACTGACAGCAGTCGCCGATGCTCTCGAGTCGATATCTTCCATGCAAGGTTTGTTTTTGTCAATTTCCTAACGCAGAGACGACTGTATCAGCATTTGTTCATGGAGTGTTTAAGTTTTTTCGAAACCCGTGTTTCGACCCCAAGGCCTTCACCTTTGTTTATTTTAGTTAAACTCCGTTGTCAAGTCCACATGGAGCTGGCGAAGTGTGAAGAAGCGATCGAGCAAGTAGAAGCTGCAGTGAAACATGTCAACAAAGCGCTACAGTTGGACGATTCGGGTTAGGGTTATATTTTGCTTGACTGAATTGTTAATGTGATCATAAAATCCTACTCTGCAGCTGCAATTGGAATAACGTTCGTGTTCATGTTCGCGTTTTACTCGTTAACTTGAAGGTGGATTCGCGTTGAACATTTAAAAGTCATTCTCAACATTCAGCACTTAAAATCTGTCTCGTTCTATTCCTTGTGGTCGGTTAAGTTCGTACTTTTACTCACGTTCAGCATCATGTGACTCGCCTCTTATATCGGCTTTAAATTGCTACAACCACCCGATGCGCGTCAACAAACACATTTTTCTGAAGTAGCGATTTATTCCTATAAGTTCCACTCAAAAACAGTGCTGTGCCGGTTGAGAAGCACTCATCTAGGGAAATGAATGTAGTAAACAACAACGCAGATGCTACAAACGTGCAGTGTACTTGTACTAACGACAACCTTTTCTGCTCCCTTCTCAGGTTTGTACCACGAGCGGTTGCTCACAATGCTTCATCGCCTTCAACTGAGCACTCAGCTTTATCGTAGTCCAGACAGACCCGAAGATATTGCGGCCAACATCATAGAGCAGGTTATTACGTTTGTTTTAAGTAGCCGTTCCGCGATTCAAGTGATTGTGCTGCGTAAGCGTGTTAGTTGCTGCTGTGATTTTTGCTCTCATAACTTGAATTTGTTTATTATGGTAACGAATCCAACACGATGTTCTTTTTTGTTTCGAAAGAAAGAACAGAATGTTAATGTAACTGAGTTATACCTTATTTAGCGTCGCTGAAACAGTCGCACTTACTGTAAGCTTTTGATGGTGTTTTGGAATGTATCGAAAATTTTTGAAGACTCAGGTTCTGTTATAGTGCAGCTCATCGCTTCAAACATCTTTTATTCACTGCGGTAACCGATTGTGGCTTAAGTGCTGTTTACGTCATAAAACTTTTAAAACAATGCCTTGCTTGTGTTTGTCGAAGCGAGATCGCAAGTGATGGGTGTCTCGACTCCGCAAGTGTTGTGTGTTCCTGATAGAATCGTGATGGTCATGTACAGTTTGTGATACTGCCATAATTCAGCGCTGAATTTTATGACTGTTTATTTACTACTGTATCAACGGTGTTGTGTTTTGCGTCGCAGGCCAGAAAAAGTGCTGAATCTGGGAGTGCACACATGAAGCGGTCATTGTTGGTCAAGGCCGGTCTCGCTCTGGCCCCAGATGCGTTCCAGTATGTACTGGACAGTGAAAATGAAATGAAAGGTTTAGTGAAATTACTGTTGCCTTTAACTAAGTTTTTTTTTTGTTCCCAAGCAATGTTCATACCTTCAACGCTCGCCCGCTAAACAGAGGCCGTCCCAGCCGTTGTCAGATGCACGTCATTTTTATATATTTCCTCTGAAAGACCATCTCCCCAAACTGGCTTGAAGGTGTTGTTCTATTAGTTTTCTAAGGAGATACAGGAGGTATTTTGTTATTCATAGATTTGCATCGTTTCAATTCATAAAACAAAGCTGTGGAACGAAATGAACCAAAGCAGGGCAGTGACACCCCCTACTTTTGCCATACTTGGCGCATTTTGCAGTGACCCCTATTTGGGAAAAGAAGGGAGCCAAGGCTCGTTTAAAGTTTGCTGTTGTTGTTGCCGTGTAGTGACATACTTGCTGCATTGTTTAGCACCAGTTAAACTTTTTTACAAAAAGTGAGCTGTTCAACTGCCTTCACTATATTTTAACTTATCTTCAGTAAACTTTGCCGTACACAGCTTTGAGCGGCGCAAAGGGTGCAACAAGCGAAGTGCAGAAGTTGGGGGCTCGCGCTCGTCAGTGGCAGAACTGCATCAAGAAAGCCCCGGGTCACCTCAAACGTTTAGGAGATGAAAACGACAGGGAAAGGTGAATTGTTGTTCACGATTAAATGCGCTTTGCGTTGAACGTTTGTTTTGCTCTGCAGCAAAAGTTTCATACTGTTCTTTTGTTTCTAAATTTCGGTTGTGATGTTGGTTTGTTAAGTACAAGAAGTTCTGCAGGTGTCGATCGTTACTTTGGTGCCAGAAGTCTCTGGCGAACAATTTGACGCAGTTGCTTTATCTACTTACCATCACCTAACTTTTGACATGCGCAGGGCTAGACTTTGGGTTGACCTTGCTAAAGCTGCCAGGCAACAGAAAGTCTGGGACGTGTGCCGCGTTGCTAGTATTTTCTGTTTGCTATACGATGACGGAAGATGGAAAGGCAATACGAAAGGTAGAAACAAAAATCATGTTCAGACACCGAATATACAGTACTTCATTGATAAAAGTTGAAAACTTTGTAGCAGAGTTCGTTTTTATAGAGTTCATAAACTTTTTTAAATGCAAAACAGTGTTGGTTTGTTTTCGCACTGAATTTTTCTCTAGCTTGGTTTAAGTTCGCTGCATTTCTTGTCAGAACTTGTCGGAAGCGAGAGGGCCAAGAGCGCTTCTCAGACTGGCAGAGCCCCAGGCACCGGGGACAGCACTTCGCAGAGTCAAAAATCGCCAGTCCCGGTCGAAAGCGTTGCTGAGTCGAACATGCACGACACTGACTTGTTGCGAATGCTTGCCGAAGTGCAGTTCGTCAAAGGAGAGGTACGTGCTTTGCAGATGAACACCGCAACGGCTGTGTTGAAATTCCGCTTGTTATTAAACGCCCACGGATTTTCAACGAAGTAGGGGTCTGAAATTTCTTTTACCCGATTTTTAATGACTAGCAAAGAAAAACACTCTATTGTTTAGTGCAGGGTTCCCAACCTTTATTTGACCATGTACCCCTGCAGCATTTCGGCAGATGAGCATGTACCCCTAAAATTTCTTATGACAAAACGGCTGAGTAAAATAACAAAAGGTAGACTCCGTTTTATGTCTCAAAGTTAACATATTTACTAATGAGCATATAATGATGTTTGAAAATAATATTCACTCATATATGTATAAATATTTGGAAATAAGTAATACATAAACAGCTTTTTTAAGAAAAATGTTAGGTACCCAATATGAACCTGTAGGGACCCGATTTCTCTGATTCTAGGGACCCGATTTTCTTTGATTCTAGGGACCCGAATCGGTTCCCTAAAACACCTTAAAAAAAACCCTGACATAAATATAGTTTTACCTTCCATTGCTAACCTCGAATGTACTCCTTCAGATAAGCAAATGTACCCGTAGGGATACATATACCCCAGGTTGGGAACCCCTGGCTTAGCGGTTACTAGGAGTTCTTGTCAAAATACGTCTGATTTAAAGAACGTTCCTGCTTTACACTGCGATGTGTATTTGATGATATTTCGTAGGAGCGGGCCGCGGAGTCTGTTCTGCTCAACACCCGGTCTTGTTTGCTGTAAGGAAAACGGATATCTCAGCGTGTTGTTTAAAAGAATTCAGTCGCAACGTAGATATCTAAAATATACTGTATATAAATCACTATGCTAGCTCGTTGCAACACTTATGTTGAACCGTAAACTTTTTACCCTGTGCTCCGTTTCGTTCCACTTGTAACGATTGCGTCATTCCTTCAGGCCTTCATCCACATGCTGCGGTGCGAAGGCCTCAAACTGAACGAGAATCCTGTGGCTCCGGTTGATACGCGGCAGCGGCCGAAAGGTCACGAGTACAAGAAGCCGGAAGACGCGCCTGAGTGGGCGGAATACACTGATTGGGTTCATGAACTTAATCGCCACGCTATTAACGCGTTCCTGAGAGCAGTCGGTTCGTTCTTTTGCAGTACGACTTATACATTAGAAAGTTAAAACTTCGTTGTTATAAATTCAAATGCTGTGTCAGTCGCTAAAAAACCCGCGCCGTGCTTTTTTGGATGGTGGCGCGCTCTAAAACTTTGTTAATTTGTGAAAAGCTCTTCGTGTTTGTTATGGTTTTTCTCTCTCCAGAACTTGGCATCGAACTAGACGAGCAGTGGGTCATATGCAATGCTGCCGCTTATCTGTGGAATTACACAAATCATCTCTTGTCAAATGAGCGCTACTCGGAGCTTGTTCCTATTTTTGAGAAAGTTTTGTTTGGATTGAAAGAAATCGGCCATTCCAGGTAAGAAATGAAAGAACTTTAAGAAGAAATACTTGAAAAAATTAAAAAATACTAAATTTCAAATGGCCGTGATTTACGCTCCTTTTGTGATAAGTAAATCCTCCGAAACGTGATCTTCACAGCTAGTTTGTGCGATCCGTGTAAAGTGATTGGCTTACGCATGTTGAACAATCCGACTGTGAACGTCGCACCTGGTTCATCATGGATTCTTATGTGAAGTCGCACATGCAGGAATTCTTGGAAAAACCTTCTTTATCTTTGATGTTAAAATCCTGGTCCCTTTGACTTTATAAAATATTTTAATGATTTTTCCGCCTGGTTGAATGTAGGACCGTATTAATTATGCAAAAGATAATTATTACAGTTAAATTGGCACCAGTCACGGAGGCGCAGCAGATCCTTCGCCATTAGTAGTTTTATTTAGGACTTGTGCCTAACTTTTCCATCGACTCTTACGTTTATTAGCTTGCAATTCATGAAGCATTGCTTGTGTTCCAGTGAGGCAACTCTACTGGTCCGGATTTGCGACGTTATTGCCAAGGGTTTAGTAGCGCCGTGGGTTCCAAAGCCGATTCCTAAAAGTGAAAGCACTCCTGCTGCCCAAACCGCTCCTGCCGCTACAACTAAAGAAACTGCGCGAAAGAAAGGCGGCGGCAAAACGGCAGCAGGGAATGCGAACACCGGCGGCGCCGCAGCCCAGGCGGTCAAAGCAGAAGGAATGGACGATTTGAAGCGAGCACTTGAAGTAGGCGGCTTTCGCATCTTTTTTTCATTAGTTACGGGTATATTTGTACAGTGGTTACTACTTCATCTTCTTCTCCTGTACTAGAACCAGTAATTTTCGTGAAAGCGCTTGGCGCTTGCAAGTAAAGTGAGGAAAGGAAGATATCTTCGATCGAAATTAACTTTTCGCATACATACACAACGGTGCCTCGGTTTGGGTCAATTTTTTACAGTGTCTACTACGCCTGTCATTTTTCGACGGGAACCATAACTTAGTATCGTCCAAAGACGACAGGCGGTTAAAATCCTGCGCAGACACGAGTTTGTGCCAACCATATTTTGTCAGGCCTCTATTCATCCTGTTTCTGGGTAATCTGAAACATTCCATGTGCCAACGTTCAAACTGTTTCCGGAAGTTGTGCCACAAACAACAGCTGGCTCTAAGTTTGAAAAGAAAGACTGTTTAAGTATTGCTTGGACCTGTAGCATCTTGATCGTATATATACTGATTGTCAAATCGTATTCCTATTTTATGCTTTAGCTACTGCGCCAAATGATGTTTTCTTGCGTGTTAAATGAGAATTTCGAAATGTTTTTATTTCGGTTTATTGACTTTTATGTTGAATCTCTTTCCATCCACTAAACGCGATTTTGATAAATTTCAAATAAAGCTTGGTTTGCACAAGCTTTGATAGATAATAAACAAAAAGATGACTGAAAAAGCTGACGAACAACATAGGTGATAAATTATGTCAAATATTTCATTTTGAGTGAAAACCACTGTGGTGAGAATTTGAGTTGTTTGAAACTTTTAAAAGATGGACACGATTAGAAGCGGCCGCATAGGAGGTCCGTGAAACAAAAGCAGTCGAAGTCACCGTTTTAAATTTCAATCCCCGAACAGATGTAAAGGAATTGGTGACGCAACAAAGAGTGTTTCTATTGTAAAGCTTCGTGCTAAAGATGCCATGAAACAGCTGTAACCTAATTGCCTTCTATTGTGACTTGCACCAACTAATGATTAAATGAAATTAATGACGTCTTTAGCAATTCATTATTTGTAAAGATGACAACCACATCAACCTTCAGAAATTTAGCATGCCTGTTACATTTTCTTATTTGCAGTCCCATTTAAATAAACTCAAATTTCGACCCACCTGACTGCAGTCACTAGAAGCTGATTCTATCCTGACACTAAACATTGACGTTTAAAATACGAAATTTGGATTAACTTCATTTGCTTATAAAAGTAGCACAAAAGCATAAAGTAGGAGTAAGATTTGACACCCAGTACATACACTCGGGAACTCGATGTACCGCTGGGTGTAGTGAACTCTTTAACGCAGACGTCATCAAGAAATCCAGACTGTTTATCGTCACTGAATGTCATTAAACGCTACTTCAGCCGTTGCTCCAGCGAACACCCACTGGATATATTCAATCCTTTTAGACAAACCCCTGACCGCTGACATTGAGAAGATGTTGGCAAACTGTGATCAACTATTTCCATGGTTCTGAACCGCGGCGTATTTTGTCCCACGCACAGACACAGACGATGCAAATATCTTAGTATATCAATGAAGCGATAGTTATGTGAAACGTAAGAAAAAAAGCGTTTACTCTGTGATCCCCATCAAGAAGAATATTATCGATTCTACATTAAAATTCTTCATAAAGATTTGCTTTGTAAAGCAATCCAGAGAAAACCACCGCCACATAAGCCGTTGATTTACGTCACAATTGCCCCTGACTTGTGTTCACCAACGTAACCGCATTATTGTCAACAATACATTGTAATCCCATTAATCCCTTGCTCGACCTACACCTGGAGGCACAGTTGTCCAGACACATGAGTTCAGAAAAAGTTATGTGGAACAAGGAATAGTTTTTATTGAACCACTGTACCATGTGATGCTTGCTTTGCTGCAGACACTTTCGTTCAGCAAAAGTTCAAACTTAAGTGTATGAATCACTGGAAACTTGCACAACCCTGTTGAAAAAATGCACAGCAAACATTAGAACGTCAAACGACATTTAAGACGCGTCACTTAGTGTTTGGAGATCTGCTTGAAAGCAGTAGCAGTTGCAAATAGCTGAGAAGAAACGAGGAGGTAAATCCCAAATGCCTTTTCTACGTTTGATATTGGATGGATGTTACATTTTCTTATATTCGTATACAACAATATTTTGCACTAAAAAACGATCCAAATGCAATTAATTGGTATAATGCGTTGGAAGCGAAACTTTTGAGGTAATGTTATTCAATTAACCTTCTAAATTTACTCGCTGTCGAATTTGTAGCTGTGTAAGCAGTCATCTGCTTATTACAACATTTTAAGCTAGGCACAACTGATATAAAAAATTGAAATGCCTTTTTACTTGGTAGCAACTGTTGTCTACCAAACAACGGGATGTCGCTTCAAACTCAGTGGAACCTTACCAGTACACTTACAGTATACGTTTCTACGTAAGGTTACACTTTGCGTCATCTTATTCAAATAAACCTGAATATAGTCGTCGATACTTTTTGACTTGTTCTTTAAACTCTGGTTAAATGTAAACAATCCTAACCCTATTCTCACTCCTCATGAAGTTTGTCTCTGTTAATGAGGTGTGCAAAATGTACGTCTACCAAACCATTGAGCAATAGCAGTTGCATCGTCCTCAATCGTGCGCAAGTAAAGCGTAAAATGGTCGTTCTCTACGAAGACATGTCGCTCTTGTCTTCAAGGTCTGCGAGTTTGGATTGGCTGCGACGAACGGAGCCATCCCCAACGACCGCATCCCAACCACTGTGCGTCATCAGTTGCTTTCAACTTGGGTGAAAACGAAGCAGTTGTTACAGCAGCAGATTGCTCCAATTTACGGTGTCGATAACGAGGTATACCAATTGACTGTCAAACTCGAATATTTTGGATTAATGCATTTTTCTATACATTAGAAATAGCAGAATATATACAGTTTTTCTCATCGGCCTAATTAAATATAGCGAGTGTGTTCATCAGCTTTCGAGGCACCTGCTAATGCCAGGGGCGTACCGAGGTTAAATGGCGCCCGGGGCAAGAAGCAAGTTTGGCGTCCCCATGTTCGTACCTAAGGTCTTTCGGAAGCAAATGTACTGTATTGAAAAAAGTACTTCCGACATTGTCGGGAGTTTTCCGGCGACCCCATTGATTCGGCTCCCAGGGCATTGTACCCCCTTACCCCCTCGTTACGCCCCTCGCTAATGCGACTACCTCTATAAAATTGACAAATTACGGAACTTTCCTTTACAGTCAGGAATGACTGCCATTGCACAGCGCACTAGGCTGGATGGTGATATGTTGCATATGCCTGCCAGCTAAATTTGTTCTGATATTCCAGCAAATGCCAATGAAATCTTGCTCATCAAAATGAACAGTCGCCTTGTGTAACAGTTGATATCGACGCCATTGGCGGTGTTTGTGCTTGTTCAGAAATTCCCGGATCAGCGCGACATGTCGAAGGTTCTTGTCATTGTGGAGATGCTGACTTTGAACCGAAATGACCTCATGGAATTCACTGTTCCAGATCTTTCCGAGGTCAGTTGACGAAACGCTTGTGTAGCTGCTTTTGCTGCGCGATTGAACTGATACGCGGTAGTGTGCTCCAACTTTGTCTCGGACTAACTGTTTGCTGCTGAAAGACACTCACAACGTGCATTTTATTAACTTGGCAACCTTAACATTGCCTTGTTCGCTTGCAGGTGTGCGATCTTGTGGACGATTGCAGATGGGACGATGCACGTGTTGAGCTCGAGGTCTGGTCGAGGATGGCCCAGCTTGCTCGATCGCAGAAGAATCATGCGATGGTGAACCGTTGCTCGAATAACGCCCTTCGTCTCGAGTCCTCAGCAGTAAAGAAAAAGACTCCGAAGACAACCAAACCTGCAGAACAGTAAGTTGCTTTTCCCTGAACTAGCATTGCAGTAATCGTAGCCATTGTTTTTTTCATGGAGTTACCTCGTTCACACCTCACAGGAGATGTAGCGCGCTTTATCCCAACCAGAAAAAAAACGCTGTTTGCTTGTCGTTTTTATCTAAAGCTCTGCTTCGATTATGGTTACGAACGACACAGAAGTTCTGAAACAGTTAAATTGCTAGTTAAAGATCCACTGCGGTCTTTCCTGTAACGTCACACCAGCACCCTGTGCTGCGGCTGGTCAGGCCAAACCTAATTTATTTTTCCAACCACCGAAGTCACCTAAAAGTGCTTGAAATTGCGATTTCTATCCTGGCGATATTTCTTCTTAGCAGACATCAAGGGTTTGCAATAAAGCGCAAGCGTAGAAATGTGCTTCACAAAAATATGACCTGTACCTTGCGGAAAATGACAAATTTGTCTAGCCGACCATTGCAAAAGTATTAACAAAAGAAGCGATATCGTATTGGCATGTCGGCACAGTTTAAGTAAACCAGCATGTAGTAGCTCGAAAAACTTCACAGTCATGTTGGACTTACAGAAGGGACTCCGTTGAGCCCAACTGGCCAAAGTTAGACTCAGCGAACAAAGATTAACGAAATGCACAGCAAGGCAGACCGCCATCATTTTTGCATCATGATACATTTTAACCTCTTCCTGTTGTGTTGGATCAGCTTATGTGTATGTTTTATAGATTGGTGTCTTATGAGCGCCGTCAAGCATAAAACCAGGTCGTGCCATTGAATTAAAACCATGGTTCTAATAAATATGTTTGTGTCCAAGTTACTTTTGGAGAAAAACTTATATTCAGGAAATATCGACTATTGGAAGCTTAATTTTAGTATTGTTGTCGGTAGAAATGATTTTCATTGCTTTCGCGATTGCGTCAGACAAGTTCCTCAAAAACATCATTAACATACCACTTTTACATTTTGGGTATCGAATAAATAAAAAGACTTGGACTTGAGAGTTAAATGTCGTAGCATTCAGCTAAAGATAAAAAAGCTTGCGAGCTGAACAAGCACCCGCACAATTTGCATGTGTGACAGAAAGTTGCGGGCGTTTCGTGAATCTTCTCTGCCTTCAAAAATATTTGTTTCTGTCTAACGGCGCAATTTGCTGTAGAGAAAAATTTTCATGAGTAACCGTGTTTCATCTTCTCGTTGAAACTGTTCTTCGCTGAATTGAGACGCTGCTCGTTTTTATTGCAGACACAAACAGCTGGTTGCCTTGGAAATGCTTTCCTACGCTTCTTGCATTCTTGGAGAAAGCCTCATGGACACTTGCGCAGCAAACCCACCAGCGCGACGGCAAGCCATGCAAAGCTTTGTTGACAGGTGGGTTAAAGCAAAAAGCGTTTGTCGATCGGAGCGTGATGCTATTCTTGATTACGTCATTATCCTGACGAAATCCAAATATCATGCTTTCTCTTAAGAACTGTTCTCCGCGCATTAAATGTTAAGTTACGCGTGGCGAATCCACTGTTGTCAACTTGAAGCAAGGTGCGGACTTCCAAGCTGCGACATTAACTTGCTTTTTGTTATCTTTGAGCGTCTTTTTATGTATCATGAGATAATCTTGCGCTACCGTCGTCATAACCAAAGAATGCGTGGCAGTCAGTAAATTGCCTTTTTTGCTTCGCTGAAGAAAAACCCATCACAGCTGCATCAGTTTTCTTGTCGTGATGCAGAAAACTTTAAGGAACGACGTAAATTAACTTTTGGAAAAGTTTGATTTATTTTTTGTTTCTTTCAGTGTGAAATTTGCTGAGAGAGCCCGTAACTTTGCGCTGGTCATGAGTTCATGCAGGAAGTGGTGGAACGCTGCCCTGCCCCTCATACCTTCCCCGGTGGAGCGTGAATTGCTTCGTCAGCCTCTTGAAATCCTCCTCCACTGTATTCTCACCACAGCTTCAACAGTGCAGAGTTCAGATGAAAGCGAGGTAAGGGAAATAAAAAACTTCTGATGAAAAACATTTGCTGAGCAAGGAAAATGCGATCATATGCTACGATACCCGCCCCTAGGTGATTTTCAAAGTTTCGTTTCAGATATGACTGACAGTTGTGGTTTGTCTCTTTAGTTGGAAATAAAATTTGGTGATGGAGTTCGGGGCCGAAACTCGTCATGAGAAGAAACCTGGAGTCGCACAGAACTTGTGCTCCATTATTTTTTCTTTAAAATTTGTTCTTTTCTTTCTTCCTATTAGTTTTATTTTGGTTCTAGCGCTTGATTCTGCAAATCCCACCGATGTTTTGGGATAACTTCTGTTATCGGCGAAACCTATACCCTTGATTTACCTGATATCGAAGAAACTGGGCAAGTCTGTTTGCAAAGTGACTTAAGAAATCTAAAAATTGCAATGCTTGTTTCTTAGTCACTATTATTTGAACCAGCAATAAGCTCAGATTGTCTGGTTGTTTCCTCGTTTGCGCATTCCTGAGGGACAGGTAATGATTGAATTCTTATTTGAGGCGATTCAAAATATTCAATGGCGTGTCCAGGTTCTGTAGTGATTACAGTTACACAAACAATTTTTTCCGTAGTATTTGAAAATCGTGTCTTGAAAAAATTTTGAAAAAAAAAACCAGCTTGATAATTGCAGGTCATACTTCGACATACAGTTGTACTTTGAAAAAAATTTGATGTCAGTTTATCGCCAGCTTGTTTCATGATCACATTTTAAGGTTCTGTCTGGTTTCACCAACACATGAATTGGGCTTTCGTTCGGCAAGCGTGTGTAACACTCATTGTGTCTGTACTTTCAAACAGACAGATGTGTTAGTACTATTTTTAAAAGACAGTTCCGGAAAGCGGCCAAAAGTCTGCTGGAAGATTAAGTTATCTTCCTTGCCCAGATAGTGGTTGAGACTTGCAAAGTTATTCTCGTGCATTGATGCAAAAGAAAATTATGAGTTACGCTTTCGTGTGCAGGACTTAACGTTGTGCTTTCTCGTCGCCCAAAGTCTGCAACAGATTTTGAAAATTGTTTCACTGAAAAAAATAGATATGGCTCCACGCGTCAAGGGTTGATTAAATGAGGAGAGATATGATCTGTTTCAACCTGGTCATTGAGTCGAAAATCTGGCGAAAATGTTAAAGTTTTGGCGTGAGCCTCCTTTAAAAGTCTGAAAAGCAATCAATTTTGCTTTGAACTGAAGGATATTGTTGCAGGATGCAACTCCAAAAAAAAGTGAAGTAAAATTGGTTGAAAAAGAGGAAGAAAAACAAAGTGATACCCAACGAGCTGGCGTGGGAGAATCTTTGGGAGACCCTGCTGATGACAGAACTTTAAGAGCCGCGATGTATGGAGTGTTGTTTCAAACTTACGCCGACAAAGTAAGTGCCGGTCTGCGGCAACTGTCTCCTTCATGCTGCTGGGCTAAATGTCGTTATTAGCTTTGTTCTTTCAAACTGCAAACATGGTTTTTCTCTTGACCCACCCACCATATTTCGCAACTCGGCATCAATGTTTTGTATGGGCCGCACTTGGTTTTTGTTGACTTAATCTGCGCTGCATGTTTTTCTTATTTGTTGCTTTGGCTCACTTAAACCAGTGGTTCTTGAACTTTTTTGTCGCTGCGAACCCTTTCCACTGCACACAAAGCCGCGGCGGGCCCCTTCGTTTTGCCAACCTTTTTCGATTATTGAGAAATTAATTTCGTCGCTTGTTAGCATGAGCACGTCAACCGCTCCGGCAGGAAGTAAATTTTACGCCTACCGCCAATTGCCGTCACCAAAATCAAATAAACATACAGTGCAGGTCGGTCGACTTGCAACATGAACACGTCAGGCTACAGTTGTGGTACGATTAAGTTGAATGACAGTCCAACTGGGAGGACAAAAACTAGCGGATTTTCTTCATTGGATTTCGTTTCACGGACCCCCTAAAACACATGGTCCCCTTACGGGTTCATGGGCGCCAGGTTAAGAACCACTGACTAAAACCCACGCACATTTACTTGTTTGCAAATGTGAGGAATTTCTTTGTGTCCTTGGCTGAAACAAAATGGTTTACTAAAGTAGTTAATCGCGTCATTTGAAATATTTCCAATGGTTCTATGTCTATGATCAGTTTTTATCACATGTTTGTTGTATTCGCTTGATCGGGGTGCGGGGCAAAGTTTCAAACAAGTTGAAATGGTTCATTATACTTTTGAGTTGCTGCCTTCAGCAATGACGTCGACGATGTTCCGACCCATACGTGGTGTTTGTAGGATGAATGGGAGGAAGGTTTGGTGGTGATGGACAGAGCACTTCATCACATGCCTCGCACGAAGCACAGACTTCTGTTGTTCAAGCATCGAATTATAGTCAAAGCGAAACTTGGCAAAGATGTTCAGATGGATATTGCCAAATTTCGAGTAGGTTTAACGCAATTACGTTTTCAAGTTCCGCTGCATTAAGTGACATCTGCTGTAGCAGCTCTGAACTTAACCCATCATTTGTTTTTTTCGTATCAATGCTGCTGAATATTTAAAGTTTAAAACTGCTTGTTTTTTTCTACAGCTGCTTGTTCGCTTGGTATGCGTGACGTCATGCGGTTTTTCACCTGGTAATGCAGCAAAGCATTTGTTCCAGTTTTGTTCCAAAGGCATTATCGCGCACACTGCCCGGTTGAAGCATAAAGCTGTGTACCAAGTTGAGCTGAAAACCCGATAGCAACAGATGCTGATAACTGCACTGTTTTGTAACAGTGGTTGAGCAAGCGCCACCGAAGCTGGTAGGCTGGGTTCGATTCCATGTAGGGTCACTGAAGTCTTGAAAAACGGTGTTCACACCCTCTCCAGCCTCGTAGCCCCCGATGCAAACAAGAGGAGGTGGGCGCCGCTAACCATTCGTGACACAAAAAAAGGAATACAAAAATCGATTATATAATTAAACTAAACCCAGGTCTCTTAGAGGGTTGTCGAGTTGGCCAAAGAGGAGGATTGAGAATCAGGTCAAAACTAACAAAATTGAAAACTATATAATAGCATTTTAAATCTCTATTTTGTCGCGTAAAATTTGACGGGTGCTTGCATTTCCGTTTAGTGCCTTAGCTTCTCGTAATGAATGAATGGTCGGGCTGGATTTCCCGACATAGTGTCGTCGTTTGTCGAAAAACCTTTGTCAAGGTCGACGAAAAAACTTAAAATCGTGTTAAGCTCCGGTATCTGCTGGATTTCAAATGACGCCATTTCCGTGCAGGATGAATCGGAGAGTTACGTGTCTCACATGTGGCACAGAGTCGCTCTATGCTCGTGTGAGGTTTTGGAGCAACTCACAGCCTTCCAGCGATCCATAGAAGCCTTGTACTCAGACGAAACCTCCTGGCAGAAGTTTGAATACCTCCTAGAACTTGGCAGTTGGATGTACAGCAACGAGTTTCCAATTGAAGGTGAACACAGCTGGAGTTTGTGAACTGAATGTCTTAAATCGTTGTAAACATCAACGTGGTCTTATTTTTCAAACGCAGAGACCATAAATACGATCCAGTGGGCGTGCGACATTTTGCTGAAAATGAAGTTCGAAGATGTTGACGAGCCGGACGACAAAAAAGTTGTGAAAACAAAAGGCAAGAAAGCCAAAGCAGCCAAAGTAGCGTCACGCGGTCGAGAGGCGAGCAGGAGCCAATCAAAGCAAGCCGACAAACCAACGGACGATGAGCCAAAGCGGGCAAGTGAGGTGCGTGCGTGTCACCTCTGCCGCGGTTGCGATCAGTTCCATCTGGGCGAGCGAGTCTTAAAACTTCACTTTTGTAAGAATTTGCGAGAATACAGGAGGCAATACACTCGTATGTTGTGTATGTTTTCGGCTTGGGTTTGCCAATGCTAACATTAAATTCATGCTAATATGACGGAAAGAAAACCGTCCAGCACGTTTTTAGTGGAGAATGAGACAAATTTTTATTTGGAAAAATTACTGGTGTCAGTACAGTAGCTGCAAACTTGAGCGAAAACAATGCAATGTATCCATATTATTAGGATTGCTTCACATTCAAGCGGAAGGTTCTGCTTTTTGCTTTTCGCACGTATCCTCCCTGGCTACTTGTACTCTTTCCTATCACGTGGCAATCGAATTGCAACCCACTGATTTTCATTCGCTGTTTAGCAAAACTCATTCAATGTTTAAAAGACTGCTAGAGATTGACTTAAACCCGAAAAGCAGTGTTGCTAATTGAGTAGTGCATTTTTCAATTTGAAGTGTTTGACAATTTTCAACAAATGTCAGAAACGTTTTTGCAGAAAAAAGACAGACAGGAAAAAGTTGAGGAGAGTAATTCCCACGTTCCTGTGGAGCGCGAGGTCGTCATTGGAATTGAGCCACCCCAAGTTCCAGTACAAATGAGCGACTTGAAAAGCACGAGACAACTGGAAGGTATCCGCGCCGGTCGCCTCCTATCTATTTGTACACACTTGCTGCTACTTTTCTACCCCAATCATAAGTTCTTCTCTGTTAATATGTCAATATCGCGCGATTTATTCTCACCCTATTTATATATAAAGTTATACGGATTTCACGTAGGTTCACAGTAAGAAAATTTTTATAGTAAGAACTCACAGCACGCAAAACATAACTAAAAATTTGCTACAGTACTATCGTTCCCGTCAAGCAAGAATGGAGTCACCCGAAATTGCTTGGTTTCAACCGCTGTGAGCAACGTTGCACAGGTTGTCGCATGAAACTAATTTTTCTCTAATTGGTGTTAACAGGCTTGATCCGTAGTCACGTGATGATGGCAACTATCAGTGGACAAGGTTCCGCGGATCACCAAACGTTTTGTATTCTCGCGTACGGATTCGTCATGAGGTGAGTGTTGTCACTCTATTGCTCGTGTAGCTGCTGTTTTCATAATAGCTTCAAGCAGTTTAGTGTCACTATGGTTAATAATCAGTTAAAGTTTGTTAGAAATATCATTGTTGTCTTGACAACCGTAAGAACTGTGTTGCAATCAGTCTTCATCAAGCGGTTGTGGCACAATGATACACTTGAATTGTTCCGTGTCAGTTATTTGTTAAAAACGTTTTGCAAATCATTTGGCACGCAGATTTGCTTTCATCGTTTCTCCTTGAGCGTTGTAAACTTCAAATCCCATCAACTCCACGAAAGCGCGTGTTACTTTCGGAAAAAGTCTTTATGAGCTATTGTTCAAGATACTGTGATAAATACCGCTTTTTCGCACTACTGCACAGTAGATGTGTTGTCAGCCGCCACTTTTTGTCTCCGTCATAGTCACGTGATTGGCATGGCAGGTTGTGGAAAATAGCGGTGACGTCAGCCGCAGTTGTAGCAAAGAATCTTCCAAAGCAGGAAACTTCTGAGGAATCGAGGAAAACATCCGGCGGAAAGAAAAAGTCGCCACCGCCAGGAAATACTACTTCAAAACAAAAAATAAAGCGTAAAGGTAGCAGAGCAGTTTGCTTGCCAGTGTAGTGTGTCCGGCTGTCCGCTGCCATTCGTTGTACTACATGCTTTTTTCCTCCTCTTCCATCAAACAAAAAATACACTTTCTAACGAAAAGACTCCATAAAAATTCTATTTTCGAAATTCACAGTCGGCTGCTCTAGTTACACACCGAGTTCTTCCTTGTTTCCGTTTTTTCTTCACGTACCGACATCTGTCCGCTGTTCTGTTTACCTTTCTGACGACGCTGCGTCACCGAGTAAACACATTAAAATGATAAAAAGTAGGGAAGACTGCTCGTATAAAAGAATATTTGCCCGTTGGGTCGACGTTGAGGTGTCCTGTGTGGACACTGTCAGGTTTACCGAACAAGGATTGTGAACTTAGCGGTATTTTAAGCACCTACCTGAGTTCTTTCTTGTACTTACATCTCGTAAATATTGTCAAGTAGTTCGATATTTGTTACGACACTGTCGTGGTTCAAACCTCATAAATCAAACCATACCCATACAGGCAGTGAAAATGTAATGTGAATTTAATTGAATAAAGAGGAGAGATGGCTGTGATCTTTTAGTGGCAGTCTGAATCATGTTGCGCTGATATTATATTTTCATGTTGTACCCCTTTATCAAAGTGCACACCATTGTAGGTGCATCCGGGTTTGGCGTCAGCATAATTTACGTCACATGTGAACTGGCGTCACAAGTAAACTTAACTCAGGTTTTGCTCAATTAGTCAACAACACACGAACCTACAAAACAAGCAACAAAAGATAAGTTAAAGACAACTACACACCGCACCACAATGAAGTCTCAGCAAAACAGCAAACTGAAGCTGAAACGCTTTGCAACGCCATAGCGTTTAAACAGGCACTCGGGCAACACAATTATTCATCCAATCACCAATCACATTGCGGCACGGCACAGAGGCAGAACGGATTAAGGCACGAAGCAACTTGGCGCATAGAAACCTACATTTCACCACAACACTGTAACAAGCTCCACAAAGTTGTTGCTTCAAGATTTTGCATCACAAAGCTTTGCAACTGAAAAATACGTTTGGCAGCGATTGGTTGAAGAATTGGGTGGTGAAACGTTGTGAAAATTAATGCGGAGAGGCGAAGTGTCTCTGTGGGAAAGTGTCTCATAGAAACATAACACGAAAAATGTTTAATGTAACCAAGGTTGTGTAGAAGCCACTCTACAGTACTGTACTTAACTTCGTAGCAGCCCGAGTCTGGCCTAGTCCTTCTTTAGGCAGCTTCTGATGGGATTACGCGCTCGATCCAGGCATCAAATCAATTTTAGTATTTACTATAAAATCGTCGGTAAATTAAAACCTTTTGTGCTTGCATTCGGGTTTTATAATTGACGGTACGGCTTTGTTACGTAAAATGATGTTTTGAGTAGCTATTTTCGACTACAACCAATGTTACTTACTGGAAACGTTCTTGGTCACTATTCTCTAACCGATGGAGACATGGCTTCAATGTTTACTCAGGAGAACACTGCCGCGGAAATTTCTCTCGCAACAAGATGCCTGTAACAGGTTGCCAACGAAAGCCTGTGGATTTTCTATACCAGATTTCTCCAAACTAAGGCCCACGGGCCAAATCCGGCCCGCGAAGACATTTTGTCAATAATGAAAAAATATAATATTTAAGAATTTGTTGATTTGGCAGAATGTAACATATCCCGAAACAATGACATTGCGCAAGATGTCCGCGGCCCTCGGACTGTTGTGTAACAGCTTATGTGGCCCTCTGACAAAACAGTTTTGAGACCAAGGGCATGAACAGCGTTTCCCAAACTGGCATTTCACATACGTGCAAGTCTGTTTGTATGCAAAGACGGACTACAGATTTTAAAAACACGCAACAAAGAGTAAGCACCAGTTTAATGTGCATATGAAGGTGTACGCAAGCTAGTGGTGCTATGTGGCCACGGTGACGTCAGGCTCCGCTGCCGAGTGCAGAACGGTGAAACTTAAGGTTTTGCAGTTGCTGACTTTGCTTTAATGAGCATTTGTTTCCCAGCGCAAACCACGAATGGAAAGTTTCTTTGAAATGCAGTGTTCTAGTGGCGCAGCAACACTGTAAAAACTTGAAATGTTGAGAAAAGTGAAAAAGAATGTTGAAGCAATTGTTCTTCGAGTTATATTTAGAGATATTGTGTGGATTTTTCAACTGAACGCTGAGTTTATGGACTGTAATGATTGTCAAATGTTTCGTGAACGATTGACGGCCTTTGCACTTTGCAGGACCGGCCGATGCGATTCCGTCGTCCACAACCGAATGGGCAACGTATGACCCTCCAGATGAAATAAAACAAGCTTTCACGATCGATACCAGCGACTGTGCAATCAGCAAGCAAACCATAGCCTGCGCAGGAATGACTGTGTATCATTTGGTGGTGAGTTGATGAAATCTCTGTCGCTGTCCTCCTATACATTGCCCTGTGGCAAGGTACAAATTGTCACTGCACAAAACACACAAAATATTTTTAGTTGATTGGCGTTCAGAATTACTTGATGATGGCAAATATTGGTTTGCTTTTCTCCCGTTGCGCCAACCTCGCACTTTTTTAGAGAGCGTGCTGAAGGAAATAGAAACGAAAAACTTGTAAATAACTGTCCTTTCCGTGTAAACAGTCGTGTGTTTAACTATTACTTACTTAGTGAAGCGTTTCTTCATTTCAACGGTGACGCACTCAACGTAATGATAAAGAATAGGCTTTTTGTTGTATATTTTGTACTATAATTTGAGTTAAGAAAAACTCTATAAACCCGGGCGGGAATAAAAGTGACTTGAAACAGTTTTTACGGATTGTTTATAAAAAGCATGCCACTACGTAATTATTAACATAATAACAGTGTGCTACTGTGTCGTTGCCTTAAGGTGGACGTTTACGCACTGATATTTTTTAACCAGAGGACCTGATTATTTTGCAGAAACTCTCAGATTACTTGCGGGGACTGGGACTGAATCAACTGGCTTTTCCTGTCTTGAGTCTTGCGTCAGTCATAACTCACTGCATTCTGCAAAGCCAAAGTTGGACTCAGCTCATAAACATTAAACAGGTGGTTATTTCGTGCGTGTTCCAAACTGGAAGAGCGCGTATTTTGTGAAAAAGACGTCTTTTTCTTTAGCTACGAGTGTTTTCGCTGCGTGCTGCTGAGTCAAACGTCGATGCCATTTTATTACAAAGAAATGTTTTGAACGTGAACGGCTCTGTTTGATGAAGAGTACTCGTAGTAGTCGTCAACCAAAGCGGAACATTTCCGCAAACATCGTGGTGGTTCTGGCAGCGTTTTGTTTCACACGATGCTGAACTGAGATGGGCACGAACTGCGGCGTGGTGTTTGCCACATCTGCATATTACAATGGTTTATATTTGCACCAGTTTGCCGCAGAAGCAAGTAAAAACGCTTGTATTTTTTGACAGATGGTGTTCCTTCGTGAAGTGGTGTTACTGTAGTTGACACGTCTTGCGCAAGACTAAGTTGACCCTTCATCATTTCTCACTAGTCTCATTGTGTGATTTTTCCCAGTTACTCAGTGAATCCTGGGTGGCCCACTGTCTAGGGGTTTTTTGTTGTTGATTTTTATATTTAGAAAAATGTTAGAAACCTGTGCTTCCATCACTTTTCCTGATTTTCAGAAATAAATGGAATGGTGCCAGAGTTATTTTACAAAAATGCCCCTGAAAGCCTGTATATAGAAAATATCGGTACTACACTACCCATGGTTACCTGATGTGTAATAAATTTTCGGTACTTCACTACCTTTATATTTCAATGTGATTTTAAGTGCAAAGCCTGTTTGGCCAGATATGACCACCAATACCTTATATGTGAAGGGTCTTCCTATACCATGACGTGATGTGAAGAAAAAACGGATCTGACACGCATATGACGTTTTCTACGCGCAAATAAAAAATCCCATTCTTGGTGGTGCAGTGCGTAAAATTTGTATGATATGTATGTTTCGCTGGGCAGATACGATTTTGTTGCGAAAGTGATTAACAATAGACGTTGTGAAGTCAATGATAGTTTGGTCTGGAAATAACGGATGTCACGTGTCCCAGGAAGACGTATGCAAATTATGGGTTGCATTATGCCCCAGTTTTCCTGACTCGTATGGCATTTTAAGGTTGCCTGAGCAGGCTGTTTCTTCCCAGATTGTTCGTGCGTTGTGTCGCGTTGTTCGTTTCTTACTTCGCATTCACTTCCGCCTCGCAGATCATAGTCTGTTACGAGCTCCACTTGGTCAGCGCTGCTGAGCAATGGGAGGGTTCGCTCGGAAACAACTTCTTACCCGAGTCCGAGCAAGTCTCGTCGCGGCAGGTGAGTTGTTTTCGAGCATCGGAGATGAAAACATCGATCCGCTGAAAGTATGCGCAGCGCCGCCGCAGTCTTTCGCTCAATAAGTGGATCCTTGCAAAAATCTATTCTGCCTGCCTGATGTCATCTCGTTCACTTCACCTTTACATTCCTGAGAAGTTGTTGCAGGCGATTCATCAGATGTTTGCGCCGGAGCGTGTTTGTCAGTTTTCAAAAGAAGCTGCTGAAACGTAAATGTGTTGATAAGCGACTGCAGGCTGATGAGCTTCATAAGTCGCCAGCAAACAAAAAGAAAATCACAAACTTAAAGAAAGATTTGACAGTCGATAACTACTCCTTTACTTTTGTTTTTTTTTTGAAGATTTGCACCGAAACTGGTTGCTGAGTTTTTGACTTCTTTAAATATTCTAGTTGGCGTAGTTGATTGGCAATGCATTTTATGAGCATGTAATTGTCAGAATCACAAACAGGAATGGTCTGTTTGCCGATTCTACTTGAACTGCTACATATAGCAACGTTCCCAAGTACCTCTTACGAAAATCTTTTCTTTATTGCGTTACGATGCATTGTTTTCAACAGCAATATTTAAACGTTGCATAGAAAATCAAGCGATTATATGTTCACATCAATATTTTGCAATAGCAATGGCGTTCATCAGCGCGCATAGTTTAAACTCAATCACATCTTCGTTTCTCGTGTCATACTGTCCAAACACTAATTCTAAATATAAAACAGCTACTCCAAGGAAAAATCCAAAATCCATTCATTTATTTTGATGTGTGCTTCATAATTACGCGCGGAATCTTTTTGATATATCTAAGTATTACTTTTTGTTATTCGCATTGTGTGAATCTTAAAAGATAAAAATATCGACTGCAGTGAAGAATATCTTACCTGAATAGAAAAGAAACTTCACACTCTTTGATTATAATAAACTGGAATGCTTATAAACTGGTATGTACACAAAAAGTTGGTATGCTTTGGAAGGCTTTGTTGACAATCGCCACAATGTGGGGAGTAGACGGAGAGAATAGCTTGTTATCTGCTGCTTTTGTAAGAATCGTGAGCGTGATCTGCTGCTTTTGTAAAAATCGTGATTTACTTTTGTAAAAATCGTAATCTGCTGATCTGCTGCTTTTGTAAAAATCGTGATCTGCTGCTTTTGTAAAAATCGCGATCTGCTGCTTTAGGAATAATGTTGACATTCAATCAGTTTGCTGAATTACAAGTTGTTATTCTTTGCTTAACGGCATTTTCTTGGCCAGGACTTACAGTTGAAAGAAATTCAGCGAGAGCTGGCTGAACTGGAAGAACACAGAATACGAAAAACTCGACAAGTGCCCGAAAAGGTGCTTTGATTGCTGTAAATACTTTGCGCAATGGCAGAAATGTAATTTTGTCAAATACCTTTATTTGCTTTTGGTGCAGTTTGATGAAAAGAGATCAGCAAAAACAGACAAAACGTCCGCATCGAAAACCATCGGTCCGGTGACTCTCCTCGGGAGAAAAGTAGGAGGGGTCAATTTGAGTGAAATATGGACAGAAAAGGCGAAGCACCTGATCACGTGGGTGCTATTTCGTATGCTTCTTGATTCAGTTTGCTCTGTTGCTTTCAAATTTCGCCTGTTTGGACCCAAAGTCATAATTTTTAAAATTAAATTTATAATTTGTAGCGTGTGGAATAACTCGATGTTTTCTATCCTTATTGTGGATGACTCATGGTGAAACATGCTATTATTCCGTCATCCAAGTTATAAATTTGAAGTCTACCACTTTCCGCGTTAGGGCTAAAACAGAACTCATGGCGTTTGCCTTGTGCAGAATGTCCTGATAGCTGTGAAAGTGATTAAATACTTAGTTGCAGTTTGTCCGGTGCTCGAAGATGAACCGAAATGTCAGTGCAATCAAGAATTATTATCAAAACCATAATTGAAAGTCTTACATCAACCCCAGAATTCTATGCGTGGAACTGTGTACAATTCAGCTTCCGTATTTTTTGTTTATTGAGGTGACATGATACATGTTTTTTAAGTCGACAAACAAACTTTAACCTTCTTTTATAAGTTTCACAGAACGACTATGGATGTCCCACATAAATCTATTGTAAAAGTTTCCATGACGAGTGAAATATATCTCCCATTTTAATTAGTTGCTAGCGAGAGACGTTCTGTCTAATTATGCGGTAAACAAACGTTCCTACAACCCAAAGTGCCTCATCGCATTTTTGGAATCCCTACACCGCAAAATTCGTTTGAGTTGTTCCCCATAAAAATTATTTTTACTGTATGAGGCTCTCAGAAAAAATGCACAAATTATATGTAATTAAAGTGCCATAAATATTAAAGACAGCGTCTCGTTGAATCTAGCGATCTGTTTTCCGCTCTTTATATATGGCCGAATTTGAAAGCGGTGCTGTATCTACGGTGCGTAACTTATATCAACATTCTCAGCGGTTGTTACTGAGTTGTTGGCAAGACTGATGCGACACACAGTGCTACCTTCTCTCCAGGAGCGCTGGTCAGTCTGTACCGACATCCGCAAGCGGATTGCGATTTTCATCTCTAAAAACGTCTTTTCAGGTTGGGACATTACCAGGTTGCCCGTACGTTGCTGAACGAAGCCCTGACGGTGGCAAACTACAAAAAAGACAACGCGCTGAAGGCAGATATATATCACGGTCTCGCTGAACTCGCAATTCGTGAAGGTAACGACGGTCAGGCTTTGAAGCATCTTAAAAATGCTCAGATGATTGGAGGAGATGAAAGTTTCTGGCAGGTGCCTTGAGTTGTTGTTTGTTGTCTTTTTTAATCTGTCGATATTTTCTTCTTTTTTGTGTATTATTATTCCTTCATCTGCCTATCGTTTTGTTTCTTTGTTTTGTATTTCTGTATTAATCTGGCTTCGTTTTGCGTTCCTATTGCTGTTATAGGTTGAAAAACAACAGGTAGTTTTCGGTCGACATACTTGGTATCACTGGTAACCAAAGTGATTATGAACTTTTTTTATTTTAGTCGGGTAATAAATATATACTTGACACACTGAGAGCACTTCCATTTTGATAAACATGGCAATTATTTTCAGATATTTAAAAACCAATTCTTTTACGTTTCAGTGTATTAAACAAGTTTGTTGATTTTCCGCGAACACTGGTTGTTGTTTCTTGAAAGTATCGTGTTTCCTCGTTTCGTTGAAAAAAAAGTTATTTAACGCAGGGCAGTATCTTTTACTGCAAACATCGCACTGTCCTGCTGTGAAAACGACTGCGATGAGTTTCATTTTCGTGGAGTACTGTGGGTGCTGAATTGTTTCGGGTTTCGGCCTTGAGTTACAAACTACGATGCTAATGAATTTAGGGAGTGAAATTCAAAGTTCAGTTTTTCACAAATTTTTGGGCTTCATCAAAAACGTTTTTATGGAATCGCTTCGTTCGACCAATGAACGATTTGTTTTTTTTATCACCACGACTTTTTGCCTACTCGGCCGTTTTTTATCACCAGGCAGTATCCTGTTGGAACCTTATGAATGCCGCTCGTGCGCACATTCATTTACAAAACAAACGACAGTGTGGTTCAACAGCGCGTCCTGAAAATCACCAAAGCATATTTGTTTCAACGTTGTCCTGTTGCAGGAAAACATTTCTTTACTGATCGATGCCGCGGTGATGAACCAAGACCCGTCCCCCGACGATGTGCTGGACGTGACTAGAATCATCCAGTGCTCAATGAAATGTATCAACGTCCTTGGTGATACAAGAGCCACTAAAAGCTCGATTATAGGTAGGAAATAACACGCTTTAAAAACGTATTGCTTTTTGTTTTAACACTAGTGTTTAAAATTACTGAAGTTAATTTCCGTTAAAGGTTAAGGTTCTTTTAAATTGCATCACGATTCGTTTAAAACCCATTGAGGGACACTTAGTAATATTTTAAACAACTTGAGCTCGGCAGAAGAGCAGTGCACAAATAAGTCTGTTTGTCTGCACTGCAAGCGTTGGAATTCCTTAAATCATCATTAGTGTATTTGGTGAACTTTTTTTGCTTGTTGTAATATTGTGATAAAACCAAAGTTTGACTTGTTTAGATTGCTGACATCTTCTATCTCAGGTTTCATGAGGGCTACGCTGAATGCCCGATTAATGTTTCTTCGTCTACAACATCAAACAACCAACCCTTCTACCATGTTGCAAAAACTAGAACAAGCTGAACAAAACTTGCATGATCTCGGATTCCACAGGCACCTCGCTAAAATACACACGGTGAGTAGAAACATCTTACAGCAGCTAGGCACTTACATATTTTTGGAAAAAATGTCTATCAAAATTTTGGGGTAAAGGATTTTAGTTTAGTCAAATTTGCACTGCACAATTACAGAATCCTGACGATTTTCTACGGTCATCCATGCGCAAAAGCCATACTTTTATCGTGTTTGGCCAAAAGACAATTAAGACCCTAATCATTATTTTCTGTAATTGCTCGACAACTTTAGCACTGTATGAATCTTGAAGGCATCGAATCCTGCAACCTTTGTGGCATCTTCAGAAGATGCACTGCAGTTCCTCCTGTGGCCGTTCTGCGAGTTACTTTAAACCAGCTATGTCCAACCCGCGGGCTGCGTGCGGCCTATTCGAAAGTTTTGTGCGGCCCAGTAAGCTTTTCGTTATTGTGTATTTACAATACAATGACAACCAGAGTTTATTTTTATGATCGTAAATTCGACATTTTCGATGCAATGGTCTTAGTGCCTGTTTATCGTGTATTACGCAAAGGTAGATTCCGCGTGTCCACTAAACCTTGGTGTAAAATTGATTTCTGGTTTTCTGATTTCTACTCATGTGTTCCGCTGCATTAAACTGAATTCTAACTACCCTTGTTGTTCCATTAGCTATGGCAGCACAGTTTGGGAGTGATTAAAAGTAGCATACAGTCGTTGTCATTGCAGCATGTGTTCAAATGCTTTCAGAAAGTTTAAACTAAACTTTGGTTTACTAAAATGAAAGTAAGTCATTCAATGTGCGGCCATCATAAAGATAGTGAGATAATTTTTGTCCCAGTAAGGCATTTTGGTTGGATATGGCTACTTTAAAACACTATCTAAACCTGAATAGCCTTACGAGGAGAAAAGTTTTGTTGAATTGCGTTTCTCGTTTTTGGGGGTGAGTGCTGCTAGAAAACATGTTTCTCGATAAGCGGCTTGTGCATCGGAATGGGAATCCCTGGAGATTTATCCCATAGAATGGCACAATAGACTTGAAATTTTTCCTATATTCCATCCTAAGTAATTCTAACATGTAGCAGGAATATTCTGAAGTTGAGTAATATTATTATATGGTCAAAGCAAAAGAAGTATTAGACCTAGAGATTCAGCGCCATGGCATAGCGACGCGAGGCCCTCTAAAAAGGGCCTTTGATTAGGTAACGTCCAACAAAAGTGGCACCCAATTTTCATTGGGTCCCATCAAAGCCGTGGACCCCTAATTGGGCGGTTTGGGATGCTGTCGCTACGGTTGGACATGCATATGGTATAATGTACTTCATATTGCTATAGTTTCACGGGAGCCCATGGGATGGGACAGACACAAGTTGCCATGGGATGGGACAGTCACAAGTTGCCATGGGATGGGACAATCACAAGTTGCCATGGGATGGGATAGACACAAGTTGTCATAGGATGGGACAGTCACAAGTTGCCATGGGATGGCATGTGATAGAAAAAAAGAAAAAAGTGTCCTATATGGACAAGCCTGTCGGTAACTCATGCAACAAAATTCTCGCAGGAACATGCCTACATTCTTCTCCGTCTCTCGCGTTCTGAAGAAACTCAGCAACGACAGCACTTGTTGAAAGCAATCAATCTTTTGAAAATGAGCGTGAACAACCTGACGGCATTGTGCACGTAAGTTCATCCGATAGTCCCGTAAGAATGTCCAACACGACCTGTACTGTTTGTATCTTTTATGTGCGGCTTGACAGAATCGCTTGTGCAGTCAAACGAGTTTGCTGTTTTGATCTTTTTGTTTTCCTCGTCACAAGAACTTCGTTGCTTCATCGTAAGCACCCTTTTGTTTAGAACTGTCTGGCCAGTTTTATTTCTTTGTTAACGAGATTTTTGTTAAAAGTTTACTTTTCCAGCGTAATTGCTGATTTCCCGGATAGAACCGCCTGTTCCCGCCCTTTTCCTATTCGGGGCAATGTTAAACATTGACCGAGACTCAGGTTTGTTCATCCTACGTTTTTCATTTCAGCTGGTCGTTTCTCAGTGGTCAGGTTTCATTGTTTTGAATGTGATTGGGTTAATAACAAACAGTATTATTAATTCAATGGACCATGGGAAAATCCGTTGACATACTCCATTGCTTTTTTTTAACACTGAGCAAAGTCTACGATATCTGGTTATTCTCTTCGAAAAATTGATTTGTCAAACCTACAAAATTGTCCTCCACAAAAACTCACAATTACTTCCTGGGCATCAGGGAACACTGCACGTTGAGGTTGACGACTATCAAGGCGTGAATCAAAGTAAACTATCCATAAATTTTCAATAAAAACCTCTGTTAATCGGATAAAGTTATGAGAGAAAAGATTAGTTTCAGTAATTTCTTATGTTGCTTGAACAAAATCAAACGAACAGCATGCAGTTGTACTCAGTTTATATCACGATGTGGTATACTTGTACACTTAAGTAGATCTAGACTTCACAAACCGTTTGTAACGAATTTTCCGTTCAAAAGTTAGTTTAACTTGGAATTTGGAATTTTTATATATATTTTTGTCTAAAAATCGATGTGATGGTGACTCGTTGCCCAGTGATATAATGAAATAATATACGTTTCGCTTTCTGACGTAATAACTCCAAAGTATCAGGTGTACGTGCAACTGCTTTGTGAAACCAAACTGGTTAATGCTACATTAGACCTGGCCCCAACTGGGACAAAGTTGTAGGCCCAGACCCGGTCAATTTATACGCTCCGATCATTCACTAGTTTCATGTTACAAGTGGTATTTTTTTCTTTATTTTACGCCACGCTGCGCTGCGATGGCAATGGTTGTGGTATTGTGGGAGGAAGAAATGTTGAAAAACTCCGAAAGGCGTTTGTTGAACTCGTTCGCTTAGAGCGCGTGCCACACTGGGTTGACGAAACTTTTCGAAGGTAAATGTGGTTATCTCGAGAATTTTACCAAATCTTTACTTCCTTCGCATTGGCATAAAAATTCCTATAAGCTTTTGTTATTTCAGTCTAACCACCTTTTGAATAGACTAGAGCTTCTGCTGCTTCAAAAACAACAAAACGGAACCGTTCGGACGAAGTTATTTGATAACTAGCAGCGGTTTGTGTACAACTGAGTTTACTGTACTTTGCTGCTCTGCAAATTTCGATTTCTCCGCTTCAGCGATGCCATCCAGATGGAAAGCGACAGGTCAGTGAGCCTCCCTGTCAACCGCGAGCTGCACGATCTTCAAATGCATCTCGCTTACTTCTACCTGGAAGCGTTCGAGAAATCATCTGAAGACGAAAGAAACGCAGAAGCAGCCGAAGCGATGAAAGGTGTTCGTGACTGATCTTGGCGCCAAGGCCTGAGTCAACTTTCTAATGAAATAAAGTTCAAACACAAAGTCACGCTCGTTGTTGAAAACTGTACACTTGCATTGTTTGTCGCTTTTGATTTGACACTGATGCGTTGCTAGCAGTGATGTCCTGTTTTTATCGAACTTTCTTGTAACATCGCGCTTCTGATATTTGTCAGAAAAATAAATTGCTCTAATTGTGCAAGACGTCAGAACCGCACTGACCTCTCAAACTTGCCGCTTGTACAGACCCCCTTCAAAGAATGGTAGAAGTCTACATTGGCAAGTCGGAAAACACGGATGACGGGGAAGAAGAATGGAATTCGGAAAAACATGCTTTTGTTCATAAAGTTTTCTCGACGTTGAACATGATGCGCGACAGCTTACCGGCCGTGCATGAGATGAGGTTGGTCGACTGCGCGCGTGACGTATGATCGGAATCGAGCCGCTTGAAAATGTTGCTCGAAGTGTGAACCTTGTCGAACTGTAAAACTTCTCTGATGACTGGTTTTTGGTTGGAATGCATGAATCCAGTCTTGGTAAGTTCAGCAAATACTGTGTAAGGACCAGAATCGGCGGCGAACGAAGATAGCAGTCAGCAAATACTGCGCGGGATGTGATTCGTTAACCCAACACCTGTAGAACTCTATAATCACGTGGTTAAAAAGTCGTTTTGTTAAAATTCCCTAAATGTTTTCGACGCTCGTGTGTGATACAGCATAACAGTCTTGTGGACATAGTAGTTTAACTCAAAAAAGCGTTGCGTTGTGGTGAAATTGTGGGTTTGGTTCAAAATAACCGATCTATAGGCCTGGATTTTTGTTGGATCTTTCCAAATCAGTCGAAATTGCTTTCGATAAATCATCTGAAGACGCTTGTAGCCACAACAAAGTTATCTGTGTAAAATCTTGCACGTTCGTTCAGATGCAGGTGGCTGTGCTTATACGGACGTGGTCTTCGTCTTCTTGCTGAGAAAACCCACCCTGACCATCCGGGTTACCAGTGGGCTGTCAACGAGTATGTGAATGAAGAACTGCTCATCCAATCAGAAGGTCAGTTCCTACGAAGAGTTTCCGCCCGGAGTGTATTTCACGGCAGCTTTTACGACGTTTTTTTATTTCTATTTCAGAGAAACTCGATGACGAGTTTGATGACAAGTCGCTCTCCAAGCACGAGCTGAGAATGCTAGACGAAGCTAAGAAATTGGTCAGAGAAGTAAACTTTTCGAACAGGTTGGTGAGTTCGACTTGATGGTATGTGGTGGCCTACGTTTTTCATAGCATGTTATGCTTCAACACCACATCATCGCCGTCCACAAAATTATTTTTTGAGATGTCTGTACAAAATTTTTTGATTGACAGGTGTGTTTTCAAAACATTTGCAAGAAAGAAACTGATTTTAAAAAATTTGTGTTCCTGTTCTTTTTAAACTTATGCGAAACCCATTTTAAGTTTCGGTACCGTATCCAATCATGCATAATATAAAAGCTACATTGGTTTCCTAAAACAAAGTTGCACAACATTCCAGCAGAAATACAGAAAAACGAAAGATACAACAAGGCAAAGGTCATTTACAGATCTCTTGTTTCAACAATTTTTTTGTTTTTGTAAACGGTAAGTATCATTAAAAGAATGGTCTGAGAATTTTCGACCTCCGGCTTTATGATTTTTTAAATTGTACCTTAGCTATCTATGTTAGTTAAAGTTGGCGGTTTTCACGCGCCTGCTGTTCTACACATAACTCCGCAAGAATTGCAAGGTATTGTCTTTTGGGTCACTTTTGAAGTCATGTTGTTATTCAGAAACAAAATAACAGAGATGTTTTAATACATCTGTAACTATTCCAAACCTCACTCGTGTTTGATGTATTTCATAAAATGCAGCTGTAGTTCGCTGGACTGAACTTTGTGTGAAGGATTCAGAATGAATTCCCACGGAAAGTCCTCGAAGATGTAGCCTTGCGTGCGATACATTTCATACACTAAGAAAAAGATTTGTGCCGATGATTCGGTTTTTACATTTATGAAAAAAAGTATATAAACGCGATTTGATTGTAAAAAAATAGAACTGCATGGAACAAAACATGTTGAGATTGTATAATAACGGATAATTACTTTTTTTTCAACGTATCGTCCTAATATGTTGTGGTCTATTTTTTCAAATCTTTGTTTTCATCCACATGGAAAATTTACTGGACTGTGCTGCTGCTTGTAAGCTCATTGGTTGCTACTTCTGCTGCAGCAGTGGTTTGCTGTTGATGGATGTTCAATGAATATTTTTATCTGCATCCAAAGTTGTCCTGTGTTACGCCGGCGAACTGTTTTGAACTAAAAATGTTCAAGTACCAACTAAACCTTTTTTGCTTCTAAGGCTTTTAGCTCATTCAACGGAGATTCTTGCCCAGTGCCTGACTATGTCGCTGCAAGTTCAGGCTGTTGATGTCATCAGCAAAGCGTCGTTTGAAATGATCGAGTGTTTTGCTCAATGTGATCCGCAAACTGCTGCCGCCCACCTTGCTCTGTATCAGGTGGGTACCGGCGTTTACTACTTTACTACACTGACGCAGTTTTCTATTGACTGGTGTCGTCAATATAAGCTCAGCTTCTGCTGGGTTCAGTTGCTCTGAGAATCCGGTGCCGTACGTCTGCCTATGGTGATGGTGCCAACCACTGGAGTTGCTTCGCTCTCTGTGCAGACACGTTTAGGCCGCTTGTTCTTTCAAGCAAGTCTTACACGTACAACGCCAAAATCTATGGCGTGCGCTTGTCAAAGAATGAAGGTCTGAGTTGCAGTGTAGAGCTATGCAGCGTGTGGGGCGCAGATCGGATATCATTGTGCGGGTCGCGGCTTTGGCGAGGCGTGTTTCCGGCATTTTGCAGTAGAACGCGCAGTTAGTCTAAATTTTTAGATTTTCTCGTAAGCGGTCAAGCATGTTACCCAGCTTTGGTCCACAGGATGATTTAAATATTCTGCTACGTCATGATGCCCCCCGTACCCCGGATATATACCATGTATTTATTTTTTCACGAAATGTCGCGGATACTAAAAAAGGCTGACAATCTGGCGCAATCAGCACCCTGATAAGCTTTAAAGTGAACAAAAATTTCAAATTTTTTTGAATTGAAAAGTGATGCAGCGCCAGGAAGAATATCGGAGCTGCATTGCTCACCAAAGAACGTGACGTCAAGACAATTGTATTTTGTACGAAATTGCTGTCAGCCAAAACTTAAAACTAGCCTTTTACTGTCTGCAGTCTCGTGTAAAGATCACCAAAATGTGAAAGATCTTGGGTGTAAGTCGTGTCAAATACATTTGCGTTGCTAGAAATTTTATGCATCAAACATGTTTTTCGAGTCGTGGATACGCCCACAGCATATACTCCGCTAATGTTTCGACCGTCTGTTGCAGAAGTACATGAAATGCGTTCTTGAGACACCTAAAAATGCATTTTAATCGATACAGGCTACATTTTCGAAAGTTGGAGCATTCATTGCGCGGAGGCATAAGTTGAACTGTAATGAGTTTTTTGTATAGCGAATAACAATTTGCATACTCAAACGCCGTTATGTCAAAGCGCGTGACTCCTGGTTGGTGTGTTTTAAAGTCCTTTCGTTTCATTTTTACAAAAACAGAGCGCTGAAGCATCTATAACAATGCGAGAACTCGTCATGAAAACTCTGTCAGACCCGACAACATCGCAGATGGCTTCGTTGCTGCACCAGGCAAGTGCATTGTTCCAGAATGTAGAATGCTCATCCGCTGACAAGCGCTTCCATTCGTTTGATCTGCAGTGTCCTCGTGGTATGTGCAGTGATCTGGACAGTCTGTTCTTTGTCTTTTTCATCTTATAGAAGCAAATTAGCAAGCACAGATATAACGTGAGAAAACCTGATCTCACCCTTTCACCGGGATATATGTGCGTGGTGTATTTGTTGCCACGTACTTGAAAAAGGATCGATTTTTCGCAATGCTCGTATTTTTGTTGTTTTCATAAACGACACCAACTTCTTTCTATGTGTTTTGACAACTTCCTGCGTTGCAGTTGCCCTTCGCGCAAAATAAAGAGTAACGAACACAAAGATAGTGAATTGCACTGAAAAGTTAGCAGCAAAATTAAAACATCTTGTTACTGCTGACAAGCACGTTAGATTGGTTCCGCGTAAAACCTTCTGGGAAGAAGAGATAATGGAACAGGGCGGTGGAAAAAATACGACCAATTCACTGGCCAACAAACGCAAATTTTTTGGTGACATCGATGTTTCAATTGATTTTACCTAATTTTGGGGTCGCTGATTTAAAAAATGCAGTCAGTTTTTCTCTATCAGCTTTCTTTTCCTGCTATGATCTGCCCACTGGATAAAAATGAGTTTTAAATGCCAAAGTCCAAAAGTGTTACCATCGCGCAGAAGAACACATTTCAAACTTCGTTTCAAGCTATCATTAAAAAGTCTCCAAACTTTAGGATCTAATTCTGCAGCACCGATCTTCCTTAGAAGGCCTTCAACATTGTTCCAGTACGCAACATCATTTTCTTGAGTGAAACATGGCATGAATTCAGGATGACGTTTCCAGTAAAAGGTGGTGAGACTACCTGGTTGTAGAAGATTTTTTTCTTTGAGCATTGAAGCAAGTACCTCAGAAAACTTTTCAGAAAAATTCAGATATCTTGCTAAGTCATTAAACTTTCCCTGGGAATGGCTGTGGATGTAAAAAAAGATGAGGGGAGGTCGTTGTCTGCAAAGGTGGTATCACTACCGATTGAAACACTCACTGGAAAAGAATCCACTTGTGGCAAGTCTTCAAACACAGCTACAGCGAGTTCTTCACTTCCCGGATCTCGCCGAGTCTAAGCTGGATCTCTTATAGAGTTCTTATTCTTCCTATTTATGTCTTTACTTTTCACTGCACAAAAGCAGCAGTCGTTGCAGTTATCTTTCGGTTCACGCTAGGCCATTGCAACAGCAAACCCTAGGTTTTTTCTGGTGTTGTTTATCCATTGGCGTAAATGTTATACGCAAGGTTACATACAATGTGCGGTGCCCAAGACTTGTCTTGATCACCTAGAATCGCTGTAAAGTAGGCGAAGTCAGCACGCTTCACAAAAAGTGGTGATTGCTTTCCTGTTATGCTTTAGTGCATATTCACCACAAATGTAGCAGAAAATGTTTGATTCATTCAAATAACGCCTTTTCGATCATTTATCCTTACCCAAGATTCTTACAAAACCTACAGAATCGTAGATGAAATGTAGTTTCACAACTGTAATCCAACCCGTAACGTCACTGCAAATCTTCTTCATTTCAACCAGGACCGCAGCCAACTGATATTTTCGGTGGAGAAAATGATTTCAACTTGTTATTGCACTATTTTCGGGGGAGGGCAAGATGATTGGAAATTGTTGTTTTACCTAACAACTAAACATGCTTTTAAAAATTTTGGGGTGAGAAATTGCCCGGTTGCCCCCATCTTGGTTGCGGGGCTGACTTCAACACTGAACGCACACCATACACCGCTACGTCTCTGCCAGCAAACCTCAAAAACCCAAGCAGGCAACCAGCTTAAAACATTCTACTCGGGAGTAAAAGATAAAATCTGCAAGCAATCAGTTGTTAGGTGGAGCACACAAATGGTATTTATGATGTCACAAACAATCAATTGACTTTAACATACCCAACAAACAGCATATAAATTGAAATTTGTGATGTCATAGGGAAATCATAAAGAAAGGTGAAGTCTTTCACAAGGACCATTGCAAAAAACAAAATTTAAAAAACTTTAAAAGTTCACCTGATACAAAAAAGGCGTATGAGTTTTGGAATCAGCACCCCAAATTTAGTCTAAATCAGTTCTGAAAGCTAGAACACCAAAAATTGTGTTGTCCAGTGACAAATAGAGTTTTTCATCACCTGACATGAGGACACAGTTTTCAGTAAGCAGCACACTGGCGTAGTTTCCTGAATACAGCCCCACACAGCCACTAAAAAATCATGCTGAGAAACAGTAGCTTATATTCAAGAAAACATTCGAATGGCAAACGAGGACATTTTGGCATTTTTTAACATCCTCGGAGGACATTCTAGATTTCGAAAAATGCTATTCTTTTTGCTACTCATGTTGTTTCGTAGCGTTTGCCACCAGGTTTCAAATCAAACAAACAGATGAACAAGCTCTTCTGGTGATTATATTTTGTTATCAGCCAACGTTTCGCCCACCTATTTAAGTGGGCTTTGCCGTTAAATTGCCCTGAAGAAGCCCACTTGAATAGGTGGGCGAAACGTTGGTTGATAATAAAATATAATCACGAGAAGAGCTTATTGATCTGTTTGTTTGATTCTAGATTTCTTTGAAAAGGAGAAAATATGGTAACCTTGGCGACAAACAACTCATCATTTCGCTGGTGCTGCGTTTTTTCTGGTTTCCGAGAGTTCATTCGGCTCCAGATGTATTACGAAGAAAGCGCGAAACCATGCGCCATTAGTGGTCTTGCAAAGATTGAAACCATCTTTGTTGGCCGATTTGGTTAAACAGTTTTCTCATGTAACCATTGTGTAGGATCTTGTGCAATGGCAAAAAATGAGCAAAAACATTTCAGTTGCGTGAAATGTGTCTTAGAGTTGTTGCAGGATCTAATGCCTCGTTATGCCGCAAAGCGACTTAAAGTCCTTGTCCTCGAGTAATGTTGCGGTCTTCGTCAGACTAGCGGGAAAATTTCGGAATGGCGAGTATCTTTTGCGTCTTGTAATTACAGGGTGTTGCATTTACATTGCAGATGACATGGCTGTCTAAAGACTCTGTAAGCACGGGACTTGACCAAAGCACTATGTACAAATCAATTCTGAAGCTGCTGAATGAGAAATTTACGGGATGGAAGAGAATGCAGTTGGTAAGCCTTGTCTTCCTGCCATGCGTGTGTCTAATGCCCTTGCCTGCTGTTGTCAAAAATAAAAGAAAACTTTTATTTTGTGGCGCTCTGCGCTCTGCAACAGTTACGTAATTTATTTTTTGCTTTAAGCATGTTGCGATTTCCACGCTAATGGGTTCATATACACGTATTGAACGCCTACCTTAGTCTTTATGAAGCTACTCATTTTTTGTATCGATCCATTCATTTTCATTAAGCATTTATAATTGAATTCAGAGCATTTGGCGTTGTATGCGTCCAACCACCATCTGTTTGTGTACCACACCGCTGTCTACACCAACCGCTTCTTAAATTCAAATCAGGAACGGCTTTCGTTTTGAGCCCAGTGAAAGTTAAGTGACGTCTCCTACCACGTCATCTCTTATTGCAGCCCCTGAATCACCTGGATTTGCTGAAAGACCTCCCTCCTACATTCAACATCGTCATACTTCAACACGCGCCCGATCACAAGTCGTTGTACTGCGCGCTTTTTGACAAACCCAAACCGGCTGTTTCCACAAGCGAAAAGCCGAAAGCGAAAGACAAGCAACCTCCACCTGCGGAAGAATCGCGTTGTTCGATCGTGAAGCTTCCTGTCGACAAGACCAAGTAGGTTGCTGGCAATCTTGGTCTGAATTGTTTGTTTGTCTTGACGACCAGCTTCGGCCAGTGAGCATGACAACCAGGCCCGTAACCAGCTTGGGACACCAGGAGGGGCGAAGAGTTTTCTGAGAGGTGTCCAAATTTTTTGAACTCTGTCCAATATTTTCAAACTATATCCAACACATTTTTCCAGGGGGGGCGAAAAATTTTATAGGGAGCTTCGCCCCCCTTGCGCACCCCCTGGTTACGGGCCTGATGACAAACCTGCCACTGGTCTGATGCAGCAAACGACTTCACATGATTTATTTAATCTCACAGCGCTTTACTGCGTATTGGATATAGACCTGGTCAGTGCAAAATCACTTCCCAAACATATGACACTTTTCGTGAGTTACTTGCCGCATTTTTGGTTGACCTGGCGTTTGTCCCGTTCCAATAAACTCCAGCGAGGTCGCTTGAGTTGAAGCAAGCTTTGTAAAGACGCTGTGCTGTTATTTACGTCACTCCGCGTTGTCATCTGCGTCAAGAATGAAAACCTGTCCTCGCTGCAGTGTCACGTGACCGACATCGCAACCTGCAGCTTCGACAACCACCATGTTGTCAGGTTCCACGTCATCGCATGAAAACGTGTCACTGGTTTTTGTCGTTTCTCAGATACGATTGTTTGATGGAGAAACACTCGGATTACAAACAGCGCTTGATGAGTTTTCTGCTTCAGAGTGAGTATCAACGCTCCCAGATCGCCATGAGGCAGAAGATGCTCCAGCAATTATCGAAAGGCACAAGTGAACCCAAAATCTCTCTTACCGCCCTGGAGGAACAGGCGATGGAAGAGATGAAACTGCAGGTAATGTGCAGTTAATGTGTGTGCTTTACATATGGTGTCTGCCAGAGACTCTCTAAAAAATGGGACTTGATGTTGTCGTTGCTGCAGGTTGGGTGATTCTGTTCTCTCCCATTTTATCTTCTCCTCGATCAACCCTGGCTGCCAAACGTTTGGAGGTGCTATAAATACATAACTTTTTCTGAATAAATTGCATTTCCCCCATTTTTTCGCTCGTGTTAAAACCGTTGATGGATAAACAGGACCCATGCCTTGCGCCGAGCAGCAAGGCCGGCTGTTGTTGCCAACTTTACGAATAAGGCAAACTTTTTGATTTTGGCAGGATTTTGGAAAGTTTCAAAGGTGTGTTCTCGTGATGCCGAATTTAGGAATTATTCCAGCCCTGACTGTACCCATAGTGGAATTTCCCTCCTTGTAGCTGCACCGATACAATATTGTTTTATGTTGCGTGGTTTAACCAAAGCGAAGATTCGGCCTTTTTGTGAGACGGTAGGTCACAGCCAAGACTGGCAAACGGAACAATTGCCACAAGAAATGTGCAAGAATTTTAAGAAGTGTTGCGATTGTCTTAAGGTTTCTGGTAACTTTGAAGTTTTTCTATCTCCGAAAAACTTCCCGCGTGAAACTCTAGGCTTGTTGCAGCTCTCCGAAGCCGACATTTTTACATCTTGTTGTACACGTGTTTATCGCAAACCAAGTGCCAATCCAATTTATGCTCCTTTGCAAATGACGGCTCACTTTCATGGCACTGAGATCATCAAAGTGAAATCTCTTTGCAAGAAAAAAAGGTGGTTTAGGGAGGGGAAAATAATTTATGACGTTTGTTATGAACTTCCAGGTTTTTGCAAAACGACTGTAAAGCTGTATGCACATGGCATGCTTCTGGTGCGATGCGTCAGGTGTGTCTGCGACTGTTACAATGAGTTCAATGCGTCTTCGTATGCAAACGCCTGCGCATGAAGCGGTGCGTTCGTTGCGCACGGCCTGGGCTGAACGGGTGTTTGAGACCCGAAAGTCGGCGATGACCTTGGTGTGCTGCAGTGCAAGACTGTCTTACCTAATTTAAAGTTACACAAACCTTGTTGCGGTGCACTGCACAAAACCTTAACATGACTGGTTACATGCATTCAAAACAAACGCAAATTGCCAAATTTAACTCATCAGAAATCTTCAACCAACAGTAGCCGATCAGGAAGGCCGGATCATATAGACCTAAACAGTGTTGCAGTACAGCAGTTTAGTAACCTCCTCCAGTGGGCCTACTGAAGACTAGATGATGAATTGATCTGTCGTAAATCCAGTGTGTTTCAGCTCCCACAAACTATTAGCAATCGTTCTGTGGACGTACTGCATCCTTTTCTTTACCTCAATACAAAACAGCGTCTACGAATACATCCCATCACCGCTCTTTCCGGAACCCTGGGCAGTGAGTCATGCGTCAATATAGAAACAGGAGACTCAAACGCAGACCATACCAGACGCATCAGGAAAGAAACCAGCCCGTGGTCTCGTGGTAAGCGCGTCCGCTTCGGCGCTGGTAGGTCGAGTATTCGACTCTCGGCCGGGTCTTACCAAGACCTTGTAAATTGGTACTGTAGCCTTCTTACCAGGCGCACGGTGTACGGAAGAGCTGCAGGGAACACAACCAGAACACAAAACAACCCGAGTGAAAATGAACCCAGAAATTGTACAAAACTCAGACCTGGCCCTACAAGATCATTGTAGTTATAAAGCGCCAACAACAAACCACTATATCAAACAAACAAAGAAAAGAATCAAACGCATGCGCCCAAAAAACGCAGAGGGTGCATGCCGTATGCATGGTAATAGTAATGTGTTATACTCAGCCAACAAGCAGAAGCACCACAAAAGCCATCCCATGCAGTAAACCAACCATTAGCGAACATCAGAGCAAATGAAAACACAATGGCACAATAGCTGTTCAGTGTAAACAAAGAGGGGCGCTGTGTCATATAGGATTGGCGAAAGACCGTGGCGGTCATCTGGCCAACCAACCCCGTTTATCACTTTTTAACAAGTGTTGAGAAACAACAGTTGGAGATCAAATAAACATGATGAAAAGAAAAACAAAAATAAAAAACGAATGAACGTAGAACATGGTGAAGAAAATGTATAGGTGAAAGCGCATGCCTATGTAGATAGATGAGTGGATCGAATTTAAGTGAAAGGAATTTGGTGTGGTTAGAGTATTTTTAGCAATACAAAGAGGTTAAAACATAGTAATAAAAAAAGTAAAAAAGTTACAAAAACTAATTAATGAGGTACAAAAGAAAAACAAAGCAAAACAGAAAAAAACAAAAAGTGTACTTTCATGCCGAAAAGCATAGAATGTGCACACAGAAAATACGAAAAAGTAAATATACACAAAAAATAAACAGAGTTACAGAATACTAGAATACACAGTATTTTGTTCTGGACAAGTGAAATGCTGCTTAAGCTCAGAATTGGGAATTTTTTTCATGTAGGAGGTGTTTCTTAAGTTTCACTTTAAAGGTAAAGGTGGTTGAAAATTTGATATCGTCTGGTATTGAAGACAATACTTTTGGGCCAACAAATTTAAGAGAACATTTTCCTGAGGAGGAGTTAACTCTAGGTAAAAATAGGTTTTTAGAGGTTGCTTGTCTTGTGGAGTGATAATGAATTGAGCTGAGTGCAGGCGCGTAGCCAGGGGGGCAGTTGGGGCAATGCCCCCCCAATTCCGAACGTTGCACCAAAAATTTTCAGGGTAATCAAGGTTTTGATGCGTAAGCCAAAGAAATACTTCGGTGCAAATCAACGACACTGCTTACGGAACCTATTACATCAGCCTTTAGCCGAACCTGATCAAAGCACTATGTTTTACCAATTGTCCATGATTAATCACACGTTGTGTACAGCAGGGTCGGAAAATGTTATCCAGGGCGGGCAATAGTAGTTTTTTCAAGTGAAGCGAAGGATTTTTCTAGGGGTGGCCAAAAATGATGAAATTTTATTTATTCCACTCGAAACTAAGAAAACAACCTTTCTGCTAAAAATTTGATAGGAAAATGTCAATTTTTTCCAAGGCCCCCTTCTAATCATCTCTTCTCGACGCTCATTATTGTGTATACAGGCCCATGACCAGCTTGGGACACCAGGGGGGCGAATAGTTTTCTGAGAGGAGGACAAATGTTTTAAACAATGTCCAATATTTTTAAATATGTTCAACACATTTTTCCAGGGGGGGCGAAAAATTTTCTAGGGAGGCGCTTCAGTTACGAGGCTGTGTGCAAATAGCATTGTAAGTGCTGGAGATTTCATATCATGGCTGGCATTTTGGCATTTACCTGAGGTTTAAGCTCCGTGTGCAAGTTGGTGATGATCAGGGGCGGCTCGTCTGGAGGGGCTGCCGGGCTGCAGCCCTCCCTGAAAAATGTAAGGCAAAAGATTCCGCCAAACGGCCAAACTCGCCTTAAGTCTGGATTTAGTTGCGAAATTTCACAACACAATCATTTTCGGTACTTCCTACACCATTTTGGCTCAACGTTTCCTAGGAATCCAACAAAACCAATGTTTCGCTCTTTTCCAACGACGCCGCTTATGCGATAACGTTTTCAGCACACTTGCCGATGAATTTGGCGGTTTCGGGACTGTCTTCGGCTCAGCCCTAAAGGAAAGAAACCAAACAATTGGCTACAAGAAACATGCTGGCATATCCACCTATCACAAAGCGTTTTTTGTTATTTTGAAGATGAATTTAAAAGAAAAAACGGAGGAAATATGATCTTGACTGTTTTTCACCACCTGATTTTCTTGGATATTGAATTTTATAATTAAGTTTAATAATGCTTTTACTAGCACTTTGGCGATATTGGCGGCATTGGATTCACATCTAGTCGCCAATCTCGGGCTGCGAAAATACAGCCGTTTGTTTATCTGCACCAGTAGGCTAAACTGATGAGCTGTCTAGGTTTGGCGTTTGAAGATGTACGGCAGTAGTTGGTGGATATCATTCTTGGACAACAAAAGGTGTGACTGATTTAAAACATTGAAATGTGAAAATTTGGAAGCATGAGAAGTCTGACAAACCTTCCAGCATTCAAATTGACTTTTAATTTTTTGGTAAGGTGAACATTGCAGCTGTAATTTATTCAGGATACAAGCTTTTACTGGAAAAGCATAACAATCCAGTTAAAAAAAAAACAAATTTTGTATAAAATCATAAACTGTTTGAATTTTTTTGGAAAAT
>Ga0210059_1000041_pt1 | contig 91416 bp, 65 predicted proteins | sample Ectturendosymbi2_FD_188042 | JGI IMG/M metagenome (GOLD analysis project Ga0210059, IMG submission 188042) | Ecteinascidia turbinata endosymbiont from Florida, USA - Sample 2 (SPAdes) (version 2) | ecosystem: Host-associated > Tunicates > Ascidians > Unclassified | place: Key West, Florida...
ATGGAGCAGAAGATCTTTTGTGTAAAGACATATTACGAAACGAAGTCTTTCCAGATTGTTCAAGCAAGGTTCAGAAGGAAGTTAAGCTTTAACAAATTTCCAAACAGGAGTCAGATTTTCAAGTTGGTCAAGAAGTTTGAAACTCATGGCACTTGTGGAGATCGTAGGGTAACAGGCTCATCGCCCTCTGGGCCTCCAATAACAATTCGAACTCCCGACAATGTCACTAGGGTTCAAGAGTCAGTCGGTCGGAGTCCGAGCAAATCTCTGCGACGAAGAAGCCAAGGAGCATGTACTCTAGGACTCTTCTTGACATATTATTTCTGATTTGAAGACAAACAGTTGCAGATTATAAAATGTTATCTTTTCACCTTTCAATAAATGTAATCATCATTGTGGTATCCATTTAAAATCCTGGATTTGTGCCCAATCGCTTTGTTTCAACAATTGTGAAACACCCTGTATAAAATGAAAAATTAATGATGAGAAAGATGGCGACAAGCAGAAAAGGCAAGAATCATATTCGACAATGAAAAACAAGACACATTTTAGTTTGTGAGTGCTTGATTGTGATTTTCAAGATGCTTTATTAATCCTATATCTTTAAATGAGCACGAAACACGATCTTCTTTCATATAATTTTTGTAAGCAAATTTGAGGGGTGGAAAGGGCGGCACTTTTATGGTCGACCCCGGGCGGCACTTAGCCTCGCTACGTCACTGGTAGCAGCAGATATTTCTTGTTTCGCAAAATCAATTCAGCACGTAAAAAAGTTGTGCAAAAACCCTTGTGGACGGACTGCTTTAGAGCAGCAATTCTTTGGCATTACAGTACTAACCACTTGCAACAGTGCCCAGCACAGAATTTATTATACACGACTGTCGTGCATCTCATGATGGAAAGTACATACATCATGTAGTTACGTCGTGCTGCCTTCCAGAGTGCTTGGCTCTTCGGCATAAACTTCCACAGATTTTTCCCAGTTTTTATTCACTTTTGCTTAAACTCGTTTCATTTTTATAGCTTCGTAAACTCATTGCGATGCTTTGCGAAATGAGAAACAAGTTTGTGTTGGCAGTCGATCTCGAAAGCGAAGTATTGCTTAGTTCCACGAGGCATTGCAGCCAACTCTTACGGAATGTGCTTTTGTTACGTTCGCTTCAAATCTATCGTATTTTCTGCATTAGACTCTTCTATAATGTAGTGGAACACCTTTGGTCTGCAGTCGCATCGCTATCATTGCAAATCGTGTACGTAGCGAGCAGTAAACAAATTTCCGTTCCCATGAGTCATCACAGGGACTGAAAATCCGTTTCCCGAACGAACGATTGCACGCCGCGTTCTCAGTGTTCTTAAGTTTTGTGACACACATTGCAGCAGTGAATGAATGAACATTGCAACACTGCACTAGTCCATAACTGTCGTGACGCATTTCCATCTTAGCTATCAGCAATATTTGCAATGTATGCGAAAACTGCAAACATTTTGTGTGGCAAAGTTAAACCAAGTTTTTCTGACGGCTTAAGCTGGCTGCAGCTCATTTTTCCTCCATTAGTTATACAAGCGCATTGCGCATACAAAACCGTATACTCAGACCAACAGACATTTACTTACTTGTATTTACCAACTGTTCCCTTTACACGGTAAGTAGCTTCGACCCTGGGGAGGTTTGCAGCCTGCAGCCCAAATTATCCTTGGTTCTTCGCACTTCGCAGCTTCCCATTATCCCATACGTTTTATGAATAGGACTAAAGTATTTGGAACTTATCACAGCACTATTCAGCGGTGCTAAAAATCATAACAAGTGTGCTGGCGCCACCTACGCGTGTGCGCTTTGCTTGTGCTACGTATCTAATGTTGTGTTCCTTCAAAGCAGTGGTGCTCAAACTTTTTGGCTCGTGGGCCACATTTGTCTTTCAGAAACCCTTCGCGGGTCACAAGAATTAATAATCTCAATAAAAATTTTCTTAAATGATTAAAAGTGTTAAGTTTTCTTTCCAATGAAAATTGTTTCTCGGGCCACGGTTTGAGCACCACTGCTTTAAAGTAACCGTGTTAGCGTATTCAAGTAACTTCACTCCACAAGTGAAAGAAGCAAGGAATCAATCACAAATTTTTAATAGGAAATCGATTTCACGTAACACTACGCATCGTCAATCCTATCATCTTATTCAAATAGAAACTGTGTTAGCGTATGTTATTATAACTGCCGCATGTCTGTGCTCATGTTCTTTCATGCATCTGTGTCAGTGTGTTACTTGTCAGTACCACGTGTGCTGAATTTCTAATGCGTTCCGTGTGGGTGTGAAGACGTTAAACAATAAATGATATTTCTACTTCTACATAAAGCTTTACTTGGTTTTAAGAAACTTCGGTCCAAGCATTTAAACAACGTTGCATGATAATTGAAGGTAAATTAATTGCTGTTCATAAATACATCTATATTTAGTTTAACGGTATGTTCAAACCAGCAAGCATTGCTTTTATGTATAGCACAAGTGATATACTAAATTTTCTGTTATATTGCTATGCTGTATTGTGTGTGTTATTTTCGACCAGCGGTCCCCAAACTTTTTGGATGCCGGCCCGGCATCCAAATTCGCGATCTTATCAGCGTCCGCGGGCCGGCCTACTTTGTGTATTGAAAAAAACAACACGCGCACCATCACTCACGTTTGTATACCGGTATTGTTATTTATTTTATTTGCTCAGAAACATATTTGCAATGTGACTTATGAAACTGATCCTTTTGTTGCACAATAGTTGTAGTATTTGGTACCATGCTTGATGCTGCAATAAGGAGAGTGTCGTGCATCTGAAATTCTGTTTCAAAACTTGGATTTACAATATTTAATCTTAGAAATGAATTGTTTCCAAATATAAATACTTCCAAATACCCAAATCAATTTCGAGCACGTTTTGAAATCTTAGGAGACACTCTTTGCAAAGCTGCAGAAGCGTTTTTGATAGAAATGTTTCATTCAGATCCAAGTCATTCTGCAATTCAATAAATTCCGTTGCAGTGGTTCTTAACCTTTTCTCTGCTATGCCCCCTTAAGTAATTGTCCTTTGTTTCAAACCCCCTGACTGTAAATAAGCTGTAAAAGCAAATGTATTTTTGGATAAATTTTTTGATCAAATTTTCCGTGTTCTAAAGAGCATGAAAGCTCTCGACCCCTGGAAATATATTGGTTCCCCTTGGGGGGGTGGCCTCACCATTAAGAACCACTGTTCCATTTGGACATCTATTGGCACTGATTCAACATCAAATTCAAAGGGTATTGAAAACATTTTTATGCCACTTTCCAAATTACGGAAATCCTGAAATTGGCGATCAAATTCGCGTTGCAACTTTACAATTTCATCAGCATATTCAGCATCAGTGTGTCACTTTCACCGTCTCCAAGTGCACTTTGCAAACACGGAAAAAATGTCAAACACATATTGGCATAACTGCCTTTGCCAAAATTTTAGCTTGGTTTCAAACGCTTTAATTTCACGAAAAAGATAGTGAATGAGTTTTTTCTTTCCTTGCCAGGGCTGCGAAGTCGGAGGTAAAATTGTTCGTCTCTAACTCCGACTCCTAGCTTCCAAAATTTCCCGACACCGACTTTTTAATATAACGTGAATGAAGTTTGGCTGTCATCAATTTTGTAACAAATACCGGTACCAATCAGTGGAAACCGTGGTGCACAGCAAGAATTCTCTGTTTCATTAAAAGTTTCAAAAGAAGTTCTACCATTTCAACAAGTACGAGTTAGGATTCCTAAATTAGAAGTGCGATGTAATAAATGATTCAATTGGACTTCAGGAGTCGGTTGAAAAAATCCGACTTCTAGTGTTGTTAAGAATCCGACTCCACCCAAAAACTCCCTACTCTTTGCGACACCGACTCTACAACCTTGCTTGCAATGACGCATTCAGATAGTTAATTTTTTTTCTGTTACATCCACCAAGAAAACAAGTTTTGATAGCCACTGAGTATTAGAAAACCCATGCTGTTTGCCTTCAGACTCCATATAAAATGCACTTCCTTGTCTTGGATCTCACACTCTCTTCAATGTTTTTCACCTGCTAAGCCAGCAATTTTGGTAAAAGTAGAAGATATCTTTGTAATTTCCATCGATTTCCTCCATGTACTGGTTAAATTATTTTGCTTTTGGTGTAAATACATCTCACATTTATGTATTTACTTTCACAAAATTGTTAAAATGCAAAACAGTTATAGGAAAACTCGCGGGCCGGACTTTGGGGACCGCTGTTTTAGACTGTGCATGTGCTCATTGTAAATTTAAAATAAAAATTGCAAATTTTTATTCCCAACAGCATTTAAGTACTCATCAGGGTAATTCTGGCAGCAGCTTGTGATAGCAGTTTTGCTACTTATGTATTCAAAGATGTTATCGATTTTACAGTAGCAAACTTTGCTGAAAAAGCGTGTTTTGCAGAGTGCTCATTTAAAAATACTTACCAGGAGTCGTAGTTTAAAAATTCAAAAAAGTTTAAAGTTGGACGTCGGATAAAAAAATTGCCTGCGCCGAAGTCCGGATAGAAACAAATCAAAATTATGTTTCATGTTTATGTTTTCAGGTATTGAAATGGCATTCACTTCAATAGAAAAGCCGTTTTGTGTGTTAGAGTATGCTCGGGCACTGTCGATCCAAACCAAACATTAACCCTATTTAATTTCATACGCCTAGACTCGGCAGTTGCCCAGGTGAATACATCTCAATCCATAGAAAACGTTTTAGAACGCGCTGTATATGAAGTTTTGTGAATGTTGCTGGTGAAAATGCGTGCATCTGCTCTGCCTGTATGACCACCTGAAAAGTTCGTTGCTCGAACATTTGTCATCTGCCCTTGCTTGGGCGATGGTACCTTCTTGCAACAATGCATTTGTCAAAGCTTCGCTTATATACTGCATCAATTAAAAACGTCACATACGATCAGGTGACTTGTGACCTTTTACGACGCATCATTCGAATCCAGCGATTAAGCAAACGATTGCAGGGCCAACTGCAGGGTGGAGTACGCGAGATCACGAAAGCTGCACAAAGTCTTAGCGAGCTTGGTGAGTGGTTGTCTTACGTTATGCAATGTTTTGAAATTGGACCAGCGGTGTTGTTCTGTGTTTCTAACATGTTAATGTTGGGTTACACCCAGAGCGTTGTAATGGAACGGTAGTTTCTACTTTATTTTCCCAAAAATGGCGCTTGGGTTTACATGACCTAACTCTTCGTCGGAGAATTTCACGGTACACAGCCTATCTTTGCATCGCTCCTGGAGCGTTCGAAGGTGCGCGGATCTGAGAGGAAAGGTTTTGGTCTGTATGCTGGGGCTGTCAAGCTGTAGGCTTCATATACGTTTGAACACAGTTGAAGCTACATGTGCTATGCAAGCATCATTCTGTAATGCAACATGTATGCATAGTGTAGAATGTACTGCAGTTCAAAACAATAAAGTTAATTTTTTAATCTGAAATAGTCTTAGCCTAATCCAGTGGTTCTCAAACTTTCATGAGCCGTGGCCCGCTTCAAAAGACTTAATATATTGTGACACTTGGGTTATGCAATATCACGGCAAAGCTACCTAGTGAAGGCATCTGCTCGTGGCCCTCAAGGGGCGCCGAGGGCCCCGTTTGAGAAACCTTGGCCTAATCCAACATACTCTAACTGCAAGACTGGGCCATAGCATCTCGCCTATGGGTTCAAACCACTTCCACTGATTTTTAGGGTATGATCATTTAACTTATATTATGTAGTACTGAAAATGATAGTTTGTGGAGACCTCTAGGCACCACCAGGCTACGAGTCACAGCATAAGATAATAGTCAGGGGTGGGGAAACTCAGGCCTGCCGAGATCAAGTCACATAAACTTATGTTGTCTGAAAACAGCGGTAAAAATTGTCAGACTTGTGTCATTTGCCCGCGCCATAAACCCAGTTATGCCGTCTTGTTGAATTAAACTCCACGTGAGGCCACTTAAAACTCCCTGTGGACACCATTTCACGATTTTCTGTGGTTAGTTTATATTTGACAAGCTTATATATCTGACAAATATCGCGCAAAATGATTTGTTTGAAGCTATTTAAAATGCAAGAAACTAAAATCGATTGCAATGACTTCCTTGACAGAGGATAGAAAGTTATTGACAGCAAAGTTAAGTCTGATGTTTGATCCGGTGATACATAATCGAGACCTTTGTTTACGAGACTGAGATGCCGTTGAAATTTTCAGAACGAGTTTAAAAAAAGACGAGGCCAGACCAATATTTAAATTTTCGGGACCGAGAACTGAAACCTAAAATTTGTCTGATACTTGCCTTGATATCTAGTTCTACAAAAATTTGTGATGTATATTTGTTTATGGGAAGAAGATTCAGTATGAATTTATGAAAGCAAGTGATCTGGTAAAACGTTTGAAATAACAGCAAGCTGTGTTTGAGAAAAACACATCTTTGTTAAGAAACGCGCGAAAAACAAGTCCACAAAGGAACGCGACAAGGACAACTTTTTATTTATTGCTATTGCGAATTACAGTTTTTCACCTGCCATTATGTGCGGACCCTTAAAACTGTGATTTTCTGAATGTGGCCTTCGTGTTGAAAAGTTTGACTCCTTGCTCTAGATTTATTTCATAGCGGTTTGGACATCTTGAGGCGAACTTGCGCAGAGACGTGTTAGGCCACTACCTTGCATTTTTCTGAAAACTTTCATGTATTGCGACAAAATTGCGAAATGAAAAATACGATACCTTGGATGCTATTTCTGGGGCCATTTTTTACTTACGACCAAAGCGTTTCTGTCTTCTGCCATTTGACCGCACCGTGCATGAAATGTAGAGACCGGAGTTCCTGTGCACCATTATCTGACCGGAGAACAAGCCGGCTGAGGATAAACCGGCTAGAAGTGCGCTACGATCGAATGATCTAATTTTTGCTCTTTGTTGTTTGTTGCAGTCTTCGTGAAAGAAAAAATGAAAGCTGTACATATAAGCTAATAACTGCGTTGTAAAAATAGAACCTGTCGTAATTTCTCTGCTTTAAGTCCTTTTTCCTTGCGTAGCACCCGTGTGAAAATACCAACCAGTTCGCGCACCCATTTCTAGAATTGGTGATGTGCCCTATTGATTTTATCTGAAAATGACAAAAACATTGTGGTTTTGGCAGAGTTTCTTAAACCTACTGATTCAGCATTCTCGCACGTGTAGTTAAGAACCACTGCTTTGAAGGTAGTTTTTTATGTGATACGTGGCGAATATTTTTCCGTTAGAGGTCGTTATGAGCCGCGTGCAGTTGCTTGCGGTATGGAAAGATCATTTGAATGAGCGGTTCTCAACCTGTGGGCCGTTGTTACCCCACGAAGGGTATAGTTCGGTTACTTTGCAAATGGATGGTAAACAGAAACTCTGGAAAATCCGTAGTATTGCTCGCAAGTGTTTTAGATGGTGTTTGACTTTCCATGAGGCATCCCAACTTGTTGGTCGAAACTTCATCTTTACCCGGACCTGCTACATCTGGTGTTACTGCATAATTGTTCGCCGTGAGCAATACTAGGAATAATTTACTAGATGCTGTCGGTCTAACCACTGACCAGTAATTCTTTATCGAATGTCAAACGTGCCATAGATGAAGATATCTGGAAGGAATCGTACGTGAGAAGCCGATCGTTGTTTTTAATCAGTATCAATCAGTTAGACTGGAAAAATTATTTGTTAAAGTTTTTGAGTTTCAAAATGCGGCAACATTTTCAATTTTGCTGCAATAACCTCGTAGTAGGTGTGTGTTGAGTCGCTTGCAAGCTTCTGAGGCATTGTCACATTTTTTACGGGTCACTGTGTTCTACACAATAATGTAATACCTGTGACGAGGTATCGTATCGCCTTCGGCGCCACCCATATTGCGAAGAAAATCAGTCTTCGTGCTCGTTGCTCATACTAATTTTGTTTCGGATATTCACTTGCGTTTGATGTTATTGTACGCTTTACGCTTTGTTACGAGGTAATGAGCTTTCTAAGCCTTTCGTTTGGGTGCAGCAAGGCCAATATGTTTATAACTTTTGGCTTAAAGCATTAGGGCGGGCAAGTTTTCAAGCCATTTATGAAGGTCATTTTAATTCCCTAAAGTTCACCTACTGATCCCCAAAATTTTGGTAGTGATTGACTGTCTTGGTGACAGTTGCGTATTACGTAGTAAGCGTATTCCGTGCTGTGGCTCGCATTGTTAAAATGTGCAATTTTCTTGTATTTTGAAAAAACAATCAAGCTTATATTCCACCAGAACGTTGGTCATATTTGCGAAAATTCTGTTTCCCTTTGCGACGCCTCGTTTGGGAATGCTGTCCTTTTTTGTTTCAATTCTTATCCCACGGGATTGCATCTCGTTATTTTCCTAGTTTTTAGATTTTCATTTTTGCACCAGTCAGCTATGTCAATCAAACTCATTTTCCTGGAAGGAACGTTCCATGTTCGCTGTAGCCTCTCAAAGTTCGCGGTTTGTTTGGCCCTAATTTCTGCACATGCAATCATGCTGTGTAAGCGGGGTCCGGCTCGCATTTGCGTCAGGGCGAAAGCTGTTGCAGAGAATATCAGGCAAGATCTTTACGTTTCAATTGCATTTACCACATAGCATGTGTGCGCAACACTCACGCTAGTTAACCTTTCGCCGACCGGTGACACGTTCAACAGTACCTCGGTTGGTTCCTTTGTGGAAGTTTACAGGCAACACACAGACCGAAGAAAATCAATATCGATGCGGCGTGGGGATCCCGTGGATGATGTGGCACGTTCTAATGATGTTCGTCATCATGTTGGAAATAGCAGCGGCGGGCAAAGAAAAGTTTTTTACTAGCTGACAGCTTCTGGGCATTGTCTTGGAAAGCGCTATTGAACGTGTATAAAATGACAGAATACATTATTCGGTTATCCGTCTTTTACATAACATTACCTTGCCGCTGCCAAATTGAGACACGCGATTGTCATTGGGAAAACGTAGCCACAGCTGTCTGTGGTGTCGGCCAACTAGCACAGAGAATTGTGGTATCGACCAAGTAGCACAGAGTTGAGCACTCTCCACAAATGGTGTGGTTGTTTCGATTCCCGGTCGGATCACACTGAAGACTATAAAAAAGCAATTGCGGTCTGTCCACAAGAAAGAAAGCCATTTGCGGTCTGTCCAGCCTCGTTCACGGCATTAGTGGATAGGTGAAAGGGAAAGCTTCGCTCGGGATGCTGCCATTGCTTTTGGTATTTTTATTCGCATTTTGTAAGTTCAACGTTGTGGCATTTTGTTCAAGGAACGTCGCAACGTGCACTGTACCCGAAATTTTTATGAGATGCTAGGCGGTGAGAAATCATGAAGATGGTATTTTCATTGTATTAACTTTTCATGCTTTACTCAGAAACAAAAGGTTACTGCAGTAGCTTACAAAAGGTTGCACTACACTTTTTACGGTCGAAAAGTTCCTGACAATGCTTAAAACACAAACCGGTAAAGTCGATTGGTTTTTGTAATTTCACTTTAGTAGTCAAACTGCATCCTCGGTCAAGCATGTTACACACTACCTGATGCCGCTTCATTTCAGCGACCATGAAATGTCATCCCTCCGTTTCAACAGAAATGCGCTTCTTGTCGTTGGAGATGCAGTGTTTACCTTTGATATAATTTCCGAAGTGAGTTTACATCTGATGTGTGAAACGTGGCGTGCCGGCAGTGATTACGAAGAGCGAAAATAGATCGATCCCGTTTATTTTTAATGTAGAAATGAGGTAGAACACGATAGCAAAACAGCGCAACCCAAGTCCTCGCCGTGCAGATCGATTTTCGAACAGCGCGCGAAAACAAAATCACATTGCAAACACCCGCGTCTTTTCTGTGACTTGGTTTTACTGAAGAACTTGTTTACTACAGTTCTTTCGTTGCAGTGGAGCAGCGCAACGAAAAAATGTTTTGAAGCACTTTGGCCAAGCGTTCTGTAAGTTAGTCTGTAAAATGTCGCATTATCACGTGCCATGGGCACTGAGAAAAGTATATGCTTTTCAACATATCAAAAACTCAATTCTTTTTACCTCATCGCAAGTACGAACGGAAACTTACGAACACACTCAGTCTTTTCCATACATTTTTTGAAAGTAAAAAGACACAATTTCAAGTAATTTTTGATGCAAAATTTTAGTTTTGTGCATTGCACGAGAATGAGAACTCAAACATGGAACAGTATTACCACAGACCGTGAAAATAATCAAACTGCACCAAAACGATTAAAGAAACTAGTGTAAGAAAAAATGTTGATGCTGTTAAAGAAGCCTTGCGATACATCGTGATTTTCTTGTGCAATAAGAGGCCGCAGGAGTCGAAGGGTGGTCGTTTCCCCTAGCGATGTGAAAATTTTCGCAATCAGGGCAGTGTTGATCATTTTCGTGGTAAAATGTGTCTTCTACGGACAAAGAAAAAAATCGGTCGGGGTAGTGACAGTTGCCGTAAAACGTGTAAATTTGGAAAAAATGGAAATAATCTAAAAAACACATAGCGGTACTAAAACTCTTGTAGTTTGTAAAAAATCGATGACCTTCTTTGTCTTCTCTCTATTTTATTTTAGGAAAACTACCACGGAAACGGAAATTTTATCAAATTTCAGACCATGAATGACATTTTCCAAGGAAGAGTTAAATCGGAACCGGGGTCAGGACTAGTAACGCTTTTTCAATGCAATGGTTCCCATCCCTATAAAAACACCTTTCCGAGCGTCTGTGTTTGAGATACGTAGGGCTAGTGGCGAATTCGTTTTTTGACTAAACGAACATGCGTTGAGGAAGGGTTTGGTCACTCGTCTGAAGTCTTGTTACGGAATTGTTGAAGAAAATTTCAGTGTTCGACCATTTTGAGACCAGTTTTATCTAATTCTGTGTTGGAGTTCAGTAGAAATTGCACATTCTGTTTATGTGATGTCGGTGTTGCATTCGCTTCCAACAAATCACAACAAAAAAAGTAATAGCAGTGATGTGGCGTTCAAAACACTAAAACTGCAAAATTAGTCCGATGACTGTTATTTGTTTAAAATTCATACGGCACCTTTTCATCTTGTGAGTTTTACAGCGCAAGATAAAATATGCCTCTACAGGACTCTTGTTGCAAATGCTTTTGGCGAAAAAATAGCTACCTCTGGGTTTACGACGTTGAGATAGCTAGGTGTGTACATATGTATGACCGTATTTGAAAGCGGCAGGGCTCAGTGTACCATTTATTGACTTTTCGCTGATGCCATCTCGAAAGGCTTGATCCGATAGGTCAGAGAGGACTATTTTACGGAATGCTGTAAATTCAACGACTGGCGTAATAACAATCATCTCATTTTGAATTTCGTCCCAGAAGGCTTGTCAGGTGCTTGCAAATCTTGTTCAGCCGCTCGTTTGCACAGTGTTGTATAACCTATTGCCGTGGCAGCGCGTGAAGAACTCATCCTTTACCACGCCTGGACTTTTTCCGAATTGGAACAGTGGCCGGTATGCTGTGTCAGCTGAGCGTCGAGTTCTTGTTCAAGCGTGTTAAATGTTCAGGATATATATTATTTCCTGGTTTAAACCTCAAACAGCAACTTTTGTTCCCGATTGGTTTCGTGAATTGAAGTGGTACGCTGAGTCTTGGCTCTTGGCGTCTTCCTGTTTTTGTCTTTGCTCGCGTCTAATAAGGATTGTGCCGTTTTCGCCGAGCTGCTGCATCCTGTTTGACTGTTTCCCCCACGCAAGGTGCAAGTCGTAGGTGGCTTGGCTTCTTTTCTTCCCCCGACAGCCTTTGCTTCCTCGTGACGCCGTCGCTCACGCCAGAAGTTTTGCAATATTTTTTGTATTTTTTCTCGCGAAAAGCTGTATAGGATCGGGTTAAGGATGCCACTCGCCCCCGCACAAACGACCGACCACAAAAAGAGAGTATTCCACGTCTTGTCATTTTCCCCGCTGGGATCTATCAGGAACTCAACCGGAAAGGGAGCTGCTGTTCTGTTGAAGACACAGTCGCTGAACAAACACGTGTTGGCCGACACTTCCTTTTCAATGTAAAAGTATCTCACCACGGGTAGCAAATGGAAGGGTATCCAGCACATACCGAAACTGACCAGAATCAGCACTGTCATTTTTCGCAGATGACGCAAACGTTTTTTTCTTGCTTTCATGTTTTTGGCACGCATCCGTCTAATCGTCATGACAACGGAAACTACTGCCGCAAAATTGGTTTTGCTCTTTGAAGTCGTGTCGGCGCTTGTCGCATTCCCGTCCATGTTCGTGAATAAAGGACTCTGATCACTCGGAACTGAAGCTGCCACGGATTTACCGTTCAGCAAAGTTTTCTCGTTGCTATCCACAGAAGTGCAGTAGTTCGAACGTTTTTCTGACTTCGATCTTGAGCATTGCATAAGCTCTGTTCCGCCTTCGCGCACGTCCTTTTCGTGTTCAACCCATTTGCAACACATGTAGTTTATAAGAAGGACGCTCGTTCTCCGCTGCGGTGACCACTTCGTTGCGTGATGAGGCCGATGATTATCATGCATCTTACTTGTTTGCCTGCAAAGAGAACGAGATGATGTTTTCATAACTTTCCGAAACATTTATTACTAGGTGCAATGAATGTATTGCAGCGCCAACTTCATTACGTTTTAAGTGGAATTTCTTTACTGCGAAGCAGAAGATGCTCATGCCTTGTATCCAAACCTTTTATGCCTGGTGATTATGGACGTTCGTAGAAACATTCACAGAGAACAGATGCAGGACGTAACGTTCTACACATCAATCGGGACATTTACATTCAACCTAATTTGACGTCAAGCCATGACCATTGAGAAATTATTGACCACACGACCACTGATCCTAGAAAATGCAGTTTTTTCCTACAGTTATTTTCACAAGGTTCTATTTCAGGAATTACTTGCTGAAAACCTGCCCGAATTTGGAGCCACTTCTGTGGCAGAGTGGTGAAGGTGAGCCATACTGTGTGGACAGAGCGACTATAGTTATAGTTAAACGTGCCAAGCCACCTAACTGCACTTGGACCGAATAGCATTTAAGTGAAAGGCCTGTATGTTAGGTGAAGCAACCTATATGTTAGCTGAAACCTAAGAAAGACGCAGGAATGCTTTGAGCAACTAATTTGATCAGTTGAAGGAAAAACCGCGAGCATAGGCTCTTGGGGGAAAGCGCTAAAAGGATAGTCACCGTTGAGGACGGTTGGACAGTAAGTAGCATCGTGCAGCCACCCTTTAGGTACAGCCCATCTCACAATCAATGCCATATTTTTCTATCTTGGCTTTTCGTTTGATACGTGTAGTTGATCAGAAATCCACTATCGACTTGTTACGACCTAGTCGGAAATGAATGCAAGTCGTTCTATGTGCGACAGAGTAAGCGTGATTCCAGCAGTATAACGATACCCAACACACCCGTAACTGGTAAAAGGTAGGCGTGTATGGATTAAATCGATTATAACTGCTTCTGTATATTCACCCTTAAAGCCATACTTGATCGACCTGATTTAAGTACGATTGTATATGAAATTACTTCAGGATTTTCTGATAAAATACAAGTTGCACCCGTTCATGCTTCTCTACTCTAAGTTCCAAACATTTAATCTTAAGCAACGCTACAGGGTATAAATTGACATTTTTCCTGCTTGGTGCGTGTATTCTCTTTTTTACTGGACGTGACGGTCGATATTGGCGTCTGTTAAGCTTCGATTTGATTTTACAGAGATTTAGGTGATGGCGCATGCAGTGAGTTTTCCAATTCACTTTCTCTGCATGCAATCTGTCGTTGGATTTTACGTTTAAAGTTGTATTTCCGACGATGTAAACAAAGAGATATAAAGTTAAAAGTGCGATAAGCATTCCTGTTATGAACGGCAAGCTTGGTTATCAGCTGCGAACGACTGATTAAAACGCAATGTGTTGCTGTTTGTGTAAAGGAAGTTGGTTTGGTGTAAAATGTACCGAAAAACATACAGTAGCTATTAACAAACCCCCTCAAGCGGTTCTTACCGTTTGCAGCGTTGATGCACGTACCACAGTATCTTCATGTACACGAAAAAGATCAGGAGGACAGACAGGCCAAACATTGCTATTTGAAATATCAGCTGGATCTCGAGATCGGCGCGAGTCACTCTGCACCATTCAGCAGTGCACTCCAAATTGCATTGCGCAAGGCATGGCTGGTCAGCTACACTTGTCGGTGCGGTTAATGTGGCGTGCGTCGTATCGTTTAGTCGCAAGCTAATTACGACTCCATGTATGTGGTCGCCCTTTTGACCGTTGTGCTTCATCAGCAACGTGGGAATGATCGTTGTCGTCAACACGAGCGACCACATTGTCGCTAGAGCGAAAAACGGCCTTCTCCGCTTGTCGAAGAATCGTTTCGATGCCCTCAAGCTGATGTCCCCGCGATCAAGTGCCAGCAGAGTCGTTGCCGCGGCGCTGGCTATGCCGCAGAATATGATGATGGTCCGTTCTACGAAACAAATGGCGCTATGGCCTGGTTGTCGTCCTGGCTGTAGAAAGTGGGTGCTGATGGTTGTAGGTACCGCGATTCCCAACATTATGAGATCGATTACCATCAGATTAACCTGCAACATGCAGTGATGCATCGTAAGTACGTAGGATTTAGACCAGCTATGTCCAACCCGCGGGCCGCATGCGGCCCAGTAAGCTTTTCATTTTTGTGTATGTACAAAATAATGAGAATCTGTCTTTATTGAGATAATCTTAAATTCGACAATTTCGATGAAATGTTCTTTAGTGCCTTCTTTTTATTCACTGCGTACTGTAAGGTTTCCTCGTGTCCACTGACACCTCGGCGCAAATCTGATTTCCAGTTTTGTGATTTCCACTCATGTGTTCCTCTGCTTATTTCTAACTGCCCTTGTTGGCCCATTGACACTAAACTTGCCAATGGCATCACAGTTTAGGAGTGATTAAAAGTACCATACTGGTTACCATTAGAAGGCTTTCGGTAGCTTTGAAAACTAAACGTTGGTTTGCTAAAATGGAAGTAAGTCATAAGTCATTCAGTGTGCGGCCCTCATAAAAATAGTGACATAAATATTGGCCCAGTAAGGCATATCGGTTGAACATAGCTGATATAAACACAGAATCCAGCAGCACTTGCTAAACTTATGCTTATTCCTACATTCATATCCTGTAAAAGTTCTAACTGTCGATGTGTGGGGCAACAGGTTTGAAGAGAATTGTTACAGCTGTGTAAACTGAGGAGCAAATTTCTTAACGTTGTACCGCGCTGTTGAAGATGGAGGTCACATCTTTTTACGATGGGTTGATATTTGGTAAGTAACTGAGACGACAGCCACAGTCATACGGGAGAAGGAATAATTGGATTTAAGGCGGTCAGAAAAGCTTTCCTCAGATTGTGTGGCACATTTTTGAGAAAAGGATTAAGCTTCAGCGATGGTGGTTTCATTTTGACTCAGAATAAACAAATCTGTTTTCATAATTTTTTTGAAATTTCCATAGCCATAAAAATATTTCCACGTTTTTTATCTGCAAACCAATGGAATGGTCTGATTGTGATAAAATACGTTGTGAACTTGTGTTGTTGGCAGGCGTGTTAGTAAAAAAACGCGGTGTGCCTTAATGGCTTTCAACACTTGAAAAGCAGTTGCAAATTAGTTCGGAATAATTTGAGTGATTAATGAAAGGAATTAAAGAAACTTCGTTTCTCGTAAGTTTTTGAACAGTTTCCCGCAATAAATCAGGCGAGTTTACCTTCTATTTGAATGTTACGATGTCCACATTTAAGAGGCTTTTTATTACGCTCTACCGCAATGTAAGTAACAACCAAGTATAAAGTTCGAAGAGTAGTTATGCTGTAGTACATACATGGACAAACTACGCCTAGGTAAGCCTTTTAATACGGCCTACTGAATTTGTCCAAATTAAAATAAAGCCAAATTCCTTTTTGCATTTGCTTTTAAGTGCGCCATCCCCAAACATTACCGTTACTAACCCTAATGTGAGCTGATAGTAAGACTCAGTCGTAAACACGTCATCAGCGGAATCACGTATGCGACGTTCGTTCATTGAACAGCGTACAATATGATCGAACGCAACAATGTGTGTTTGTGTTTATATAACATATTTCAATCTGAAATTCGCACCTAGCTCCATTTAAAGTTTCCAGCATCCTTGGTTAATCGTACTTCAAACCTGCTCTCCTTCGGAACAATTAAGTATCCTTGACGTGGCGTTGGAAATTGTAGATGTCATTGGTTTATATTTTTTATTAGAGCGAATTCAAGCGGTACGATGTAAAAAATTCGAACGACCCTGTACGCGTTTTGCTAAAATTCAGCAGCTGAAGTACCACGCTTTTGCGGTCAAACCAACTGTTGAGCTCAATTACCGGAAGAACAGGTGCGGTGCTACACATTGCACCACAGATAAGGTGTGAGCAATAGTACTTCTGGTTAGTTACTGCCTTTGTTCTTTCAAATGTATTGTAGTACCTTGCGTGTTTGGCAACAACCCGGCCAAATTGCGCGTATTGAGTAAAAGGCCATTAGAAGTAAACAGCGTGATGTCAACTCTGTAATGACTGTAAGCCATCACGATGCGGTACTAGGCTATCGCAACTGACTTACCGTGAAAATATTCCCAACATTTTGAAGCAGATCGCGCTGACGGAGATAGAGCAGCATGACGATCAAGTTCACGACAGCGCCCACAAACGTCTCGACAGCGAGTAAGAAAATCGCAAAAATTTCTGGCACAGTCACGAAAGCCGACGAATTGCTTTCGCTATTTAACAGCACGTTTGCAGGGGCTGATACTTGGGGCAGAAACGGCAGAGTGTTGTTGATTTGCGAGGAAATGAAAGTGCATTGCACTGTCGCATTTTCTTCCATGACCAGACAATCCGAAAGCAAAAAGGAAGGTTCGATTTCGTCAGTTGTTACAATTTATCTGACCATATCAAATCTGACGCTTCTACATCTTAATTTTACCAAAATACGTGAAGCAAATATGAAGAACACGGGGCAAACGAAGAATCTGTTTGAAAAACAACATTTTTGCTTTGTTCTGTCGGTATACGAAGCGGCAAAAACTCAGTTTAGAAATGTGTTGCATCACTTTTATGCAAGTGCAAATTACAGTAGAATTTGTCTAAGTCGTCACCTCAAGGTGGATAGAAAAAGGTGACGATTTAGACGAAGTGACAAATTATGCAAACAGGTGAAAACTCTATCACAGCAGCTCGTATATTTTATCGTAGTAACTCGTATATATAGTGCTTTTATTTGCAGTGAAATACAACTTTATGACCGTATGGTTGTTTACTAAATTAAACTCTTTAATTCCACTACTCTATCTAAACTCCTCCATTTAATGTAGCACATTTAAAATCTTTACGAAAGTTTAAAGACTTTTCACTTCTTTCTGTGGGGAGTTGGGTCGCGGTTTGCGCCACGTGCATAAATTCGATAAACAAATTGCGAGGTGCAACAATCTCAGATAAAGATCCTTAATCTGTTTGAATTCCCACACGTTTTAAGTTAGCTGCTTAAACGTCAAAAGTGAAACTGCAAATGACGTATTAGCCGAACGAAACGCTTCTCAGGGATAGAAAGAGGTGACGAATTGGCGAGTTAGACGATGACGAATTAAACGAACAGAAATGTACACAAAAGATAGAAATTCTGCCGGTACCGACGAAAAAGTAACGAATTGACGAACTAACGGTGACGAGTTAGACAAATTCTACTGTAGTGTTTTGACGAGTTAGACAAATTCTACTGTAGTTTTAACTGTTGTCACCTGTAAAAGACTCATTCGTTCTCTAACATTGTCTTTGTGCTCTGTTTTAAAACTGCTGCAACTGAAGAGCTGCGCAACGATTTTAAAGACACTGCCATGGACCGCTGGCGGGCTTGTTTGGACAATCTGCTTGGTGCGATTTAACTGGGTTTTCCTATTAGGAAGGCCGTTCCTGTGTTAGGCGTCGCTACATCGATGTGAGAGCCTGGCCATTACGCTGGCTTCTCAACAAGCTTTCTATGTTTCGAGCCAACTTCATCATTTTAAGATGATCGTAAATATGATGCTGGACTTCAGTCGCGTCAAAATAAGCCAAATATTAGCAGAGTGCCGCTGGTGGATGTCAATATTTGTCCGGGCCAAATATTCTAACGTACGAGTTGGTATTTTTCTTTACACGTTATCTGACGACCATGGCTGAACCTGATAGAAACTAGAAACTGGCTCTCAAACAAGGTGTTTGCTTCTCGCCTTTTTTGACGTTGATACGTGTGAGCACTCAACAGCCACTCTGTTCCTAAAGAATGGTACAATCTCGCAACGAAGGTTACTGCACATACCCGATCATTCAGTTACCATCCGAACTTTTTTTACACCATACGCGCAAGGCAACTGTTCTTTACACTATGCGCTGCTTCCACCTGTGCCGTGCAAGGGTACCACGTTTCCCTTTGTGTAGCATTACAACTTTCACGACTTGGACATCGCGATTACTTTCTTTTAGTCATTTGCTGATTGTTTCCGTCAGTAGTCATAAATGTCCGAACATCGAAAGACATCAAACTAACAATGTTCCCCTTCTTTAATGTCGCTTCCCGCCCATACTGTGCTCGAATTGCGACCGACTTCCGCCTTCGCTCATAAACGCGCCGTGCACCCATTGCGACCTTACAACCAGCGGCCGGGTACTGTTTCGCGGCCCGCTTTCCGCCGGTTCGCGTTCGGCTATCACCCTTTTTCGCGTCCTGGTAAGATGTGACATTGTCCTGGCGACATCGTAGAAAGCGAAGAACCATCGATTCTGGCTTGTTCGCGCTGTAACGCGTTGCATCTTAGCTGTTCGGCGATGATGCGAGGTCTTGCGACTGCCTTTGTACGGCTTGTCCACTTCGCCGCTAATTGTCAGGCAGCGCAGAGCTCTGGTCTCCTGGCCTCGGTGCTTTCTTCCCGTAAAATGGATCGATGCGTGCATTGTGTGGCGCTAATCGTTTTGCGGGCTGCCGACTTCTAGCTCGTGCCCGGCATCAATAAACGGTCGTTCTGCGTTCGTTTTTCTGGGTCCATATATGCGCTGTTCGATCGATGATGATCAGCGGTTTCTGCTTTGCGTAATGGTAATTTAATGGTGAATCTGGCGTTTGCGGCTTGCATTCTCACTCCCACTAGTAGGTCGCAACTTTTCCTTTCTTGCCGCTGATGTTAGCCCATCATCTTGAAAGCTGTTGAATCCATCGGCGTTACTGTACTCTGTCGATACAACTGGGAGTGAGAATGCAAGCCTGTCCGATCGATGATGTTTGAAAAAAAATGTTTGAAACAACTGACTTGTTTGAAACAAACTGATTTGTTTGAAACAAACTGACTGAATAGAAATTAAATACTGGGTCAGGGAACTTTGTTATCCTGCGTGTTTTGCATCACGTACTTGACCACGTGTTCCGAGTAGAAATAATTGTGGGATGATGCTAGCGACAGGGTGGGCGTGCCATATGGGATGGCTATCAACGCAGTCAAACCTTTTTCATTTGGTATTGCCCCAATTGGTGAATTAGCGTTGCTTGAGTTTGCGATTAACGAACTGTGGACGTGTTGAAAAAAAGTGCACTCTGGGTTTGAGGTGAAATTACAACATCGCTTTGCTGTGAAATTTCGTGTGGAAAGAACTTGATAGGTTTGTGTGACAATCATGGGCATCAATTTGTAAAACGCTTTGCTTCGTGCTTTTGTGCAACTTGCGTGCACATTCCAATGTGTCGCTGTAATCTCAACGTTATTTAGACAGGGTCAAAAACACTACTAGCGGTGGGGTTTGAGCTGTGGCGGAACTTTTGCAGAATTGCACAAAATCAAATACACTATTTCGCTGTATTCGGAAATCGATTCGTGAAGTTCAACGCCTCGAGTTAAACACTTCGAACGTAAGATTTGTCGACTGGAGTGTTGGTGCCTTGAAGTCAATTGTATTTTGATTTATTCATTTATTACGATTTTACAAACGAAACCAAACCTACGATATCATCCTTTGATTTAAGCCTTTATTGATTTGTGTTTTTTTTTTTACACGTTTCGCCCACTTAATTGGTGGTTTCAACCGCGACTGAGAAGCAGTCAAATGTCTGTTTTTTACTATATCCTCGTAGGCTGTGTTTTATTTTGTTTTTTACTATATCCTCGTAAGTTTTTTCGCTTGCGGCGTTAACCGACTGGACAAACCTTACAATTATATATCGGCTGTTGACTATTTCTGTGCATCTCTCGTGCGTTCTTGCGGTCTCGTGGAATCCAGCCCACTAGAGCATACCTGCTGAAAACAACTCGTACTCGTTTCAACTTCGCTGTGCGCTCCCGTTTTTGCGCAGATGACGAATCTTTATTAAAATGCTGAGCGCAACATGACTTCTGACTGTCGTAGCTTTTGTGCCATTACTGGCAGTAGCAGCTCCCCTCCACGATACTTCCAACGTCGACTGCGACTCAAATACCGCAACAATGCATATTTCTTGAAATCTCCATCACTGCAAAGCGCTGCGTATGGGTAGAAAAAATGCAATACCTTGGTATGGGATCTGTAGAATATTTGATTTACCGGTGGCACTGTTTCAAGTTTCGGCAATATCTCGTTTGGTATCTCTCTGCTTCTTCTTGCTTTATGTTCTTCGAGGCAACGCTGCTGTTTTTACTGTGTCACGTTGCCTCGGGAACTTCTCTTTTTGGTATCTGGCAACTTGTTTCGCACAGGGTCACACTCACAAACTGCGTAGCACCAGATCCATATTTTCTAAGTTGCCAATATTAAAACGTTTTGTCATGCAAATATAAGCCTCCCTAGCTGCTAAGTTAAGCTGGCTTGCGAGAGGTCAACTGCGTAATTCTGTGACTATTTTAACTTTCCTCCAAACGTTGCGCTTACATATTTAAGAAATAGTGTACCCGTCTTCATTTCAGACTAGCAGGCAACAGTGACGTGCTTATCAGAGTTACACCAAACTGATCAACTTCTAGTGAAAAAATTCGTATGATTGTTGGTGTAACTCCAAACTCGCCTTCAAGAAACATGTTTACACTCTTTGCTCGGGCAAAGCTCTGAACGGGACTCATAACATCAGACCGTTGTTAGTATTTACTACTTTTCATTAGTGCTCTCGAACAAATAAAAACTTTACTGCAATCTAATTTGGTTCGTGTGTAAAACTAAAAACAACTTTCTTGTGTCCACTTTTTTCAGCAGTCAGATTTTTCTATGAAAAGGTGGGTGGTCGCTGGAACGAATCAACAAATCCCTAAGCGCTGGTTTTCCCAGCAAGCGGTTGATGACAGTTTTATATTGCAACCTTACAGTTTAATTAGTATTTTATCCCTGTTTTTGAAGCAATCAACTCGGTGCCCAAAATAAGCAATTTAGATGTGAGAATGAGCCATCATTATGAATACCGAATTATAAACTGACCAATGAATCAGATAATGAACTTTTTGGCTTCGAAATGAATACGTAGCCGCAGTTGCTTTCATCATTATGAGCACTTGTCGTACAAGTCTGGACAGAAGCAGCATAATGGGCTAGCGATTTCCGAATAAAACTGCTAACTGCAACCAGAGTTTTAGTCTCGTATCTTCCTCATGCTATAAGTTGTGTGCCTGATCACTATCAAACGCGAGTAGACACAAGTTTTGGTAGTTGCAATCCACCTGGTGAAGGATCAGTTGTAGTTGATCTGATACATCAGGATTTTGGCAAATTAATTGTAATTAAGTTTAGTTTGAGAATCTGTGCCACTACCAATGTAATGTTTCAGTTTAAGGTTAACGCATTTGAAAAACCGAAGTATCGATAAATTTATTAATCGTATAAACAGCTCCGAACTGCCATCCCATTAGAAGGTGTCGCCTGGATGAACCTCCCCCTAGCGCCGTAGGTCTGCTTCTGTGTTTAATACCTTAGCGCAGTGGTCACCAACATGGTGCCCGCGGGCATCAGGTCGCACGCTTGGACCACGTGGGTCGCCCGCGGGCTTGTTCAGACAATAGCATAAACATGGTCAGGGTCTTCACATTGATGAATATCTTCAATTTTTATTAATGATAACATAACTGAAGACAAATTGAGCAAATAGTTATTTCAGAAGTGTGTGCATCAAATTGGTAGCCCTTTGCACGCATCTGTACCAAGAAGTAGCTCTCAGTTTCACAAAGGTTGGTGGCCCCTGCTTTAGTGATTCGTGTTGGGTTGAAGTTGCATTCGTGGATGGCGGCAGCAGCAGCAGCAACAACAACAGCAAAATGTGCTTTTGGTGGAAGTTTTGCAATGAAACCTTTTTTTGCAGATTATCTTTCGCAAGGTGTCGATTTGACCGGTATAGAAGTGATAGAGAGCGACAGACTGCTGATTCAGCGGGCGAAAGAAGAGGTTAACACCCAAGCCAGTCGGTTGCTGGAGCAAGGCATTACTGCATTGGTAAGATGGTAAAACTTGAAGCACATTTTCATTTAATTTTTTCCACAACGGACGTGGGTTCGAAGCAGTTATCTTGTGTCGCTGCAACCTCAAGCAGACAGAAGAGCTCAGAAGATTCGGGAAAAATTTCCCCTTCGATCTCCCTGAGGAATTTTGAAGCTAAACTGTTAATGATTATTTTTTAATTACTTCTAAGATTAATATGTTTGAGCAAGCGCCACCAAAGCTGGCGGAATCGATTCCCGGTCAGATCACACCGAAGCATTCAAAAACGATGTTTGCCGTCCAGCCTCGTGCTTAGCGGCAGTGGGTGGGAGCAAGGAAGCAGTTCACGCGCGGTGCTGCAAATACAGCATTCACTGCGAAAGCAGACGCGTGGGCCATGGCGCGCAAGTGGTAGCAGCAAAGATTCCCCGCTTGACCAAGCTCACTCTACCCAGGGTTCCTGCGGAGTCTAGTAAGATATGCAAAAATGTTTGGTCATTTTCCACCCCGGAAAAGTCTGGAAAAATTTTTTGATCTTGTAGTATGGAAAAAGAAAATAATCTTCCAGATTAGATCTTTTGATATGCAATTTCATAATATTTTAATAAAGATGGATAATAATTTTACTTTCATCATGTTAACTATTATAGTGCCTGTCTTTGACCTGGGCATGTGATTCGGAAAAGTTAAGTCTGGAAATATATATTCAAAATTGCGTAGGAACCCTGTCTACCTGCAAGACTGCTATTGCCCTATTTATGGCTCACACAGAGGTCAGAGCAATGTGACTGTCATCACGTGACACTCCCAAAAGGAGCACAAAAGCGATTGCAACGAAATTGAACTGATAAATAAATCCAGGCGCTGTGAAAATTTGTTGAATTTGGAGGACGAGATAAATCGAAATTTTGCATTCGTTTGAGTAAAATCACAAATCGAACTAAATCACTTTTTCATGTTGCATCCGTCAGTTTTCCCAACAACATCATGCATGCGGAGTCTTAGAATCTGAAGGAACAAAGTGCGTGTAATTGAAGCGTTAGATCAGTTATTTTGTGGTCCGAAACCGGAAAGTGTCAGAACCTCGCACTCGCTGTTCGCTCCGGTGTAAAAGACTTCTCTCACGTGTCTTCCACGTCTGCTGCAAGCGACTGTTCTTTCGCACAGAATCAAGCGCACACGGCAACCGCTCTACAAGTCTTCTTCAACTTGGGCATTTTGAAAAAACCGGTGGACAATGTTCTCGCCGACGCTCTCGCCGCCGTACGTCGAAACATCCGACAAGCGTTGGACACGAATGCGATCTCCATGCAATCGGTTGGCAATCACCCCGTGAAAGGAACTGCGTATGGTATGTATGCAGTTTTCAACACAGATGTGTGTCATGGTGTGTTTTGGTATTATGTAGAACGAGTCCCGTCGACACGGAGTGCTTTAGTGGGCTTAGCCCCCCCCAAACAAAGCTCCAAGCCCCCCAAATTGAAATATGAAACACCATAAATAAATAAATAGAGTTTTTGCGTGCAAGTTCCCCTATGTAAGACTTTCTGGTGACGGTTCTGTGTGGTAGAACCAGAGTTTTCGCGTTTTGTTCCGAACGTTTATTTATCAGCTTAATCAGTCACTGCGAGCGATCAAGCCCGTGTGTGAACGGCTTTGTAGAATACAATGGTCTCGATCGCTCTTCGCAACAGAACACGATGTCGTTACCCTCCTACAGAAATGGAATTCTTTTCGTTGTTAAAGCTGTATTTGTGAATGGGAAGATCACTGAGGTGTGGATATTCGTGATCAGCAACTAAATGAACAATATGAAATTTCCCTAGATGTAGTTACCGACGTAGTGGCGCGGTACCTCGGCCGCGTATTTTCGATAAGCGGGATATAATCGCGGCAAGCTACTCGTGTGCAGTTCTTGACAACAGGGTTTGCTTACCCAGGTCCCGGGAAAGCGTCGGGTCTACCGACGCCTGGAGGAACCGCCCAATTTCGAACCAACTTATGGAATAATGTGGAAAACTTAATGGATCAGATTGCAAGTGTTTGCAATCAGGTGATCTGGAACATGTTGTATTCAATACGTTTTCGTCGCGTTTCTTCACTAAAACGCCCGCAGCGTTTTTCACTTGTATAAGTACGAAATACATTACAATGTTACCAATTTCGTGAAAGCTCTTCCTTATGCACACATACGATGTGGATAGCAGCGGTTCTTCTAAATGCCATGGACCAGCGTTGCGCAATCGCAGTGGCAGGACATTCGCAATACTTGTTTGAGAAGAAAGCGGGCAAAAAGGTTACTTAGCTTTGAGGTGCACCTGAATCTAGAATAGCCTCGGATATTCCTCTGGAAAAGTTTAACTACACTTTTATTGCCTTTGCTTTGACGTCACATGTTTATTTGTTTTTTCTCTGCTTGTAGATGATTCACTTGCACAAAGTCTTGGTCAAAAAGCGAGACCCGGTAACTCACACGAGATTTATCGAGGAGCTGACCAAGGTAAGTCGATCGTTGAGCACATCGCCTTTGCTTGCTGGCCATCCTCGAGCTGGTATTTCGATTGAACTTATGAAACGTTGATGGTTGGTTGACACTGCTAAATGTTATCATTGTCTGGATGGGATTGCGCTGATTTTTGTCTTTGCGATTGTTTACATTTTACCCGCTTCACGTTGTTTTTTAATCCTGTCATGATTTACGCCTCGTATCAACAGAGATTTGCTACAAATTGGGCCTGGCTTCATGCTATCCTTTCAATTCAACCAGAACTGGCCGTATCTGGGCAAGTTTGTTTTTCTTCGAAAATATATCTTATTTACCATCAGACGAATGTGTTACTGCTACACGCTAAGATTCCCAGGGGCGAGCTTTTTAACCTTGAAACGTAAATGAGATCGAAGAAGTCTGAGCATTGCGTGCCAACCTTGAGACCATTCTCGTTATCACGAAAGACACTCACTCCTTAATGAAAGCGAACCTTTAAAAGTACTCATCCACCACACACATTCCCAAGGTCTTCCCCCCAAGTCGCACACCGTCGCGATAAGTCACGAGCATAAACGTGCCATGTGCGCACGTGTGTAAAAATGTATTAAAAACTTTGATGACGCGGCCAATCACATCTCACAGCATGGCTGAACATGGCCATGTTGTACAAATAGAATAGAAACTCGTTCGTTCGATCCGTATGACTCGGCAATGACGGATCCGGAATCTATTGGAAGATCCGATTATGGTGAATGTATTCGAATGATAAAAGCGAACTAGGTGCTGATGCGTTAAGTGTATCTTCTTGATTGAATGGTTCAGCATGTAACGCTGGGGTGTGTGTTGACAGCTTCTTCTAAGACAGCGTTTTATCTGAGTAATTTTATGCCTTGTCATTTAACAGAGTTCCTGCGATGTTAGCTTCCTGTTTCTCGAAACCTCTGGTCACAAGGCCTGGGTCGAGCATATTGCCCCGAAGAGAACTTTATACTATCCTTAGTCTTGGCGTAAGCGGCAATCGCCTGCTGTTTCTCAATCACCGTAGTGTAAATCGTTGTTTTCGATTGTTGTTCCGTCACAATTGGCATTGTTTGCCTCGAACAACAGAAGGGGGTACCAAACATACTATTTTCAATCCTAATTAGTGTCGGCACTTCCGACCGGCTTTGACGTCAGGCTAACGTTTGTACAGGGCTGGTTCTTTTCTTTCTGACGCGATCGTTTGTCTTCAAAGTTGGAAAGAAATTTTGCGAGGTTGTTACTTTTCAGGCGGGCGGTGATGCGCAGTTCGTCCGTACTTTCTGGACGAAGCTCACGGAGGAAATGGACGAAGAGCTGATTGGCAGCACTAAGGGTAAAACTTCTGCTTCAAGTAAATAGATTGTCAGTGAACAGCCCGCAAGTTCGCATTTGCAATATTTCTAGCGAAGAGAAGTTTCTGTTTTTTAAACCACAAACTGCAATCCTAAGACATTGCTGTAATTACCTTTTCAATATTTGCTAACAGTTGCTTGCCGTAACGTCCAGCCTCCTTTAGAGGTGTGTTGATTTAGAAATATAATGTTTAAAAAATATAGTTGTTAAACCAGTTGAGCAGTGCGGTGTTTCATGAAGTGCAAATCTCCCTCCACGTATTATGCTATGCTTTGTTATTTCACTAGGGTTCCTTGTGAGAGAAAAATCAAGTTAAACTCGTCTTGGATAAAGTTTTATAGCTCATGGATCAAAAGTATTCCACTAGTGATTTTCCTTGCTAATTGCCACTTTTTTTCGCTGAGACATTTCAGTCATTTGTCCTGTAATAGCATTAAAACTCGCCGAAACAGAATTTGAATAGCGTACCTTTTCGGGCATTATGACCGAATTGACTTAATTTTTCTCGGTTATTTCAAAAAACTTGGTCTATGACCGAAAAAAAAAACAGATTTGCCAAAACTTATCCTGTCACATCAAACGCGCGCATTTCTACTCCGGAAGTTCCTGTCCAGTTGCGAACTTCCGGTTGCCGGAAGTATTCCTCTTTCCGCACGGTTCTTTTTCTACGAATGGATTTCTTGTGGTTTGCACGCGTTTCTGCGTCTCTGCAACTACGGGCAATAAAATTGAATTCGTAATACGACTTGATGTGTCGGCTTCTTGGTGTTTATCGATGAAGCTGTAGTTCAGTTTTTACTTTTAAACAAGCTTTGCCGAAAGCCACGCTTTTATGTGTAAATACGCATAAGTACATTTGCCAGAAATTTTAGAATTAAAATTTGTCAGCCATTCGGGATTAGTATCTCTATCGCTTTTTTTCTGTGTTTCTTCGCTTTATCGCCTCAACACAACTGACGTACAATCGGTTTCTGCGTTTCAGGAATGCTCCGACGCGCACTCGTTGCAGTTTCGCGTCTCGTGCTCACCTGGCCTTTGGCGTTCCTGCTGTTGTCGCCAATTTACTTTCGCGCTGATTTATTTTCGCGCAGCATCGAATTACGTCAAGCAGGCCTTCGAAGGGGAATACCCGAAACTGCTCCGCCTTTACATCGACCTGTGGCTCAAGCTGGAGCCGCATCGGGCCATTGTTCAGGTTTGCGCGCCAGTGGCTGGTATTGCGTTTCGTGACGGTCGGGATCGATCTCGCTGCGTGTGCATCACAATATTCCCCGGCACGATAAATTATTGAAGTAGTGATGGTCACGACATCGATGTTCCGTGGTCCTGTGGGACGTCACGCCGCACTCTGTCGAATCCCGCTGATAAAGCTCGTGAACTGTTGTATTTGCCCTTCACAAGAGGTCTACCGCGCTGGCATTTAAAACATTTGTCCGCACTACGGACACGCAGGTGCGGTTTTACGTTGAATTTTGGATTTGGCCGAATACGTTTTCGCTTCCTGCGGTACAAAACGTTCCACCTGATCACTCGCAATCACGGCGTTTCGAAACGGAATGCACTATTTTTTACCTGTGATGACGCCGCTGATGACGACAAAAAGTACTTTCTCTGAGACGGTGATTTGAACGATAGAAGGGCAGGTGGCTTAGTGGAAGCGCAAACGTGGTGAAATAAACAACAGAGTCCATTTGAGGGTAACGAACAAAGTTTCGCTGAGAAGAATTGTAATTGGAGTTTGTTGGCAACGCTTCGGGTGCTGTGGTCAAACAAATCCTATCGCCGTTTTTGGACATAGCTGCCATTACTCCTGGGATAAACCCGGTACTCTGACCCTGCGGTTTGTTATTCCGGCCCTTAAGCATGCATGAAGTAACGATTCGCAATAACGAGCGTTGTCGCCCTTTTCGCTCAAAGCTTTGATTGTATCTCGCTACTCAGTGTTTCTTAACGTTTTTTCTGCCATGCGCCCTTTGAGTAATTGTCCTTTGTGTGAAGCCCCCCTGACAATAAACAAGTTGTATAAGCGAATGTGTTTATTGGTTAATTTCTTTAGCAAACTTTCCATGTTACAGAGCGCATAAGGGGAGGCGCGCCCTTCCGGTTAAGAACCACTGCGCTAGACAAATGTTTGCCGACCAATCCTCTTCCGTGTCGGTATTTCACGAAAACTGTTAAATAGATGTTGGTTTCTTGCAACTTTCGATCGGAATTCGCTGAATTAAGAGCTAACTTGAAAATTTATGAAAAACGTAATGCAGGCTAAAGCAGAAACAACGCATTGCTAATCTTAAAGACATTGCCTTTGGACATCACATGAACTGTAAATAGTACTCTGACCGGTATGTTTACTGGCAAAAAGGATTTCTAGGCGTTTTTTTCTGACCGTCATACCCTCCCACATAGCTATGAAACTCAGATTAAACTCCTTCAATCGGTGGATTCATTCGCCGCTCGGTTGTGATCAGTCCACACTAAACGGCCAAGTCACATAAGCAACCCGCACGTAACATCTTTTGGAGCATTGGAGTATACTTCGTTCGCATTGCTCCCTCCTACTTTTCGTTTTCGTGCCGGCGTGTATGTTGGCAGAAAACGACGGGACTTTGGTGTAACGGCCTGGAGCAGAGTTATGTCCAAACGCAGAACAGGACGTTTGCGCAGCGTTTCATGGAGACTCAAATGTACTGTTTAACGTTTCACCGATACTTTCACCGCTACGTAATGGCACATATTGTACGAAGTCTTGCCCGCGTACTGTGCTTCGTTACCTCCCCAGCAGCTGTGCAAACAGAAATTGCCTCGATTGATGTTGGTATAGCTGTGGGAGGACCTTCCTAGTGTTATGCATAATAACTTGGCATCGTTCGTGAACAGCGCGACATACTCTCCAAAAAATTGTTGTTTGATGAATGCAGAAAACATGGGCGCAGTGGCGAGCGAAACAGGGCAGGGTTTGATGCGTAGCAATTTGCACTGTACAGATCATGAGTGTTTATAAGCGGTGATGCCTGCGCTTTTCTCTCTTGACTCCCGAGTTTGCTCTTGCGGTAAAGGTCTGCTATCAGCTATACCACTTTACGTATTAACTTTAAAGTTTTTATGTGCAACTGCTCTCATATGACTGCCGGGGGCTATTGTTAGTTAACTGTCTTGTATCGCTCTACATTTCAAGCAACGCGACATTTTTTTGTTAAACAACCGTTTAATTCGTTTCAATTGCTTTTTCATAAGAAAATAAAAAAGCAGTTGAGTTGTGTCACTTGCACGTCGTATGCTTTACGTAATGACTAAACTTCTTGAGGAACTGCTAAAACGGTTGCATGCCACCAGCGATGGATTCAGAATTTGGTTTTGAGAGCCGTCGAGAAAAAAGATGTCAGATCGACTGATTTTTTTCAGTAGGTCATCTGGTTGAAGGTGAGAATCCAGGAAAAAAGAAACACATTTCAAAAAGTGCTGCGGTTGCTTTGTGGTAACTACCGCACAAACCCTTGCTTTTCCAATGAATGCAACGCTGGTTGTTCATAGCAAGCACGCGTTTTGTCAATGCTGAAGCGTTACCGTGATTATTGGAGTGCTTCCAACTTAGCGCCTTAAATTACAACTTGCAAGAATTGCATGTTCTCAGTGAAGTTTTCACCGCTTCTATCAGATCGTCGCGCATGACGATGTTCACGTTGAACGTCTACTTCTATTGTGCATGGGCGTCGGAAGGGGGGTCAAGAGGGGACCTTTGCCCCCCAGATTTTAAAAATTTCAGCAAAAAAGGTTGTTTTTTCAATTTCGAGGGGTGACAACCAAATTTCACCACTTTAGCCCCCCCCCTGGACAAAATTTTGGAAAAATACCCTAGTGGCCCCCCTGGAAAAAATCTTTCCGACGCCCATGCTACTGTGTCTTTTTTTCATCACTCAGGCCGCAAAGCGCCTCATGTGTCAGTTCCATTTATGGCTTCACGAGACATTTGTTTCGGTTTGAGTTTTGCGTTATTAACCATGCCTCGATGAATAGCACGTTGTAAGTACGTTCATCACTTATTAAACTTTAATATCCGTGACATGATTGCAGTGTGACTAATGCGGTGATTGAAATAATGGGTTTACGGATACGTTCAAATCTCAACGATCTGACGGATCGATCTGTTTTGCATTTGCGCGCAGTCTTTGTTAGTAAAACTCCAGATGAAACCCTTTGCACCACTGTTTGGCGAGAAGCTATTTCTCTACTTCTCTACTAAAAAGCAGTGTCTCTACTTTGTTTTCTAAACATACCCTTGTTGCTCCTTAGGCTTGTGTTTTGTTGCCTTTTCTTTTCCGACCGGAAAAGCGTGACTTTGAAAATTGATAAATTGGCAGAAATTTCGCTTTATAACCTGACCGCACAACGTGAATTTCGCGTTGGCCGTTTCGCGATGCAGCAACTCGGGAAAAACTCAGGCCTCTAGGTCTAAGTTCTTACTTGTATTTTTCAGGGCGAGATAACTACTCCGAAGGACGCATTTGCTTTACTCGGACCGCCACCCAAGACGCACAGACATCACGATGCCGACGATTTCAAGTGAGCACCATGTTGCTGTGTGTCGCGCTGACAACTGCAGCAAGTAGTGCAGTTATTTTTATTTTGTGGAGCTAGCTTAGTCATGTGCGGAAATTGCCACTGAACTGTTCGTAAGTAAGGCTGCCTTTGCGATCTTGATCGTCTCCCGAGTTTTTGTGAAAATAGTGGTTGCCTGAATTGAAGTAAGTTTATTCGTTTCACCCATCAGTGTTGCGTCGTATGTGAAAAACAAAAACATGTATCCCGGTATTGCTGTTCAGAAAGTAAAGCAGTTGTGTCATCTAACTATTTCGTTTCGAGCTGTGTTATGTTTGATGGCCGCGGTCGCCAAACGCACCTGGCGAATAAGTGGCGTTCTGTCACAGTCGTGCTACAGCCATCGTACAGTAAGCTTTTGAAAGGAAAATTTGTGCAACATAGCTTTTTTTCTGCTGTTTCAAACTGTGCGTCAATCCGACCTCAGTCACCAACAGCCCGGCTGCGTTTCGCTGAATTATTGATATGACCTTGCTGTGAAAATCACCTCAAACGCGATTTTTGCTCGCCTCAACCCGCGGTGTGTTGCGCGCGCAGTGCTGAAGAGGCGCTGAGAAGCTCACTTCGCCCGTTCGAAAACGCATACCTGCAGCGATCGCTCTCGCGCCTGTTCGACCCCATCAATCTGGTTTTCCCGAGCGGTGGAAGAAGCCCTCCGTCCGGCGACGAGCTGGATGCGATTGTCAAGACCATAAGCAGGTGCGGCGACCGCTGCTTAGAAATGCGTGCGTTCGATTGATCCCTGTGAACGGTGGTTTTCACGGCGTGCGAATGTTTAAGTCGTCGCTCAATTTTACTTCGAAGCGAATTTCTTGGCTTTGATCGTCCGGAGGCTTGGGGAGACTTTTTGCCGTTCAAGGCGTTGTTTATTGCAATGTGAGAAGTTGCACTGCGGTCTAAGAAATCGTCAGCGAAGCAATCGCGCTCGATATCGTCGGCGCGTTATACGTCGCCTTCTGCGTCATTCGCAAGTTCTTGATCGTGTCTCGTGACCACCTGATCGTCAATGCACGCGTCGTGGTGATGGCTTGTTGTCATCGATTCTAGTTGCACTGAGGGCCTTTCGTGGAAAGATGTTTGCAAGGGACGTTGAAATTCAACGTATGATCTCATTCGTGGATTCTTCTTACAAAGCCCGAAGCCCAAAACATCAGAGTAGCGTGAGCAACTCGTCTAATATGCGGCAAACAAATCCTGTGTTTTGTGGTTCCAGCTCATCTCTGTCACACCCGCCTCAAATTGTGTTTTGGTGCAGTTATTTTTTTTGCAAAAATAAACAGATATCTTCTTTTTAAGGGAGCGAATTTTCCTTCTAAACTAAACCGAACTTGCGTTGCACTTCTGGTGTTCAGCTGTTAAACACCCGTTAGAGAAAAATATTGACGCTGGCGCACCTCGAGCAGAGATCTGACCTTGACCGCCCTTGTGTTCTTCACAATGCGGCTCGCTGACGTCGAAAATGCGTGTTATGTCTGATGTGCATTGTTTTAGATAGCAAGACCGCTGAACGACCACAGCGAGGTCCTGCAACTTGCGCTTTGTCGGACTAGGGAAAATTTTTCCTATCCCAGGTCGAGCGAAGTTTTTCGTTTCTTTTTCCACGTGAGTAACAGCGTTCGAATCCTAACTGCATTGGTAACAGACGTGATAAAATGGCACTGAGCATCACCTGCATCAAAAATGTCAAATTCAAGATTATCAAAAAATGGACAGGTTGTCAGTATGTGGGATACTTTTACCACAGCGAAAACCGAAACTGGGCCGCACAAAACCTTCGACTGGGCCCTGGTTGGACACAGCTGGTCTAAAGTAATAAGCGAAAGCAGAATTCCTATTATTTTGCACTCACGCTTTCGTTTGAGCGCACTTGCGACACCAAGCACTGGAGCCAGGATTGTGTACGTAGAACGTAGACAGTGCACTTGTAAAACGCGAGGACGTCATGGTGCGTCGTTGAAAAGCTGCGAAAAGATTGGAAAAGTCGATTGAGTTGAAGAAGTCCATAAAGATAAATATAAAAGTGAGGCTGACGCGGTAGAAATATTGTAAATATTCTTAATTCTGCCATATGATGACGTACGTCATGCGAAATCACTTGCGTAGATACTGTCAGCCATGCTTATCGCGACATTGCTGATGTCTTACTTCGTCACGAGAGCGCAGTATGCCACATGCGTAGCAGGGTATGAGGTCGAAAATAGCTGCTCAGCTGCCAAAGCTTTTGGAAAACTGTTCAAAAGGCTAAGCAGTATCGCAGATGGTGAAACTAACGTTGCCTCATCAGTTTTTGCCGGATCAAGTGAATTATGCGATGAGTTTCAAAGTAGTCAGCTGTTACTATCCAGATAAAGGACAAGAACGTCACGAGTATATTATGGCTTATTGAAGTGACGTCATTGTAAGTAAAGATTTTCTCTCATTCCCAAACTTTGTCTGGCCACGCCCATTTGGAAGACTTTGTAATTATAAATGTTTTCCGTTTGAGTACGATAACGTAAAATATTCGTCAGTGTAGCTTGTTTCCCAGCATATTAGAAGCGAATCAGCATTTTGCGAAAATCTAATTTTTCTTCAAACTTGCTCAGAAAAAAAAACGTGAAAAAACAAAAAATCATGAAATTTGCATTTCAGAGTTTTGTGGAAACTCTGCAGGAACGCCATATGCAAAGCAGTAGTGCAGCGCCAAAAGACGCTGCAGTAAAAGAAAACCTTGCTCCGCTGCAACCAAAGCAGTTGAGACTTTTTTCAGTTCAGTTCTCCACAAAAAATGACAGTAAAAGGGCTGATATTTTAGGGTCCCACTGAGAGGTGCGAAGGCACAACGTACCCTATTCAAAGAAATGGGTATAACGTTGTCCTCTGCCACTTAGTATAAAAACTCGGAACCCTATCTTCCAGAAACTTCAAGTTCGCCCGTCTGTGCGTCGTTTCTGTTGCCGCCACCTATATGTGGCTTGCGCAGCAAAAACATACACGCTTCAAAATGGGACCTTAAAGAGGTCGCCGTGCGACCTACTCGACGAAAAATGTCCCTTTTATCCATTTACGCATCGTCATCAACTCTCGCCGTGTTTTTAGTAAGTCTATGGCATGCAAAAGGTGCAATGACTAAAAAATTTTAGAATCGCGTTTGAAAATTTAAAATTTTCACGGTGGGAGTTAGGCAAAGCAGATGTCACTTAGCATAGCATTGGAAAAGTTCTACCGGTCTTCGTTTTGCCAACTGTCACGAACGCCTTTATGGTGGTTGTTTGCCGGTACAGGTCATTCAAACAATTAAGTGTTTGTAATAAACAGCTTGGATTTTATTGACCTCATTCCAGCCATCGCAATCCATCAGCGAACTTGGAACAACGTGGTCATAGCTGCATGGTAGTAAAAAAGCTGTTGCATATCTTTCCAAAAACGGACAGACTTACGCTACAGAACAATTGCAATTAATGCTTTTGTATTCAGCTGTTTCACAGCGTAACTTGTGGCGTGCAAGCAGTAAACCTCTTTTTTTTCCTCCAATTTAAAACCTGCAATTTGTTTTGGCTGCAGGAACCTGATCGTTCTTGCCAAACAGCGGGCCGTACTGTATATGTGTGAAGATATGTCGCAGCGGCGAATGGCTTGATTTTTGGGCGCACCCGCACGCGTTTTTTGTAAACACAAACCTATGGCCATAAATATTATTAAATTGGTTTGTGAATTCGGTACATAGCATGCCGTGAATTGGTTTCGTGAGTTGATCAATCGCGTTGGGTCGCAAGTTGGGAGGTAAAAGCGGCGTTTGGTATTTTTTGCTATTTATCGTTTTTTTCCAGGAATTAGTTGGCTGAGCTGGCGCCTGTCAAGATGATAGATCGACTGAATCTAATTCCCAGTCGGGTCATACCGAAGACAAAACGGCGCTTAAAACCTTTACCACCTCATGCACGACGTAAATAGATACATGCGAAGGGAAACATCACGAGCTTGCACGATTGCAGCACTCACTATGAAAGCGGCTCACGGCGCAGAGTAAAGAGACCACTCGTTGCAACCCAAAGGGGCAAAGGGAGTAGTATGTCATGAAACTTTTTTTCTACAAAAACTGACTCGTTGCGGCAAGTAAAAAACTAGCGTTTTTTGCTTGAATATTCTGTTATTCAAAGATGCAGCTTAGTTCTTCTTGAGCCACACTTTTTCCCAAGCAAGAATTTTGTAGGTATAGTTTTGTTGTGCAAATTCGATTATGTCTCCGAAGGTTTGCGGTTAATGATTAGAACATCAGTAGGAGAGATCCAGCAGCGAGCTGTGCCATTTTATCTAAAAGCACCAAAGATCCTAATTAACAGCTGCATAGTGCGTTTTTTTGTAAATTTGAAATATACTTTGTTTACTGGCTTTTAACACCTGCAAAGGGATGATTTTGTAATTACCTTTTCCTGAAAAGTTTTACTGATTTCGACAACTTACTTTTCACGATCTACGTTAATTATATTATTAATTGGAGTTTGTATTGGATAATGAAGGAGGCGACCACCCTCTTGGTTAGTCCTACCACTTTTGACCGTGGGCTGTCCCTCGACAGAAATATCAAGTCCAGTCAAAAACGAGGTCTGTGTATAGCTGGCAATTCCAACCGCAAATTCTTCAAGCGAGCTCTGCACATTTACGTATTTGGTTCCAATAAATAACACGTTGTTTCAATCAAAGCAAACGGCGATGCATCCTGCGTCGAGCTGTCTCGATTGACAGATCGGCTTCTATTGTCTGCGTCAAATAAAAACTTCGGAGCTACAGCAATTAATTCGTATAAATCGGGTCTCTGTGCAAAGACTGAAGCCTGTTCACACGAAAACAGGTTTCGAACGTGCTAACTTGACTGAAACGAACCGTCAGGATTCGACAGAGGTATGGCGCTTGGCATTTGCGAGCAGGAACTTTATCAACCTTTGGTTTTTCCGCTGTTCGTGCTTCGCGCATTGTTCGGGCAACCCTTTGCGCTTCGTGCCTTTGTTGATTGCAGTGAGCATCTATTACTGACTGAATGATCGAGAGAGTGATTGGTGCATCTCGTCCAGCAGGTACAGTCCTGATTCACGATATTTTTTTCGTTGCAGTGAAATCAGCGTCTCCGGTGTGGATCCGCGCCTTAGCGCTGCTGTTGCACGAAATGTGGCCAAAACGCTGCAGCTGTTCGCAGTCAAGTCCGAACAGCTGGTGAGTGTTGTTTTCTTCCTCATGCCGAGTAACTTTTCTCGACGAAGGCGACGGGTTTGGATCAGTCAGCCAGGTTTTTGATAGAGACATCGATTTCACGTACCACTACGCATCTTCACTCCTGAAATCTGCAAGCAATGCTTACGGGTGGAACGTTGAAAGGCCAATGAAAGAACGGAGAAAGCAAACAAACTCAAGACTGAAATGAATAAATCAAAACATAAGCTGCGAAAAGTAAAGACTTAGAAAATGTGTCGTTCCCAAATAATTCCTTTAATGGGAAAGTTGAAAACTCTCTGACGCCATTTATCGAGCAACGCAACAAACCGACGTTGATGGAAACACGTCGTTACGACTCTAAACAGCGGTAATAGAACGCGTAAGCAGAATTGCGTTCGTCAGGTTGGCAGCAAGATCTCTCTCAAGGAGGCGTTGTTGACAAACGTACTCCACGGGGCGCTTTCAGAATTAAATGCACACTTTTTGGCGGAGGTATCAACATCAGTAACTACACAGGTGGCAAAAAGGTCATACAAGTGGGCAAAGCCGAATGGGGATAATCAATGAACAACGCAAATGGGAACAAGAATTATTTCACACGAGGGAGGATCATGCCATGGATATTAATTTGTGCGTTAAGTTTGTTAAACCATTTATCTTCACAGTTATCCAGTGAGTGAAAACTGTTTTTTTTTACAAACGTAGCAGTGCAAGCTGGTGTTTTATTTATGTCGTGGAACTGAATGCACCCACGATAAGGCCGTTTGATCGCTGTCATCCTCCTTATCTGGTTTGTTCCAAGTACTTCGGTGCGATGACCATCTCGTGGAAAATATGTTAACTGTTCGGCCAACATACTGTTCACGGCACATCACCCAAGTCTTATAATACCAGTACTTCACTTTCCTTGGCTTTCTGCAAAAAGATTAATCAGACAACGAAGTGATTCTGATTTTCTCGAAGGGTGTGGTTTCTGCTAGCAGTGAATTGCCTGGCATAACCGCAATGCGAAAATTTCGAAACGTGTGTCCCTTTAGTACAAGTATTATCGATGACATTTTAATCAAGATAGAAATTTAACTGCCTCTTAAAAGAACACTCTGTCGCTTTTTTTGCTGCAGGAGTCGATTCCACTTTGCAAGTCGCATGCCATTTTGAGGGAAGATATCAGAATGCTCGTTAGTGGCATTGTTAACATCAACAGTTTCGCTTCCTTTTACAGTAAAAAATGGCTGATAGTCGAACGCATGTTTACAATTTTGTACTCTTGTAAGAAGTCGAAGTGAACCGTAAGCAGCAAAAATATGCTTGGATAAAAATTCCGAATAAATTGCAGGTTTTTTGTAAGGTAAAGTGGTTGACGGCTTCAACATCACTGACTAAAGCTTAGCGAAAGATGTTTCAGATCAACAAAGCGGAAACGAGCCTTATGTGACGAATCAGTTTGTGCCCCGCGGGTACCACCTCTTCAATCTATAAATCTGGCCCTTGCAAGACACGTTCTGAGTTTCCAACACGTTTATAGATTTTTGGGTCATGGCCACGTGTGTTTTTTTACATGGCGATATCCGCTTTTTCATCCATTGTGTAACTGCTGCGCAGCTGTGAGATCAATAACTCAGTGCGTTCCCGTATGCTCCGCCCTGAACGTTCCATTGCCGGACGCACGTGTTCTCTGTGACGCACGAACCTTCCCTTTTTCTCGCAGATCCTGACCCAGGGCGATGCCAGTCAAGTCATCGGTCCGCCCACTGCTGCGCAGGCGAGGAATGTGGATGTGGTCAACTCCTTGTATTCCTTGCAGGTCGCTGTCGCCAAAGTAAGACAATTTTCGATGCTGCGCGACAGGGTTTTTTAAAGGTTTGATCTTGGTGACCGTTAAGACATTTTGAGAGACAACAACTATTTCATATGAATACCGAGATCGTCATAAAGCGAAGTATTTTGGTGATGGTGATGCAGTGGGGTTCTACTAAAATTCGAGAAACCGTTGGAAAAATTTGAAACACCGTTTCGGTCCCTCAAAATGCCTTAAAAAACACTGCTGGACTCTACTTGTGCAGTTCGGCGAACGACGCCACGGTCGCGTGGTTGGCCATCAAACGGACATCAACTTTCATACCCTGCAGTTTCCTCGATGTGAGCAAGGCCTCTTAGAAAGACAGGAGGCCTTGATGTAAGCGTGCTTGCCCTGAATTTGCCTCCTTGGGCTTAAATTCCCTTTTTGGTGCAGACAAGCCAAGCGACCTTTGCTAGTTGGCTACACGCCGATGTGAGCGATCAACTGTCAGCGCTGAGCTTGCCTGCTGCTGAGTGCAGGGGAGGTAAACGCGTAACGTTCGATTCAATTTTCTGCCGGTCTTCTTGTCCGCGATGTCTGCGCGTTCCGGTGTGCTCGACAAGCTGCCTCGAAGCAAATAGCAAACATTATTCGGCAATTTCTCGAAGCGCTTTGGCGACGTGCAAGGTTGTTTTTCTTCCTTCCTTGGGTGGCGCGCGCTGACATCGATTTAACGTCGCTGCGACAAGGACCGGGCTGAATATAATCCTGATTAGACGAGAACTTCACAAGCGATTTCGCGCAAACTCGTTCCAGGCGTCGAGGGCCAGGTCGTCCTCCGGGAACGCGAGTAATTTTACATCCCAGCTTAACTAACATTCACTTCGACGCTATCGATACCGGTCTTTTAATCACTTCTCGTGCGTGACTAGCTATGTAATTTTGAAAGGAGCGATCGATACGGTTTGTTCGGCAGCACTCGGTGGCCGAGAATGACCAGTTAGGGTTACGGCGACATCTGCATACATGCAACTTCACTTCCAGCTCCTTAATGGGGCGATGTGCACATTGTCAAAAAACTGCTGCTTGCTGTTTTGTGTCGGCCATGCCCACCCAGCTGTCTTCGCACTTTTCTCTGCGGGGAAACGTAGTAAAAGCGATGATTAAAAAAATTTAATCACAGGAATTGGCCTGTTGCGCGAAATCTAATCCCGCGTGCATGTTAGGAATGGCCTTGCTGGCAGTGGCGTAACCAGGGGGGCAAGGGGGGACATCTGCCCCCGGGCGCAACACTTTCGGGGCGCCAAATTGAGGTCGGAATGTTACTTGCTAATAACGAAATGTCAGCGGATGGTAGTAATTACAATTCACAAATGTCCAATGTCATTGCGAAATTTCACCGAGATCATCAAGATACGCCAAGCGAGCATTTATGAACCTTAATGACGTTTCAAGGCAGAGTTTCGGTCGCCAACAATAAGCGCTCGCTTGCGCCAGGGGGCAAACTCAGTTTTGGCGCCGCCACCCAGCCCGTTCATGGCAGCACAGATGCGAAGAATGAGTTTATGAAAAAGGGGCGTCGATAGCTGACTCTGGCCCTGCAGCCTGCATATATAGTTGCTTCTCGACCCGTCTGAAAACTCCTGTGATTGTGACGTCACAGAATGTAAGTCAGGACCTTTTAATCTTGGCAATAATTAAATACCGTAGAGTTAAGAAGCTAATCGTTTGGTTTTGGCATTTTATTTCACTAGTTGCTACAATTCGAGAATGTATTAGCGCAATTTGGAGTGTCGTAATAAAACAGTTTGAATGTTCAATCGTGACCAACATTTTAGAGGGAAAAAATGCTGGGTGGGGGCGCCAAAACTGAGTTGCCCCCGGGCGCGGGAAACCCTAGGTACGCCACTGCTTGCTGGACACGCGTACGTTTGGCTTCATCAAGTAAGTGGCAAAAGGACTATGCGACATCTATACGATATTCGATTAGGAATGTTGCAAGCACGCGACAGTGAGATTTCACAGCGCACGTGTATTGATGGTACTTGCTCAGCTGCGCACCTCAGAGGGATCATTGCTCGTCGTACAGCTTACGTTGCCTGCATGTTTATTATGTAGCGAAGCACCACTTCACGAACGACTAGGTGATACGGTTAATCGTAAGGTTTAGGGCAGTGTGCTACATATGAAAACTTATCGTTGTTGTCGATGGCACGGGTATGCGTGTGTTTGCACGCTACTAGGCACTTGCGGTGGGAAAGTATGGCCAACGCCCGCTATTCTCGTGCTCGGGCAGTTAGTTTACCGTGTAGTTCGACACATGTCACATCGGCAAATGGTCAGTAACCGCTTAGCCGATGCCAAGCGGCATAAGAAAAAATCGATGATAATACATTGATGGCTTGCGCTTGTGCCCGTACATCAATGACTGACAAAAGTTCTTTTGCTCTGCACCACCTAACATCCGCCTGTGAAACGTGATGCTTATTGTTACACAACAATAGGCAAAAAGCGACTCTCGTGTTCAACCCTTCGCGCTATTGAAAAACGGGCGGAGTTCGTTGTCTTCATTGATTGAAAACAATCAACCTTAAATTTCCAAATGAGTTTAATGTGGTGATGACTGAGAAGCGGCCAGACGGAATTGCTCAGTGCCGGGACGAGTGCAACTCAACGCTGCGCGCTTCGTCAATAATGCATGCTTGTAATCATTCAGGGTCAAAGTTAATGTCGAATTTCATTATTCGAGGATCTAATTGTTACACTTTGACGAAATATTAACTATTTGCGGGAATTGCATTCATGAGAGTCGAACTCAAGGCAATGTCGCTGGCACGCCCGACTGCACTGAACTATGAAGTGCTGACTTCGTACGATCGACACGAAGTCTTTGTGGATGCTTTTGTTGACTTTCTATTGAATCACTGCGGGGATCCTCGTTGAGAACTTACGAACGACAACGTGCTTGTGACCCCGTCGCTGTTGCTCGGATCGATCGATCAGTGCAGAAAACTCGCTATTTGCGCTCCTTAAAAGTTTCTTTAACCCTGTCCAGGTACTTTAGCAACGACCTTCGCAAGCAGACACTGATTCAGACATTCTTCTGCTGCAAAACTTGGGTCTGATGGATCTTGTACGTTGTACGGCGCACACGGTGTCTTTCATTTCAGTTCAAGTTCGCGGGAGGACTCGCACGCCACTGAGAAATTTGAATAAAATGAATGCGCTTTCTGATTTGAGAATCTGCTTTTAGAAAAACTAAAGGCAGCAAGAGCATTTTGAATCCCAAAATGGAAGTTCTGAGACACAGCCATAAAATCGGAAGGGCGATTTCCCTGCAACTTTTTATGATTTTTGAAGTTTAATGAACGAAGCTATGTCTGAAAATATTCAAAGGTAAAACAGCCCAAGCAGTCAGAGCATCTTAGCCGGTGATCAATTTGCGCTTGCCAAATCCGCCGCGCACCCCTCAGCGAGGCCGTGTGTTTCGAACTGGGTCTGCGGAGCGCGGTATTTTTGCTCGCTGGGATTCGCAGCAACGACCTACTCTGACGCTGCGTCACTCCCCAATCGCGGTACTGCACAAGTGCGCGCAGCGAGATGTACAGCGACAGTTAGTTGGACGCCGACACAGTTAAGTGGCATGGCAGTGTGAAGGCAAAACACTGAGGTTGCCCACCGAAGTGCCTTCGAGCTTGTTATCACATGTTATGCCGTTTTGCGATTATGAACTCTTACGTGCACATTTCAAGGTCGTTTAAAAAGCGATTTTTCGTCTTGCACTGCCAATCCAGCAAAAAAGTATTGCTGAACTTCGCAACTATCATGTTAGCAGGCTTCTTGTGTGTAAACATATCGTTGGTGAACGATTGAAACGGGTTAATTATGTCGAATATTTCCGGAAACAATTTATTGTTGATCTGCAAAATAATTTTACCTCTGTTAATCAACATATTCCAAATGTTTAAAACTAGCTTTTTTGTGAGTATTATTGTTTACGGAATAAATCTTATGGACTCAATCAGGTAATGTATCAAAGTCTTTGTGTAAACTAATCGCCCACTTAGTCTATTTTTGCTCTTTGTTTAGTCGAGCTTAACGGCAACTTAGTATGTTGTATAACTCCTAATCGTCCAAGCATGCGTAGGCTATGCTTTTGTGACTGCTACTTACCCTATTATTTTGCACCAAACTGTCGTGTTCCTTCTATTCCTATCTTTCTTACTCGAAACACCGCAGTAATTTCATAAAGGATTTGTGACGTGAAGAGTGACAGTTGTTAGATCCTGTCGATGATATCTTAAAGTTGACTTGCAATCAAGTAGTTCCCCTGTTGTTGAAAATTTGTATTGTTAACGAACTGGTTTCAAATTATAAAAGCATGTTATTTCATTGTTAGGTCGAAACGAGTGCTTGATCGTTACCTCCTGCACAAATGTTTTGAGAAGCTCGACTTGGCGCATGTTGCGCGCAGCAGTGACTTGATGCGCGTGACACGAAGCGCACATTGTTCACTGCCCGATCGCAAAACTGCTTTTTCTATCCGATATTTTCACTCTGCCTATGACAGGCTTCCGTTCCTTTGAATGAAAAGCGGCTTGCATTTTTTTCGTGCGGAGCGGCATGCCTCTCGTCACGTGATTTGAACGCACACACAGCAGCATTGTGACGTTCTACTACGCAGGCGTATTGACGATTGCGTGGTTGCTTGCAGTTCTTGGAAGACCAACAAACCTTGCCTGACGTCGCGCTGGACACAATACGCGCCGCCACGGAAAACCTGACCTTGCTGATGACTTCGGCCGTACAGCCGCTTGTTGCTTCTGTTGCTGATTCGGTCGAGGCAATTATCCTAACTATGCACAATGAAGACTTTTCTGGGTAAAGAAGCTGACTGAAGCTATGGAACCTTGCTGCGTACCTTTAACTTTTTTCTCTTCGCTGCTTTGCGCAAGCTAAGTAGAAACCGCGAAAAAATGGCCACCGTGGCTACCTTTAAAAACGAAAAAGAAGCTTCGTTTATAGCATGTGCTATTGAAGCTACATTTTACTATTTTGCATGTCTTAACTTGTTTACCACACTTTCGGCAATGTAAACTTACTCTCAGTTCGCAATGTGCAGAAATACAATGAAATTCCCCACTCCGGCGCTAAAATCTGCGACAGCCATCATCGAAACAATACCCATCTTCGTACGCTTCTATTTTTCCTTTGCAAGTATAACGGAACGCAACTGAGTACGAAACACTGCTCACATACAGTAAAGTTTTTTGACTTTACAAATTTTCTGGCCTATTTACCTCCACGGTGGGGTCTATGTTTAAACACGTTTAAAAAGTTTTCAACCCTCTTCAATTATTTTTTGCTTAGAAAATCAGGCACTGTATGGAAAATGTTGTTGAATGCAATGTTGCCCCCTTGTGGCAAGCAGCGCACAAGCTCAGGTCGTCGCACGAGGGTGCTACTGTGCTGGCTGTTCGGTTAAATGTTTGATATACTGTAGCTTGGACATTGGCCGGTCATAACCACGGCGCAAAGTTTGTTGCATCAAACTTTTGGTACATAAAGCCCGCACTGATGACTGACTAGTTTTTTGATGGGCGGTAGAACGCGCGAAACCTGTGTCAAAATTGACAAAACAAAATTGATCAGGCTTGCTCAAATGAACTGACATTTCACCAGACACAGGAAAACCGGCTGCGGATAATCCATCAGGCTGTTTCGTCGCATCAAACTCATTTGACTCTGCATCAAATTCATTTGACTCGTTCCCGGCGATCGCTGCATCGAGTTCACTGACCGGTCACTTCGACCAGAAGCTCTTCGCACTTAAGTTTTAAAGGCGTTGTGCTCAATAATTAATTTCTCTGCAGCGAAGTATGTGCGGAAAAACCTCTACGAGAGAGCATAATCGTTTTGATAAATTCCAAGGCGAGCCAGAGCAAGGGTTAGGTCATCGAGCTGCTCAGTCATCAATAGACCACACTTCGCATCCCCTGGACCAATGGTACTTAACGGGATCCCCAGAAGGAATGCCAAAGTGTTTCCTTAATGTCTTGAAGTAAACAACTTATCCGCCTTATCATAATTATGTTTGCTGTTACATCATGCACCTCCTGTAGCGCAGGCGACGGGCCCCCACTCCCCAAGCCAATAGGAATAGGGGCCCCGGAGTTGGAAAAGCTATTAAGCTGGTTGCCTTGGGTGCAGAGCTCTCAGTCTGTGTCACCACTGCGGGTCAGAGTGGACCTGACCTGGTAGGACATTCAAGATTTCCCAAAACTTCACAACTCCCGAGCTGTAGCCCGATCACCGGTTGCGGTTAATGTCAAGCCCATGACTCGTGTCGTGGACAGTGTGTCTCGTAGCAATGACTAGCTGTTTTGTTGGTACATTTGTTAGAAGAAAAAAAATAAAAGTTTTTTGCAGTTAACGCGAAAATATGAAACGAACGAAGTAACTTCTTATCACCGACTTCACGCAACAAAGCATCACAAAAAGTGCAAGAAAATGTGCTGCGTAGTCTTTTTCCAACAAAACCCAATCTTATTCTAAATTGAAACGAGAATTGCCTAATCAGAAATGGTAATTTTCATCTTCGCAGTTTGATATATTTGAAACCGTGCACCAGCTACACGAAGATATTTCGTTAAAAATGTGGTAAAGCGAGGTTTACAAAAGGTTCTGCGCGCAAATAAAATTGGGTCATTTCAGAATCTAAAGTATAAACAGTCAGTTTATTTTTCTATTGCTGAGCGCGGTGATGCAGCAAATAGAGTAGATGAGCTACGATGCACCCAATTGCTAGTTGCTACCAAAAATAGCTGCAGCGCAATCGTAAAAGTTATCTTGGCCGTGGCGCGTAAAATAATAATTTTATCGAAACAAGGAGTGCTGAAGTTTGGTCTTTAATTGATTTTGTTTACTTTCAAAATACTCAACTGCATTCATAGAGTCGTATAGTTTTCCAACGGTATGCAGGGTTCCCACGCGGTATTGAAAGTATTGAATTGTGAAATCGTTTTTCAAGACCTTGAAAAAGTCTTGAATTTGGCAAAAATGTACATACAGTATTGAAAAAGCATGGAAATTCTGAATTCAACCATTTGTTTATACAAATTTTGGTCTTCACCACTGATGACAGTTCTGCAGGTGTTTTTGCACTGTGGTCCATGAGTAAAAATTTCGAAAATGATGCCAAATGACGGTATTAAAATCTTTTAATTCAGTATTGAAAAGGTATTGAAAAAGTATGGAAAATGGTTTGCGAAAATGTGTGGGAACCCTGGGTATAACTGCTTGGAAAACTTTAGCCAAGTTCTCTTGTTGTTGGACAGAAAACCGCTCAACTGCCTCATACTGGTCATTTTGTTGAAGCAAACAAGTCTTTCGAAATAGATCCGTGCGTTCCTTGTGCATTATTTTGTTGTCATAGTGCGTTTCTTCAACCTTTAATTACTATTTGTGCAGAAACAACTGCGAAGGCGGCGAAGAAACGACATTGTGTTCTCTCTATATGAAAGAACTGCACGACTTCGTGTCCAGAGTGGCGAGGGATCACTTCAGCCAGTTCACTTGCAAAGATTTCGTCATGGAAAGGTCATTTGCACCAGTTCTTGCTGCTCGCTTCGTTGCCATTTTTATTTCAGGAACTGCATCACATTCAGTTTCAACGAACCTATATAAACCCAGTGTTCGTAGAAGTGGTTTGTGTGGTTGACGAGTCTCGCACATGAAGCGAATTTGCAGCGTTTTTCAAGTCCGTTAAATTGAAAAAATTCAAACTGTCGCTGTGGATATTCCTGCCACGTTTGTAAAATCCGAAAGCAAATGTTTGAATGGGTCAGTTCGGCGAAATTTTGGACGACAGTCGTCGCTTGCTAAAATATGTTGCTGCGTCTAACGTTTCGCTTAGAAACCGTGTTGGAGCATTGAACCAGCGCGTTGAATGGTTTGACGTTTATGCTGACACGCAATTTCTGGACCTTTGTAATCACTGACCGGTCAATTCCAGTTTGTTGCCGTTGGCCAAGCGATCTATCGATCTCTTCGTGCGACATGCCAGCCTCGTTCGGCCGGTCGGCGAGGCCGGGAAGCTGAAGCTTGCGGCTGACATTGCTCAGGTATGCTTGAACGTTGACCCGTCTGTGCTATACGTACGCGCATCCAATGTCAAAGTTGAGCAGCATCGATGTATTCCGCAAAGATTTCATTCCACGTGCATCGCCTGAACCAGTGGTTTTTAACCTTTTATCCACCACGCTTCCCTTAAGTATTTGACCTTTGTTTCCAGCCCCATTGACTTTAAATACGCTGCAAAGACATATGTATTCATTGGTAAATTTATTGATCAAACTTTCTTATGTTGTAGGGCGCGTAAGGGCTCGCGCCCTCCTGGTTGAGAACCACTGGCCTGAACTCACGACGGATTTGGTAGCAAAGTTAGGGTTTTGACCTTTGATAGATTCTTTTGCATCGGGCCTGTGCGCATTCCTTCCCATGCGCACTGCACACTTAGGTGCTGCTAGGAAACTTCGTTTCAACAGACAAACTTCAAGCCAATTTTTGCAAACAACTGCCCCTGCCCTACTTGTTTTCCAATGCTACTAAAAACGGTCTTATTTTCACAGTCGCTTGTGAACCAGATGCAAATCGAAATTCAAGCTAATCTATGAAATGACTGTCACGTCACTATGCGGAAATCCAGACAATGGATAAAATCTTTGTGGAGTCATAATGACCTGGTGGAACTCCGCAGCTTGCTTTTGTATAAATTACATTAGCAGCCGCAGTCCTTCCTGCCAATTTCACGACAGACCTGTTTTGGTGCTTTGTCATGAGCAAAGTGGTTGCTGAACCAAATATTGAAATGATCTCCGATTAGTTTATGCGAAACAAGTGCAGACGATGCATAACGTGCATTTAGTTTACATATTCTATCGTACTAGACTTTTCTCGGGAGGGGGGTAATATTTGATGTGCTCCAACACAGTGTGGTTGCCCAAGTCTGTAGTTAAAGATTACTTTGTTCGTCTAGTTCAGTGTTTCCCAACCTTTTTAGGCTTTCGGCACCTCCTGAAAAGATTTATTGCGGCCCCCCATTGGCGAACCCACAGAAATTCGCTTTTGAGGTTTGATGAAATTTTGAAAATGTTTTTGATGTTCTGTTGAAAACGCACCAGCTTGCGGCACGCCTGAGTATTGTAAATGGCACCCCGGTTGGGAACCACTGGTCTAGTTCAACGGTTCCCGACCTTTTTTGGCCGCGGAACGCTTTGCCGCGCAGTTACCGTCACGCGGCACGCCAAAGGTATCGATTAAAACGTGACTAATAGAAACATTTTCTTTGGAAAACTAGTATATAATAGACTCGACGCAGTCGTTCTCAATTTTGGGAATTTCCCTGTACACTGATTGTAAACCACTGGGCTAGTTGAGGGGTCCCCAACCCGGGGTACATTTGCTTATCCGAAGGGGTACATTTAAGGTTAGCAATAAAAGATACAATATATTTACATATTATTTATTTCCAAATATTTATACATACATCACTTGGTATTGTTATCAAAAGTCATTATATGCTTATTGTTAAATATATCTATGAATAATAATGAGACAATAGTTTGTCATAAGAAATTTTAGGGATACATGTTCATCCGTCGAAATTCTGAAGGGGTACATGCTTACCTGTTGAAATGTTGTTGGGATACATGCTCATCTGTCGGAATGCGGAAGGGGTACATGGTGAGAGAGAGGTTGGGAACCCCTGCCCTAGGGACACATTTGTCTATGTGAAGGGGTACATTTAAGGTTAGCAGTAGAAAGAAAAAATGTATCATTATTATTATTATATCCTTTCAGTAGGAAAAATGTATTTATTATTTTAAAAAACACGGACAAGTCTTGTCTTTTCGGCGGCGAACTATTGTCATCCTGACCGTTTCGACATACGATGTTTATTCGATAACGAGTAGAAAAAGTTGTTGCGAAAGAATTTGCTTGAACCCCATCAGCTTCCTCGACCCACCAAATCGTATTTCGGGTCGACTTCTCGCGAGCGCGAGTCGGGTTTGTTTCGCATGAATTTTTCACGCAATCGCAAGGATCGGGCACATCGCCTCAGAGCTGATTCGCAAGTTACGAGGGGGGTGGGTCTGTTTCATTTTCAGCCTTTCGTTTCAGCTCGAACTGGCAGTGTCGCCGCTGTGCCGCCGCGTGAGTGACCTCGGCGCCACCTACCGGCTGTTGCGAGCCTACCGGCCGTTGCTTTTCCAGTCCGACCAAGCGATTGGCGATTCGCCGCTTATTGGAGAGGTCCTTCCTCACAGCTTGGTTTTGCATTTTCTTTTCTCGAGGGCACCGCTGGACATGCGGTCCCCCCACCAGGTAACGCGACTCGACCGTTCTCGCTCATTTCTCGTTTCGTTTTTTTTTGCGTATCCCTTCTGTCGTTCTACTGCAAAACTGATTTGCATGTGAGACCTCCACTGACTATTAATCGACGTCCAACCACGTGAAGCGCGGAATGCTGCAAAGTGTCACTTCTTAATCTACTTGCCAAAGAGTTTTCTACGACATTGCCTACGTTTAAAAAATTGTAACCGTTCACGTTGAATCGTATCCTAGCGTCAACACAAACAGTGTCTTCGGACATGGAAAAGCTAGTGTCCTGTTTTGATTTAAATACAAGCCGTTACAGATTTTGCACAGTTCTGAGAGCGCTTGATGTAGCCGTACGTAAATGGTCAAAAGCGGTTGTTTGCACAAAGCCTCGCGTGAATCAGTTTCGACTTCGGAATAGACATTCGCTTCAATTTTGCGGCTGACATTTGCCGTAGAAGTTGCTGTTTCGGCAACGGTTGACCAAAGGACTGTCGTTGCCACTGGCAGCATGTCTGTGCGGACTCCCACCGTTCAACAGCCACTTGAAATCACAAGCTGTCAGTTTAACTAGCAGCACGCTCCCGCCATAAACACTTATGAGCTAAACTTGACTTGAAAGTTAGCAGAGTCGCTGATGAAGCAATAAAAGCTCTAACGCACGCGCTAGTAGCTGATTCACTCCGATTTTACTCGCAATCCGACCTCTTGCCTTATTCCGAGGAGCCGCACATTCGTACTCTGAACAGGTGATGGATTGGTCTGTCGGGAGGTACAGCAAGTGGCTTGATGAGCACCAGACTGAACGAGAACGACTGAACATGCTGCGCGGGGCGATCGAGGCTTACGTCAACCAGGTGCGCTCGAAGCAAAGCACCGAGTTCGCGCCAGTCTATCCCGTCCTGGTCAAGCTACTGCAGCAAGGAATGGAAAGATGTCAGGCGACGCAGTAGAAGCCGATGCGGTTGACGACCAAGCTCGAGTCCAACTTCGCACGAGTTCCGAGATATTGCGATGCTGGGATGAACCGCGAAATGCGGAATGCAGCTTATTATTGGCGCATTAGAAGACGAAAGTGCAGAGAACCTGATAATGCGTTTGCTTATGATACCTTTATAGTATAGTTTCTGGGTCAAACTGCGATGTTAGTCGTTGCACGTTCCCATTAAACAAAAGATCTGTGATGTGCACGTTGTTGGCGTGTCGTGAAATCTGACATGTGGTAAAGTAGCGTTTTGATGACCGCAAAATTGTTTCCAATTTGCCGAAATCTTAAAACCGAGTTGCATATTGTGCATCACGGCAGCCATCATCTGTGTCCTGGCCTCGCGTGTGATGCTCTGCACGAAATCGTATCTTAGCCTTGCAGTTGAGTTGTACGTTTGTACCCAACTAGCCTTTTCTGTGGTATGACAGATCGCGTTCCATACTTCCATTTGTTGGCGACCGCCATACCTGTACAAGATGTGGAACTGGTACTATGTGTGGGTTGCTTTGTTTTTTCTTTCCTTGTTTCGCCATCCATAGCACTGCTGGTTTCAGATGACCGCGCTGAACATTAGTTTTTTGCGCAAGATCACATTTGCCGCTTTAGTAGCATTTTTTTCATCCGTGATTTTTCGGTTTTTGTTCATCGCACCCAAAAAGCTTAGGCATTGTGACGTGTCTGAAGGTGGCTTCACACAGAATCCGGTTACGGTTTACGAACTTAAACCAATTTTGAGTATGCCGTATTGCCGTGGTTGTCGGTTATGGTGTTCTTGCTGCATGTGCGAAGACTGCCGTTGGCCATAAGCCGGTTCGTAAGCCGTAACTGGATTCTGTGTGAAGCCGCCTAAGAGTTGTTCCATTGATTCCTACGGTAAGTATCGCAGCCATCTGGCTGTAAAGCTTATTTTTGATGTAAGCCTGTCTATTTTCCACTTATATGTCAGAGACTGACTGGCGCCCATCTCGCCTTCACTCTGCTGTGGTGCTGTGCAATAAATGGATAACACTGATTGCGTTGTGGTTTGCTGCTTGTAAGCAAAGGTGTAGAAAAACTTGTTCAAGCGTATTTCCATAAAAATTTGTTAATTTTAATTGAATTCGATTTTCACTGCATTCGATTTTTTTGGGTTTCGTCACTGCTACTTCCCCACGGCTCAAAGTATTTTGTAACGTTTTCATACGGAATTTATCACGTTTTCACCTTTGTATAATACGACTGCAATGGCTCGATGATCAAGACATGAAACTTTCCAATTTTGGGTTCAGATTTCAGATCACTCGCATATTGGAAAATCATTGTTTTTGTAAATAAAACAAAACAGTTTTTTACATGCATAATTTGCGCAACAGCGATAACGCGCATTTAAGAACAATCGACGAAAGCCCATCACAGTCTTTTCGATGTCTTGTGGACTCGTTTTTCATCATGATATACACAACAACTGAAGCGGAAAAGATGAAAGGTGGGAGAGCACTGACATAATCGCCACACATAAACATATGGGTCCGTGGGTGCCAAGCGCAAAGTCACTGCCACTGGCAATGGGTGCAAGGCAACATGAATTTTCGGGAACGCTGAAAAATTGTCTGAATTCGATCCTTTACTGCTTGGATGAGTTAATGCAAGCAGCAATTTTTGTGTTGCGCAACTAACACTTCGCAAATCGATGACTAGTAAACACTTTGGGAATGTTGGAATTGTATTAATTTGTTTTCGGTTCAATTCATAGAACTTAAGCATTTTTTATGGCTCAGCTTAACACTGTTCCAGACATACCGCAAACAAGCGTTCGGTAACAAGATTATTATTTTGCAAGTATTTTACTGTGAGAAATTCGAATGTTTTCGTATTGATTCTTAACTACGGTTTCTTCAAATGGTTGACGTGCTTCAAGGTACACCGTTTTCGTAAATGAGTTCACACGCGGAAATTAACTGCTTCCTTCGAAATGTGCAAGATCATTAAATGTCCTGTAAAGTTACTGTATTTAAATATATGTATTGAGGAGATTCCTTCCGCTAAATTTAACTTCGTCAACTCCAAAATTTTAAGCTGCTCTAGCTCTGGTCTTCAGTTGCGCCAAATTGTTATCAAAGGTGAAGAGAGACTTTTAAAGTCCAGCACAAACATAGTATCACAATGCCTTCTGCTGTTGTGGCTGCATGATCCAGAATTTCTTCTACGTCGGGTCCATTTGTCAGTTTGCGGAGCGAAAAAATCGGTCGATGCGAAATACTAACAAGGTCTCGATGTACGGTTGTCAGTAGAATTAGGAGAGTGCAGCTTCCGGATGTGCTTTTTCAAATCAAAGTTTCGGCAAAACCCCTTACCGCATGTAGTACACGTAAAAGGTTTAGTGTCCTTGTGTGTGTGCATGTGGAAGCTGAGGTTGTAAACCTGCAAATAGTTGAAAATAGATTATAATTTGTATGCTAATCAAACGTTTCGTCAAAAATGCTCTGAATGTTTATTCTAAAACGAACAATGTTAGCGTGGGTTTGCCCAATGTCGATGTGACCCTGGTTTCTCGCAGAAACACGATCATCATGCATTATGTTTCATTTAAACAGAAATCTATTTTGTGGCCTGGTTACAATCACCTCGTTTAAGAAGCTGTGCTGACAAGGCCAGCAATATATTGTAATTTTTTTCAATGCATCAACCCAATGGAGAATTTAATATTAGAACAACCCTTAAGCCATCTGGGTGTGTTTAAGAAAATGTCTGTTATCTTATGTCACACTTTTCACCACATTGTACAAGTTTGACAATAACTGAACAGAATTGGCCACAATCTTGCAATTTCTTCAACAACAAAGTCATACGTAGAAGACTGTCAAATAATACAACCTTAAATATAAACAAAATTTGCTATGAAATGAATTACGTCTTCCCTCCTCAAAACTTGCATACCCGAAAAAATCTTATCTGGTGTTATTATGTTTGCTTAGATATTCACCTAACTAACGATTCCAAGATTTTGTAAGACTAGCCGTTCTTATCAAGTCGCACATAAAAGCTTGCAGTGTAGACATCGAAATGTTGAACATTAAATATTATGTTAATGGCTGCATGTGATGAAACTCTTTTTCAATCAGTTATTCTCGGTATTTTTGCTGCTTTTTGAAATCAAAAATAATTCATTGAAATTTTAAAAGTCTAGCGATGAAATCTCATTCAGTTGGGCAGAAGCTCTGCTCTTCACTTGTCAGCTTAAATGAGTAGTTAATTGTTTGTGATTATGGTTAGGTCAATGTGATCGCCGAAGGCACAGAGCAGCTTAACTTCAAACTTGACACACATATTTTTTCTAAACCCAGTGTGAAACAATTTGTCTATCACGCATGGCTAACCAGTTGTTTACCAGGTTTCAGAAAAAAACATATCCTAACAATGTAGCAAGTTCCATATCAGAAAGTTGTATTGAAAACTAACTTCTGTTAAAGATTTCCTTAATTTTTGTAACTTTCTTCTAAAATTGCAGTTTCTCCTGGCTATCATTTCTCCAAGCTATTTGGTGGTCCTTTGCCGCATATATGGTTCTGTTAAGCTCCGTTGACAGATAAACACATCTAGTGCACTTTAAAAAATCCAATGCCTTAAACTGATTTAGTTCTTACGTTTGATAACGCAAAACTCTGCGAAGATCTTACTGATTCAACATAAAATAGATTGATTGCATTTTTGCCCAGGATCGACTCGCATCTTGTTGGTGACTGCGTGAGTGATAGGAGTAAATGATGAGTCATTGAACGGGATCATTATTTGCCTGCGGAACCAATGCACTCAATTATTTAGGGATAAGCCACCACCGTTCCTTGTAAGCGCAGAAGACAGACGGGCAAGTGTGGTTCGATGGCCAAGCTGTGATAACATACCAAATGCGGATTACTTTTCAGAAAACCCCTACAGTGCACAAAATAGTGAGGCAATAAGCGAAGTTTACCCAACTAAGCACCGTGACATGTGAACAGTTTGGCTGACGCGTGCGAAACGCTTACGAACAGTATTTGTTCTTTCGCTCTTCAGCCCTGATAAACAGTGTTATTTTTGGTGAGTGTTCAATCACAAGGAGACACAAAGGATCGACCGTGACAGGCATTACAAACGTTGCTATTAAAGATAATCCAAAAACGCAAGGATCTCATTTTCGTCCGTCCCTCACTTACGATGGCCTTTTTATTTTCAGGTTGTTTCCGAGTAGACTCACAATAGCGCTGTTCAGCACAGGCCTTTAAGTTTATCGCTACAGAATGATGAATCGCGGGATGACAGTGTGAAGTTCTTGAACGTGAACAGGACCGAAATCTTTGCAGGCTTTTGTTATTTTAATGAGCGTCGCTAAAGAAGTTGCTTAGACAAAACAATCTGTTCGTTTCTGCAAATCCGTAGCAAACTTTGTACTATTTAGTGAAAAGTAGTGTTTATATACTTGTAGGTCGTCGATCTGGATGCAGCAATAATTCCACTTCCTGAAATTAATTCTATACCAGTGGCAAAGCGTGTTAGAAACACCCTTTCTATCCCTCCCTCTCTCCGCAAATTAGTCATGCATTAAATTTTGGACATTACTTATTACTAGATACTGTATGCTCAACAATAGAAAAGGGTTAGTTTCACTCGGCTTAATGTTTTCTTGTGTTTTTTTATCTGTTTATACCTTTCAAAAGAAAAAAAGTGCCTATGTATGAAAGCATGTTTGCATTTTTTCCCTCGTATATTTTGCAATGTAACGTGTACTCAAGTTAAAAAGTCAAAGACAAATTTCTCTACGCCTCAACAACAGTTTGAGTGAATCATTTTTAGCATGGTTGGCGGTGCTTTTCATAAACTAAGCAAGGTTCCTGTATGACGTAGAGCGCATGAAGTAGTTGCTCGCACGCTCCTTTTGTGTATTGCATACTCCGCGGTTTGTCATGATTAAGCTTTTTTTCTTCTTGATTTGTTTACAACCCCTGTGATATGAACCACGAGTCCCAGCCAAAAACGTAAATAAACAATTAAACCTAAGACCCAAATCGCTTGAAGCAAATGCGCAGGGTACTTTGGATTCACAGTTTAAAAACTCGAGAAACAGGAATCTTTTCTGTTTTGAAATGATTGTGTTATTGAATCTTTATCTAATTCTTTTTAGCTTTTGCAACAAGCCGCACTGCTTCACTTGCACACTGCAACATGGCCAACGTACATTCGTAAAGAAATGAACAACAACGAACTGACAAACTTTCCCCATATTTTTGTCAGTTGAGCTTCACTCTTTTTCAAGCTTCGAGAAGGTCTTTCCGAATTTCATGGACGTATTAGACGATCATTGCATAAAGTTTTCAGTGCGATAGTACAAAAGCGGCGAAGAGTTAATTCATACAAAGGTGTGCGAGTTAAGCTTGCATAGGAACAATACCTGATGGAAGGCCTTGTTGCACACAGTGCACTTGTACTGTTTTTCTGTGTTGTGAGTTAAACGGTGGTTCTTATAGTTTCCTTTCTGGTGGAACCCCTTTCCACAGACTTCACACGTGTAGGGTCTTGTGTCGGTGTGAATGCGCATGTGGGTGTTGAGAGTTGAGCTGCGATTGAACGCTTTGTGACAAATCTGGCATTTGTGCGGTCTCTCCTGAAATGCAAAACTTTAAGTTACTGTACATAAACGATAGTATGTACTAAGCTATACATGTTAAATCGATGTTAGACTGCAACGTCTCTATTTTGCTTCAAACTGTTGATGCCACAATTTTTGTTGACGCATGACACTTTGCCTTCCTGGAAAATTGTTCACCCATGGAAAGCACAAGCATCATTCGCCCATATCAATGTGATTTTTAACCACTAGTTTAAGTCTGCCAAAAAACTTTTCCTAAATTCAGACTGAAAACCAAAGGACTTATTTCTTGCGCAGCTGCAAGATGTGGACTGGTTTCAATTGGCAGTAATTTTGAATTGTTATTGCTGTAGTTTTTATACTGGGCGACTGCTTGCAAATATAAAATGGCATAAGCAACACCAATAGATACTCAAAATTAACTTTGAATGCGTATTGGAAGTACACATCGATTGGACAAGAAAGTTTATTGGAACTGAGCACATGGAAAATCATACATTTTAAAGGGTCTTTTCATCGATAAAAAACATTCATTTATTGATTTTCATGACATTTTTTCTCTTGGGAGGGTCGAGGAAGAAGCAGCCCTAGGAGGACTCGAAGTACCTTACGGTCAACAGCAATCTCTAGCTACGAATAACAATTTTCATTTATTACGGTCAAGCAAGATTCAGCCCAATAATATGCTTGAAACTAACGCAAAATTTCATGAAAGGTTCGACCTGATTTAAGAGCAATCAATTAACCAATCGATTTAGTTTGAATTGCACGTAGTGTGTACTTTGAAACGACACGCTTTGGTGAAATAGACAAAGTTGGTAGATTGTTGAAACAATGAAGTATGCCATAACGTTTGAACCTGCCCAGCCCCTAGTTGTCACAAAAAGTACTGCCAAAATCAGAAAAGACTACATTTAAAACCATTAGTTTGTCCATTTCTCTTTCAAGTTGTAAATATAGCCCAAATCGTTACCTGCGTATGTATGATTTTATGTCGACATAAAGTACTGGCTTGGCGAAATCCTTTGCCGCAAACTTTGCAAATGAATGGTCTTGCTCCAGTGTGAACAGGCATATGGCGAGTTAAGTTGTATTGAGCTTTGAACTCCTTTCCACACACCTATAAACCGAGAAAAATATTTTTCATAAAACATTGGCTTACATCATTACTTTTTATTGGAATCATGCTTTCAAAAACATTTTATCCCAAACAAGACAACGAGTGGACCACCACACATGCCATTCATTTTGCTCTACTCTTCAATGCATTCATTTTGGCAAGTCTGATAGCATTACTTACTTCACGAACAACAGCGAGGGCTGTACGTGAAGAATAATCAAGTTTTTTTGAATGCGTGCAAACTTATCTGGAACCACTCACAACAAGGAGATGAATATCAGATTCGGAGACATAAAAATAAATCAAAACACTCTCCCAAGCATCCCTGGATTTTGTCGAAACATTCCCCCATCGATTTAAAAATATGCCCAGGAAAGTACAGTGGCGCTCAGCGCATGACTAGAATTTAAGTTATATGAAGCAACAAGGTATTGATCGAATGTTTTCGTAGCACAACTAAGAAGTCCAAAAATAGTTTCAAAGGCTTAGTTTTCAAGAAGGTTTATTGAAGTCAAAGTTTATCAAGCTTTACCTGAATGATGTTTTTAAATTTTACACACCTTTTTGCATTTGCTCTGTTTATGGTGTTGTTTCTTTCATGTTTGATTTATTCACAAAAAAACTCTATAGCTACTGCTTGCAAAACCATGGCCAAGAGTGGGAAACAAAAGTGCTTGGCAGCAGAAAATATGTCTTAACAGAGTAAAAATACGGCAGAGAAAAATGTATTGCACTCACGTTACATCGATAATTTGAACCACTAGTTTTCTTGCCGTCTTCTCCGTAAAGCGACACAAGCTTGTTCTTTGTTTGACTGCAGTGGCGAGCCTTTTGTAAAACTTCCGAGACAGGCCATGGTTGTGGGTGATACCTTCTGTTCACAACTGATGGCGGCGAAGTAACAATATGGCGGGTTTCACATCCTGACGAGCTGCTTGGAGATGCAGCCGGTGATGGACCGCTTGAAGTGGCTGTGGATTTCAGGCTTGGTGAGGTGTCTCCGACTACATGACGGTTGTCATTCGGTTTTGGCGAAAGAGCCTCTTCATGGCTGGGGAAAAAATGTCTGGAAACCCCGTACCGATCGCAACCCTTCGTTTTTCCTTGACTGGCAAAAGGTATGGCATCTTCCGAGAAACACGCTGAACTTTGATTGTTCGGCAGCTTTGGATGAATAAATTGATTGATGTTGCCGGGCGATTTGTTAATCCCGGACAACAGCCCATCAGAACAGCGGGAGAAAGTGCTGCGGTCATGTGCGAATGAGAACTGATGACGGGATGCTTGGCAAATCAAGCAATTCGAAGCTGTACTAGCATGATTTCTGTGTTGCTCTGAAGCTAGTGGGCTCCATGCTGCTTCAAAAGGGTAGTTGAAGTTAATCCGAGCTCGATAAGCGAGCAGCTGTGAAAGTACCAACGGGTCGCCGGCAAAATTCGAAAACAATGACCCGCAAAAAGACCCGATTGCCTGTGCGGGCATATACAGCCAAGGATGTAAGCCACTAGATGCGGTACTATGTGAAGCGACTGTCGCTTGCAGCAAGGATTTCTTGATGGAATTGTTTGCGTGATCAATGAAGCCAACGTCCATTGCTTTGTGCCGCAGAAGCGTGGACATCGGGGGTAAAACATGACCCGAGTGAAACGTGTCTTCAGGAATTACCTTGCATGAAGAATGTACCTGAAACAAATTCATTGCTTTCGCTGAGTGTCGTGGTCACTTCGTTGGTATAAAACGTGGCGTAGTGAATTTTATGCTGCTTACAGCCGTGATGACTTTGCGTGAAGCAAACTTACAGTGATGCTAACTAACCCACTATCGTGTGTGGGTCAGCTTTCACGCTCTGAAGAGTGTAACGAAAGTCATCAACTGACTAACATGGTATCATGTCTAAGCTTCTTAAACTTTCCACCATTCTGAGTACGTCAACTTACAAGCTTTTGAAAATTTCCCCCATACTAGACGCAATTTTTAACAATGTCATTTTTTTGTCATATCGCATTTTTTTGTTCGAATGAAGCAACTTTCACCGACAAGCATATATTTTTTTAAGTTATGCTATTCGACACGACAACTTAACACCGTTTAGCACATGTAAATGTTATGTTTCAAATAATAGGATTTTGACACAATATACTTCAACGCATCAAACGAACTTTACTTTTCTTACCTCACTGATTTGTCTGTTTTTTGCCGCATGGTTTTGACCATTGGCCACATCGAGCCCATTGAATGGTTTGGCCAGTATACTGTCGATGTGAAAAGATGGCTTGCTAAGCATACTTCAACAACAAATTTTTATCAGCTGCACCACAACCTATGTTTTCTGACGACATGAATGAAGTAAACAAAAGCACGTTTTACTCATATATTAGTTATTCCCTGGAGCTATCACAGGTTATTTATGATAGGACCTTTGGTCAAATTGGACTTTCCACTAAAATGGAATCAGTAGTTTGATCTGTATGCAGGGGCATAACGAGGTTAGATTGCGCCCAGGTCAAGAAACAAGTTTGGCGTCCCCATATTCAAACCTGATGTCATTCAGAAGCAAATTTGCTGTATTGAAGAAAGTAATTTTAACATTGTTGGGACTGTTCGATGCCCCCATAGTGATTCGGCCAACGGGAAATTGTGCCCCCTTTACCCCTTCGTTACGCCCCTGTTGTATACCAGATCCTGCCACAACAAACAAATTAATTGACACAACCAGCTCCAATCGCATGAGTTTGAAAATCAGTGAACAAATCGCGTCTGGTGTTTTAGATGCGACTATGCGCAAACCACAGATTTAGATGTACACATTGTCGGACTTTTCACTGCAACTTTTCTCATCATTAACAATTTCTTTGAAGTATTTTCTAACGATGAAAACAGTTGTTTTTGATACGTCCGCTTGCAAAATTTCCACTGAAGAGACTTAACCTTTCAGACAGTTTCTTTTGACGATTGGCCTACACGTATTGAGTAATCAAACAGTAATAGTGCGCAAATTTGATGCACAATTTTATAGGGCAGGTGATTTTTGTATGATTGTGGTGGTGGTGGCTTGTCTTGTTGAGTGATCTGTGCCACTTGAAAAAGTTACGATTGACCGGAAGGAATCCGAGAGAGCTATTGCGAATGTTCAGAGCGTCAAATGATAGCTTGAGATCGACAGAGTTTCAAAATCTTTATGGCGAGCTGATACATTTTTTTCGAACGCTGGGACCATGCGTGGCATATGATAAGGCTGTGTGGATGCTTATGACTTTGCAAAGGGATTTTTCCAGCATGGATTGTTCGACAAATATCAGTAACCGTTCATTTTATGCAATTTGCGCCCAATCTTTGCACAGTTTTCTCAAAGTAAGTGATGACCGAAGGCAAACAACATGTTTTTGCGTCTGGAAAAGTAGCCTCTGACATGCATAAATGCAAAACATTATCTCGATCTACATTAATGGCCACTTAGCAATTGTCAAAAGCTCAATGCAGTCATTTCGGTTTTGTGGAAAACTGGGTTCATCCTTTCCAGGTCAAGACTGTGTAATTGCTACAGACGAGATGAAGAATATCGCAAAACCAAGGCATACTATTGGGAAACTTTTGTCCTATAGTTTACACCTCCAAAGTAATTTCAACTGTTTTCAATGCATTCCTGTTGTTTGCTGATTTCAAGGAATTTCGTGCAACTTTTCCCATTTTAACGTCTTAAAAACTCTGAACAAAAAGGTTGTCAACGTGAGCATCTCAGCTTTATCTTTACAATATTCGTCAGAACTGCACATGATTTTTGAAGCGGAACTAATTTTAGAAGGCCAATTTCGTTTCCTTCTACTTATTTTCGGAAAATTCAGCGTGGGGAAAAGACGTGGTAAATATAGTATGGATTGAACACAAGAAAAAGAATATGCATAGTGAACAAGAAGTAACAATTACTGTAATATTCACCACCCTTTGCTGACATTTAAAAACAAACATGATATCGGATTAACTTAAACCATAAATCACTAGCCAAAACGAGCTCAAACGTAGGACACAAGCTATAAAATTGTTCCCAACGACATCATCAGACAGAATATTACCAGTATCGACGTTTAACCCAGCATCATATAATTCTAACATCTAGTGAAATACCACGATATTTTGCAAATTTCCCAGGTCAGCTCAAAGCTAATGGCCTCACGTAGCGTTTACTTGAAGTGAACTTTGTTTACAGATAAACAACGTGCATTTTTGCTGAACCGCTAAAAGATAGTTTGGCCATAAAGTGCGCAGAATAATTCAGTTCTAAATAATATCCAACGCAAACGGGTCTGAAGACATCGATTAAATAATTTTGAATCCATTTTTGTTTCAAATGAAATCATCAGTTTCCGTGTCCAGTTGCGAGTTTTCCCCGCAATTTTATAGTTTCAGTCTCATAAAACACTTGCAAAGCATGGTATTTCAGCAAACATCAGCTTTATACGGGGCAGTTTCTTCACCTCATCGTAAGTTTCCTAAATCGAAAAAATTTCAAAACATACATGCTGTTGTTTGCCAAAAATCGCTATGGCCTCTGCCAGCATTCCATCGCTAGGACTACACAGAGCAGACCTGAATTCTGAAACATATTGACATTAGTAGAGTTAGATAATAAAGTGGTGTCTAATTAAAAAAGACGTCTACCTTCTTGATTGCAGCATACCCAAGTGTTAACTGCGACTTTGTACTTAAACTTCACAATTTCATTAAAATGTGATAGTTGCAAGTGTGAATGCAACAAATTTGCACAACGGAACTAATTAGGGAAAATATATGAGCTTAATTCTTCTAACTGATGCTTCCACATTATTCGTATTGCAAGTTGCATCTGTGCTGTTGGCGTTATAGACACTGCTGTGGCTCGCACCGCAGGAGTATTAAAACTGCTGCGGGCTTTCCTTTCCTAACCCTTAAGTAAACTGATCAACGGAGAAAGTTGCTGCCACCTCGAAAACCCAAGGCAGCAATGTCATTCAGAGTCGCCAGCCAAAATCCCATCAGTCTAAGGTGATCTGACGTCACGCGGTACTCGCAGCGGAAACATCCCTGAGCTTGAAATGGCGTTCCCTATCGCTGTCGACCTTTCACAGCTTTCACACGGCTCTTCGCCCTCTTTTTGGACTTGTTCCTACCGATCGACTTGTTTGTTATTAGTTTAGGAAGCAGACTAGGGGTAATAAATATATCTGCCTGCTCATCATGGTGATGGGTCTCTTCCTAGACGTGATAAACAACAAAACTTGTAATGAGCTGTGAGATACAGCACATGCGGATATGTTTCCAGACATTCTGCGCATCATAAATTGCAAAATTTTGCAAAAATTTGGTTGTTTTTCAATTTAAAGAGTAAGTATTTGCACTCACAATTAGTTCAACCAGATAAATTCAATTGATCTGATAAACTGCTGATCGCAAAACTTTTCCGCAAATGTACCGTTGTGGCTACTTGCAGTTGAAATCAATGAAAAGCGCGGTCACCGTTTAATACTACATGGCGACAGGATTGACAAGGCGTGAAGTTGCAGATCATATCTTATGTTCATCATGTCTCTGAGCAACTCAATAGACCACACAGACCGATCGCACTGAGCAACCCGCTATTGTCACGTAGATCTGGGATCAAATCCTATTATAGTGGATACGGTGTGTCCGCATTTTGCCCTTAAACTCTAGGGGCAGTGCTCGTTTTCTTTCCTTTTTGGGCTACTTTCATTATGAATAGGGAAATCTTGCACTTTTAATACCGCTATAAGTGGCACAGACATCAACTAGAAAACAAAAGTTCTGCACGCTTGAAACAGGAGTACTGGTAAGGGCTTAGGGTAATCTCTTCCTGCGTGGAAGGTATGTTTTCTAATCCCGGCTTCTTACAACGCCTCAAAATTAACTGACGTCAGTCATCCTGACATTGGCACAATACCACTAAGCACTTGCCCTTACCAGCATTTCAGTTCAGGAAATTACATTCTTGGAAAAGCAGCAAAACGCTATTTGTGCAAACACACAACCAGTGCATAACCGTTTGTAAGATTCCATTTTTCAACGTCTGTTTTGCAGGACAGTCACAATAAATAAGTTGTGACACCTTATTTATTAATCACGCAGTCTCCCCCATACTTTTACATCACGACAGTGACGTTTTCTCTGATAACGTTCGACAGAACAGCAGCGGACGACGGGACGCGTCTCAAGGATTACGCCGTATCCGATCACAAAACGCGATTTGTTCTTCGCGCGGTTGAAACCAGGCGTGATCTGTAAACACGCGAGGCATTTAAGGGCGAGGACCACCCGCACGTCCTGGCAACTTTCGCCCATCACGAGCATGCGACCGCGTGTTGGTACAGCGCACCACGTCAAAATGGCAAACGCTGCCACGAGCGTGAAATCGGACCGCGGATGAGATTGCGCGGTGAAGCCCATTGCAGGCTTCGAGGTGACCGTTTGTTTATTGTAACTTGTCGGCGAAAAAATTGAGTAGCATGGACTCACCTTGAGTTTTATGGGCGTAAGGTGTAGCAGACCATGTTGTTTGATGTTCTGATACGATAACGTCGTGAACGTAGTGCACCTTTGCGAGCACTTGACACGGTAAGGGATGTGCGCGCTCCATCATAGCCGGCGTAAGCCGAAGTATAGTTTTGTACTTGATGCTCAAATAAACGCAGTCGTACCGACCTTCTGTCCATATGGGGTCTACAAGATTCATCTAGGTACGGGAACGTACAGTTAATGGGCCATTTTCATTTCCAAGCTTTGTATTGTCCAATCGTTTATCAAAACAACTCTATCCCAACAATTGATGAAAACACCATTGCATGGAAGGTTTGTGGATTTTTTTATGGCTGTGAGTAGGCTGGCCATATCATCACAAAAATCGTAAAAGTGCTTTTTCCAAATTCTTTTTCAAAGTAATTTCGATTATTGCTTTAATAGATATTTCATTGAAAAAAACGGTTGGAAAAACCAGTACTTTAGAATTTACGCAGCGAATACAAGCTTTTGTACTAACTTTTCACTTCAAGAAAACCTCACGACTCGTGATCTACCTGAATCGAACGTGGCCCTTGCCCCAGACTTGGTTTCGACAGAAGACCGTATTTTTACCTTGGTATTGCCTCTTATCATTACCGTTTTTTAATTAACATTTTCTCTCTGGAGAGTCGCCAGGCCAGACGTTTTGACTAAGGGTGTTAGAAATATATTGCGGTTCTCATCTCATCGTGATCTCCGGGATCAGCTGGTTTCCTCAGCAAGAGTTGACCGAGTCAGGTTCTTGATCAAGTCACTTGCTCTTTGGCAGGTGTTTGAATTTTATCCCGTTGGTGTTCCCAGCAGGGTCCGGCTTAACAATCTTTTCTATAAGGAATTACGACCTCGTGAACAAATCATGAGAATCATGAGATTTTTTCATTAGTAATGCCTCCAGCACGGCAAAGGATAAATTAAATTCAGTACACATTTTTCCAGTAGCGTAACACCATGAGCTGTTCGCTTGCAAAAATTTAATCCTCAAGGCCTACGTTTGTGAATCCCCTTGCAGTCATTACCTTGCTGTTTTCATGACCCGATCAGAACCAACAATGATTCAACGACAGAGTTTCCGACAATCAGAAATTTTCTATGCGACCACCGAATGTTAAAACTCCCGCTCTACTGGCTTTTCTTATAAAATCCCAGGGTCAGTTCATTTTATTGTATCTTCCGCTGCCAGCGAATCTCGCTCCAAAGTAAACTATTTTGCCTTTTCCATTGCTTTTGTGACATCTTATACTACAAAACCTTGCCGCTTGTGCTGGCTTGATGATGAGGCTGAATTAGTAAATTAAACACTAAAAAGAAATTTCCGGAAATCTTCCGAACACAGTATCTTTTATCACCCAGACGAAACTTTCCATGGCCTTTGAAACAAGGGCGTACGCAAGGGGGGTTGGGGTTAAACCCCTCTTTGAGCTTGATATTTTACAAAAACTTTATTACCTGCGCAAAGGAGATTAATTGTTTTCGCATACTTTTTGCTTGTTAATTTGTCAACTTAATGCAAATACCACGACATAAATTTGCATGCAAATTTCAAGGAACATTGTAAATGGGCTAAAAAGTAATAAATGTTTTGGTAGGAATTCGGGCTATCGTCTGCGTCCAGAAACCAACTCACCACTCTGCAGAGCCTCCGTCCACTGCGCATGTTTAAGATTGTGTTCCGCGATAGTTCGCTTTATACAAAACAATTGTCGTCATTTTGTCTGCTGCGGCTGATCAACGCATGCGCTGATCGCAGTGGCTACAGTACCAATTTCTGTAGCATGATAGAACTGTTGCACGAGCTCAAAAACAGCTTTTGTTAACACAGAAGCTTTCAGGAATTTGATCATGTCTCAGCTAGGAAAAAGGAAAACTAATAGTTAGCTGGACTTATATACATAACGAAAAATTGAAAGTTTTCTTGCGTACTTTATGCGCATTCTCAATTCTTGTGTAGTTTAGCAAGATTCGACCTTGCAAACCGGGATGTGCACCAGCATGTCCAGCCGCACGCTTTCTATGCTCGACTGCTCGTATTCGACAAGACATCAGCGCAGCCTCATTTTGCAGCGTGAATTGGTCTGACGCAGTGATGAGTGTGTTTTACTCCCCGGTTTTCGCGCGCAGCCTGATATTTTTGCAGTTATGAGCTGCTGTGTCGTAGCGTTGATTTTGTTTTCCTCCGATATCCAACTTGGAGCGTTGATAGTATATATTCAGTGCAATGACACACATAAAAGAAGGATAGTGAGTGTAGAAGAATATGCATATTTTGTCAACAAACTTCGCTAAAACGTTGTTCGGAAACATGAATATGACGTCAAAATGTGACATCACAAGCAGCACACACCAAATACAAATGACCATCATATGCTACTGAATGAATCCCCCCCCATGAAAATTTTCTGCGTACGCCACTGCTTTCAAAGCTATTTGTCAGTTGCAAATAGGCGATGATTGACGGTTTGGAAGTCACCATAAACTAGAACTAAAAAAGTTGCACAAACTGGTTAGAAGTTTGTATGTCGTCAACACGGTTGGCGAAAACTGCAGTTATTACCAATTTGTACCACGTAATTCGCCGTATAGGCCCATACAGCCATAGCCGTCGCAGGTATGGGTGGATGCAGCTGTCCTCCTAGAACACTTGAAAATCGCGATTTGTTCGGCAAATTGAGATTTGATAAACAAACTTTTGTGCAGAGTGAGACGAAATCATGACAAATCAACCGCGTGATGTGTGTGAGGCAGAACCTCTATGAGAGTACGATCGCTTTGAAAAAATTCCAAAGCTAACTGGGCCAAAGGCTAGGAGCACTAAGTTGCCCATTCATCAGTAGACTAAATTTCGCATTCCCTAGACCAGGGTTCTTAACCTGGGGTCCGTGAATGTGATTTAAAGGGTTAACAGGCTTTGCAGACTTTCGATCACGACTACGATGATTAAAACCTAATTTCGACTATTTATTGCAACGCGTCTTCTTGAGGGGTTTGTAATTTTATTAGGATGTACTAGGGGTCTGTGACCCAAAAATGTTTGAGAAACGTTGAGTCAAAGGTTAGGTGTGTGCTCTGTGGCAATTCGATGCACTGCACACAGTAGTACTCATTGCTCACGCTAAGAAACGGTCAAATCTAATTTCTCAATAATCGAAAAAACGTTGACAAAACGAAGGGGTCCGCATCGGTTTTAGGTGAAATGAAAGGGGGTCCGTGGCGATAAAAACGTTTAGAACCACTGCCCTACACAGTCCCAAAGACAGACGTGGCCAAAACTTAGGGTCACGTTCAATTGCAGCGAATGGAGAAATATTGCCAAAATGGAGAAATATTTCCCACCTGCCTATCGTTTCCCCATATCTATACCGATTGCCCTAAATGTCTGCAGAGCTCGGTCTGCCCTCAACAGAGACTAAATGGTCCATAGCTGGACACCTGTCAAGCGTCACCACTGCGGGCCGGAAGGGACCTGGGCATAATGATGGCTAAAGGGTATTCCAGATTCCTCAAAACTACACAGATCTACGAAACTACAGCCCCCGCACCGGTTGCAGTTTAGCGTCGTGCCCAGGGATCAGGACAGCATAACTTGGTGACTGAATGGCTTAATAGCATTTTTATGAAGACCTCTACACTAAGCCGCACTGTATTCTAAAATTGACAGCGGGTCAGATTGGGAGCAGGTGGATGTGTTGTTTGTGTAAGTGTAAGTAATACAAACGAGATGTAAAAAATTAAATTACTGTTTTACTAGAATTTGGACAAGTTCAGCGGGCTGGACGGATGGAAGGGCTTGTTGCTTGGTGGCTGCAGTTTGCTCCCGCCTGCTTTATATTGTTATTCGCTACTCATCCTTATATAGGCTGACTGCTCCTGCAATGAGTGGAGCGTGGCAATCCTCTTGCTTACTTGGATGTCCTGATAGAGACTGGAACATAAACAACAACGGACAGGGCCGGCCTTAAGCCGATGCAGCTGCATTGGGCCCCGCGTCTCTGGGAGCCCCGCGCCATGGTGTTTGGGTAGATTATTCATTTTGCCAGATACACCTTGCGCTTGAGAATTCAGTAGAAACGCCATATAAATTTGATTGTTTACAAAGAACGCTTTCGTCAGAACTAGCAAATTTCCTCTCGAACGTTAGCAAACGTGCTCAATTCTCGTGTTTGTGCTGTGCTGTAATGCATATTTGCGATCCACCACGATCGCAACAGGGTTGACTGAACACGATGGCTTCATAAAATCACTGCTCAGAGGGGCCCCGCATCTGCTAGGCCCGGCCCTGACAACGGAACATAAACAACAACGTTTTGGAAACCGACTCATTCTGGACTCTAACACGTGCACATTGGACAAGTTTTATTTCTCTTCACAAAAGAGAAATCTCGTTTGTGGACTATTTATACGGGTTTGTAAAACCACCAAAACACACACACTGGCATTCATTGTGGATTCTTGAAAATTAAAAGTATGGTGATCAAAAATGGATACCCCAAAGCAAGGGCGTACGCAAAGGGGGGAGTTTGGGGTTAAAACCGCCCTTAAGCTTGATATTTACAAAAATTTATTACCTGCGCAAAGAAGTTTAATTGTTTTCGCGTACTTTTTGCTTGTTAATTTGTCGACTTAATGCAAATACCACGGAATGAATTCGCATGCAAATTTCAAAGAACGTTGTAAATGAGTCAAAAACTAATAGACAGGTTTTGATGGGAACCTGGGTTATCGTTTGCATCCAGAAAGCATCTCACCACTTTTTGCAGACTTTCGTCCACTACGCATGCTTAAGGTTGCGTTCCACGATTTCTCACTTCATCCAAAACAATCGTCTTTATTTCGTCTGCAATGGCTGATCAGCGCAAGCGCTGACCGCATTGGCCACATTACCAAATTCTGTAGCATGACAGAACAGTCAACAGTTGCACGAGCCAGCCAGTTCAGCCGCACGCTTTCTATGCTGGATTGCTCGTATTCGACAAGACATTAGCGCAGTCTCATTTTGCAGTTGTAAATTGATCTGACCCAATGATGAGTGTGCTTTACTCCCGTGTTTCAACGTGCAACATGATATTTCTGCAGTTGTGAACTGCTGTGTCGTAGCGTTGAGTTTATTTTCCTCCAATATCCCAACTTGGAGCGCTGATTCAGCGCAATGACACGCAAAATAAGAGTGCCTGTAGAGGAATATGCATATTATGTCAGCAAACTTCGCCAAAACATTGGTTTGAAACATGAATATGACGTCAAATTGTGACGTCACAAACAGCGCACATTAAATACAAGTGACCACCATATGCCACTGAATGAAACCCCCCCATTAAAATTTTCTGCGTACGCCACTGCCTCAAAACATCCTGGATTGCAGTATCTCTAAATAACAAGAAGCGGGAACTCTACAATCAATCTTCCACGAAAAAAACTCTACAACAGATAGTATCAACATGCGTCTTCCTTATCCAGGTGGGATACATTTTGAAGTTCGTCAGGAAATGCACTTGTACACGGCTAATCGATAATTCTCGTTCAGTTTCGGTTTAGACATGCAAGGAACAAGATAAAAAAATATTTTCCCTAAAAAGAAAGACGGAATGATCTTCGCCATTCAAACGTGATTTGCAAACTTGCACCTGTGGACGTGGGCGTCGGAAGACTTTTTCCAGGGTGGGCGAATAGTGTATTTTTTCAAGGAGGGCAAAAGGATTTTTTCCAAGGAGGCCAACAGTGGCGGAACTTCATTTTACCAACTCCTAAACTACGAGAAAAACATTTCTATACCAACAAGGTAATGGCAAAATAGCAAATTTCAAAATCCAGGGAGGCAAGGCCTCCCCCTATAACCCCTGCCGACGCCCATGCCTGCGATCTACTAACATTGGACGGACTCGCCAAAATTTGGTAACTCAACTCAATGAAAACAAAGTCGAATAACGCTCCGAAGTATATGCAAGCATTTGTTAGCCAATTCTATGTACCAATATAATTTTTAGCAACTAGAAATATTGGGAAGAATCTCCGGTGAAAACAAACTTCTACTCGAGTCTCTTTTAATACAGGAACACCTGTCGGATCTCAAGGTGGTAATTCATCTACTCCGTTGCTGTTATTTAACACATGACGACCTTCATTACGTGACTATAGCACAATTGCCTTCAAACCGCAACCTCTCTTTTCTGTATCACTGGTGTATTACATGGTATTTTTCCTGAAGAGATAGTCGTAGCTATATGCTGTTCACCATAAGAAGTTTTAGGAACGCCGTGCATTGCTTACCACATTATCGCAATCCTGTTTAACATGGTTTTCAGTATAAACCAGCATCAGCAGGACTTTTTTATGAAATTGGCCTAGTGAAAGGTTTTACCGGCACTTTTACAAAATTATTTTTTACAAAATAACTGGGTTTACCAGAATTTTTACAAAACGTCTCTTAGTTCTTTTGTTTTGACTGTTATTTTTACCATTTGGGTGTTCAACGCTTTTGACTTTTGTGTACCAATATAATTTCATGTCTTCAGCATTAGTAAAGCTTTTCCATACTAGTGATTTTTTAAAATTAGCCTCTGAATAGTTATTACCAAAACTTATTTTAGATTGTTTGCTCAAGGCTCAAGATGATTTTGCGCATAAAACATAGCTAAAACTGTTAGGAAAAGTTTAACTTCAAAAATTCGACAAAACTTTTCACAAAAATTTTCAATTTTCAAAAATCTATTTGCAACAAGTAGGACATGTTTTCGACTGAATTTTTTCCATGTTGAAATTTTCATACCCTTTCATGAGCATCACCTCCACGGCTTACAAAGGGTATGAGCATGAGAAAAAAATTCAGTTGAAAAAACATCTAAGTGTTGCAAATAATTCTTTGAAACACAAAACTATTTTTGAAAAATATTTTCCCAAATCTTTCGATAGAATTTTTGCCTATATGCTTTGGTTGACATTTTCTGTGCAAAAATATTTTGAGCAAAAAACAGAGTTTTTACCATAAGATTTTTCAGAGACTAATTTATGCAAAAAATTTTCAAGAGATGGAAATATTTATTATAAAAAATTTGCCATCATGGACCACGATGCTGCAGCAAACCAAGCACGACAAACCGAGTATGTCGCCTTCAGCAAAGTATTGCGGACGTCAGTCTTGACAAGCAGATGATATCAGCAAAATTGAAACGAGTTTTGAGATGCGACGTAGGACTAATTAGCTAAGAAGTAATTAGACCGGAGCAGCTAAAATCGTGTGACATCAAGCTGATTGCCAAATCAGGCTGCAGTGGGCAACTTGAAGGTGTGAATTTCTCTAAGTCAACCTCCGCTGACCGCTTAATTTCTTTCGCTCTTAGTGTTCCTCCCATCCGTGCCATGGAAATATGTCATGTAGTGTACAGGTGTGATCACTAACAGTGATTGTTGCTGTGTTTGTCTTACGTTGTGCCTAGCAGGCTACATCAGATTCCTCGCATGGCAAAATATGCTTGGCACCTTGTGAAGTTGATGGCACTACAAAATTAGAAATCAGAAAAACAGCAACATATTGGCGACATATTTAAAGCAGGTAAATGATTGTTAGGCCTACTCGCCCATCGTCATGGGCATAGAAAGTAATGCCAGCACGCAAAACCTGTCTAATTTGCTTAACTACACTAGACTGTACGCCTCGTTGCAGAACTTCAAAGCCTTAACATCGTTCACATAAAAATGTTTTGTGACATGGGTGGCGGAAAGCTGAGCAGATTAACCGCATGCATCCACTGGAAATATAGGAGTAGCTTAAGCAAATAAATTAGATAGCCAATATACTGTTTAATTACGATTCCGTATTCGGTTTGCTTCAGTTCTCATAGTCTACTTGCAGTAGGCAAATAAGGGTGACAGGAGCTTATTTACTGAAACCAAGTCAACTTTGAATTTGGCTTAAGTTGGCACAACCAGTTTGCTCAGCCACTGAAAAAGTCCTGCTGGTGCCGGTTCCATGATATTCTAAAGCTGAACAAAAATCACTGTCTATCGAGCTAATTATCAGACGCTAAGATAGAAGCTGAACGAAAATGTCACATTATGTGTTTCGTGTTTTTTTGGCAAAATATCTCTCTGTCCACTAGCGCAGACAGTTCAAAAATTTGAGGGGGGCGGGGGGACGAAATGCTTCATTTTAGGCGAATAACGCTATTTTGTTTGGGATACCGCCTCTCAAGGCACAAAATGACTATATGTTCTAAACATTTTTGGGAGGGCATATCCCTTATCCCCCCTTGGCTACGCCTATGTCTCTTTCGTATTGCTGTCGTCGGAGAAATGGCTTTTGCTCGAAAATTTTCTGCGTTACAAACAGTGACGTATGGAGTGCTGATGACAGAGCGGAAAACGCTAAAGCAAAAAAGGGTATGCCTCACAATAACCAAGAGAAAAGATTTTCAATTGTGGATTTGATTAAAAAAGCCAATATCTCGCCTCCATAGAAAAAAGTAAGAGGACACCACTCCTCTTCATAAAGCAGTGGGGATGTTACTCCTTGATGCAGCACTGGCTACAAACCATCACTGACTTTAAAAAAACATGATCCAAACATACCATACCTGCAGCACTTCGTCGCCATGTGGCTTTTGTTGATCCCAATAACCAAGTGACTGTCTCGAGACAAATTGTTGTTTGAAGATGTTTGAAGATTTGAAGATGTCGACGAAATTGTGTTTCTGAAGATTAGCAACGACGCCAAACATTACACCGAAGAGGACTCAATGCAACGTTGCAGAAAAATCCTTGAAGCATGCATGGCGTCCGCAGGAATTTTTCCAGGGGGGTACAACGTCGACATTTTGCTTTTCATTTTCAGGTTGCAAATGTATGTTCACAAAACGCTTTACCTAAGGGTGTAGTGCTGAAAAAAGAGGTGTGGGAACTCCGTTCCCACGCGTTCCCACCCCATTACACCCATGATTTAGGTTAAAACCGAACTCTAACACCAAACATCGCTCAGATGCCCTCACACGCAAAAAGCTCCTTTAGTTCTCGCATTCCACTCAGGCAAGCTGTAATCTACTCAGCAACGGCCTGAAAACTTCAAGACTAATTACTCCTCTGAAACGATGACAGCAGAGTTACGATAAATGCAAACAATGAGACGAAACGTAGAGTACGCAAATACCATTGTTGATGTCACAAACAGTAATTACACAACCGTGCTACGGTGCTGTACACGAGATAACTTGTCATTTATTCATTTATGCTGCTCTAGGCGCTACATGTAGAAATTGAAATGAAAAATCAAAATTTTCAAGAAACGTTACTAACGCAAAATGTGTGGGAAGGCCGTTCCCACACGTTCCCACCCCACTACAACCCTGGCATTACCCTTTCCACACAACAAAAAATGCTCCATGTTACGGCAGCAATCACAAAAAATGCGCTTCGTTGACAGCAATAGCCAGGTATATTACGATAATTTACAGCTGTCAGCGTCACTTAGAAACAAGCTTCAAACGTCTGGAATCTCATCTAAAGCGATCAATAAAACCTTGCTTGTTTTTGCTGATTTTTTCACGGTGAACGCTCATTATACACAAACCGGATAATATACCTGCATGTTGACAAGACTACGAACAACTTACTAAAATTAGAACACCATGCAGGCTTAAAAAATTGAGCAGATGAATGATAAAAACTCGTCACAGCAAATATAGTTTTGCACTCAGTACTCACTCAGAAGTTAGAAATAAACCTTAACCATTAAGACGTATTCCCACAAGCCTGCATACCAGACGTATTCTAGCAAGCCAAGTAGTTTTATACTTTGTAAAAAGAAAACTGCAAACCGATAAGCGTAGTTTGATTATGTCAGGGGTGGCCAAACGTCGGACCGCATGCAGCCCGCGACGGCATTTTGTGCGGCCCGCACGGCAACCACACGCACATAAATACTACGTACTTTGAGTATATGTTGAAGTAATTTTGTCGATTAGATTAGAATTCTCGGGAGTTTATTCCACACGTTTCATTCGAAACCGCATTTTTAATATTAAAATATGAAATGAAAGAATGCAAGTTTATAACAATATCATCATTAAATCATATTTTGAAGCGTAAATTGTAACTGAAGGCGACAAATGTAATATATGCGGCCCCAGTAGCAATAAAGTTTTCAATGTGGTTCTCCATAGAAATTGTTTCCCACCCATGAATTAAACCAGGGCCTCCAAACAACGGCCCGCGAAGCCTTTTCATCCGGCTGCAAAGACATTTTTGTCAATAATGAAAAAATAATATATTTATAGAAACATTTGTTGATTAGATATGGTAACATATCCCGAAACAATCACATTACGTAAGATTTCCGGCCCTCGAACTGTTGTGCAGCAGCTTATGTGGCCTTCTGGCAAAAAAGTTTGGAGACCCCTGGATTAAGCTATCCACTCGGGCACGTTGGTCACACTAACAACCGATTTTTCAAACTTGTGGAAGCATTACTACAAATTCACTCATGCTTCTTTTCACACAGTATAATACGTGGCTTACTTTTATCAGCAGTCACTGTCTCGCTGCCTTACCTGCCAAGATGTTTGCGTTCAACAGTCACGTGTAACAAAACAGCTACCACAACTTTAGGTGAAACTTTCTTTCCATGTAATTTTTACGCAACAAAGACCAACAGTAGAACAATGCGCTCGCAAGCATCGGCAGCATGCTTCTGCAGGCAAAGGAGCCGACATGAGTGAACTGCAAGCTGATCACTTCATGACATCAGAACAGTGAACTTGGGTCTTGTGTAGTGTGGGTGTCATACCGAAAAAAAGCTGTCATTGCAAGAATGAAATCAATTAATCGGAATTAAGCTTCTTACCAGAGGTTTTCTAGAAATTTTTGGTTCTTAATCCCAATTTCCATGGGAAGGCAAACGCCCGTTTTGCCCCCCCCCCTGCGGACGCCCATGGAAGTACGTATTCAAAATCCTTGACGTGATCTTTCTGTGACATGACCTTACCGGTAAACCGCCGAGTATCTTTTTACTTCACTTCTTGCTTTTTTTGAAAACATAATTTTCCGATATAGGTGTTGTCGCTCCCGACAACTATGTTTCGATTTTTCCACTGCACTGCACAATTGTCGCAGGCCATTTTCTCACTTCTGCTGATTAAATTGTGCTTCTTAAGAAACAGACAAGCAACTTTAACTATCCTAATTATAGCATGCATGGTGAGCGCAACATAAGGCTTTGAAGGGATGTAGTCTTTAGTTTATTTATGGCGCTGTCGGAAATTTTGCCCTGTTTAACTTTTGACTAAATGACAAACGAACATTATGCTTGTTTGAAAGGTGTGGAGCACCACATGAAAAATATGATATAATTTTGCCTTCTCTGGCTAAAACACAAAATGCTTTGCGTCGAGAAAACAAGCAACGTAAGAACAGTGAAAGGGCTAGCGCCACTATACCCTGCATTGCCATTGTACTTCGATGTATAAACTTGACAAAGATTCTGACGATGGATTAAAGGTTTCATATCGCGGCAGTCATGTCGAAAGAGTTTTTGAAAGAAAAATCTTCAAAAGATGATAAGCTTTTGAGCTACAGCTTATCATCTCTGCGCAGTGTTCGCGTAACTTGATACAACAATGCGGTAATCCGATAAAAATCACGTCTTCACTGACATGGACCTCCAGCATTGCTGAACACGTGCTGTTGGATCTGATAAAGCCAGCGTTTTATCAAAAGTGACACAACTGCGGCAAACTGTCTTGGAAACATGCTTGAAAGTGGGCGTCTTCCAAAACTCAAGTGTGTCGATCCCATCATAGGAAGCAGAGCCGAAGTCTTATTTTCCACAAGTCAGGATTCAACGCAATTTAACACAAAAGTGCCACTCACATTTGAATTTCGCCTTTCCGGAAAATAATTGCTGATCAAGTAAAAAATACTTAATTTTCGCGACTTAATTGACGGCTACATTTGTTACAGTCACAAAAAATGAATCCAGCAACGACGTTATCTAATTACGAGAGCGTGTCTGGAATTCAAATTATCAAACTATAAAATTTACCCAATTATTTAACTATGTTTCTGTCCAAGCGCTCAAGCTGATTGGAAGGCAAATAAAAATTGCACTTTCAGTTAGGAAACCGTAAATATTCTAATGGTTTACAGTGGGTTCCTCGTACTCCGGTCGTAGGAGGCAATTTTGCAGTAGAAGTGAATCTTGTCTTCACATTTCTCTTTCAGCTGAAAGCAGGCCCGTAGCCACGGGGGGGAATTCGGGGGCAGTGCCTCCCCAAATTTTGTTGCGCCCAGAAAAATTTGTTTTAAGCACATAGTAAAAGCAAAAATCTTGCCCCCCTAAAAATGTATTGTGCCCCATCAAATATTGAAACCTGGCTACGGGCCTGGCTGAAAGTCGCATAGAGACACAGCGAGTGGCTCTGAAAGCTAAAATGCCAAACTAAGTTTTATCGGAAAAATATGAGACATTATTGCGCATTCAAGATCAAAAAGTTTATTTCAATTGAAAATTTTAAAAATTAACTTGCATCTTACGGGCATAAAACAATTAATTAGGGGACGCAGCTATTCAATCATATTAAGATTTATCGAAGATAAGCAATGGCTTCACCAGAGAATCTAAACAAGCCATGTGTTTTAAGTTATGGATTGGAGCCCCGCTTACATTTACCAAAAACCTGATAAATATCAACACAAGCTCTGGTTTGCCATTCTTTCTAAAGGTTGTCGTGCCACCGCTGTAACAGAAAGAACTTTTCGCATAAGAAAAATTTGTGGCAGAACCGCGTGAAACTATCCAAATATTGCAGCCTGTATCTGACGATAAAGAAAACTTTTTGAAGAACATTTGAAACTCTGGTTGAAGATCCTTCGAACAGATGTTTACATAAAAAATAAGTCTGTTGCAGGAAAACGATTTCCTTTCTTTTGTTGTCTCGGCTCGATTTTTTAAAGCAATCCACACACTGAACGCAAAATCAGGTGGCACTTGTTGAGCCTACTATGAATTTTTTTCAGGCCTTCTTACTTTTCTTATTTTATTGTGGCACCAAATTTGGTACTGTTATAAAAACCCACAGATGTTAAACGGATTGTTAAATCAACTCTAATAACTTTCTTGTTTTCCGATTTTTATCCGCAGATTTCAAAAAGTGCATTTGCACAGTAGGCTAAGTAAAAGTAGATTTACACGCAAATTTAAAACAGTAGATTTAAGAACTCAAAAATGAGGGAGTGTTTTCAAACAAAAGGCTAAAGCAAAGTTTGTTTCCCAGGTCTATATTTTCTGACATCACCACTGAAATGGGATTTACAGTTGCTTAACCCGATTTCTGACTAAATTAAATCGTCACCTATTTTTTATCCTCTTGCTTCACGAAATTTTGTGTTAAACAACTAATGGTTATTTGTTTTTGAAGCAGTATACCCACAGATAGCAAACGCATTCTTATTTTACAAAATGTTTGCGATGAGTGTGCAGCGTGGAAGTCGCAAAAACAGAAACACAAACTAAATAAAGTTATGTTTTCATAAATTTTTGTAGACTTTGTAGAAAACAGCAAAAAAAACTCTCAACCCTTGAGTTTTGTAACAAATCTGGACGTTTTCAAACACCGAAGTTTATTTTTTCCTCCAAAGGGGCAAATGGCGTGTCTTTGGGTGATAAATACAACGCTGGTTTTTGACGCCAAGAAATAGGCTTTCCTTGAAAGGAAGGCATCCGGTTGGTTGCACTGCACAAGGTTAAGCTCTTCATTAAAACAATATTATGACGTGACTTGCCTCTTCGTTTCGGGATGTTTTCGTTCCGCTCGATCAGCAACGTCACAGATTGAGGCAAAAATGCTGGGACCTCCGCGTAAACCCCAGCCCAGTGAAAACGAAAACAATTAGACTCTTCACTGGCAACACACTCTTAGTCACCCCAACACGATGGATTAGACATGCTTGTCGGACGTGGGTTGCGCTCTACAGATAGAAACCAATTCGAAGCCACTGCCCGTGACGCTCAACGGCGTCTTCCTCATGATTTAAACACCGGAACAAACCAGTCAGCCATGGTAAAGCATCGCTCTGAAGTGCTGGTCTGTCTCTGCGTCTGCATGCCTGCAAATTGTTATGCCACCGTGAAAACAAATTTTTCTTAGACCATTGTATCCATGCTTACTAAAGACCGTCCAAATCCCGAAGGGCATTTCGCGTTTTCGTCCTTATTAAAGCCAGTGTTGACGTAATCAAAAATTTTTGCAATTCGTTGCAATAGCAACAAAAGAAAACATTGCACAGGAAAAAACACGTTTCAGGGTAAACCGCCACCAGTTCGCAAAATTTAGTTGCTAGCGTTTATAAAAAATTCGTTGATACTGCCTTTGATAAACTCGTTTATACAGATGAGGTGATAATCACTCTTCGTATCAATAACTATTCAGTGCTTACAAAGAGGTTTTCGGAAAAGCAGCATGCGCTTTGATGGGTATTAGCAGAAGTAAATCTAAGGCGCCCTTATCACTGTATCTTCTGGTTTCGAGGATAAAGCACAGCAACAACAGTCGAATGTGCTTTCGTTTTTATAATGCATAACTTCCAGACGCTCGGCTCTTACGTTGTGACAACTCATGACAACTTGGCAAGTTTCTCTCTAGCCACTGACTTGTTACCATTTCCCGAATTCAGTAGACATGTCTATAATTTGTTGCAGAAGTTCCTGATCAACAGCCTTTATGAAGTTCCGGTAATGTGCTCTGTTTTTCACAGTTTTTTATTTTCACGAACAGACAAACTTGGCCTTACAATTTTTCACCAAAAACGTGTTTACGCAGAGATTTGCTTTCGTCAGAATATCGCGTTTAACTGCTTTCGGTACTGTACAAAAGTACACCAATTATTATTTGAATTGCATTGCCGTGGAGTGGCAACCAAAAAGACCTAAAAGTGAAAAGCTAAGCTTGCTTGCGAACAAAAACTTTATAGGACTGATGATACGTTGTTGACCGTTCAATTTGCATTTATGCAAACATTTATTTAAACAGACCGATATATTTGACCACGTCGCCTATACTTTGGAAACAGTTACTGGAATGTATACAGTACGTGGCCAGGCTCGAATCATCCCAAAGCACATCCAGCTGATTTCTCAAAAGACTAGAGTGCCCGCAGCGTTTTGCAGTAAATTAGTGAATATACTGTACCTTGATTCATCAGGTTTAAAGTCAACTGCTCCGATTTTCATACAGATTAACATATGGTAGTCTTGGTTGATGTTTAGTTGAAATGCCAAGCAATTTGTAAGTTGCGATATCACGGAAGTGGCTTGAACTTGTGTCGTGTGGTCGTGAACCGTCATTAATGCAGGCTAATTTTGACGATAGCGAAAACTCCTTTTCATAATTGGATCAATCATGATTCATTGCACAATGTGATGCCTGTTAAAAATTACAAAATTCCTCCTCTTCCTCTAGCCAGAGAAATCACAACAATGAAGTTACGTTAATACCAAACAGGAAATATTTATGACTATTGTAAAAATACTTTTGATTGTAAACACGAACAAATGCGAAAATTTTTAAGTTCAAGCTATGATCCGGGTTCAATTAAAAAATGTTTCACGGTTGCACTCTTTATGATGCATTACGTCAATTTTTTCGACAAATGCCTGTGCCGATGTTTACACAAAATGGCGACAGTGACTGTGAAAAGGCAGTGCTGGAGCACTCGAGTCACATGCAGGTTGGATTGCAATCTCTGTCCGTTGTGCCAGAAGGTCTCGCTTATCTTTCCCGAAAAATTACAGCGATTTTGCTCAAGAACAATCTACAACTAATTTCGCACTCATGCATAACATGCTTAAAACAAGAGCGTTCCTAGGTCATGACAAACGACAGCTTGCACTGTCAAAATCTGTTACTCTGAACATGCTGTCAAAACTTGGGTATCGATGCAGACGTCAATCAACAAGTTTCTCAAGCATGCGTTGGGTTCCGGTGATATGATACTATTTCGCTCGTGCGAATGTTACTTGTAATCGGCATCGAAAAGCTTCCTGTTGCATTTGCGGCACGACCTGGGAAAGCACGCGCCTGTTGCTGCGCAAAGGTCAATGACCCTGCGTCCGGTTATCAAAGTGATCCTCTTACTTCGACAGCTCGCACCTGATGGCCACGTGATGACTGCCGACCAAGTTACGTCAAAGCCATCAAACGAAGCGAGCAAGAACTGGATTGCTATTTTACGCTGTGCATGGGTGTCGGCTGGGCCGTGCCCAACTGAACTTTCAAATTTGATACGTTGTTAGACGTTATTCACAATTGCATAAGAAAACTACCCGTTCTGCCCCCTCCCCTTGCTTTGATGTAAACTCGCTTCCATTGTATATTAGCATAACATATTTTTTTCTGGTATTACACGTTTAACAGAATTCTGCATGATAAGTACTGGCAAGTCAAAAATACGGGGAAGGATGTGCGCACTGCCATTTCAAAGTGTGCAGCGTGTTCAGAAGAGATTTAATGCAGCCAAGATGGAACAGCCATTATGCAACCGTGGCGGATCTAGACCAAACATTTGGTGTGGGCACTTTTCTAGGGTGGCCAAAAAGTCCTCACATGTGTAAATGCTCCCGATTCTCTGTGATACTCGTTGGGTATCGCACAAAAATGGTTGCCTATTGCAGGCCAAAAAAGTGGCTATTTTGTCGGTTGAACTGCACGATCTTTCAGAGAATCACCACATTTTAAAAGCGCCTTACATCACTCATTCACAAAACTTTTGAAGCGGGTCCAACAAGATGGACCCCATTTTTCACAAACTGGGTATCAAATAGAAACACTGTTAGTATCCCAAACAATCTCTTATACCTACAAAACCTATTTAAAAGATATACCGCACAGCATGTTGCGCGCTGGTGCTTGATACTGGCTTCGCTATTCGTAGCGCGAGATCAGGCAAAGCAGTGTTTGTAAGGTATTCCCGACCCTGGTTTAGAATGGTTCTTGCAACATCAAGCGACAGCTCAAGTCCCGCGGTAAGAGTTGAATAAACAGGTAAATGACAACTACGTTTCCAGAAAGTTTGTGCAGTTGCATATGCACGCAGGGACCGAGTTTGCTAGTGGAGGGACAAACTTGTGTGCGCTTCAATGACGTCACCATGTTAGTACGACCTTTTCTTATAATTGGCAAAATGGGAAGCAAATTATGGAAATGATATCTTTTGGGGACCATGGCCCAAGTGCCCCCCTGGCTACACCCATGGTAGTATAGCAGTTAGTACTGTGCTAGTACTTGACAATTATTACTAGGTATTTGCTTCTATACCAAGCACACAAAACTTTAGTATTTACACTTGAAGAGATCGTTTTCAAAGTAGATGAAACAAACACAACACTAACAAACACTACATTAAAGGTAGAATTTATAATTTATGAACATGTATCTCTGAGATTCAATTAATTGGCAGTTGTATAATGCAAGTCCAATTAATGAGCATGCATCTCTGAGATTCCATTAACTGGCATGGCTGCGCCCTGCAGGGGGCGTTCGTGCCAGCATAGATGCGAAGAGTGAGTTGGGTTTAAATGGGCGTCCAAAGCTAACTCGGGCTCTGAATATAGTTGTTTCTAGATCCGTCTGAAAACTTCATGTGACTGTGACGTCACGGAATTTATGTCAGGACCTTTGAATCTTGGAAATCATAAACTCGCAGATTTAAGAATCTAATCGTTTCTCGTGAAACTGTCCCCACTTTGAAATTTCCGTGACAATTCAACATTCAAACTGTTTTATTGCGACATTTCAAATTGCGGAAATACGTTCGAATTGAAGCAACTAGTGAAAGAAAATGCAAAAACTAGGCAAAAAATTCCCTGATCATCTGCAAAAGTCTGCATGCATTTTAATGACAGAATTTTTGGGCACAAAAATCTTCTGATGACACAGCGTAAAACTGGCCAGAGTTGCGCCTTGTTTTCTAAAATGCGGTTTTGTCAGAGCCTTTTGAAGGCCCCGAATGCAGCGTACTCGCTTGTTGCTTGTTCCACTCTCTCGTCAGGTCTGGTCACAATTCCTTCTGGTGCGAGCAGTAGGGGTTTCAGAGTTTTGAGTTTTAGAACGTCCGAAAGGATGACTGAGAGAAGACTCATGAATACACAAAAGAGAAGGACAGACAGAAGAATGTGTATGAAAAGCTGATGGCAGGTTATATGATACAAAACTACTAGGCAAATATAAAATTGCAAACTCTCAAAACATTTCTTTGGATATAATACACTGCAAACTTAACAGGTAATGAAAGGAATACTGCGGTAATGATTTACTTTTAATTCATCTAACTTCAAAGATAAAATTTTCTTGCCTTTGCTGCAAATTTTTTTATGTGTGACATGTATTAACATAGGAAATATCCAGGGCCGGATTTAAGACAAGCGGGGCCCCGGGCTAGTTTAACCATTGGCCCCTATGACGTCATCATATTCAGTCAACCGTGTACGCCTTTTTTGTGAAATCTCTCTAGCATTTATGATGACCCAGCAGGTCAACTGCCCTGTATATACGGATCTGAATCGATTTTCATATAGACCTATCTATATAGAACTGTCAACACTTGCCCCACAAAGTTTTTTGGTTAAATTCAAGTCTTGGAATGTTAGTACGACATGACAATGACATTACGATAAACTTGAAAGATTTTATGGCCTATAACAGTGTGTTTTTCAAGCCGTTTTTGCATGTCAAAATAGCACCCTAAATTTTGAAAGCCAAGATATGGTTTTGCCAAGAATTAAATTTAGCTTAAGCTACTATACTGAAAGCGTCCGAATCCTAATTGCAATGGTAACAGACGTGATAGTGTGGCATTGAGAACCACTTGCATCAAAAATGTCAAATTCAAGATTATCAAAATAAGAACAGGTTGTCAGTATGTAGGATCTTTTACTACAGCGAAAACCTAAACTGGGCCGCACAAAACTTCCGACTGGGCCACATGCGGACCGCGGGTTAGACATAGCTGGGACAGTCACAGACGCGTCGACGAGGGTGTCATTGTTGGGAACTGCAGGATGACCTGCGTGCTTTTTGCGGGCGAATTTGTGCTGCAGGGGTGGATCTTCACAACAGGGTCTTCAGCACGCGTTTGATCGGTTTTCTGCTGCGTGCAATCAAGCAGGAACGAAAATCACTAAAAGGATTGAGGCATTGTGTCTCTCAAGACGACCGAGGCATTGTATTCTGCAAGTGTGCCGCAATACACTGCAGCAGGTGAAGACGTTCAAGTACCTTGGGATGGTATTCAGAGTGGCGGAAGTCGGAATAAAAAGATTGATACACGGATAGGTGAAGCAAGCTCAGTTCTGCGTGAGCTTCATTGCTCCGTGGTGACGAAACGGGAGCTTTCAAACACCACAAAGCTGCCAGTTTTTAAATCTGTCTTTGTTCCGATCCTCACCCGTGGTCATGAATCTTAGGTGATGACTGAAAAATACTGTCAAAAGAGCAAATGGCAGAGATGGGATAGTTGCGAAGAATTCTCGGTGCACGGGTCTGAAAGTCCGTAAAGCCCGGCACGTCAAGCCACTTCTAAGAATCGAGAGATCCCAGCTATGCTAGTTTGGCCATGTGTCCAGAATGTCCCAGGAAAAATGGCGAACTACTTCCTTCGGGCTACAGTCTACACCCGCGGAAAAAACGGCCAGAGTTCGTCCAAGGACCAGGTGGCGTGACTACATCTCCGACCTTGCTTGATCCAGTCTTGGTGTGGAGCCAGCAGAACTATCTGAGATTGCTGTTGAACGTAAGCTATTTCGGGTCCTTCTAGGGTGGCTGCCCCCGCGACTCTCCCTGAAGGAAAAGCGGGCACGAAAATAAGTGAATGAATGAGTATGTAGGTCTACATTGAAACTTTCCATTTATTAAATTTTCTTTAATTTTTTGCCAAAAGTGAATGTCGTATTCAAATAATTAAGCACATTTGGACGGAAACTTGCTTTTTGTGAAAATCTGTTAAAAGTATCACACATAGAAGGGAAAATGGTATTGACACCCTAAGCTCCACCACGACACCCTTTCAAAAACCTCAAAAAAAACCTGCAACAAGCTTTAACTTAAGCGTTTTCATTGCAATTTTTATGTTAGGATTAGCACCCCTAACCACGTTATAAACGTATGCGAAATACAATACCTAATTTCTGGAGATTACAGACAAGTTGAACAACCGGGTTTAGGTACTGGCATTTGCAAAGCTTGTGCGACAAGGATGCAAACTATTTCAGCAGGATTTTTAATTTTATTTGGAAGGAAACGGGGCCCCGCTTGCTTGGGGCCCCGGGCTTAAGCCCCGCTAGCCCCATTGTAAATCCGGGTCTGGAAATATCTAAGGCCAGTGACGCTCGGTGAGAATTCTCGGTTAGCAATTTTGTGACATGAATTTTGACAGTCATGTCCATATAGCAGAGGTGGCCATGGATCCCGAGTGCCGGAGTCGATTCCGGCAGGATTCTGCGTTTTTCTTTCGGAACCGGAGTCAAACATTTGTGAAAAACCGGACCCGGATCCGTAGTCACTTTTCAATTTCGGCAGTAGCAGGAGTCTCCGTGGTCATTGCTTAAGTAAAAACATAGGGAAATTGCCCGTTGAATCGATGGTAGCAGGAGTCTGAACAGGAGTCGGATTCTCAAAATTTCAAAAATTTCCGGACCCGGACCCGGTTCCGGATTCAAAAATTTTGGAACAGGAGCAGAGTCGGAGTCTGAAAAAGTGACTCCGGCGACCTCTGCCATATAGATGTTCAGTTTATAGTTCTAATTAATACAACTGAACAGTTCACAATTATACTGTAACTACTCAACGCTTGGGCCTACGAGAGGGTCCCGGGGGATGAAAGTACGCAAACTTTTTTTCTGTCATCAAGGCAAAAATGACTAGTGGAAGTCATTTGCCAGTATAACAATTGATAAACAGTGTTTCTAAATCTTAGCATGGTAGCCGTTTCATCTATAATTACTATACATACAAGATATACAAGTTTCGACGAGGACCCAGAAGTTAGGGGGACCCGGCAGACCCGTAGCCACGGGGGGAAGAATTCGGGGGCACCGTCCCCCTAAATTTTGTTGTGCCTAGAAAATTTTTTATTAAATATATAATAAAAACAAAAATCTCGCCCGTCTAAAAATGTATTTTGCTCCCTCAAACCCTAAACCGTGGCTACGAGCCTGGGGCCTGGTATCGGTCTTCATACCGCCTGGCACAATTTCTCTCAGAGGACCTGCTCAACGCTATGGCACAGGTAATTGCAATTGGAATCTTTAAAATGTAGCCAGCATTTGTTCCAATATCCCACAAATAAAAATCATCGTAACTACCTTCAGAACCACGTTAAATCCATCTTAACATAAAGTTTGTCAAACCATCAAAGCTCAAAAATTTTCCTAAACATCAGATCTTGTAAGTTTCACCGCAGCTCTGAAAGCATGCGCAGTAGCATACTGCAACTGCACGCACTGTGAACGCTGGATTCCCGTTCGATTGTGACGCAACTATCGAATGAGAACGAAGTCGAAAGTTCGCAACCCTGGATATCTGACAGCATTGTGATGCAGTCCCGTCGCCACGGGGGGGCTTTGGTGGGCTTAGACCCCCAAAACAAAGCTCCAAGACCCCCCAACTTGAAATATGAAATGCTATAAATAAATAGAGTTTTTGCGTTCAAGCCCCCTGCACAAATGTGCAAGTCCCCTGAAAAAACGTAAAGCCCCCCTATTGAAGACTTTCGTGAGACGGTTCTGTTGTGATGCATTCTTGAAACAAACTACATGCGCGCCCTGATTGGTGCAGAAAAAATATCCGCCGTAAAAAGTCATTAAGGTTCGTAACTGCTACCTTTGCGAACCTTGGTGATATTGATAAGGTTTCGAAACTGGATAGCAGCCGCTGGCATTCGACATTTTGTAAATCGTAAATATTTGCATCCGCTGAAATTTGTCATTTTGTAAATATTACGTAACATTCCGATCTCAATTTGGCGCCCCCTAAACGCTGCGCCCTGGGGTAGATGCCCCCCTTGCCCTCCTAGTTACGCCACTTGTCGCCACGGGGGCTTTGGTGAGCTTAGCCCCTAACGTCTAATAAATTGCATTACATACCTAACGTCTAATAAATTGCATTACATACATAATCCAAAACTTTTTGCTTGTGATGTGTCTGTCTATATACAGTTTGTCATTTTTTCAGCCAAAATTTACCAACCTAAAAATTTAAACTGTTTATCGATGTATTGTATATCTGTTATAATAGCAAGCTAAATAGCAAACAAGCTGAGTATTGGCTGCTGACTTTACAGACCACATGCAGTTTGTCATTTCGTTATCTTAGACCAACTTTATGTCATAGCATAAATTTTTACTAAAACAGAAGAGCAATTTGTGCTACTTCGTGATATACATTGAAAACCTAGCGCTAATAACACAGTTACCGTTTCAAAGCTTGCTAGGAAAGTTACGGATTTTCCAGAAATCGAAGTACCAAATAACTCAGTGGTTCCCAACCTTTTTCGATGCATTCCTCCCTTTACTCATTTTGGAACTTTTCATTTCTCCCCTATTACACAAATTCAGCAGGGTGGCTGAAAGAGTAAATCGTTATTTTACAAATATAAAGTGATATAACTTATTGAAGCATCCAATGTCAACTTAAAAAAGAAACACAACACTTGCAATGAATACGTAATAAAGTGGAAATTCCTCCCCTGAACTGAGGAAATTCATCTCTGGGGAGGAATTCCTTCCCGGTTGGGAACCACTGAAATAGCTCATCAGTCTTGGCAGGAAATTAGTTATGTTCAACAGTTTCTTTAAATTTCCAGTTGTACGACATGAGCAAGGCGACGCTTATCTCTGCAAATTCTGTCGAATACATGGTCAGCTGCTGTCTGCAGAAGCCTATGAGTTTGCTAGAATATTGCGTCAGTTATGAGTTTTGCATATTGTATTCCCATTTTCATTACTGCCTTTCCTTTCAAGGCTGCCATCAAAGAAATAAACTTGTACCAAAAACAGACCAATTTTGCACAGCCCAACCAATTTTGCACAGCCCAGCCCCCCCCTTAATGGAAATCGCCTAAACACAAATTTGTTGCTGACATTTGTTAAAACACAAAACAATTCCGCACATGCATACATAGCTATATAAAGATTTCGATTATAACTAGTGGTGTAGTGATCTGTTACCTTGTTTCGTTACGAATGTTACACTTCAATTGCAATAAGCAAATCGTGTTAAGACTATAGGAAACCCTCGCTGAATGTCGCTTTTCGATAAAGACGTTGTGATTCATGAGTCATAATGGCATTGAGAGAAAGGGGTCGTCCATAAATGACGTCACACCCTAACGGGGGGGAAGAGGTCCCCAGATTTGTGACCAATTGTGACAATGGGGAGGGGGGAGTCAGCAGTTTTGTGATGTCACACGAGTCGTTTTGATATGCATGCGGCACGCAGTCATAGCAGAAAGGAAAGGTGTGGAGGCTAAAATGTTTCTATTCCACTTATAATAGTTTTCTGTTGCAACCAATGAGGCAATTTTTGTCGATATTGCTTATGGATTAATTGTTTTTGCAGTATATTTCCGATAGTCAGCCAATCTTTGTTGGATTTATAGCTAATGGCTAACTATATTGTTGTACTGTCAAATGTAGGCAATGCTCATTCGATAAAATTTATTGACTCCCAACTCCATCTACTGGACCAAAAAGTTTTATATTTCGACGCCAGATTCTGTGCAAGATTTTTTAGCTGTTTGGCAAGCATTCCACAGTTTTATTCTCAATTTCTGGCAAATCAATATAGGCTAGCTCTGGAATACCTGAAGTTAAAGCGGGCTTCATCTTTCCTTCCATCTCTATCTGGAGGTGCATTATTAATTAAGCTTTCCACTCATCCTGAAAACTTCAGAATCATTTCCTATAATTTACATTTTTATTTTTGAGGTCAAAATTGTTGCAACATATGCAATTGCCACCACCACCTTCAGTATGAGGGGATTTTGCGCTGAACCCAATTACAAAATTTCAGTAAACAGTTTGAAAGTCGTGACTCATAAAAACATAACCATGCTTCAAAATGGTTCCCATTCAAAACAGATTCGTTCATAACAGACCACTCATAACAGACTATTCAAAACAGACCACTTTCATAACAGACCATGTTCATAACAGACCATAACAAAATTATTTTATGTGACCCAACAATTTCAGTGATTCGTTTGTTTTCTGTAGTAGGATGTTTTGTTTTATTTTGCAGGCCAGTGAATGTTTTCGTTAAGTGTCGCTGACTTATTACCATTCGGTAGTTGCAACAGTTTGTTGAAACGCCGTAACCTCTGTGAAAAAACATAAGCAGTTGTGGACCTCAAAAGTCCACTGTGATTGTTTCATTTTTGTGGTCTACGGTTCGGTGTTTACTACGCACAGATCACAACAAAAAGGTGAAGCCTCCCGTGAGTCACGCGCCGATCTCGAAGGAAACAGTTTTTAGAAAAATTCATTTCATCGTAGCCTAAGCCGAAACCATCATTAAACGTTTCTCAAATATTTACCGTCCTGTGTTGCATTTGCACGCCATACCTGTTTTCTGTACTGTGAAATCGTTCTTGCAGATAGACTATACTGCAAAAAGTTCCTATAATTTGTTTTTGCTTCAATATTGCAAACGACCACTACGGTAAATCCATGCACAGGAATGTAGCCGCAATCAATCATTGCCAATATAACGGATTTCTAGACCATATAAAATCTAGATAGCCGCATTTAGTTACATCCGAAAGTTTCTACATGGGTTCGATCTTAGATGTAACAAGGACGACATTCACGAAAGCTAATGTTCGCTTGGTCTCCCTAAAGCTTCTGATTTCCTATCTAAGTAATTGAATCATAACAGAAGTATAGTTTTTGTTGGTTTCGCTATTTATTTCACTGAAAATATGCACACGAATATTGAAACTTACCAATAAACTTTGCGTAATATTCATCTTCAAAACGCTCTCGAACCCAGCGACATAGACACAATATTTTTGTGGTATTTACCAGACCTCAAGTAGCTAGTTTGTAATAACAGTACTTTCTATTTAGACATTCTGTAACTGAAAGGAAATACTCAGTTCAGAACGCATGTTTTATGTAAGGTTGGATCGTGACAAGACTTTGTAAGCTCTTTTTAAGGAAGGTTCCTAAGTTAGGTTTCCGCAAATTCGTAGCACGAATTTGTGAGCGGATTTATCCTGTCACTATCAGGGAGCATGCCTAACAGGATTTGATTTATTACTTGTCAAAGTAGGTCCCAAAAGAGTGTCAAGCTTCTAGTTTTGTTTTCACTTTTAAATCGTCAAACAAGGTAACAGGGAATACCTCTGTTGACATTAGGTTAACGGGACATTGTGACCGGGAGTATCTCCACCAACGTTAAATCCTCAGACAAGGTGACAGAGAGTAGCTCTGCCAACACCAAGTCATCAGACAAAGTGACAGGGAGTACCTATGTTAACGCCATTTTGATGGGAAGGGGGTCGGTGTTTTGCCTTAGGATTGAGCAAGGCAATAAATTGCCTTTTGACGATATCAATCCAGAGGACTGGCGGCGTGGCAGAATTCCACTAGGACTGAACAAGGCATCAGCCTTTTGACAATACCAGTCCATGTGGCAGGCGGCCAATTTGGACAAGCCAAATTTGCGGTGTCGAGTGTCAGAGATTCCCTCGGACAATTGCCACTGGTGTTGACTAAAAGACAGGTCATTGACAACTGCTTCTAGTCTGAGAACTCAAGTCGTCGAAGGTCCTAACCACAGCAGTAATATTTCGCTGTATAAACGGCGGCTGCCTCCAACAACACTCACGAAACACCCGTCGAGCCAGGATGTCCATGAGGTAGAGTTCTCAATTTACTTCAATGGCTAAACTACTCAAAGGTAGCGTAGACCAAGGAAGGAGCTCCCAGTTCAGAGTTGAAAAGTGGACTAGCACAGGTAGCTGAAATCGCATCTTATATACCCAGATTAGCTGGAAATTCCCTATTTAATCATTATTTGATTAGGGACTGGACATTGCCTTGTAAGGCGTTTTTATGGGTTTTTTAGTCATGATTCTTAATTACATCATTAATGGAAAGTCTTCTGTACTTTTCCATGACATCATCTTTTTAGGCCTTCTTCAGCTTTGTTTGCTTCTTTTCTTTGTTTTTCGCTCTTTGCTTTTCCAAATCAAATTTTATTTGATTTAATCCGTGTACAGTTGTCTTTAGAGTTCAGGCTGATTTGTCTGGACCTTTGTCTTGTTTTGCAACGCTGTGGAAACGTAATGTTTTGCTTGTCACGTTTTTCGTGCTTGACTGATCACAGCCTTTGGGTTGCAGTTCGGCATGTCTTTTATTCTTGTCGTTGGATGTTTGGACTTTGTTTTTCTTTTGGTAAAAGTAGCATTTAATATGTACAGACCATAATGGTCTGCTACACCAGCATTCGCACAACGTAATTCATTCGTTTCGGTCTTCAACAAAGTAGAAAACTCTTTGCTGCTTAACAATGTGCTGGGCCGGATTAAATGAACGCGAAGCCCCGAGCAAAATCGTGACCGCGAGGCCCCCTAAACCCTTAGCGCAACTGTGTTGCGTTTCACATGCGCTGGTTTTAACTTTGCAGAAGCACCGGGCAAAAAAGTCAAAACTGATACGATTTGGCAGCCTACCTCAAAGACAATTGGGGGTGAGGTGACCATGTACGGCGGTTCGTATGTGGTTAATTGTTCAAACAGAAAGTTTATCAAAAAAAAACGACATTTTTGCTACCGTGACACTACACAACAATCATTTTTGTCATAGACTCTCTGACGATCTTCACTGGCAGTGAAGAGCACTGCACAAATCGTCCATTCACGTATGTGTTAAGGAAAGATATGTCTACACTCTGTCGCAGATCAAAACGGTGTAACTATTGTAAAGCACCGTTCAGAAAAAAGGTTCCAAACGAAATAACATGCAAAAGCAACTTGAACCGTACTATTTGACTGAAGTTTTGTGATGGGAGCTTTACAATAGTTACACCTATTAACTCTTCCGTGATCTAGTTAATCTCCGATCAATTTATTTAATTGTTGCAATGACAGTTTATTTGCCGGTATGACACTGCTGCACAAGAGCCAACTTCACTGTTCTGGCCTCATGAAATGATGAGATTGCAGTGCGTTCGTGTCCGCTGCTTTGCTTGCAGAGGAAGAGTGTGGAACCGGTACTCAAATTTCAGGCTCCGGCTCCAGCTCCAGCTCTGGGCGTTATAATTTTGGGAGCCTTTTGGCTCCGGATCCAGAACAATTTGGTCCAAAAAATCATAAAAAACATCATATTATTTGTATAAGTCGCTTGCCCCACAAATTGCGCCACAAAATATCTTTGTGGAATCGGAACCCAAATTTCAGGCTCCGGTTCCACCATCTGAAAGTTTTTGGCTCCGGCTCCAGCCATCCAAAATTGCTCCTGCTCCGGCTCCACCTCCACAGCCCTGTTGCAGAGGCTAGTTGCGAAACTTACTTGCGGATTGTTCTGGTGTTGGTCTTTATTGCGTAACAATAACATGTCTACAAATCAACGTTCACTTCAAGTTACGGTAGTAGGCATTTTTCAGCATGTGACCAGGGCTCCCACTGAGGGTTTTTCACCCAAATCTGCTTTTTTAGTCGACCTGGGTGTCTAGGTTTATTTATGAAAAATCGAGTTAAATCTGGATTTTGTGAAGTGATAAATTCATCAGCAACTTCAATGTCATAAATCGTATGAAGATAAATTTATATTACAGTGTTTGCATGCGCACATCACGTGAGAAAATACGCATATCGGATGAAGGAGAACGCGTTCAATCGGTTTCATTTCCTCATATAAGATCATAATGTTACTGGCTCTAATGCCAATTGAAGAAACTGGTGAAACAAGGGTTAGGACTAATTGTTTAAATTTCGATGTTTCCCTATGATTTCAAATTAAAAAACAAATTTCAATTAGAGGAAGCAAGCATTGGGATTATATTTTTTGTGGAATTTTAGATCCCGCTGCAGTTCAAGATTGCACAAAATTTCCTAGTTTAATAACAAATGTACCCCTGCAATTAGTGATAGATATCATCAACGAAGTATGTTAACAGCCTTATGAAAAACTTCTTGAGCAAAAAAAAGGTCGTCCAAAGGTTAGTGTTTGCGCTGCAAAATAAAATTTGGAAGAGGAACAACAGGGTGTTTTTAAAGTCTGGGTAGGTGGCAAAAACACAAAATCTGGGACCATCCTTCTCGTCCACATAACAGTCCCAACTCAATTCGTTCTTCTTTGGACAGAGCCACCAACACATAAATCAGGGTTGGGGAACCTGCGGCCCGCGTGAACATTTGGTATGACCGCATCAAAATTTTCGTTACCCAATTTCGCGTCAGAGCAAACAATCGCGTCAGAACGAAGCACCATGATAAGTAGGTACATGTTTTAAGAAGCCTCTATCCTTCGCATTAACATAAAGGTAGAATTTTGGGATAAAATCAAGTTACATGCGTCCCACTACCGATAATCTACAATTTATGCGGCCCGGGATAGTAAATAGGTTCCCCGCCCCTGATTTAAATGAATAAACCTATGGGAGGTAAAGCAACCTAAACAAATAAAATTGTAGCAGACACTTTATGGTCTGTACATGCATGACTCATAACTCCCATTTGCTGAGAATCAACAATGCAAAACAGCTCACTCTCATATTAAGAGAGCTGCTGTTTGCTGAAAATTAAGAACACAAGTAACTTCTCTCGCATCAAGCTTACAGTTGATTGAGAGAGAACTCAAGAACAGAATCAAACATGCAAACACTCTCTCTCTCTCTCTGTCGAAAGGGAGAGAAGA
>Ga0210059_1000042_pt1 | contig 89112 bp, 46 predicted proteins | sample Ectturendosymbi2_FD_188042 | JGI IMG/M metagenome (GOLD analysis project Ga0210059, IMG submission 188042) | Ecteinascidia turbinata endosymbiont from Florida, USA - Sample 2 (SPAdes) (version 2) | ecosystem: Host-associated > Tunicates > Ascidians > Unclassified | place: Key West, Florida...
ACCCGTAACCAGCTTGGGACACCAGGGGGGACGAGAGTTTGCTGAGACTGGCCCAAATGTTTTGAACTATGTCCAATACTTTTAAACTGTGCCAGGGAGGACAACTGGTTACGGGCCTGGTTCGAGCACTCAAACCAACGTCTTTTCAATGATACCTATGGTATTCCTGCCGTAATACTGCACCTTCCGATTGTATCACGTTAAGTTTTACAGCTCATGCCCCACTCAAATGTGATGAACGGCGAGAACTTATTGTCTGTAAAGTATAACACTTATGGCATGCCACATACATATTGCGAGAAATGCGCTAAGCCGTCTTTTGCAAATGAAAATTTTGCAAGGACTTGGTTTCTATTTTTGATATTTTCCCGAAAAGTCCAAAATCATGAAAAATTTGGGCCTAATTTTGTTCCGTTTGTGTTTTAGCCGATAATTTAAGTCCAAAATGATGGTAAAATTCAGCAGAAATTCGTTAAGCTTGACAGCTTTGGCTCTTGCGTAAGCAAATATAGGATAAAGTTTGGACGTTTCGTATCTTACAGTGGTTCGTTTCAACCTCAAGGTCCCCCTTGTAGAAATCCCACTGATTAATTGCTATCAATTTGATTTGTAAGCCGAAATAGCAAAGGGTTCCTACGTTAAACTCGATCTCGACACATGCCGTGCAGAAAAATTAAGTGCTTCAATCTACGACACAACCCTCATTACAAGTTATACTCGTGCGGAGAATTTGATGCTAGGGCGAGTTCACATTTACATCGCAAATAATCCCAGTTCAGTTTAGAAAGAGTCCTTATAACAGCGTAAACTGCGATATTTATAGCGTTAACAGAACCGAATTATTTCTCTCAGTTTTTCTAGGTGCCCTGATAGTGACGACATAAAAGAATATACAATGATCGAACACCGCAATCACGCGCACAAGAAAAAGTCTCCGTGGTTGCACTTGCAGACAAAGCGATCGCTAAGTCGAGAACCTTCGATGTACTATTTTTCTCTTGAAGTCAAGGTGCTTTATTAGCGAACTAATGCAACTTAAATGCCTGCTATTAGCTACAGTGATCTTCGTGTCAGCTGGGGATTGCCTCATGTAACTTGCAAAGCACAGAACATCATAAATACACCAGCTGCAAAATATGCGACAATAAAAATAAGAGTGCAAAGCGGCAGAACGATCTGTTCTGTACACAGCGACTTGAGATGGTCATGTAATCGACTATGCCAGTTTCCAGCAAGACGTCATAAGAACGGATGCTAGCTTATGTACGTTTGATAAAGCAGTTGGAGCTAACATCGAAGATGTTGTACAACGACAGCTACTGCGTTGTCACAACGTTTGGAAATGCAATTTGTTTCAATGAATCATAAAACCGACTCCAAGAATTATAAATTCATTCCAAGAAATTATAAATTCATTTTAAGATCGTCTTCCCACTGCTGCTTCTGTTTCAAAGTCTTGTGTCAGGATGCAGGCAACGAGCTGAAGCGACACGTCAATTTTTTCAAAATCAGAAAACCGACAGCTGGATACATGCCGTCCAGTGCCATGCTGCATTTCATCATATTTCGGCTGGCCTTCCTCATTGTAGCCGGTGTGGAAATTTAATGAAAGACTTGTTTGAAATATATCTGGATAAGAAATACAGCTTCGGTTTGAAGGCTTTCACATTTGTGTACATGTCAGCACTTCCACACAGCAAGCCACTCAACAGTTTGTCGGTGAAAAAAACATTTTCTGAGTCTGTAAATTTGTCGCTAACCTTTCAGCACCTGCCTTCTGTCCCTTGTTTGGTTTTGCTGCTTGCTGGGTTAGTTGGTATTCTTCGTAGCAAAGTGACGGCTGATATGGCATTCTTTATAAGCCGTAACATTTTCCTGACATTTAGAGAACTGAAGGCTCTAGGTTTGCTGTTGTACTTTCGTGGAGTTTGCCTGCCGTGCTTTGCTTTCATAACTTTGTAATGATTCCGACTGCACACAGTGGCATGGCCAGCCCAAAAATTTGGAGAGAGCCAAAAAATTTTGGGGGGGCCAAAATGTTTGATTTTACGCGAATAACACTAATTTGTTTGGAAAAACGCCTCTCAAAACACAAAATGACTATATTTTCTAAAAATTTGGGGCGGGCTATGGCTCCCCTCTGGCTACGCCTATGACTGCACATACAGTATCTACATTTCAGCAACAATTCTTCACAAGGGCTGCGCAGCTATATCTGCTCGCAATGTGTTTTACTAGGAAATCGATTCCGCGTCATTTACGCATCTTCAGACTTGTAATAGCAAGCAGAAGTTTACGGGTGAAATGGTAAAAAACTAAAGTAAGACTTAGAGAAAGCACGCGAACAAGAGTTTCAAACACCCGCTATATGACAATAATGCGGTTATCACCGAAGCCAAAAAGCAAAACTAACGTCAATGGGGCGGCTAGCTTCAAGCATACGTTGCTATGAATCACGCAAACATTGTTCTGCGCTTGAGACCTGTTCAGCTAAAAACTGCTAACAAACATTTTTGAAAGTCTTGCAAAAATCAGTGTACAGCAAGCTGCCGTTCATCAATTACGTTTTTCAAAAATTTTTGGTCAGGTTAATCCTACAAACGCCATTATTATGAAACCAAATTCTTTTAAAGGGCAAGGTGAAAGCATGGAACGGAGTCTTGTACTGGGGAAACATGGATTGGTAGAAATATGAGATTAGATTGGCATTAATAAGAAAACATGGACAAGCCCTTTTAGACCAAAAAGCTTGAAGTAATCTTGCTATGCTCCACCAAAGATATCCTGTTAGTCATTACGTTACATTACAACAAGCGACTTGCTCACAGGAAAAGCTTTAAAAGAATACCACGAACAATCGTCGAGTCATACGGAATTAAATCGTTTCCGGCTGGAACTCAACAAATTCTACTTCCGGCCGTAACGGATTTCCGATACATCCCTAGCTTGAAATTGTGTCAAAACTATGACATAAATCGCTGTCACTGCTTCAATGCTTTGTGCTGCTGAGCAATGTGTTTTGCGGGATGAGTTCATTATCATCATAACCCAACATTTTTCGTAGGGAATAAAGTTCAGAAACGTATAGTTCGCTCGCAAAAGCGGTATTTCAAGTTTGGACAGTGAACAGCTTCAAACTGCCACAGACACCACATTTACTGCTCAATGCTTAGGTTTGGATTTTGTCGCGTCACTTGGCCGGGAGCCGAAGTTCACTGCCAATCTCCAACCGTTCCTGTTTTGCTTCGTCCCATCGCAAGAAGCCGACCTGAGGAAATTATGATCGAAGTATGCTACGACCAGTGCGAGGAAAACCAAGGTACTCTCACCAGTGACGTTGATATTCCAATTATGAAAAGATTGTATAAGAGTAGTAACTGCGAAGTTCGCAACAAACACAATAGGCTTCTTAATGTGTAAGTTCATTACATAACATAATCAACGATTGCATGAGGCAGTCACCATTGGGTAATTTCTGGTTTAATATTTTTCCAGCAACAAAAAATCCAAGGTCAGTTGCTGCCATTGCGTTGTTTATTCGCGATCCTGTGAGGAAGCTTTGTCACTCGCCAAAGAACTTGGACTGTGAAAATTAAAGTTGCCAAAGCTGTCATTCCAGCATTCTGAAAGTTTCATTCTCGCGATAGATGCCCCGATTTAAACGTTACTGAATTCATTCATTTTTATGCACACGTTTCCACTGGAGAGGGTTGCGGGACCGGCAGTTCTAGGACTCGAAATATCTCACGGGTTTCAGAAATCTCACACAGTCTGCTGCCTCCACACCAAGGCAGGACCAAGCAAGGTCGGAGATGTATTCACACCACCTGGTCCTTGGTCAACCTCCGGGTCGCTTTCCCGTGAAGTATTTCGAGTCCTAGGGTCGCTTTTCCATGAGGTATTTGGTCAACCTCCAGGTCGCTTTCCCATGAGGTATACCTAGCAGGACTTTCCTCTCCAATCTTTTCTGAGACATTCTGGGCACGTGGTCTAATTGTCATAACTGGGATCTCCCTATTTGGAGAAGTTTCACGACACAGTAAACCTCGGTTAATCCAGATTCGATTTGACCGAAGATTTTATCCGGTTTAGGCGAAGATCCAGATTAACCGAAGGTCGTTGTTTCCAGCCTGACGTCATCTAGTACTGAGACATCGGTGAAAAATTACTTAAACTGAACACATTTACGAACCAACAGCAATTTTTTGCTGAAACAAAACGAATTTATTGATGAATTTACAATGGTGCATCAGACTAATAGCAACCTGTTCCAGGCAGTTACAAACAATTTTAAGTTCATAATTTAAGATTACTTGGCTGCGAAGAAATCTGTTTTTTTTGACAGACGCAGAGATTTCTACGACTGGTCCATAAACAGTTCTATTTGGAAGGCAACGCCAGTGCTCTCCAGACATTATACCGAGTACAATACACTCAGGCGCGCACTCAACACTGATCAATAGATGAAACCGTGATACGGCAGCGTGATATGCTATGCCCGTGTGTGACGTAATAATCGTATCTACGATTAGTCGAATGTTGCGCGCAATTGCGGCCGTTGTCACCATAATTCTAAACGTTCGTTGTTGATCGTGAGCACGCTTGTGGTGCGTCGAAAGCTGCCGAACCTTTCCTAGAGACCAGTAAGTGCATTTAAGAACACAACAGCGTGTAAGTACAGAAAAATGCGGATTACGAGTTGTGAAAAGAGCAGATTTTATCCAAAATTGGCGAAGATCCGGATTAAAAAATACGGATAAACCGAATATTTTTATAAAGAACAACGTTAGAAAGCATTCGTACCGCCAGTTTTATCTGGTTTTGGCGAAGATCCGGATTAACCGAGGTTTACTGTGCATTCAACATTTTACGAATTTCACAGCTGCGCACTTTGTCGCGAAGCGTCACAACGTGAACTCTTCGTCAAAATCCCGTCTTTGCCGCTTGCACTTGAAATATAGCACTCTTTCAGTCATTATCCAAGATCCATGACCATAGGTGTTGATCCGAACAAAGACCTGTTTAGAAATTGAAAGCTTAGCGGCGTTTAAAATCTCCTGTTTTGTAACCAGGGAAGATAAGGTCACGTGGTGCTTTACCGGTCCGTGCATCAATTTCCTTGTTCCGCCTTTTGTCACTCGTGCATACCACCTCGAATGCTTGAACTTCTCCAATTATACTTTTTTGCATTAATTACGTTTTCGGTCGGTACTATCCCGCCGAGCAGTTTTTCCAAATTTTGAGATAAAGCCTTGTGCAATGCACTCAGGGTTCACAGACGAATGTGTGCTTACCACTGTTGTAATGCCGAATGAATGTGATTACAGCGTAAACATTAATTTCCTGATTTTTAATTGCATTATCAAACCTTTTTCACAAACAATAAACACCGTGTTAGTTGCGTCGCAACTAATGCTTTTCTGTATTGAGAAGCTTTTTTGTTTTTTTCGCTTGTTAATAATGGCCCTTTTCATGTTCTAGGTTCCTTCATATAATAAGCAGTTTTGTTTTTCTGATTTTCACCCCAATATTCTATTCAATACAATAACTTAAATTACGATTGCTTGATTTGAAAAAATCGTAATTTTAATTAAATGAAACAAACTTTGCCAAACCGTAATTAATTAAATTTTATTACAATTACATGTGACTCAGTCACAAGCGGGCGGTTTGGACATTGCCATATCTACAACAAAGTTGAATCTGCGCAGTAAATTTGCAGTTATTTCACTGAAAACAAACATTAAGTAACTAAACAAAAAAAGTTAAATCCACCGGCTGGCTGCTCTGCAATTGTAAACTGTACTGCGTAGCATTTTAATGTGACTTGCTTGGCGGTACAGCTCATACGGAACCTAGATTACCAATTATCTGGAGTCTAAAAGATATTCTTGTAGTGGTTTCAACAAACTTTATGCGTTACCGGGTGTGAAACTTTTTATTTTAGAAGCACTACAAAAATATTGATTTGATTGTGGAGTCGTGTCGTATGCACAACCCAGACGTTTTTTGCACAACCCAGACGTTTCGAAATTTTGTCAACTGAGATGCAGTTCAAATGCATTCTTCTTACGTTAGCTGCCAGGGTACCGCTTGACCGCTCTGTTCAATTTGTTGCGTGGGTTTCAGTAAGCAGAAGCATAATGTAGAGTAAAACTTTAGTGTTTAGCCAACGAGTCACACATTTTCTTCCCTGGCGTCGAACCTTACCGGTTTCTAGAAATTAAGTTTAGGCCTCTTGTGTTTGTCATAAAACAGTTTCAGCCATCGTCTAAAACTGATGATTGCAGGTGAAGGTCGGAGGAAAAGAACAGACATCAGAAAGCCTTTGTAACACAGAAAATCGGAGTAGGCACATTATTAGGGTCTGCTTATCTGCCGATAAACGCGCCAATAGTTTTTACCAATCACCATTGTATGCACAACAGAGATGGGAGAAAACTTGACATAGAAACGAGAAAGCTTTTATTACGCGTAAGTAGGGATCATCCGACTTATTGAAAAAGAGAATTTGGGCAAGGTTTCGCTGACTTTCTACTTTTCGTACCATTAAAACATGTTTCGTTATATGAGTTATGCAAGTTATGCATATTCGGAAATATTAGTTGACTTACCACATTAAAATTTATATTCCTTGGATTAGTTTAAGTGTCAGTGAAGGAGTTGGACTAAACCCGAAAGAAATGCGATCTACAAGCTTGTTTACTAGAATAGAAAATATTTTCTGTTTTCTGTATAGTAACACAAAAGTAACACAAATCAGAACAAACAGAAGCACAACGTCGCTCTAGCTTGTATTTCTCAACTTGTAAACGAAAAAAATGATTATCTAGTCAAGTGTCTGAAGCGAGTCAACGTTTCCATAATTTTCGCAATTATCTCCGCTAGTTCAAAGGTTTCAAACTTTCATGTGTTTACAACCAGTACCGTACAAGAAGACTACCGCCCATGACCTCTTGAAGGAGTACTTTATGATAAAAACGCCCAGCAGGGACAATAAACATACGCGAAAAATAGCATGTAAGGGAAAGAACACGACAGGTGTATAATCCAACTAAGTGAAGAAACGCAACGAAATACATCATTTTGTTGAAAGCAAAATATTAACTGAAGTTTAAGAAAAACATCCAACCATTTTTAATCATTTACCACGAATGATTGTTTCTGCGTACGTAAAACCTTATAGATACAGGCATGAAAGCTGGTTTCAAAGTCTGGTATTTTAATGCTTTCCCTGTCTACTGTATGACCCTATTCAACAGCACGCTGAGTTAAAAGGCGTGTCAACTTTTTCTTCTATCTAGTGTACATTCATTCGTATTTCGAAGTTACTTCTGCTTTCCTAAACATAATTTTAATTACAGTCCTGGCAAGACACAGAGCATGTAGGGCCCCGTTGTACTTTTTTAGCCCCAACTTTACCAGTGAATTTGTGTGGAAATGAATGCATCGCAGTACAAATTAAGAGGCATGAACAAAGCACATATCAGCTTGACCTATGATTATGATTCTTGACTACTTCAGTATAAAATGCTCACCCTTTCAGAATTTCTGGGACGTTTCTTGGTGCACTTTGCATCAATCATTATGAAAAGGAAGGATTCCACATTGAGCTCTTACTGCTCGTGAAGGAGGAGAAAGTGTTTTGGATCTTCTGCCCAGACCCTGGCATGAAAGTTGTACGCCAAAAATGCAAGCGGGCTGCAATTTTCAATATAAATTGCAGATTAGGTCTCAGGTTTTCCAAACAAAAAAACTTAATGATGTTTTAGGTTTTACAACTTACTTATCCGTGGCTTACATGGTACTATCCTTAATTTTCATGACAAAGTAATTTCGATACAAGCAGATGCACGTTTTCGTGATTTGGAAAAGGAGAAACATGTGGGGATGAAAGTGGGAATATCTAAGTTTAAAGATTATATTATCGGCCACAATCTACAGAGGGACATTTATGCAGTCTATCAGATGCAGCTGTTAATATTAACTGCGTCACTACAATCTCTAAGTTTCCTGACTCGCGTCTCACTTTGTAAGGATGATGTGGTGACTCCAATTAATTCACATTTTTCGAAAAAAGATTTCAATCAACCCTGTAGCCTACTTTAGGCAAGTCGACTCGGTCCCAATTTATTTACTTGTGAATCGAATCTAGCCATATCATCAAAATCGGGCATTCGGTATGAGCTTAAAAAGTGATAGACAATTCTTAGTGTTTGACTCGAGATCAATTCAAGCTGAGAATCTGTTTGCTCTAAGAACTTTGTGAATTGGCTCGAACGAGGTCAATGAATCGATTCCGAAAAAGTTGCATGACTTAGTATTGACTTGGATTCGAAAGATTTGTAAGTCGACTTTACTTGGGTCATGAATAATGTGACTCTGCATCACTAACTGTTGCAATAAACATCTAATTCGCCCCACATTTTCTCAATGCGAACGCTGGTCAAATTACACATGTTCTTCATTAGCCACAAAATTTTTAATTTTAAAATTACACGTTGTTCTTTCAGAGCTGACTCTCGTGCGCAATCAAAGAGTAACGCTGGAAAGCAGATCTGACGTGACTTTAAACTGTCAAGATGAAGTCACTGTTAGGACGACATTACGATGGGAACGCGACGACATCACGCTGAGACGAAGTGATGTGAGTTTTGGATATTCGAAGAATAAAGGCGTTTACGTGACGAAAAACAATTCATTGGTTTTGCGAAAAGTGGTGGTATCAGGAGGTGGAACTATAAAGTAAGTAACAATATGTTGCTCGAAAATAGAACGTAGACTGAAAACTACCATTTAATGTGCATTCCAGGACCTTGTGATTGAGCATTTTTTAGCCTGGATAGTAAGTCAACCTTGTTCAAAGTATTAAAAACGCTAAAATTAAGATGATTTAACTGCATTTTGTTGTTTCACATTTCAGGCATATTTATGGTATAAAATTTCTCACGTGCACGCCTTTATTAAAAATTATATCTTTCGAGTTTCATTGTAAAAACTTTCATTAATTAGAAATTGCTTAAGTAGAAATCTGAGAAGACCTTAAGCAAGAGTAAAGCACAGGCAGCTTTTGCTATGTAGCTTTGATGCCGAATATGGGACAAGCTCCTTTTAACGAAAGGCAAAAAAATAATTTTGACGTGATTTCAGTGATGATACTGACCATGCTTAGATTAAGAATTATCGTACACGAGGTAATGGTTTCTGCTAGCACTACAAATTTTCGTGTATTTGTGAGCAATTGTTTTCGAAATAGCAGATTGGTAACAAAAATGTCAACGTTTGTCCATACAGCGGCCTCAGTGATGAGTTGTTTTGTTTTCTGAAAAACAGAAACATATTTTTTTATCTTAAGTGCTCTTACTAAACAGTGTTAAATATTTTTACTGCCTCATGAACCGTTCTTTGCTGTCGCTTTCGTCATGGGCGTCCGCAGAAAATTTTCCAGGGGGAGCAACGTCGATATAATACTTATCCTTTTCAGGTTGCTGACGATGCAATGCAAATGGACGTTCACAAAACGCGTTACCCGTTCTTCACTAAAAAGAAAATACCCCATGTTACGGCAACAGTCACAAAAAACGCTCTTCGTTGGCAGCAACAGCCAGTTATATTACTTTTATTTACAACAGGGCTGTGGAGCCGGTACTCAAATTTCAGGTTCCGGCTTCAGCTCCGGGCATCTAAATTTTTTGACTACGGCTTCAACACCTAGGAGTTTCTGGCTCCGGCTCCAGAACAATTTGGCCCAAAAAATCAAAACCATGTATTATTTGTATAACTCTCTTGCCCCAAAAACTATGTCTGTGGAACCGGAACCCAAATTTCAGGCTCCGGCTCCATCCTCTAAAAATGTTTGCCTCCGGTTCAGAGGCGCAGCCAGAATGAATCCGAAGAGGCCATAGCCCCCCCCCTTGTTAAGATTTTTCGCTAGTGTTATATATCAATCTCAACTGTTCGAAAACAAACGGAAGGAATAGTCGGACTCATGTAGCGTCGTGTTCTCTCATTGACCAAGGTTTAACGTGACTTTTTGCGATTGGATGCGAAACTATGCGAGTAAAGCATGCAACTTTGTTAGAAACTTGCCAATTAATGCGAACAACACGAACTGAGGTGCAGCCTGAATGAAATGCAAGGGCGCAGCTTTCTTGCAAAGAAGTACGAATTCAGATGAGACATTTGACAGGATTATTTGCATGAAGTATTGCCGAACCAAATACAAACATAGTTGGTCAAGACATGATCAACCCCAAGCGTCCCACGCAGAGTGTTATGCAACAACGCAATGTTTCTCACAGCACGGTTGGGATTGTGGGTATGCGATGCCAGGTAGTGATATAAGGTCTCAATTTTGAAATGTACAGCAAGTCACTGTCAACGCAGCACACAAATTTTTTTAATACCACATTTCTTGCAGTTTTAGAGAGCAAATACAAAAAATCATAATCAGGCAAACCATTACTAGTCGCCAAACAGCCACGGTGATTTTGTGTGTAAGCTGGTGTTGATTCTTTGTTTTCTTTTTAGGCGGAGCAAAACCCATTTGGGGCTCCTAATACTTGCAAAATTATTTTGAAATAAATAAAAATTGAGGCTAATTAATGTGCATCGTACTTCAACAAGAAGTACTCTTTTGTAGATCATATGAAACATTACGTTAAAACATAACGGTACTCAAGAAATGTGACCATATTACCATTTTTTAAACATGACTTTTAAGTGTTTATAGTAGAATCTAATCAAGGAAAAAATTAGAAAAAAAATCATTTAACTAGTATGTCTGCTAATCCTAAACTCACATTCGATTCGACCTTGTATCAGCTTGCGGCGCAAGTTTAACAATCAGCAAAATGCACAGCACACCTTCGCGGTACACTATAAGCACTTGCGTCCTGCACTGCAGTTACTTGTTAATTTTAAACTTTTCAGTTATTATCTTACACATGTGCGCAACATTCGAGGGCCACTGCTGTTAGATTAGATTGTATTGTGAACTGGCATGTTTCCAATCAAATTTCATTTGAAGTATCTCTTAGTTTAAAACTCTTGGTTTATTTGAGAGAATTTTTATCAAAGATTTGTTTGGAAATGTTTAAGAATGAAAGACGTAAAGAAATATTCAGTTAAATGGACACACTGGGACAGTAATCGTGAACGTCTTAAATTCGACAAAGTAGGCAAACCGTCAAGTTCAACAATAATTACTGCTAATAATTATCAATGCATCGTATCAGAAAAATGCATCGCCAGCAATTCACATTAAAATACATCATACTTCTTACCAAATCCTTTAGGTCGAACCAGTTTTATCACCGGGCGGGATTAATTTCGCTACATTATTCCGAGTGGGTTAGTAACAAACACTCAATCGTTCCTTCAGCAGGCCCGTAAATAGGGGGGTAGCAGGGGACGAAGGCCCCATAGAAAAAATTTTGTCCTCCTGGAAAAATGCGCTGAACAAGGTTAAAAACTATTGGACATAGTTAAAAAAATTCTGCCCCTCTCAGAAAACTATTCGCCCCTTAGTGTCTCAAACCGGTTGCGGGCCTGTCCTTCTGTCCCAGGCCCCTCCGTAGCTGTCGGACCCCGGAACAATGTACCTGCTGGGAACCCCTCTCATAGGCCCTGAGCCCAGGGACGGATTTAGGTTGTGTGGGGCCCCTGGCTGAAACTTGCTTCTTTTCACACAGTTTAAAACTATGTAGCTTACCGCTATCAGCAGTCCCTGCCTCGCTGCATTACCTGCCAAAGATGTATGCGTTCAACAACAGTCACATGCAGCAAAACGACCGCAACTTGAAGACTTCGAAGATTTGCTGCCATGTTGCTGTTACGTGATAAAGACCAGCATTAGAACAATCCGCTCGCTAGTTTTACAACAATGCCTCTGCAGGAAAAGGATAGGACATGAGTGAAGTGCAAACTCATCACTGTATGACACCAGAGCAGTGAACCTGGCTCTTGTGCAGTGTGAGTGTGCTACTGGCAAATATAATTAAATCAATTAATCGGAATTAAGCTGCTGACTTCAGGTTTTCTAGAAATTTTGTGGTTCGTGATCCCAAATCCCACGAGGGGTGGGGGCAAATGCCCGTTTTGCCCCTCCCTGCGGATGCCCATGACTGTCGTGTAAGCTTTACATTTAACACGAAGATGATTGACGAGTTACTACTTCATTTATGAGCTGTGGGAAAAATATATAATAATAAGCTAAAACTAACAAACATTTTCTGCACTCTCAATATCATTGCAGTCAAATTTGGCTGTCGATAAAAAATGCTGTTTGGAACACGTACGCAGACTTGGTCGCCTTGTTTATCTGCTCTAAATTACAGTGGTCATTGCCCTCTAGATTAAGCCACCGAATCCTCACAATAGACGTTTCAGACAATGTATAACAAAAGCCTACCTTCATTTGTCCATAATCGAATGCTGTGCAAACGCAGTGGAACACACGCATTGACTTGTACAAGACGTACTAATCGTATCAATGCAAGTGATCATTTGATCTGCAGTAAGCACGTGTAACTTTAAAAGGGAGAAGGCTGTTCCTCAGTACTTTTGTTGATTCTCACTCCTTTTGTTCTCTAAGATTCACCTGCATTGAGGATCGACTGCGTAGCAACGTCTTCGAACTGGTCGTGGAAGCTGAGCCAGGCTTTAACAGCCCTACTTTCCTCGATCACCTTTTGGTGGTGGCGGTGTCTAGCACAGTCCAGTTTACCATTTTCCTTTTCTTTTTAATGTGCTATAACTCAGCTCGGGTTTTTAGTCTGGAGACAAGCTCGCAAATTTGATAAAAATGATGTGAGGATTTTGAAACATCAGCCGTCACTATTAAATCACAAGTTTATCCATCCTTCCAAGAAGACTGTCGCAAAACGCTTATGTTTTTTTGTAAAACTAGTTGCTATGACATGAGATGTCATTTGTGTGCTTCTGAAAGGATTGTTTTCATTTAGCAGAAGTTGAAATGTTTTCGGAGTTTTTGCAATAAACTTGGATAAGATGCTCGAGTATTTCAGGGTAGTAAAGATGCAGTAGCTGGGCTCTTTCCCGCAAATATTTAGCAAAAGTGCCAAAATTTCAATTTACTCTTTTAACGGAAGGACGTTTATTCAGGTTGATTCATTCATGTGTTTTTACCTCATTTGTCTCTCCGTACGTTATGAAGACGTCGAAAGGCTGGGCGGTTTACCATCAATCAAAAATATTGTGCTTTTCACAGCATTTGCATTTTCTGCCAACGACACTAACAAATATGCTGAAAGGCGTGAAAGACGACTGTCAGTTGTGCATCATTATCACACCCATGAACGTTAATGTTTTACATAGATAAACAAGAAAAGCGCTCTGTATGACGGTACACTACACAGTAAATCAGCAGCCAAACAACAAGACTCATCGAAAAAAATGAACTAGTTTGTTGAACACTCGCGCTCATATTTGTATTGTGACATCAAGCACAAACTCATCCCTACCACAGGATGCTTCGCAATTTTATTTAGTTTTTAAAATTTTTCTTCAGTTTGCATTAAACTTCATGCAGATGCGAACGAGTACATTTGACGCAACCCTGATTAATTTTTTGAAGGATTTAGCCTAATAGAGATTGTTTAATCAAAGCCCAGAAATGTTACAACTCTAATCAATGGCGAAAGTTAGTTGTCCAGAACGTCGAAATGGCTCCAGGAGTTTTATTAATCACTTGATGACATCATATGATTCCAGACACATATTATTGAAATGGCTTGATTAAAGCCATCATCTCAGTCGCAAAATTCATTTCTCTTTACTTCCTATCCTGAACGGTTATATAACACGAAAGATTTCAACTAAAATACGAGCTGACTAAGACCGAGTGATTAAGATCTGGTTCGACAGTTTACGACTCGAACTAAGTCTCGATTGTCCAACGTCAGCGACTCGAATCGAGAATTATCTGTTTGTTTCGCTCGCAGACTTCTCTGCCAAGTTCTTGCCTGTAGTTTTGTCATTGTGGAACGTTAACAGCTCAAATACAAGTTTAAAATGGGTGTTGCATTCTTGGTATTGTTTAGTCTTTTCCATGAGTGACGGTATGCAAAATAGCGTGATGCCGAAATAGCTAAAATTTACGGATTTGGCGTTACATTATTACATTATTAGAAAATGCCTCCGTTTTGGGTCTCAGTTAAGTCAAAGTAAATGGAAAACTTTGCTATACATAAAACTTGACGAAACCTTCGCTACGGTAAGTGGGGCCATGGCAGTGGTTCTTCATCGTGCTTATCAACCTGTTTTGCCACACACAACCGATTTGCGAAAGTACATGTTGAAATGTCTTACATCTGAAGCACATACCAGTGACCACGCTGTCAATTAAAAAAAAGTCAAAATCACAAAGCTTGCGACCAAAATCAATTTGCGACAGACAAACACACAAAACTTGTACCAAAAGACAGACAACAAAATAAACCTGTGACGGTAACGAATTGAAGGATCGTACACATGCTAAATACTGCACTTTTGGTAACGGACGCCGTGTTGTGTATACGCAGAGATGTAGAATGTAGCGTTAAGAAAAAAGGTGTGGGAACGCACCCAAAAATAGCCATTTTAAAACAGCTTCAATCCCATTTTAAAGCAAAATGTGAAAAAGGTGTGGGAACGCCGTTCCCAAGCGTTCCCGCCCCACTACACCCTTGTATACCAGTCAGCGTGATTGCTCTTACGAAACAATGTCGAGGAACGAAACAATGTCTACAGACTCACAAACATTTCATTGGAACCAGAGTTTTTTCACTTGCTTCGACATAAAGACACAAATACTACGAAAGCTCATATATGATCGCATCAAGCGTTTGTAAATACGCTTGATTTTTGCAAATTATCTTACATTACATCATTTACGAGTGACGCCAGATGCATGGAATTGTGCAAATTTTTTCTTTTTAGCGCAAACACACAACTGCTGCAACACTCTGCATGTTTAGAACCTACCACAAGTCGAGCCACAGTGTAGCATGTGACAGTACAACAAGACTTCATTACCAGATGAAAGTGAAGCGAAATGATGAATGAGGCACTCAGGGAACGGATTTATTTTGACGACTACACACTTGAATTTATTAGCCGACAAGTCTTGGTCGGAATGGAGGACGAGAACTACACACATCTTAAAGAAATCGCAACACGTAGCAACCAACATCCAGGTGCGCCAAGAAATTTATCCGACAGTTTGAAGCCTGGTCAAAACTTTGTCACACAGGATATTAGCAATGCCTACGGGATTTTGCATTACATCCACAGGAATGTAAGTGTTGGCAAATATGAAGTTCCCCATTGCGTCATGATGATTGTTGCCTTGATAAGAAACAATTTGGATGCCTTTTTTCAATGATGCGCATCTTCATCCAACACTTTTATCAACTCACTTCTGTCTGATGCTTTTTGCAAATCCCAGTTTTCTCCCACTATGTAACACTTCTGTATGACGATAACCGAATTGAATAGATGTTGGTGCTTTACTTCAGTGTTTGTTCCTCGTCAGTTTACAGACTGCGTGTACCAACATCTACCCTGTGATGCGTTGTGCCTCAGTACATTTGTACTCTTGTGTTCTTTTGAGTTTCCCTGTGATGTGGACCATGTATATGAGCTATACACGCAAGAAATAAACTAATTGACAGGCTCCTGCAAGACTCTGGCGTACGGCTCTCCTCATTGCTGGCTGAATTGCATCGTAAGTTTAATTAGCGATTTCCTCTCGAAACCTGCACCCGTCAGTAAAGGTTTAGTTTGACATAGCTTCCGTCGGATTCATGGCCATTACTGCCTGCGGATCCCTCGTAGCGAAGGGAAACTATTGCGATCGAAAACCACTCTTCTCAAGGTCTTCATGAAAAACAAACGCTGCCAACTTTCATCTGGAATTTGGCGGTTGGTCCCAAACTTGCGGCAGCAAAATCACGCACTGGTAGCATTTCGAGGTTGTTCGTTGTAATGGTAAATTCCGTTGTTTCCGACTTGCTACCTTTATGCTGTGAAAGCATCACATTATACTGAAGAACCTTTTTAGACAAAAACACGTGATTCTGCGGAAAACCAAGAATCCATGTGTGGCGCAAGAATATATTTTTATTAAAACTGCAATCAACATCATTTCTCTTCCACAAACGTAGACTTCCGGGAGATTTCGCGCATGACTATTGCAAGATTACCCCAAATTTACCCAGATTGGCAAATGCCAGCAGCATGGCAACTTTTCGGATGATGCAATTGGAAAAAAATTAGTTGATTTACCTTACATCCGTCGCGACCGATGTAATATGTTGCTTCCCCGTCGACGAGCTTGTGTACAGACCTGTCATATCCTAAATACTTCAGTGCATTAGCATAACTGCCAATCGATTCGTCGTAAGCGGCTGGAACGCCCGTGCAAGAAAACACAAATTTCTGGAAAAGAGAAACACGCTTTGTGACTTGATATAACGGGACATACGTCTGCTATTGCACAGGAATTGCTGAGAATTCTATGTGAATAATATTTCAGGACTGAGGATGCATCGTGTTAAGTGAAATCGATTTCCTATACAAAATTTTTGCAGACAGATTCACCTGTGTCGCCTTTTGTGGAGACTGGTTACTTGCATAGTGCAAACCATTGTTAGCAGGCACGAAAACGTTTGCAGAAACACGAAACCAATAAAGTTTTCAGAAAAAACTCAGGACTTGAATGTTCAAAGCCTAGTACAGCTCCGACTTTCTGTGTGACTGTGAGCTAAAACTGAAGCTTTTCATGACAGGTAACATATTGCATGTGGTTAGCCAAAATTGAAATTAAATGCCTATTCGTGCAAACATATAACTTCATAACTTTTATTTTGGTTGAAATCCATGTACTCACGCACTGCTGCACAGTTACGTGATAGCTGGAAACCAAAAAATGCTTTCCATTTATATCATTTGGGTAACTCAAATTTCAAGCTAGGCAACCTAAATCTTGGACAAACTAGCGATGTCTTCTTGAGAGAAGCAACTGCTCCATATTTCCGAAAAAAGGAATAAAAATTTTTAACTAACCTGATAAGCAGTGCGACTGAACAAACGCAAGATTTTCAGCTGTACGCGATTAGTCGTGTAACCTATTGATCGTCCACCAATATATCGTCGCCACCATGTGTAGCGCTGATTTTCCCGTCGTGGTGGCACTTTCCATTTTTTGCTGGATACCTAAAAACAAAAATAAATGTATGGAAGTGTTTTCAATCTAGCTCGTAGTTTCTTCTAAATCAGTGATTCTCAGGGTCTTTTGCGTATTCCTTTACAACAAACCACAGACACTTTCATTTCCTCCCACCATAGATTACAATGAAAAGAAAAACACCAGGGTAAGTATTACAAATAAATCAAGCTTTAAAAATAACAACTCTACAAACAAATCAACAACACAAGACTATATCTGAAACTTTCGTGTTGTGGCATTTTGAAGAATTGCAAGTCTGGATGTTTTGGGTCCTATTTTTGTATCGTTAAGAATAAATCATAGACTACTATGAACAGTTTACAGTTAGAACTATTTTTCTTCTGCTACAGAACAAAGTGTCAGTAAAAATAGATAAAATCTTGTCTATTTACCTCAAAAACAATGTCATTTCTAACAAGATGATACTAGGGGATTTTAAGTTTAACTCTTTCAAACTAATAAACAACACTTTTACTGAGACACCATTATCTGCAATGAAACTCATCAATACAGCACACCAACAAATCCACGTTCTCAATCTCTGTACAATCTCAAGACTGTTGCATCACTACACTAAACGCCCTTTCATATCAACTCACACGCAGTAGGCTAGGTTATGAAAATCTAGAAATGGAGCCAAGCGTAGAATTTAAATTAATTATTAAACTAGCTGATAGCACGCAAGCTACGAAAATAAAAAACAATAGGATTGCTAGAAATATCAGACCTTGTCCAAGCAGAAAAATAGAAACTTATATTACTTCTTTTTCCTCCCCAATTACTCCCACGGGCAAATTTCCTCACAGGATTTAAAAATCCCTCTCATGCCAGGCTCTCGTTTGAGAAACATTATCGTAAGCTCGCGATTGAGTCAAATAAGTTTGAAATTAATTGAGCATTTTCAAACATGAAAGCGGTGATCTGTTTAGCTTTCGTGACAAGGTTTTCTACAACTCTTTCGCAACAAAGCTGTTTACTTCAATCCCCGGAAATACACACGCAGTGTATACATGAGGTGATCACATGTTTCAGTCGGGCCAAGACAGTCGTGGTTTTTGGAGTCCTGTCCTGGTTAATTGTTTGATTGTATCGATGAACCGATACCAGCTGAATGCAACATGCAATAACAGGATTGTGAATGGATACTATGGAAATAAGCTGAGAAAATTTGTGTTTAGGAAAGAAAGTGACCTGTTTTCGCGTCTTTTTCAGCGACGTTTTCGCAGGAAACCAGAGCAACTTACATATCTTGTCTTAATGTATGACGCTCAAATTGTTATTACCGTTATTGGAAAGGTTCATCACCCACATTGTGCGAAATCTCGATTTGGAAAAAATATGGGCGCCTACAGCACACCAGTAACTCAAATATGCGACTTGAGTTCAAGAAAGCTTTTTTCATAAGACTACCGAAAACACTTGGAATCGTCTGTAAACAGAGCCGCACGAAACGTCCCCACCAGGGAGTCTTCAGAGGAAAGAGGTTCCCACGTCTTGCACGCATATCACTTCGTTGAAGGTTTGCGACGCGCTCAAGCAAAACGTTCTCAAAATTGTCAAATTTCTATGATTATTTTGTTTTGAAGTTCATGCTACACGAATTAATCCTATTTCCCCAGAAAGCGAGAAACCAGCTGTAATTTTTGAGGAAGACGTCATCGCGTTGGAGCGGTTTTACAGTGAAGCATAAACCCCCTAACGTTGCTGCAGCACGTCAAACACCATCAACATAAGTCGCGGCGGACGTAACACTCACCTCAGAAATTTTCGGTTCAACGCAAGTTTCTCCCCCTGCAGTGAAATTGCAAAAGGCAATCAACGCATCCTTACTACAACCTTCATTTGGATCGATGTGATAATAACCTGCCAAAGAGGAAGTTTTAATAAATCTGTACTGTATATATATACGGTTATGTTGTCGCACAAAATTAGTTGCTTAATCATGCCAAAAAACATGTAACTTAGCCACGGTAGACACCGCAAAAAGACGTGGCCTAATTCACATGTTTATCGCATACACCTATGGCTATGGCACTTTAGAGCAGCAGGCGGTATTTCATCCTACTTTGATGTAGTCTACCAGAACATAAAAACATACAATTGCTGCACAAACAACCCTTTTTAACCTACAAAATGTTTGAGAGCTGTTCACATCTTTTAAAATTTGGAAACAAACGTTATTTACGGCTCATATTCATGTGTACTTATTCCATGATAAAAATCTTACTCTTTGTTAGGACCAAGCATCTCTAAAGTCAGTATTGCAACAAGCGATTTCTCAAAACAAATTTAGAGACTGAGATCAAGACATTGTTAATCACTACCTAAGGTGTAAACTCCCAAGAGATGAACTTGAAATCTGGTTTTGTCAACTTACTGCATGATTGTTTGGAAGTAAACAGAGAATGGGCCAAAAATAAAACCTTAACTTCGTATAAATATCAATCCTTTATAAATTTTAGAGTTTTTGGAATATGAAATTAAAAATAAGATTTAGTCTATATGAAGGAATATCGCTTCATACTTGATAAGTCCTGTTAATAAAAGTTTTTGAGTAACATTACACATCAGTGATTCTCCACGTTTTTGCGTATTCCCCCCTAACAAACCTCAGACACTTTCATTTTCTCCCCACCATAAATTACAATAAAAAGGTAAACGCCGAGAACCACATTACAAACAAATCAAGCTTTATTACTAAATAACAAGTTTAATAAGTATCTCAACAACACAAGGGTTTATCTGAAACTGTTGTGTTTCGGTATTTTGCAGAATTGTGGGTCTGTTGTTTTCGGTCCTCTTTTTGTATTGTTAAGGATAAAACATAGACCATTACGCAAAGTTTCAAAGTTAGCAGAACAAATTGTCGGTAAAAAGTAAATAAAATCTATCTATTTACCTCAAAAGAAATGCCATTTCAACAAAATTATAGCCTACTACGATTTTTAAATTCATTTAGGCTAACTCTTTCCAAGTAATCAGAAATGCTTTTACTAGGACAACGATATCAACCGGTACAATGAAAATCTTCAACACAGCACGCCATCAAGACCACGTTAACCATCTCTGTACAATCTCAACACTGTACACCTGCAAGTTTTCTGAAAGACCAGATTTGTTGTACGGGCCGGGCTTGAATACGTTAAATTGAGAGGTTCGGGGTATGCCCGAATCTTGACGGATCGTAAAAAGTTGGCGCATGCAAACCTCCAGGTAGACGTTTCTGCAAAATTTGCCTACCGTCTTTTAAATATGGCTGGTTTATCAGTAGATCCTTGCACGTTCTTGCCGGGTAAGTTGCCGTGCCAAGTGGGCCTATTCCGCGTAGCAGAACAAACCTGGCCAGCTCAAAAAGTTCTGTCATCAGGGTTTTGCTGACAGTTTCCTGCGAATACATAAGATGACGTTTGTTGAGCGGGTTAAAGATTATCCTAAAGTCCGTTATTGGCGCTTTTGTGATACTAGAAACACGTCATAATTCATAACTACAGCAAAGTTGACAACAAAAAAGAATTTCTCTGAAATTAACACAAAAAGTATTTATAAAAAGAACGCAATGAAGCCAGTAAACACTAGATAACAGTAACTTATCCGTTTCTGTCTCCAACTTGCAAAATGTCAGGAGGCAGGAAATGGCAATGCAGGTGCTTCGATAAGTTTGACTACTTTCTTTGTGTTTATTGGGCTTGAGGTTATCACCCCTATTCCCCGATTCATATGAAGATATCCAGAAGAAGCGACCATCTTATTCATGACCCTCTTCGCTACCTCAAAACACTTGCCTGATTTTACAATCAGACCATACTGCGTCCGGCCTTTCTTAAAATTAATGAATAATTTTTTAACGCAAGCCCTCTGGTGAAAAAGATGTTTTCGAAATTGCGAGCAGTTGCAGGACAGAACACTTCTGCGCAGTGGGTCAGGTCACATTATCAGGCCGATGTCGATTATAGGTAAACACTGTAGAGCATAAATCAAGAGAAAACTAATACAGTGAATACCGATCGAGTAGGTCAACTCTAAACACGCGCTACAAAACCAGGTGGTGGAATTTGTACTCCACATAGTTTCCAAACGAAGGATGCGAAATCGAGAAAGAGAAACGCCGACGATTGAATTAGGCTATATAAATATTTTTAAATAAAATAGAACTTACGTTGTAATATTTTAGTCGACCAAGAGTTCCGTTCGTTATCGCAAAAATTTGATGTTTCTGACAGAGGAAGAGCAAATGAGTGAAATGTACATAACAGTGGATAAAGTCGCAGTGACAGTCTTGTGACAGGTAGAACAAACAAAGTAAAAGAAAAACAACGTAGGTTATCTCCAAATACAAGTCAACGACTCGATTCGAGTCACGATTTTCAGCGATTCGACTCGAGTCACGTTAGGGAACGATGTTGTGATGACTCGACTCGAGCCATGTTTTTTACCAAAGAACTCGACACGAGTCACAATGAATGACTCGAGTCAAAGTCATTTTTACAAAAATCTTCGAATGTCTTATTGACAAACCCAGTTTGTGTGTACACAAATAAATGAGCTTTTTTGCTTCTACGACGCATGACCAATATTGGCGCAAATTTTCTGTTGGGACTGTGTCTCCTAGAGCTGTCGTGCTAGATTTTCAGGATCAGGGGTTCCACCTGACAGCGAGGTAGAGCTGAGACTTTGCTTTTCGCTGAAGGGCCAGCAACGCACAATACACTGGACACATCATCGTGGTTTAGTGTAGTATTAACATATTGTGTTTGCGGCAGTCGGCCTCATACTTCCACTTTGAAATAAAATACAGCACATAGTCTTGTCAACAAAGTGGTTCACCTTACGATGTTGCAGTCATGCGCCGAGGACTGCTAAAATCAGACTAATTGAACGTTAGAGGGCGGGATGCAGTTTCCCAGTAGATCGATCTTAACTGTTCCTACTTTTACTTCACACAAATAAAAGCAGCATGTGCTCTTTATGGTCAAATAGCAACGTACCAGAAGCTCAGTAGAATCGCTTGCATCGCCCTGCAGTAAGAAAAAAATTCCGGTAAGTGATTTGCAAGCATGGATTACTGATAAGACACCTTTTACTCACCGGGGGACCAGGCAAACCAATGGGACCTGCTTCACCTTTCTGCCCAAGTTTGCCCTGCAGAAAAAAACGCCAAAGACATCAAACATCAGTATATGTAAGAATTTAAATGTAAAAATATATGTTTGCATAAAGGAGGTTGATGACCTATTCAAATCCTACTGCATGTGTGTTATCAAAGACGTGTCGCGTAACCGTACGTGAGAGACTGAAACAAGTTACAAACGGCACCTTTTGAGTAAAAAGTAAAGAACGTAACTTGGGATGTAAACTTACCGGTTTTCCATCTTCACCTTTAGGTCCTTGTGGACCTTTAAGGCCTATTGCTCCTATTTTTCCCTTGAATCCCGGTGGTCCATCGATGCCCTGCAAGCAGGCCAATAAAAACGTTTTAGCAAGTTAGCCATCGTGATTTGCACTGTCGCAACTGATTGTCGTTTGCAAACCGCTGCACCTGGAAAATTATTTCCTGCTCAAACTTTAAACAAAGAAGGTGTTAACACAGGGCAGTTGTCCTCAGGCGAAGAAAAGCTTGCGTAAAAGGCTTTGTGCGCAGACGTACGTTTTTTTTTGTTTTTATATAAAACGGCTTCATATACCTCATATTTGCTACTGCATGTGTTTAAACACTGCTCGATCGACAGCAATGTAAATGATGAGTGACTATACAGGGATGTGACAAACACTGCCATGAAAAAACCACGAAGCTGGTTCATTATTTACGCTGTTTTGAACGCTCAAAACAATGTTGTTGAGTTGTATGTAAGTAGATGGTATTTCATAACAATACGTCCTAACGTCCTGAATACTAACATACACCTTTGCCATTTCGTTGATCCACATTGTTGACAGCATTTAAGCTTTCATCAATTGCAACGCACGATTGATAACCTTAGTTTACGCGTGGTGGGCAGTTTCTCTTTATAGGATACCAAAATGACATGAATCTTAACTACTTCAATAAACGTCACACATCTTTCAATGAGTGCGCGCGCGTGTGTGTGTGTGTTCAAGCGCGTGTATACAACGATGCACGATCGCATGGCGTGGCGAGAGTCACTTCCGTAAAGTGACAACTGGCCGGCATGGCGATACGGTGACAAGTTGCTTCTTAGCTGGCCTACATTGCATTGTCGACTAAAAAATATATTTTTGCGTCCTTAACTGCTGCAATAAAATATAGCTACATTTAGTTACATGAAACTGCAACCATTGGAGTCAAAATCACAAATTTTACCTTTGGTCCTTCAATTCCTTTACCACCTCTAGGTCCCGGTGCTCCTACGTCGCCCTACAAGAAAATCTTTATTTGAAAGGTGAGTATCAAGCAAGGTTGGAAAATAAACTGAACTAAAAACGATTTTGTTTACTCAGTCAACGTTAGTTCAATGTTTTCATGCAAAAATTAGCAAAATTTTCAGACAATGCTAACAAATAAGCACAGAAAAGCCCTCCTACGAAGGGTTTACTCCCTCCCTCATGGTACCAAAAAAGTAATATTTTCTGGTTTTTGCTCCATTCGCGGCAGACTCGTCGACAGACTAGGTCTTTCGGTTTTTAAGCTGAATGTGGCGGAGGGTTAAGGATCGGATCAGAGCTTATCTAAGCTTGTCCTATCACACTGCTTCGTTACTTCTGAGAATTAAACGCTTAGTGGAAGGGGTGGTCTCTCCAAGCCTGTGTATAGCGACGTGCCCATTGGTACATCACTGTGCACGGTGCATATTAACATTTCACCTTGCAGTTGTTCAAACAATCTTGCTGGTTCTCTTTTCTTATACCTTATAGCCAGGAATCCCTTTTTCTCCAACTTCACCTTTGTCTCCAGGTGGTCCAGGCTGTCCGCTTTCTCCCAAAGAACCATTGATTCCTTGCAGGCCAGGGGATCCAGGAGCGCCGAAAGGGCCAGGAATGCCCATTTCACCTTTTGAACCTTTTTCACCCTACAATCAGCGCATACGTAGTTAAGGGAAGAAATATACCCCACAATTAAGCTCAAGATACTCTATTGATTTAAACTGGTTTTGGGGAAATGAATCAGAAGTTAAGTTAGGCGGTCTGCCTGAAGGTAATATTGTCGATATGAGTTTTAACGATTAAAGAACAGCGCTTGTTTATAAATTACTGCAAATTAAAGTGCGTACGTTGTACGTCTGATTAAGTTGCGGTGCGTCACAGGTAATTTCGCTGAGGATGTTCACATATTTTGTATTCGAATGGAAAAGTTGTTCACCTTCTGCCTTCTTCTAAAACCTTCGATACACATGAAAACATTCGAATTGAGAAGCCCCACAAAATGTTTTCCAAAACACTTCATAAGCGCTATTTTTAATGAGACTACGCTAGTACTTTAATTTCGACCTCCGACCAACACGATTTCAAATCGATTTTTCATCCCAATCGGGCAATAACAAAGATGAAGATCACTGTCATCAACTGAATGGAACCCTGGCAATAGTAGCTTTTAGAAATCTGCTTGTGATAGGCAACATTGCTTAGATGTCCCAGAAAGCAACTCAACTTTCCACGTGGTTTTTATAAAAAACATAGTGTTTGTATTTTTCACTACAATACGCGTTTCTTTTTTAGTAAATTATGATTCAGGCAGACCTAAATATTTTCTCGCTTTGTTACGTTTCTGCGATTCTTTTGATATTGTGCAGAATTGCTTCTCCCTTAGCTTTGTTTACCTTTTCTTAGTCGCTTGTGTTCTATACACTTCCGTCAGGAAGTTCTGCCATGTTGTTTTAATATTGTTCTTTAATGCACAAAACATTTTTTCCGTTTTTATCAATATTGAAAATTCTCTGAGAAAGGAACTGCCCTGCATAGTATCCGTGTGAATACATTTGCTTGTTTATCATTGAAAACAAGGCATACAATAATACATTTAGAGGTCTAGAAAATATTTACAGTGGCAACCCGTTCTTACGAACACAGCCAAAAAAACAGCAATAACCTACTAATAGGCTACCTTCGAACCAACATCTCCTTTATTTCCCGTCTTGCCTGGGGGTCCTGAGATACCCTGAAAAATATATCACAGAGCATCCACACAAGGAAATTAGTAGTCACACAAGCATTTAAGAGTTTAACAAATTTTTTACAAACAAGGCATGGAACTCGAATTCTTGTTTGGAAACGCGGGGTATTTATGTCGTAATTCATGTGCGCACAAGTGGCACAGAGCGTCAAAAGAAGTCCGGCACTTCTTCAGCATTTTCATCGAAAAGACACCGTGAGTAAAAAGTACTCACCGCTTTGCCCATGATTCCAGGTTTTCCTGCAGGTCCTGGCTCGCCTGAATCACCCTGAAGGTTAACAAGAAAAACCACAGTCATATTTCCTTACCTAAACGAAACGCTCCGCGCCGTGTGTTGAGGAAAAGTTACGCTTAGATGATGGCTGCATTCCACGCTTTAAAAGTGGTTTCACGACGAGCGTTTTTTTGCATTTGTGGCTTTTAAATGATTGTACCCGATACTTCAATCAAACTGACTATGTCGCACAAAATCACGTAAAGAACGATTTTAACACAATAAAAGTTCAAATAAAGTTTTAAAACTGGATAGCGTATTTTAACATACTTTCTCTCCTTTCTCTCCCAATTTTCCAACAGGTCCAGGCGATCCAGGCGCACCCTAAACACCAAACAAATATTTGAGGAGCTGCTGGAGCACAACAATGTATCACATATTAGAATGCAGCCTTTCTGTAGCATAAAGGTTTGCAGATTTAATAAAATATATTTCTCAAACACTCACTTAAAATACAAAAACTAGACAAACACAATCAGCTGAACTAACTCGCATAAACTTTTTTCTTCATGTGGATGCAAGATTACAACGGGTTCTTAGAAAACGAAGGAAAACACCAAAGAATTTTTGAATCACTTGTACAGCTGTGCAGGTTCGTGCTTCATATTAAAGAAAGATATCACTTACACAAATGCAAGCATTTTTTAAAAACTCATACGTCAACTTTTAAAACAGGCGTTAGAGTGTACCGTGTTTCCAAGATTTCCGCGGTTCCCCTTGACTCCACTTCGGCCGATTTCGGCCTGAAACGAAAGTAACAATTTACGGGTGAACGGATGCAGTGGATCGCGCAAGTCACTGTAGTGGCTCGAGGCAATCTCGACCACAACTCGCCGGTCGATCGCACTAGAGAGTCAATGAAGGCATCATCAAGAAGAGGAATTTCGTGTACAGTCCTTTCTGATAGGCAAAAATTCAGGTGTCTTGCCATTTTTTAATTTGCCTGGCAATGTGTCGTCACCACTACGTCCATGTGACGTCATAGTGACACACGACAAAATTTTAAATGCCAACGCACCTATAGTTTTTGTTGTCTTCATTGACTCTCTAGTGCGATCAGTCGGCGAGTTGTTGCCAAAATTGCCTCCAACGCCAAAAATTTGGGCTCTCGTGGTCCTCATTGGGTTAACTTGGATGCTTAGAGTAAAGCCGCCACCACTGGCCCTAAATTATGGGCTTTGTTTTATGAGTTTCACCTGATTGTGATCAAACTGCCAGATAAGGCGTATTATTTTGTGTTTCGGCAAACTTGCAAGAAATTATTGCCGAAATGTTAACATCTAATAAACTAACACATTTTTCTCCAAAACTGCATCAAAACTTTTCATGTGAATGTGAAATATAATAATTTACCCAAGTGGCGTGCCAGAAACCACTCTTACCGGTATACCCTTTAAGCCACGCTCTCCTTTCTTTCCTCGTAAACCCGGTGGGCCCTAGATGAAAAAAAAAACGAAATCAATCGCTGACTGTTAACTTCAAAAGGCATTTCGTTGGAAGAGAACGAACGAGCGTAAAAAGATGAAAAATTTACATTATTTGGCAAAGTTGTCATCTAAGTAGAGATTTGTTTAGAAGCAACTGACATCTTTTGAATTTGTTCAACAGTGTGGGCACACTACACAATTTTTTAAAGTCGCAAGATTACGTCATAGTTAAAAAAATTTTAACCCAAATAATTGCGAGAGTTTCCAGTTAAATAAATTCTAAAACCTAGCCTCTAAAGCGAGAAGCACTGATCTCATTGCAAAATTTGTTGGATCGAATTTCTCTACGATATCGGTCACACATCATTTGTAATACTTTTGAAACGACCTGAAGGTAGACGCCAATCAAACAGTGGGAACGAATGAACCGTTGGGGTAGGAAGCTGCCAACGGCTCATTTCCGTTCCTTGCATTTGACTGGCAATCATTAGGCTTTGGATATTAAGCTGACCACTGTTTGCTTCATTATCTCTGCCAAATACGCAGTTTTCCTGCATCTTCTAACAGCAAATTTCTCAGTTACTCTATGTTCTCTTCAGTATAGAAACTTCGCAACATCATAGATATATTTAAATTACTCTTATATGCGGAAACTTACCGACACACCTTCTGGGCCTTGTGCACCAGGAGGACCTTTCTCTCCTTTTGGTCCCTGCAAACAGTTTAGTGAAAAGGGCTCGAGTGAAACTTTTTTCGTTAAAGCTTGGCATTTTCAAAAGTAAAACCCTAAAGATATCTATCAGAACCTTAAACCTTCTGCGTCTAGCTTGCTTACACAAGAAAGTAAAACGGTCTTGACTTTATTAGCAGTACATGTGGTTGGTAAACGCTCCTTAGCAAGGCATTAAAACTGCTTCAGACGTTTAGCTCTTTAGCTTTTGGTCGAAACTCTACCTAACTAATATGGTTCTGGGGTAGTACGTAAGTGCACGTCACGCTCGGAGAGAGAGGTGGGGCTTTGTAAGTTAAAATTTGTACGACATTGTTGAACGGTGCGAAAATTTAAAGAGTGACTTTGAGGAGGAGGGGAAGAATATGTTCTAAAATAACGTAACTACATTTATGGGGAGATATAACATCCTGCACCAACCAACGTACAAATCTGTGAACAAATACAAATGCAATTTGATTACCTGTGATCGAAATTCGGATGGCGGATTTTTTGGCTACAACTTCGACAATGAATACAAACAATCCCAACGACTTCAACCGTCGTAGGAGGTAAACATCAAAAGTAGGTTAAATAATTTTTAAGCCCACGCTAAAATTTGGCGAGGTTGATGCATTATCGACAGTCAAACACACCACGGGCGTAACGAGGGGGAAAGGAGGGCACAATTCCCCTGGCGCCGAATCACTGCGGAGGGCGCCGTGAAGTCCCAACTATGTCACAAATACATTGTCCAATACAGCAAATTTACTTCCGAAAGAGCTCAGGTTCAAACATGGGGGCGCCCAACGTCCTTCTTGCCCCGGGCGCCATCTAACCTCGTTACGCCCCTGAAACACACCATTTCACTTTCAGCCATTAATGAGAAAACCGCCATCTGAATTGATGATGAGGATTAAATGAAGTATATTTCGGAAACATACTTTTTAAATAACATTTATCTTGTTATTTTGTGTATATCTTGGTTGTCGCCATTGCTTGTCTGCGAATTGTGTGCTTTAATGTCGGGTTAGAAACTAGCGAACTGTAAACTAGCACTGATCCATCCACCAAGACCTCGACACTGATGCAACGCCTAAGGAAAAAGATCGGTAAGGTATTTTATCACAATTTTATTGACTCTCGGCATTGTTACTATTCTAAACCTGTTGATCTGGTCTTATTATAACTACTCAACCTAATGGCTGGATGTCAAAATAAGTTGGGAATGAAGCAAGACCAGCAGATGTTACAGAGTAATATGCTTTAATGAGGCCTTCTAATTAGAAGCACTGTTGTTGTACACTGCTTTTCCGTTTTGTAAAAACTCAGGATATCATTATCATTATTTACGTTGCAGGAAATCCTAAAATTACTTCAGTCAGTTCTCCACGTCTGTTGCACAAATTGCAACGTCCCTTTGCGCAGATGTTGTGAAAAAATTTTCAACACTCCCTTCTGAACCACTCGCATTGCTTCTTACCGGATTCCCAGGTTCGCCACGATCGCCCTTCGCTCCAGCTTTCCCTTCAGGTCCCCTTTCACCAACAGGACCCTTGTAACCTTTCCAGCCTTTCGCACCTTGCCGTCCCTGTCAGGGAAAAATCCTATCAGCCAAACTGTATCCAAACAACAAAGCGTAGGCTGAGAATGAAACGTTCTATCAAGTAAAAGCATGGAGAAACAGTACCAAAAATTATGAAGAGATTAAGTCAATATAAAGAACTTAACCTCCGGTCCGTCGATTCCTTTCGGTCCACTTTCACCGGTTGAACCTCGGATTCCTGGGTAGCCTTTGCTCCCTTTTGTTCCACGGTATCCCCGTTCACCGAAATCACCCTTAACAAGAAGTTTAGATTCAGCAGAAAATAGCTTAATGCCGCACTGTGAATGAGGTGCGCTAGCATGACAGAGCACGTCACTTGCGTCACCATGGTCAGACGTCACTTGCGTCACTGTGGTCAACGTCTCTTGCGTCAAACTTTAGGCTTTGTCATGCAGTGTCGCAGTCGAAAATATTTACACCAACAGATCCGGTTCCATGATACCAGATATTTCAAAGACTCGTAGCTATAGGATGTACCAAACTGATAAGATCTGGTCGGAGATACACCTATAGGATTTCAAATTCAACGACTACAACAAAATAAGTTGATTGTGTCTTGTGCAGTCGGAGAAATGAAAAGCTTTAAATCTGCTGGAACAGCATGAAATACTTCATGGAATCCTATACCGCTACTGGGTAACATGAGTCCAAACACTACTGGTATGCCATTGCGTTGCATTGAGTCATTGACGGACTTACAGGAATACCAGGTGGTCCTTGGAATCCATCTCTTCCACTCGGCCCTCGGATCCCCTGCGTATTAAAAAAGAGTCAACAGAGCAATCACTCCGTTGTAGAACAATGACTAAGAACTAGTAGCTGAGTGAGCAAATGTTCTGAAAATTCAGTTAAGAAACATCTGGTATGAGATGGGATAAACAATAGGTAGCAGTCAAGTTCTGTTTCAATGCGCTCATCCTTACTGCATGAACGTTTGAATCTAACAAGGTAAACTACACTATGAATTCGGAAAAAGGAGGACCCTTGTGCGCAACAACAGCATCTCTAATGTCAGGCAGCACAACATTTCAGTATGTTAAAAGCCCTGCAGTGCAAATTTGTGGCATGAAACAATAACTCAACAAGTAGAAGCAACAAAAATATTATGCAAAAATCATGCTTACATGCACGCGTGCAAACAAAACAAAATGACGTAACTAGGCGGCAATCTGAAACACGTTCTAGGCTTCTACTCTAGGTCTAGGGCATTGCTGGAAAGACTGAAATAAAAGAAATGCACGGTCGATTCGAATTTCTGTATTCACAGATTTGAATTTTCGATTTCTACTGAAATCTGGAATTGGACAAGAATATGTTAATCTTGTTTCATGGCTAGTTGATATGATAGCAGAGCACGTGAATCTATGATCAGTTCACATAGTTTAATTCCTGTAAAGTCCCACAAAAAGATTTGGAAATGACCCTTCGCTACCTGGAAATCGTGCTTGACATTGATGATTCTGAACAAGAAGCTTCCTGTGAGGTGTAAACATCTTTCGACGCAACTGAGGCATTCACTATGCAAGTACCAGGGTGATCCGAAGTGCATAACAGGGGTGGATACAGACTACAAACTCGTCTCACCAGTCTAACCCGTAGCAGCTAAGTATAGAGATAGTATAACCGGCAGCAACTCAGTAGTCTAACCGGTAGCAACTAAGAATAGAGAAACATTAGAAAATGTAGGCTTTGTGTGACGATGTCATGAGCTCCGTTTACGGTGCAGCAATATGACGAATGTTAAACTCTGAGCAGTTTTTATTGAATTACTAATAAATGTCACACAAAATATTGGGGCTTTTACTCCAGCAACTGGCTGTATTTTGAAGAATTCAGAAAATATCTAGTTTACGGCTTTAAATAGAATTACTGATCTGCTAAATCCCGCCTAAATTACTCTAGCAAATTGATTCAAAGACTTGGAAACATTGCACTTCCTTGGAATGGAATTTTGCACCTTTATTGAGACATAGTCTATCACTTTTGTGTATCAAATGGCAGTCGCTTTCTAAGATTAGCAAACGTCCACATAGATTGACCGACGCATGGATGGTTGCGAATTGCAGTTTGATGCGACATATTCTCACTTTGTACAACTTAAAACAATTATTTCTCGTCTATCTCACTTGCTCTTTATGTTTGCCCCTCTAGCGCCTCTAAAGGTTCATGCGTGATGACGCTTTTTGTTTCAACAATACTGTTGCGCGTCCAGAAAATAAAAACAACTCTGCCTTAACAGGTTTTTTACCGCAGTTCCAGGGAGGCCTTTGCTGCCTTTTATTCCCATCTCTCCTCGGCTTCCCTGCGAACACATAGTTTTCATGGTGGTTTGGCAAAAAAATCGTTTCAAATAACAAGAAAGACATGTACAGGTTTCATAATAGTCCAGAACAAGCTAAACTTCGAACTTTATTAGGTATAAAAGCATTGGGCTAACAACACCAGGAACATATTTATAGAACTGGACATGAGTGAGTTTACGTTCCTATGCAGCTTTTCTGATGAGCGTTCAAAACAAACCTTTAGCAGGTGGTTTTCACAGGCAAGAAACCTGCTAGTTAGCGCAACACACTGCAGGTAAAACAGGGTCAAACCGATATGCGCTTGCGCTGCATCAAGCAAGACACCAAAAACTTGGTGCTAAGCAGGCCCGTAGCCAGGTTTTGAGATTTTGGAGGGCAAGATATTATTTTTACTATATGTTTAAAACAAAGTTTTCTGGGCACAACAAAATTTTTGGGGCACTGCCCCCAAATGCGCCCGACAGATAGGTTTAATAACTTCAACGCAAAAAGCGAAGAAGAAAGTCGAACCTGTGGACCCATTTCCGTCGACCCGATGGAGCCTTGTTCGCCCTTTTCTCCCTGCACACAATAAAAAGTAAACAAAACTCAAATCTGAATACCCTGACTGAGTGAGTCGATTGTTGGGGTCAGATAATCGCTTGTTCCCTGAAATGACCATTAGATATACTAATTCGAAGAATTATATGCAAAATTTTCATGGTTTAAATTTACGCAAAACTGCCATATAGTCTGGGAAATTTTAACGCAATACCTCTATAAAACTGATATTTCACGGTCACCATGACATTACGAGAGAAGCAGCAAATTGCCAACTGTATAAAATTACGCATACAACAACAAAAAAAACTAAACTTCATCACCGAAGATTTATTCAAGTTCTTGAGCAACCCGGAAAACAAGAAAGATGAAATAAAATCGGAAACTTTGAAGAAACACCGGCAGGAGGCAAGAAGCCATTATTTGACTTTTGCGCGTTGGGGAAACCGAGTGCACTGATTCAGCGCGGCAGACGTCAATCGCAACACGAATTCACCTTTTCACCTTTCAATCCGAAATCTCCAGGGAGACCAGTGACGCCGGGGATGCCCTGCGTGACGCAAGCAAACATTCTGAATCCGTGTGATGTTACATACGAGTGAATATGGGAGCACAGCACGAGCGCAAAAAGACTGTGGTGCGCATCAGTTACACTGTATCAGCGTTGACAGCACAGTGATACTCATCTCAAATGACCCTCTTTTAATATTTCCACTTATCAAGGCATACTTTAAACAGCAATTGGCAAAGCCCTCGTTTTTTGAGCGGCAACAGAAAAGAGTCTCGCAAACATTTTACTCAACGCACCTTCCAAACAACAAATTTATACCAGGTTGTTTTCACTATCAAAAGAAGCAGAATATTTCAAAAGACGCAATTACCAACAGTGGCAAATGGTGCTAAACGCGTCACATTGCGCAACACCGCTTAAAATATGCAAAGGGTAATGCTGCACCAATGAGCGTCACCAACCAAAAATACCAAGTACATTGATGTTGATATTTCGTCAATTAACGCTCTGTTACATTTAAATTTTCTGAAAAATGAAAAAATACATTGATATTTTATTTGGGAGGAGCAGTTCGCAGAAACGTTAAGGAACTGTTGACTAAATGAACTCGCAAAATAATAAGTTTCCAATAAAGGGTCACACTAACTTCGGCTGCTATATTTCAACGAAAGTTTCAAAATCCACACAAGTCTCGCGTAAAAAGTAACAAGCAATATACAGTATATTGCTTTCTTTAAAAAATTAAAGCACTAATGTGTCCACTATATAAGAATGCCCCCCTTCGAGAAAGAGGCGTGGATAGGTTCGCGAGAGCTGACACGCAAAGCATAATACAACAAGAAGAGGATACATGATGGCGCCGTGGAGCAATGATGCGTTTGTTTTGTTCGTGGATTTTGTCGTTTGTTGGTTGCTTGCAAAGCTGATTGATAGCAAAAATGAAAGTCTTGCTACACTATTAAAAGCTATAAGTTTGCTGTAAGCTTTCGAGGAATCAGTCGAATGGGCTCTATTTTCATCTTTTTGCGATGATTCAAACTTGTACATATCTGTTTCCAAGTAACTGGTCTCCACACAGGTGAAGAAGTTGAATCAATCAGCAAGGTTTTAATAGGAAATCGATTTCACGCAACACTACGCATCGTCAGTCCTACAATCTTATACAAACAAAATCTAGTTTTGGAATGCAAGTCTAAGGGTACATTCAGACAAAAATGCTTCGTAACTTTCGGTAGTAAGCGTAAGACAATACGTTTGTTCCCAGCACAACCAGAAAATTATTTTTTACTTTTGATGAAGATCAACGCAGTAAAAGGACACCTACGCTGTGGTCGAACTGGAAGCAATGATGAGATACTGCGTAAACTTTTCAGCATGTGTTACACACTACAGGGTAGTGTTGGTTTTCATGTTCCACGATCCGCAATACACTGCTTTTCTTGTACGTGCTCTATGCTAAGAAATGTGCATTAGCAACGAAAACTTGTTTTCACTTGCAATTTATAGCAACATCAAAATTAAAATCTTACACAATGCTGCTACCTTAGCACCACGCCGTCCTCGATCTCCCTTTCTCCCAGGTTGACCAACTTCTCCCTGAGACGCATGTTAACAGGTTAGCATACCACGACAAAAACCAATAATTCCAGAGGACGCTACAGAGTAGCTACGAGGGAGCACAGCACTGAAATCACCAATAAACGGAGAGTTGTGAATTTTACTTACTCGCATTCCAAAACTACCAGGAAAACCAATGAGACCAGCCAGGCCGTTGCTTCCCTTCTCTCCGTTATCACCTTTGAAACCATTTGGGCCTGTCACACCAGGCAGACCCTGCAAAGCACAGTAAAAGGTTTTCGTTGGCGTGCACCAACTTTTCACGTGTGGCAGTCGAGTTTCTTTTCTGATGCATTAACACTTTCAAAAGATAGCATTGCTTTGTTCAGGAAAAAACAGTTTATCACTCACAGGTTGACCGGTCCATCCCATTCTTCCACGAGGTCCGCCGCGACCAACACCACCCTTTTTCACAAACAAAAGTCTGTTGTTGAACTAATTTAAATTCTACATTAACCCCCACAATCGTGTGCACATAAGTAAGCTTTCCCACCTTTCTTCCTTTCGATCCTTTTTTTCCAGTTCTACCGGGAAATCCACGTTGTCCCTGCATTACATACCGTTGTAGCTATGTGTGAATTTAAAGAAAGAAGAAATAAACAAACAATGCAACAAGCGCTCTTGAAGAAACGTTATGTTAGGGAGTCAGAAGCCCAGAAGACCCTGACGCATGTTCAAGTTTTTTAATCAAGTTTAAACATTGAGAAATTTCGTCTCTGTCTACTTTTACATAACCGTACCAGTGCGTCTGTCGTTATTACTTAAATTAGCTCACCAATGGTCCGGGATATCCCTGAGGTCCAATACGTCCACGTTCGCCGTTTCTACCCTAAAAGCAAGTTTTGCAGGGGTGAGTCGCTGTTTGGAAATGCTTTTCTGTATTGTTTGCTGTTTGCACTTTTACAGAGATTTTGCAATGTCATATACACAGCACTCACATTGTGAACGACGAGCTTGTCTGGCTGGTTCTTGGTGAAACGCCATAAAATCATCACCATTGGTTTTTGTCAATATCTGCTATGTTTCTTGTAGTTGCGCTTATCTTTCAGTTTGAGAAAATTTACATAAACTTTTTTATTTTTAACATTATCAACTTTTGAAGAAGAAGCGCTGGCTGTGAGAACTACAAAGAAACGCACAACTTACGGCCACAGCCGCTTGGTGCATGTTAAATCATTGTTGCCAGCGAACTTGGTGGGATTACATGTAAAGCATGACGTTTAGTTCACGAAATATATTTGCAAAATTTCGAAACAAAGCCACTAAACATTCAAGACTTTTCAACAATTTTTTTCAAATGGATTACAATCTGTTAATTTAATATTGCAATTAACTGATACAAAACAATTTTTCGTCTATTTAAATTCTGTTCCTTTTTACCTTAGTTCCCGGTAATCCCTGCGAACCAGCGTAACCCTTCGGTCCATCCGGGCCCTGCAAAGATCATGGAATACACATTCGCAACAGCAGTTCTAACGAATTAAATTTAAAAGGGAGCCTCGCAGCTTTTTCATCTGTGAAGAATTGCGAAGTTCAGTGAAACTGTCCTACACTGCGACAGGAACTGTTTACGCGATAACTTTTTCCCAAAGGCGTATTTTCAAGACAAGACCTTCAATCTCGCATTTGCTTTATGTGCATCAAGAAATGCAGCAAACGGATGGAAGAACTGCTTAAATCGTTGGATCAGCAGTGGCGTAGCCAGCCCAAAAATTTGGAGGGTGCCAAAAAATTGGGGGGAGGCAAAATTTTTTATTTTAGGCTAGCAACAGCATTTTGTTTGGAATATCGCCTCTCAAAGCACAAAATGACGAGATATTTCAAAAATTTGCGGGGGAGCATAGTCCCGTGGCCCCCTCCTGGCTACGCCTGTGTGGATCAGGTCCAACAATCAGAATCACGTTTCTGAAGTAAAAATCGATGCGTATATACGAAAAAACAGCGTGACGACTTTGCATCGGCATTTCGTTTCGTATTAAACAGTTTCGCCGATGGTGGTGCTAAACATTTTCACCTCGAATCAAAGTTAAATAGTGTTTAAATTTTTCCACTCTGGCAATGGTATAGAGGAAGAGTTACTCACACGTTGTCCAGGGTGACCGCCTCGACCAGGTGATCCTACGTAACCCTGTGGAAAACAAATCAATCACAGATTGACCATTTTCATAAACCTACCAAGCCGGACCGCAGTTCATTCCGACGCCGCTATCACGTAAAGCATTTTCGCATTTTTCGTTCCCATTTTTACCGCGCTTGCCTACCTACTACTACAAACGTGTTCCGCAAACTTGCTGCCGAACATACCACACTGTGCCGATGACTGTAATGGCGATTACCGAAAACTTGGCATTGTGGCTCTCGTCTCATCGCCCCTGGTCCTTCGCCGCCTCCCACTCCCCCTTGCATTTTATAAACCGGTATACTTGAAAGCCATCGCAGCACTACATTGTAACAACGCCGATGGCGCCATCCATGCGTGTGACCTTCACTGGTATCACATATATGTTTGTGTTTCATCAAGGTAATTGCGTCGGCGCAAACAAGATTATGCTTTTCTACCACCGCCACATACCTATCTTCGTGTTCCTTCATTGCACTGCGTTGCGTGTGGGAGTGCAGATGTTATACAGTAACTCCGTGGCGTTAGTTTATTAAGAAACTGAACATGGACATTAAAACTTACCTGGGGTCCCAGCAAGCCTCTCGGTCCAGTTATTCCTGGTGGTCCCTGCAAAAAATATATGTTATTAATTCTGTTCTGTCTGAAACCAAGCTTCATACAGCAAGAGTAGTGGTAAAACGACATTGCAACATATGCTTGAGGCCTTGCAATTCGATTCACAACGTACATTGGATAATAACGTGGTGCCAGTAATTAGCAGCTTCCGGTACGGGGGCATCATTGCAAAACTTTGAACCGTCATCAATTTCGTTTTTAATATCATGCATCATAAGCTACGTCAAATCGACGTGCACGCGCGTTATTGGGAAATTGCCCGAATAACTACTTTTTTAAGAACTAAAAGATTTTGATCTAAAAGTTTGTCGATTTCTTTCATAACCAAAGCTGTAGGTTTCCCAGTGCGGTTTTCGTCCCGGCCGCAGCACTACAGACCAAATTTTCACTCTCCAGCAAATTTTCGAGAAATATTGGGAGTATGCTAAATATGTCTACACATGTTTTGTCGACCTCGAGAAAGCATACGACCAGGTCTCTCGGGAAAAGCTTTGAGGAGTGCTGCGGGAGTACTGCTTTAATGGCCTCCTGTTAACTGGCGACAAGTTATTGTGTTTTTGCTGAAACGTTTGTGTGTGTATCGGTGGATTTAATTCACAAGCGTTCGCCGGGGTTGTTGGACTCCGACATGCAGGGTTGTTGGACTCCGGCTGAAAACCGTGAGGCATTTCGACTACTCCCAGGACTCCTGCCCCCGAGATGCTCCTCAGAGGAAAAGCGGGTGTGACAATGAATAAATGAATTAATGATTTCTTTCACAGGTTCTTTCTGTTGCCAAGGCAAAAATCTTTGCTGATCCGCCTGTAGATTTGGTAAGCAAGTTCAATGAGAAAGGATTGCAATGTCAGATGATATAATCGCAAGCTATGAAAAAGTGAACTTACCTTCAACCCATCGAGACCTGTTAGCCCTGTCTGACCCCACAAGCCCATCGGTCCCTGCAACGTAAAGCAGTTGTACGCCGTTTACGTAATATTGTTGCTGGTTCTGTAGTTTGCTAAAAAACAACGTCTTTTTAAACAAAGACTAGTGCCAGTCTCATTCTCACGTCAACACAAACAAACTGTGCACACAGCACTTGACACTTTGACAGAAAGTTGACATTAGGAAAATATTTTTGCGCACTAGAAATTGGTGGTTTTCGGTGTATTATTAGAAACCCATGAATCAGCGCTAGATTGCGCACGTGTCAAAACTTTAGAGTGATTCCAATTGTAGCATTTCTATCCCGTGATTACTGTCGCTTCCGTCACGCAATTGGAAAAGTATTTCGTTTGTTCGCCAAGTTTTCTACGTTTAGTTTGATTGGGATCTCTTGCCTATTGTTTGCATCTAAGCGTAAATCAAGGATTTTTCTGCACTTGCGTACGTGAAGGTCATGACAAGAGTAGAATTTGCTGGCTAACGCGATCGAGTTGATTTTAGCTTGGAAGGAATGCCGCGTGATTTGTGTATAGAACAATTTGCGATAACAGCCTGCAGGCCGTTTACTGTATGAAGTAATCTCAAAAAAACATAAAAAGGTTGGCACCTTGAGAACATTTTGTATCTGACGGGCGAATCAGAATAATAGTAGGCTAAAACGAACATTTTATTCATTTTGCGCTTTAGTTATTCAGCATTCAAATTTTATAGATTATTTGAAATGTTCTGCCAAAAGGTTAATAAAATATCAAATGATAACTACTCACCCATAGCCCTACTTCGCCCTTCTTTCCTTTAGGACCTAATGGTCCTGGCAAACCCTGAAAACAAATGGTTGAAAATATTCTTACATATTGGCGCCAAAATTTCATTTTTTGTAACACCATAGGGCACAATCTGTAGACATACTCAACAGAAGATCGCTTTTACGAACATCCAAAGCTTCATGTCGTCTAATGCCACGTAAGAAAATGCACAAGATATCAGAAGTTTTATGTTTTAAACTGTTTCTACCTTTATCAGATAAACAGTCAAGCAGCCAGAAAAAGTTTTTCACATTTCGATTTTGTGGATTGCTAGAATTTTAACGGGCGAATGACGACCGGAGCCAGGCGTTCGGTTATTTGCAGCACAACAACGTAAAACGATTCCTTCTGCAACAAATGTTTTTTCTCCAGTATGTCGTTATCTGTACTTGACTTCTCATCTGTTTATCAACAAGTGATTGGTTTCTACATAGATTTTGCCCACAATTAATGTTAAGCATTATCTGAATTTTCTATCCAAATGAACAATGACAAGCCATAAACATGGCTATGCTGAGTCGACAAATGGACAACTAATTGTAGAAGTAAATTCATTACTTTCAAATAAACCTGTTGAATAAACATAGTTGAAATATTTTTAATCTCATACCTGCGGCCCAACATTTCCCTGAACTCCTGGTTTTCCATCCTTTCCAGCTACGCCCTAAACAGTTAAAACGTAACTGAGCGCAATGAGAGTAAATCAGAATAAGTAAAATCCTGACTATATAAAATGAACTTTTCAGTAAGCGTGCAGGACCTCAAATTAGTTAAGTGCTCCTTCGTTACAATTTAACAACCTAGTGAATTATGGCTCTTCAAAGCTGACCTGACTTATCGACAACTTATGCGAATATCTACAAGAGAATTGAAAAAATCCTGCAAAGCAGTTGTTGCCTTTCGAGTGAAAGTCCATGACCATGAAAAAAAGCAAAACAGCGACCGCTCATTGTTTTTAATTGTTTGGGATGACGTAATTGGCGGCAAGTTTAAGCCTGAAATATAGCTTTTTGCGGGGGTGGTTGAAGTGAATGTTCCTGCAGCAGCGCTATTCGACGATTCGCTCAGTGGCTGTGGATCGAAGTCTCAAATTTTACGTTGAGAAGCGGGAACGCTACGACTGAGCTATCACCTTCCCCAATATTGTGATCTGCACATGAACTCACAAAGAAGGCCTTATGCAGGGCATTCAAAGTGTCTTTCAACAAATGAAGCAATCGCAAATGTTTTATCGTACACAAAGAAAATGGCGAAGCTTGTCCTTGGTAGCAGATGTTGAAATGTAACTAAACAGCCATTTCAAAGTAACTACCTTTTTGCCTTTCTTTCCAGGATCACCAGCTGGTCCGGGATTTCCAGGGCGACCCTAAAATAAGGCATGTTATGTTTCTAACTGATTCAGAAGAAAATAAAGCGAGAAAGTTCGCTGTTGACACTGGACGGCCGAACAATACATAAAGGTCACAAAATAGTTTCACCACAGCCCACCCGATCGCCCGTAGGACCTTCTGATCCATTTGAACCACGCTCCCCTGAAGCTTCGCCCTGGATGATGATAAAGTAAAGAACAAAAATTAACAGTTAATGTTAGAAACATGTTCAACACTGGAGTTAGTTCTAAATACCTAACATTTTTAAGCGACTAAAATCAAGTTCATGCTCCACAGACGGAAAGGCCTCCTTTAACTACTACTTTTTTTGTAGAACTTTGCACCAGCATAACTTGCCAGCCGATTGAGCTAGAGAGCTGTTCAAACCATCTGCGGATTCGGAAAGTCTTATAATTCAGTTTAAAAATTTTTTTTCGTTTTGAGTTTGGGGTTCTCTGTGGGTGACGTCATAATGGGGACATGTTTTTAGCTGAGGCTACCTGGCCGAGGACGCCAACCCACAGAGCCATTTTTTTGGCTTTAGTTTTTTTTGGAAGCAAAAATTTTGGCTCCAGATATGTTAGAAAGTCAATCAAGGGCTCTAAAGACTTGGATGATAACCTTCTTACCGAAACACCCTTGAGCCAAAAAATGCCTCATTGGTTTGGCGCCCAGAGCCAGATGAACTTTAGGTGACCCCAGAAAGTCCTAAACCCAAAACGAAAAAAAGTTTTTTTTTTAATCTGAACTAGAAGACTTTCTGAATCCGTAGAGGGTTTGAACAGCTGTCTAGCTCAATCGGCTAGCGAGGTATGGTGTTTCAAAGCTTTATAAAAAAGTGGCGAACGCGGTAGTTAAAGGAAAAAAGAAAGAAAAAAATGATAAGTGCCGGGCGTTTATGAAGACTAGCTGTACTGGCAGATGCAGAAACGGAAAGAGTTTAAAAGTAACCGCACCAGTAAATATATTAATTCTAAACCCTAAAGTCGCACAACTGAACCTTCGCTGATTGATTTTTGAAAACGTACGAGCTCAGACTTACTTTTGCTCCAGGTGAACCTGGCTTGCCGGTGTTGCCCTTGACGCCCTACAAAAATAAGATGGAATAATAGTCAAGCAACTTTACATCGTCAGGTAGTTGTCTGTATACCGCAATGTCTATTCCTTGCAGAGCTGCTTAAAGTTTCAAACTGGTTGACTTTTAGTCAAATGAAAGGTATTATATTGTTTTTTATAGATCATGGTCTGGATTTGACGAAATGCAGTCTTAAGGTTTTCGCAGGGACCGTAAATACCACATAGGTCTTTAGTCTTTAGTCTTTAAACTGGTCCACAAACTTCAGTGAGAAAAGTGCATATTTTTTACAACCTGTGAAAGCTGTCGTTAACTCGAGTTGCTGCTGCAAGACTTTGCCTGATCGACAGAAGAATTCAACATTGCGTGTAAACACATCCCACAATTAATATTGCGTATGAATGCACACATGGGTTTTCACCGAATGGACAAGATCATGTTGCTGAGACACTCGTTTGCGATTTACCACTTTGTGTCGTTATTTCGCCGAAATGGGTGAAGCTGAAATTGTTTTCAGCCCAACCAAAGAACAAGCAATGTTTAAGCGGGTGATAATGAAGTCCACTGCATTGCACAAAGTAAGAATCAACACTCAACTTGCAAAACAGAAATCTGGTATAGCAATGGAAGAGGAAAATGATCACGCAGAGCAGTAGATATAAATCAAATCAGACCAACAAGGATGGTTAGTTTTTACACTTTTCATGACAAGTAACTTACAGTAGTAAGTTTTGAAGCTAAATATCTAATACGCGAAATTTACACACTGATTTTAAGATGTATTTAATAGAGAAATTTTGAAACCAATATTGGAAAAAAGTATTTGTTTTTGATAAAGAAATAACCTTTATACCAAGACCACCAGGTTTTCCAGTCTTCCCTTTCAAACCTCTTGGCCCCTGAAAATCGTTACAGAAATAAATTAACCATTTCTTCGGTGATTTGAAAAATGTTTAAACAGCAACGCATGACCTACTATTAGGCCTAATATGATTTCGTGAAAATACAACCTGATCATCACAAGAGCGTTTTACCTTGAACTTGGGAACAACATACAAAGATGCAGAATTGAAAACAGTGTCGAAAAAATGAATTGCAGCAATGCTGTTTTATGGACAACATATATGGAAGACTATGGACAACATATATGGAAGAAAAATTTGGAAGTGGTATCATAAAAATCACAAACAGTAATGTTCTTACCGCTGTACCTCTTTGTCCTTTCGAACCGCGAATGCCTCTGTTACCCTATAAAAATTCAAATAAAGCAAGTTATTTTGGTAACTTACATAAAATCTTTCACGATCGTAGTCTTCAGCTGAAGAAATACTTACACGTATACCACGCCGACCTCTTTTTCCATGTTTTCCGAGGCGGCCAGGATTGCCCTGCAAACAATTTTTAAAGGAACTTTCAATGGTATTTTCGGTGTTGCTATAGTGTGAGCCTTACAGAAGCTTAGCTTGGCTTACAACACTGAATACATTTGCTTCACTCTACAGTACCTTTAATACAACACTTGACGTCAGTTGATTTTGAATGCCAAGATACTGGAAATTTTACAGAGCTGAAGTTTGTGGAGTGGGTTGCTCGTTGGGTAAATAATGTCAGGCAGCGAAAGTTTTTGTATAGTAGTGTCGCACTGGCAGCAAACTTGCGTATATGAAAAGGATGCAGAGTACTATGACACACAGTTTTCCTAATGAAGACTTCCTAATGAAGAATAACCTAATGAAAGACTTTTTAAATTCAAATAAATCCATTTGCAGGTGAAAGTCAATTTGTATATTCTGGGTGTTCAAATGAAGTTTTTTTTATCTCTAAACGGGAGATTTTAAAGGTTTTTTAATAAAATGCACTGCTTTTATGTTTTTGGAATTCTCCTCTAATTGTTTACTGCAAAACATCGTTTTCTGCAGCAAATCGTTAATGACTACACGGCATAGATCCATTATCAGCTAACCAGTGGCTTACAGTTTTTGTATGAAAAAGAGGGTTATGTGATATGTCGACAGGAAAGTCATTTTAAATTAGTACTACTTACTATAGTAACAATATTAATATAAACGTGACTACAGCTCGTCATGCGTTGTTGATGAGTTGCGTAAGTTCAGCAAATTCACATAAAACTTCATTGGCGTGAAACATAAATTCCAACGAAATTCCAGTGACTCCAGACTCTAATTTCTTCACCAAATTTCACTTGTATGGTAACGGATTTGATGTTTTGCTGTGCATGTGCAAAAACTTGAACCTTAGTTTATTTGTGTAGATCCTCTGGGGACAGTACAACTAACATAGATGTGGTTAAGTTGAGTGCAAATATTGCCCGGAAAATCGACAAAGCAAATCAACTGCATCTTTTATAAGACGAAACATTAGTTTGCATATACTTGGTATCCCTTCCTTCCGCGCCTTCCTTGAAATCCTCTGGGACCGTCTTCGCCCTGTATAGCAAATACAAAATACTGCCAGAGAATCAAACATAACTGGTTGGAAATATCACTGTAAGTTGAAAAGCAGTACATAGTTTTTATTTTATAGCTAACCTAGTAGCAGTATTTGTTTAAGTATTTTTTCTGTGTTTTTTGCAAAGTCACAGAGCAAGGGTTTCACTGAAGACAAATTTAACCAGAAACAGAATCTGCAATCGCTTTGCTGCATACGTACATGCTACTAGCGCCGCTGCAAACCAAGCACTTACTTCATCTCCCTGGAATCCGTCTACACCAGGGAATCCAGGAAAACCAGGGAAGCCTTTAGGCCCGTATGGACCACGAATGCCTTGCCGACCACCTATTCCTGGAAAACCCTGCAAAACACGAGCAATAAAAACACCGTTACATTGCAACTGCAACCGATCCTTTGCGTACATCTGTTTGAAGCACAGTTTATGAGTAAAAACAGGCGACATTACTTTTGAGATTTGGTTGGATTTTGTCTGATCAAATCCAAAACTTGATAAAAGAAATGGTTGATAAAATGAAACTCAAAAAAGTAACGTTTCGAAGAGTAGCAATTTACCGGGTCGCCTTTGAAACCTGGAGGGCCGAGATCTCCATGAGGACCTCGTACGCCCTGCATGAAAAAGTATAAAAGGTATCTAAAATTATACAATGAATTAGAAGTTCTGTACATTCTGCATTGGTCTGCATAGGTTCTGAGACACTCAGTTCATTCATGCGAGCACGCTTTAACTGAACACAAACCTAAACAAGTGGGGTGCGAATACGCTAGTCAAAGAAGAAATTGTGCGAGAATCGAGGCGCCCGGTGTGATTAACGTTCCAATTGCAATTCATATATCTATTCCGCCTAAAAACTGGCAAGTTACCAACATAGGCGTAGCCAGGGACGGGCAAAAGGGGCATACCCCCAAAACTGCTAGAATATCTTGTTGTTTTGTGCTTTGAAAGGTGGCGTCCCAAACAAAATACTGTTGCTCGCTTAGAGTCAAAAGATTTGGCTCCAAAATTTTTTTTGGGCTGGCTACGCTACTGGTTACAACAGTCGACAACTCGTGCATGATAGCTTTGCTCAACCAAGCTCGCGGTGTGTAGCACTTGGAAATTTGGAATTTCGTGATATGAAAGTTGTTTTGAAGTAGTTTACAGAAACTGGTAGTTGTGTAAGTTTTATCCACGCGCGATATAACATTAGTAATGCTAACAAAGTAGAATCGCAAAAATCTTATGCGTAAGCGAGGTTGCATGTTCCTCGCTCAATTCTTCTAAGCAATTTGACCGAGTGAACGCTTGACTGAACACAGCACACAGCACTCTTGTTCGCCAACGAAATGCGACAGTGCTTAGTCTATCAGCAATAATATCCAAGTTAAGCACTAGTGGTACGCTTCCACCTGAAAACTTATTACTAAGAACTCTTTTTAATATGACAATTGAACTTTTGGGAATATGCTGCAAAACTGTGAATAAGAGCGAATGTAATGTGATATCGTCTTTTCACTACAGCAATACACCTCAAACGAATTAATCTGACGCATTTCTAAAGTACATTTGCTTTTTCAAGCGCGTTAAGTCGTGTTAACATATCACAGTTGAAGGTATCAGGATTGTTTTGCTAACAGAGTCAGAATATCACCATAAGTAATTCACTTGTAGCGGTAATTTCATGCTAAATCTTCCCAAGTACATTGTGTTTCAAATTCAGAGATGCAGACAGCGAATAAGAAAACGCTCTGTAATAAAATGCTTCATTCATCAGAAGCGCTTGGTAGCCAGAAAATATTGCACCTTTACATTTTTCAATATTTTGAAAACTTAAATTGGATGAAAGTTGTAAAATGTGGTTTTGAGAACAAACGTTTGTTTCACATTACAACAAAGAAATGGGAATAGTTTTAACAGGTTCTTTTTAAAGGCGTTTCAGGGACCCGATTCGGGTCCCTAGAATTTCAAATCGGGTCCCTAGAATCACAGAAAATTATCATCGGGTCCCTAAAATCAGAGAAAATCGGGTCCCTAGAATCAGAGAAATCTGGTCCCTGCAGATCCATATCGCGTACCTAATATTTTCCTTAAAAAAACCTGGTTTTAATGAAATATTTTGTTTCTGTCGAATTTTTTCTTTCATTGTGTTTCTTGTTTACAGGGAACTAACCTCCTTCGGCAATGCAGCAGCGCACTCAAAATGTGGTCTGTACGTTAGAACAACAGTAGCAATAATTATATCGCGCTAAAGGCTGGCGGCGAAATCTATTCGTGACATTATTACTCATCCACAACTATAGCGCAAAAGTAGCGTTCTTTTCCAATTTTTTAGCAACAAAACCAAGTTTACTAATTGCGCAAGTCTGAAATGCATCGTCGACTGTATTTAATCAAGAAAGATGCTGCCATAGCATCGCAAAGGAATTATGCGATTCGCTTGAAATAACAAGAAAATCACGCCATCTAGATATGCAGAAACAACATGTCTAACCGGCACTAGAAAACTGATATTTGAACTCGCAAAGTTTATCTGCAATTTTGACGAAGGTTTGGTATGGAGAGGTACGCCAGTATTTCTGACTTCTTAGAAGTAAAACTTGAATTTTTCTTATTTTTTTCGTATGAAAAATTTGAACTAATCACATAGAACCATGTTCAAGCCATGCAAGCATTTTGCAAAAATAATACTGCAAATTACATGGTATCATTCGAGTCACTAAATGCGATGTCGGTAAACTTCTATGATGGCACTATAAGTGTTTTTTAGTTCTCCAGCAATCATTATTTTAAAGTAAAATTTAAAATATCCACATATAAATGTAGCAGTGCTTAAAAGAAAGAGGAAATATTTTATCCTGTGGTAACTATGTGCAAGAAACCAGTCTAAAATAGCAATGTGATTTTGGAAGAACTCCAACAATAAACATTGCAATTTTTCAAAGGCTGCAATAGTCGCATCGGCGAAGGTTTTAAAAAAATGTATAAGCGGTTTTACTATAATGGAACAAAGCTGCTATGGCGAAAACGACAATGGTTGTTAACGCGTGGTAGAAAATATACATGAAGTTTCATTAACAACGTACTCTTTGGCCAATAACACCACGTTTTCCTTTAAATCCTCTGTGTCCTTTGAAGCCTTTCAGTCCTGGACTTCCTACTTCGCCACTCGACCCAGGAATGCCCTAATAAATAAATAAACAATGCAAAAAGATTCTGAAAGCAACTCGAAAAATCCGATGCAGAAACAGACTGGACACATCGGATACAGAAACAGACTGGACACATCGGATACAGAAGCACAAACATACAAAAAACGCAGAGATGAAGGTTTACATGCCAATAAGTGTCACTGCACTCAGGTGAATAATATAATGCCACACCCCTTTTTCAGTTTGCTGATGTTCTCTAATAGTAATGATTGGACACCATACAACTTATTATGACAGCATGAAAAAAGAAATAATGTGCCAACTGTTGGTTGCACAGTTGTCAAGTCAACTACAAAAAGACACAACTCCAAGGTCTTGAACTGACTCACATCAATCTAAAGATCGGTGATTACATACTGCACGAAACAACTCCATTCTCATTATCAAAATTCAATTAGCGCCAACAGGTTGCTAAAGCAGCATGCAAACACGTAGGACTTACTACCATGTAAGGTTTTTGGAAACTGGGTATTTAGACCAGTGGCGCCGGCGGCGTTTGTATACACAGGTCTGCTATCTGTTTTTACTATTTTGCTTTTTTCTGTATCAAAAAACTGATACAGGGCTGAAACCTCCATGAAATATTAAGCACCGTTTCAATTGGCCCCACAAACGAACTTTTCTCCACCTTGAATTTGGTAAAAAATGCACTGAACTGCACAATACAATATAGCGTGATACAAACTATACGTACCGTCTGTCCTTTCCTTCCCTTTACTCCGTACCGCCCGCGACGACCCTGTTGAAGACATGCGCAGTGCAAAGCTCTTAAACAGTGAAACAAAAGTTGATGAATTTCTGGACAAAATTATTGGTCAGTTTGGCAATAGTGCTGGAGCGAGTACCAGGCTCTTTTAAGGCATTCAATGTTTTAGCAGGTGTAGCGCAGCGATATACACACTTTTGTGTTCCATTAATCGCTCGTGTTAATTAACAGAACAAGGTTCGATCGGCCTGTAACAAGTTTGATACAATGGTCCTTCTTTTTGCCAACCATTTCCGACCAAACAGTAAATTTTGTTTAAAGTCACCAACAAAATTGAGAAATTCCAAGGAAGATGAGACGCAGTCACGGCCGTGACTGTATAGGAAGCACAGTTGCATCAAATCGTCAGAAATATCAACTCGATCGAAGGAAAAATTGCAAGATAAGCAAAACTAGTTCGAAGGACGCGGTGCCGGAGACAATAAACATTTCCAATCTCAGTAGAAGACACTGCGCTGTTCTGTTTACCACTTCTACTGGTAGTTTTTTGTTAATTGCTTTGGATTACCGCATAAAACGTTTCCCACTTTCCTTATTAAGGTTGATATGTCTGTTCCAGGTGTGCAATGGACAGGTGTTCATGCTACGGCTATACCTTTATGAGTTTTTTACGTGATATTGCGAGTTTTTGAAGTCATAAACTGTAAACGCATGCTGCGTGGCAGAAATTAATAACCGTGTTTGTGGAATAGAGCAATACCGTAGCAAACTATGAAAGTTTTCTGCAATGCACAATTTTGGTTGGTGTCTGTAAGATCCCACTGCCTTCGGAGGGAGTAAAATGTCTTTGACAACCGCGTCGTTAATCATAACATGCGGTGAAAGCTCTCGGAAGACAATAACTTTCTCCAAACACTTTTCATCTCAACCCGTCGCGCTCATTTATGGGGCCAGTCAGGCGCCCAGTACGATTTGTTGAAATTCCCCGTGGTCGCATTCCCTCAAGCTCAATTTGGCAATTTACTGCAGTTGCTCATGAATTCGTGGTCCCCGGTCATTCAAACGATCGGGTGGTAAAGTGTTGCGGCGCCCGATTGAACATCATGCGTGGAATGTTCTACGCGCAGTGAACGCAGAGGCAATGCTTTCGCGTTGCGTGATGCCAGCCAGGTGGGTCCTCAACTTCCACTTATTTGGATGAGTTTGAACTTGTCCTTTTATGTCTTTAGGTGTCTTTTATTGTTGAGAGTGCGTGGACTCTTTGGGCGCAGAAACCGGAATAAAGGATTTTGCAGTAAAGTGCTTAACTGTGAAGAGTTGTTTTTAAGAACAAAGTGATCGTATACATTGCTCACTCCTAAAATTCAAATTGAAACGAACTTTATTCGTCTTTAACGACAAATACGCAAAAACGGTTTCTTTGATAAGTCGTGTCGTGTCAGACTTGTACGAAAAATTGCTGCTCGCTGGTGCGACGTCGCGGTCAGAGATACAGAAAAAGTTAAAGCTATGCTTTGTTTGCTCAAGCGTCGCTGCGCACAGTCCCGATGAAAGCCAAACAAACCTGCACTGCCTGCCAAGGCTAACAGGCCCTCAGTCACGACTGTCGTTTTTGCGCTTGGGTGGCGATGCTGCAAACAACGATCCACAGACCCAGTAAAACCGGCTGCGTCGCTGTTTGCCGACAAATCCATCTTGCAACATGACTCTAGGGGTGAAGACTGATCTAACAGTGCTCTGCCAACTGACACGTTGACACGTTTAAGCGCACATCTATCAGCGAATTGTCATGTCGCAACACCGTCAAGGCGTCCGGTTACCGTAGATCAAGGCACATTTAGCCGGAATACTTTTTTTGCACACAACGCACATCACTTCCCCGGTAGGCTTTTCAGAAAGTCTGCTAATTTTTGCACGCTATGCAATATTTATAATATATCCCCCATTTGGTTAATTATCGGCAAATGTCATTGCGTGAAAACGTCTCTTTTAAAACAGTAGAACATTGTTATAACAAAAACTGACTATCGCAGAATAGTTTTCCATGCTTTTGTTCTAACAAAGTATTCAAACTAAATAAAGACTTACAAGTGACCCGGGCGGTCCTGGCGGTCCGTTGACACCTTTCGGTCCTTGCTCACCCTAAATAAATAAGTGTGTGGTGATCTATTGCATTGGCTACAGCTGTTAATAAGTAATCGTTTTCATCATTGCACACTACTCGTTTCGTATTTAAAGCAGCCAAATTATTGTCAATAACGAGAAAATCAAGTTATATCTGCTTACAACTGGTCCAGCTCGACCACGAAGCCCTGTTGGTCCAGGATCCCCCTGTCAATAAAAAAGAAAAACAAAACATTTGTGACGGGTACGTCAAGCCCGTGTTGGTTTGTGCAAACTGCTGCAAGAATCACCCAGTTTCTCTTCAATTGTAAATAAAGCACAAAACCTGTCTTGGTTTATAGTAACAAACAGAAACAGCAAGGAGAATGGATTATTTGCGTTGCTTTACTAGTTGCCACTGCGTTAATGAAAATTGATAAGCTGCAGCTTTCTAGCAAAATGACCTCATCATCAAGTACATAAAAAGCTTGCCTTGAGGTTGGTTTTTGCGAACATATTTCAGGGTGATGTGATTTATAGTCTGAAAAACTTAAATCTCGCCATAGAAATCTTGGTTCTACCGTACTCAGTTGAATCACTGTAGCGAATAACGAAACATTGTCTTTAGAAGGGTCACTTTAGCAGGTAACGAAAGCTGAAGAAGGCATTCCAAGTTGTGATATCTGGTTAGATTATGAAATCATTAGACACTTATAGGCCTACGCACATAATTTACCTTTTCACCACGACGTCCTTGACGTCCCACTTTTCCAGGGTTGCCAGGAGCACCCTATTAGAGACAACATATTTTAAACAATACAGCATTTTTCGCTTTTAGTCACACCGTTCAATTACTCACTGGTAAGCCAGGTAGTCCATCGAATCCAGAATATCCAGTAAATCCCTTTGAAACACCATGAGTTAAAAATTTTAGTCTTTCCAAAATTGCGCACACATTTTAACTGCACTTCCGTCATGAAAGAGTAAAATTTTTGTTTGCAGTTGCAAAAGTTGGATTTTTAAAGTTTTGCTTGAAGCCAGTGCATAAAGCTTTTGACCTGAAAACTCAAAGAAGTGCAGTGAACACCTGAGATTCCAATAACTGATGCACTTACCACAGATCCTTGTTGACCTCTGGGTCCGCGAGGGCCAACTTGTCCTTGGGGACCCTATAACAAATAGCGTGAAATTCTCTCCAGAGCTATGAAAAATGTTTTTTTATTCTTATCGTGTTGACTTCACTGATCTAGAATACGGATACTGCTGAAAACGCCCTAACACCGGGCTTTAGTGCCGCATAAAATTGATCTATCCCTAAGACAGTCTCTCAATATCAGAATGTAACACAACATATGTTGACTTTACAGATACAGATACTAATTTTTACTCAAAACCGACTGAAAACTCTTTCTTCAAAGTCCTTATTTTTTACTTCAGCGAAAGTGCCAGTCCACATCCATACAGAAGTAATTCAGAAAACCTCCAGCGGTACTAATGGCAGCTAAAAAGTTACAAAGCACGGCACACCCTTCACTGACCATTGTTTTACCTTTTTGGTGCTTCACAACTGTTGTTGCAATTTTTAAGCTTTTAGTTTTTCCTAGGAGGTTTTCACCGGAAACTTAATTTGCTCACGGTTGTGCGCATTTGCTGTTTATTATAAAATGAAAATAATAAAGCAGAAACGTCGCTTGAAATGAATTATGCATGTCTAATAAAAGTTTACTTTCAGACGACATTCCATACAACAAGAAATTGTTTTGAATAAACATGCAGGGATGTAACACAACTGAGATAATATTTATGGGTACTCTGAAAAACAACGAAAAAAACGTATCAGTGTTTCCATCGTTTCCGGGATTTATTCACCTTTCGGGACAAAAATGCTCAAGAAAGATAAACTGAAACGTCCCACCAAATGTTCCATGTTGCCTAAAATTATTTATAGAAACCAAAGGCAAATACTTAGAATAGGGGTTCCCAACCTGGGTCACATGTACTCCTAGGGGTACATTTAAGGTTAGCAATAGAAGGGAAAACTTCATTTATATCTTAATTATTTCTAAGTATTTATACATATAACTTTGAGACAACAAATTAGCTTTGAGACATAAAAACGGAGTCTACATATATAGTTCTGAAAATCTGGAAGTTCTATTAAAAATTTAGTGTTTTTTGTTATTTTACTCTGTCGTTTTGTCATGAGAAATTTTAGGGGTGCATGCTTATCTGTCGAAATGACTGAAGGGGTACGTGGTCAGAGAAAGGTTGGGAACCCTTAACTTGGGATGCCTCTACAATATTTGAAAGAGGGCACGAATCTCGCTATGAACGCAGCTGACCATTTCCTTTTAAGACTCATGAAACGCATCTTGGACCAGGAGAACTTAAATTGATTTTCAGCTTTTTCAATAATCGAGGAAATAATCTTGTAAAATGAAAACAATGTTGCTTACGTGGTTAAAGCTTTAAGAACAAATATAAAACTACTCAAAGGAGTTTCTAAAGCAGTCACGAATATTAATTAGATAATAAGTAGTTGTTTATTGTTGCGAATGATAATATTTGCTTTCGCTTACCTCAACTCCTGTTGGACCCATTTTGCCTGAGTAACCTTTTTCTCCCTAAACATATAATTTAGTTGCATCAGAGATCCCGCAGTAAAAGGGCAAGTCCCACTGGTGGAACGTAGGTTTGTTTACTAACCGCACAAGCATTCCAACAATGGGCATACAACACAAAAACATTGTTGACCGTTGAAAATTTGCAGCACCTTTCTAATCACGTAACGATTTACGATTTGGCAAGTGCAGTTGGCCGACACGTTGCATACCAGAATTCCAACTACTCTTGCAAACATTCTGGTGGTTTCCAACATGTTTACCAGCTTAAACGTAGTGCTTTACACAAAAACTAATGATCCGGTGCATTTGCAGCATATAATCTGAAAGCAACGCTTGCAAATGGAAATTTCGTAATTGCTCGTTTGATCTCACGCCTGGAGAATCGTCATTAACGCATATTCAAAACGCACAACGTTGCAACCGCCATTAATTTAAACGACATGCAATGGTTTGATATTCACGATCAATCAAGTAACTTTATTAAACCTAGGGTTTATGATCGGTGCGGAAATACAGCACTTTGTTAACTTACAACAATTGAACACTGCACACATTTTACCTTTTGACCTTTGGCTCCAAAAGATCCGATTTTTCCAAAAATACCGCGATAACCCTAAAAACAAAGATTAGATGCTGCCTGCTCACTACACAGTTTCAAAGACGTCATATGAACTTTCAAAAGTAGCAACGCTTAACCTGATCTCCAGCACTTCCTGGCACGCCGGCTTCTCCTGGTAAACCTTGAAGACCCTGTTTGAAAAGCGTGCAAACATGACATTACTTCAAAACGGCAAAACGCAACTTTAGATAATTTTATAACACCAGCAGCGCCGAAAGAAATACGATTATCAAATATTTGCTCAAATCTATAAAGAAAATTACAACACTTTATGCAGATTTCCACGTAACATAATATAATAAATTGCCTTCGGTCCTGGTTCTCCATGTTCTCCTTTTTCACCTTTCACGCCTTTCAGTCCATTTTTTCCAGGCACCCCCACGACTCCTGCTGGTCCACGCGGACCGCGCTCACCCTGACCACAAATTGAAAGAATTAGGCCGGCAATGATCGTTCCAAAACGTCATTCAATCCGCAACAGATTTGCTTTCACCCGTTTTCACATACGACTTATCAGTTACAAGCTTTTGCAGCAGTTATTTTTCAAACGTGTTGCATCACTAAACAGTCGTGGTACGATTCGCAGGTATTGCGCTTATTGTACGTTAATTGAAAGTAAAACCAAATCTGTTCATGATTGACATGTCTCGCACTCTGGTAAGCCACTTGTCAAACACTCGAAACCCACCAACAACGCTTGCAACGCGCTAAGCAACAAATAGGTTGAATTATTCACGCCTGACTGCCTCGTATCAGTTATGCGTCAAGCGTTGCGTAAAAACAAGGCACTTTGTCCGGCAATTACCATGGCGCGAAAACGCGGGGCTTAAGCTATTGACATAATTTAATATTGCAGAGACAGAAAAATGAAGCCACGTGGGGAATTACGGGATAATAACCAACTATCTTCTATATTCTTCGTCGAAAAAATGCTTGTGCAATCTTCTGCAGAATGCCGAGTTTCAGCTTATTACTACGCTGTTCATTTCGAATTTGACCGCAAAATCCAATCATCACAATGAAAGTTATGCGTTTACACATGCTCCTATGACGTTACTCTATTTTTGAAAATAACGTGGGATAACTTGTTATTCCTTTAGTCCTGCTTACGGATCTACAGATGATACATTCGCTCCACTGAAACAGAAATAAAGGCATATTCTTGTCCTGCTTCTTCAAACGATAGCATGCTAGTACTGGAGAGTCTTACATTTTGACTCTGAACCCATTACGGCCTGCTCCGCATCCGCTCTACTTCGCCGTTCGCTTAAATTAGAATTTCCGATGCCCGATTCCGTTTAGGTTCCACAAATCATTCAAATAATCATTAAGATGTTGAACCTAAATCTTTGACTTGCGCAGAGCTCACAAAGTGTTTGCAACATTCAGCATACATTTTCCGCAACATAAATTAATTTTCTCTGAGCTAAAAACGCTCTCCAAAGTTTAAAAGATTTTTTTTGCTGCAGTAAAATCATGACAAAATAACCAAACACCGCTTCCACTCGTCCCCCGATTTAAGTTCGTTTATCTAGCCTCTGCCTCCAGTAGATCCAACCAAACTTCGCCTTTGCTAACTCCTCGAATCTGCTTTCTCGTCTAGCCGATTCACATAACAGGTTCCGCACCAGCTCGCAGAGTTATGGCCTATCATGGCACAGTTTGTCAATTTTCTCCAGACCGATAGTGTCAAACAGCTAGGAACGTGTCTTCCGCCAAATCGGCTACTGACCATTTACTACGCTGGTTTGTGGAGAAAGGATGATCCCCTAGAAATGCGAGCAACGTTCGCAATTGTGCGAAGATAATCTAAACGTGGAGCAGTAGTGTTTGCAGCAATTACATAATCACCACATAGAGAAAAACTTTCAGGTTTTCGCTGATGAACGCGTGGGCAAGTAAAACCAGTGAGTCGTTCGTGCAACAAACGTGGAGATTTGCAAACTACAAGATGTGATAAAATGCCCGCTCGCATTATGTTCGTTCAGCTGCCAAGTCAAAACAAAACGTCTGGCCACAGAAAGTTCAGTTACATTGTTTTCCAACACAGCTGGTCGCGGTTTAGAAAAAAAGACCGCCGGCTTCTCTGTCGCACAACAATTGAAGGAATGAACGGTATCGCAAGGCGTATGGTCAGTCCGAAACCATGCTTACAATACATTTTTTCAGACTGTACTCCTCCACATGGGCGGTTGTTGCATTCGGCCTGTGAATTTTTGGAATTGCCTCCAAAAAGTATCGCCACCTTGAAAGCAACTAGCGGCTAAATGGCATATGGCAGTTTTGGAACTGCATGTGGGACAAGCTGACATTTTAGAAGTAAGCGACAGAAACGTTTTTCTTTTAACGTTTTGCCGGTTTTTCTATATAAGGACATATTTTCAGGAGGGGAAAAATGCAAAATCAACAGTTTGAGACTGTATTCATTTATTTACTTATTTGACGACGATCCGGAACAGGCCAACACCTGAACAAATTGCTTTGGCTGCCTCTCGGAGAGCGTGATATTGTCAAATTCATACATGTGCTCTACACCAGCACAGCAACAAACACATCTTAATGATTAACACAGTATAGTTGAGAGCATAGGCGTCCGCAGGAATTTTTCCAGGGAAGGGCAAAGCCGACATTTTGCTTATATTTTTCAGCTTGCTAATGCGGACGATCTGGTCCGCAACCAGGCGGGGGAACTGGGCAGTTTCCCTCCCGAAATTTTTCAAAAACTTGTTTAGTTGTTCGGTAACACCAAGTTACAATCATGTCCCCCTCGAAAATAGCCCAACAAGAAAATATCAGCTGGTTATGACCCTATGACGATGCAATGCAAATGGACGTAAAAAAACGCTTTACGCTTTCTATAAAACACACTGGTGCAAAAGCAGGCTATTTTTGGGTGTGCAAAGAAAATCTTGTCCGAAATTACTATATTATGTTTTCATTTACCATGTTGCCATAGACTGGAAAATGGAAAATTTGGTACTTGACATTTGGTTCTTAATAATCCAACTCAAAAAAGTACGCAAGGCTCTGCAAGAACATTGTCAGAAGCCAGCTGGCTCAGTATTACTGAGGATCTGTCTCAAAGTTGTGAGGATTTCCATTCACATTCCAACTGTTGCTGTCAGCAAGGAACCTCAGACCTAGCTGAGGTAGGTCTAACGCTGCTTCCTTCTCTGAAGACATATATGTGATATTCAGTGGCGTAACTAGAGTTTTGAGCCGGGGAAACTTTGCTGAAAGGGAACACTGTCCTGGCTGCTGTATGCGGCCCACTAGCCAACACTCAGTAAAAAGGTTGAGAAGTGATAGTGAATCCGGATGGGGATATCTATTGGTAGGTAAGACCCCCAAAAAAACGAAAAACGCAAAGACAATAACTTAATGAAAACCAAAGAATACTAAATATCAAAATGTAAACTAAATGGGGGCCCGGTTTTTACATTTAGCTTGCCAGGGTGACACCTCGCGCCCCTGCCCACCCATCCGTCACGTCACTGGTGATATATGCGCCATGTATCATATTATTCATATTATGACTATGCTGTGTGTCTCACAACATTGTATGCTCAGCTGCACTTATATGCAACGAATTGTAGTGCAAAATGTATTCATCCAAACGCTGTAACTAGAATTACAAACTAAAGCTTCTTGCATCTGTATGGCATGGACTCTACTAACATGAAGTAGATGCCCTGCAACATACTCGATTACCTCCGTGTACAATTAATACCTACTGCGCATAAATGAATTGTTTTCTTTTGCCAAAACTTTCAAATGAGTCAGTCATCTGCTCATCAACTCTCGCAAACTAAAAAACGAAGTTATTAGAAACTGTTTATTGCTTTTATATCTATAATGTGTTTCCTATGATGCAATGGACTTTCATTTATACTCTTTATACACTCAATCACAAGGGAGAATAGTTTCATTAATACGCTGTAAAATTTTGAGGCTTCTTTTCACAAGTTTTTTGAGATTTTGAACAAATTTCTGACAAATCAAAATTTTGGGGATGCGCTTGGACCCCCTTTGACCCCAGCTCCTGCACCACTGTTTCTACACCATAAAGCAGTGGCTTTCAATCTGGGGACACGACTCCGTGGGGGTCGTTTGCCATTTTTCTGGGGTGGCGAGGCCTTCTGATGAAAATATTCGTAATTTCTTCGAGATTTTATATTTCGTATATGGAATCACTTTTTTTCGCATCTAGAATAATAGGATCACCTGGCAAAAATGATAGCCTAGTTTTTTCATTCAAAATTATTTTAAGTGTGATTATGACCAACACAGCAGAACCGTCGCCAGAAAGTTTCCAATAGTGGGACTTAATACATTTGTTCAAAGGGGCTTGACATTTTGAAATTTGATAAAAACTCTACCGGTTTACTGTTTCATGATCCAATTTGGGGGGGCTTCCAGCTTTGTTTAGGTGGGTTAAGACCCCAAAAACGGCAACACAGCAGTACTGTTGCGTCGGGCAACGCAAAAATAACTTTGTGACGTAAGAGTGTGCTATGGCTGTAAATTAGATATCTGATTACGGTAGCTAACTTGGGAGTTATTCTAGTTTTCAATTAAGTGTGCTGTGGAGTGATTTGTTTACGGCACGGGTCTCTCACTGATGCTTCCATATGCATCAATTTAATAAATGAGTCTTTGTTCAACGTAGTGATATCGTACGTTACTTTTAAGTCATTGTGATTTTCCATTGTGCATTTCACATGAATGACTAGATATTTTCGGAAGGGGTTCGTTAGGTCGAATTTGGCTGAAAAATGAGTAGCTGCATGAAAATGGTTGAAAACCACTGCCGTAAAGAAAATGCCCAAAGTTACGGCAACAGTCACAAAAATTACACTTCGTTGGCGCATTAATGCTTAGGTGTAGGAGCAGGCACATTTTTGGGGGTGCGAAACATAATTGCCTAAATTTCCCTAAACTTGTCTGAAAAGTTTTCGGGCAATTCTTTGTGTGAGTATCTCCTTCCACACAGATCATTTTTGGGATGACCCCCAAAAAGAGGTTTTTATGTGATTCTCCTCACGTTGGGCGCCAATTTTTCAAAATCAAACAACGTTGGGCGCCATTTTTATCTGTATTTTCAAGCAGTTTGGCCAGAATTTCAGGCATTTTGCAAACATGTTCATACATTTTCCCCAGATTTTCACGGATTTTGCCCAGATTTTCAGGGATTTTACCCAGATTTTTGACAAATCAATACTTTGGGGGTGCGCTTGCACCACCTGCAACCCCGCCTCCTACACCACTGGGGGACAACAAATGTTTTCTGAATTATTACCGAAGTTTGAATGAATGTATAAACACTTAATATCTTTAGGCCAATAATTTTGATGCCTTAACGAAGATGCTGCCATAAAGAAGAAAATTGTCAGTTGTGCATCGGCTCTTTCATTAAAAAAGCAGCAAGCGTTTAACCGTCTGTTTCTAATCACGTGCAAAATACGCAATTGTCTACAGAAACATCTCAATTCTTACGACTTGTCAAATTCAATTAGTCTTAAAAATGAGTTAGTCGTGACGTAACAATTCAAAAGTTGTGGATTCCAGCAATACTTTGTCGCCTGAAACAACCTGCGATATCTATTGCGAAGTGGCTTGACGCTATGAGAGTGTATATATATTTATTAAGTTTACAAAAAAAACATTTGTCGTGGTAATATGAATGCGCAAAATCCTCACTGACGATCATTATGATTATTACCACATTGTTTCTATCATATCTTGCAACGTCTATCATTCTAGCCGTCATTTTCATTATAACGTACAAATTATTCTTTGCTTTTAGAATTTCATTGAAGTGTAATCAATTGAAAGCACATACGCTCGCCATCGGTATGCGAACCTGATGCTATAACTAAGTGCAATTTTCAAACTTACTTCTCTCCCGGGAGGTCCAAAAAAACCAGGAGGTCCTGAAATTCCCTGAAACAGTAAGTCAGTTATTTTAATAATGGTGCACTTACAATTCTGCAACGGTATTCGTAAATTGCTTCTAACTCAGTTTTCAGGTAATTAGGAAAATTCAAGCAACAGTGACATGTTAACTGAAAATGTAAACAGCACGGTGCCACACTACCAGCAACCACACTACCGTGTACTATACTTCCGGCAAGACAACATACAACCATCTACTTCATCTATTGCTTACTCTCTGTCCTTTCTTTCCAGGTAAACCTGGCGGTCCGGGGAGTCCAGGTGGACCGATTCGGGCAGATGGTGTCTATAAACAAAATAAATGAAATAAATCAAACAAAAACTGACAGACCAACTGGGGGTAAGAAGCGATTACGGTACTGAGAGTAGAAAACGAACATTTGTGATCACATCTGGTAGAATCAGAATATTTAATTGCACGTGGGGAAGCATAGTTTCGGGCAATATCGTGTAAATCAAGCACTGAAGTCTCACTGAGACCGTAGCGCAGGGGCTCCAAACTACGGCCCGCGGGCCAAATCCGGCCCACGAAGCCATTCCATCCGACCCGCGAATATATTTTGTCAGTAATGAAAAATAATGTGTTTACGAAGCATTTGTTGATATGGTAGACTTTAACATATCCGAAAAAATCACATTACGTAGGATGTCCGGCTCTTGAACTCTTGTGTAATACCTTATGTGGCCCTCTGACAAAAAAGTTTGGAGACCCCGCCTTAGTGTCTGGTGAATTTGACACCGCTCCAAACCACTGTGGTAGGAATAATTTTCACGTCTACTTGGCTACAGGAATTGTGCTGATAAGTTTCGGGTACTCTAATCTAACGCACAAGGTAGCCACAAACCAGCCAAGCACCACGTTTTTACTTGCAGGTGGACACCGCATAACACTGCGTGGTCAGCGAGTACTACAGGCTTGTGAAGAAATCAGATTTGATTTCTAGCTGCGCTTGGGTGTTTAGGTTATTTTGCTGTATGTCATCGAACCAAATGTGGCACAAGAAACTATTCTGCATTTGCATAAAGTCGGACCTGACAATCAGTGCACGGGGTGGCAACAAGTCCAGACAAATATATAATTCAACATAGTCATACTCTCAGCGCCGGCATTAGGTAGATAGCATCATATCATGACGTATATCTTAGTAATGGCCAAGTTCCGCTGCAGAACAAATACAAAAATAAGGTTTTATTACCATTAACTCCGAATCGTATTCATTGAGGTTGTAATCATCCACATCCTGCAAAATTTTAAATTTCATGATTGCGTTTAAGCACCACTTAAGCTCATAGTAACGGCAGCAGGTGTCTGACATACACACACAAATGAAGCTAACAGAAGCCTCCGATTTTTGAAATTTCCAACCAATTTTAAAGTTTATCGGAAACAGAAATAAACTTAAGAACATAAGCGTGGGAGCTGGTTGTTTTCTGCCAAACACCACCAATTCCTTCGCCCTGTCAAGGTTACTATTATTCGCGATGAGAATGATTCACACCAAGGACAGACTATACTTGTGATCTCAGCGGCAGACGTCTGCTGGATTCGGCTGATAATTTTACCAAAAAGAAACGCGCAAACAAAATTATTGCCTGCGTTTGCTACGGCTATACTTTGCATGAGCGGCGTGCTTAACCGCTATAGCCTGTAATGCCACATTTCCGTCTTGCTCTGCCCTCAGATTTTTTGACCTCGTTACGCTGTCGGTTTTGGGATGGTGATGTGATTTTGAGGCCAGCTGGATACGTTTTCATCACGACTGTCAAAATTATGAGGTTAAAATTCATTGAAACGTCGCAGTAAAGCCGTTTATCTTTTTACAACCAACTTAATATTTTCTTCAATCAAAACATATCAGCACCCTCCTTGGAGAGTGAAATAGATAAAACCACTAAAGACATGAAAAAAGACTTTACTGCAATCTAGTTTTTCACAGAACAAAAACAAAAGGTGCAAACAAACAACTGTTAACAATATTTCTTTCGACGCAAAGCGCTGCACGATCTCAGTACATGATGCATTAACATTGGCAAACGGACATATGTATCTGTGCTTCTGCTAAACGGGTTGAGACAACCCGTTTTTTTTAAAAAAGAACAACCCACCTGCTTTTTTTGTTTTTGAAAAAAAAACGAGTTTTGTGTTGTTTTTTTAAGAAACAGGTTTCCTTAAAAACACAAAACAACATTCTGAATTGTTTTATTGCATCATGCAATAACACCATTTTCAGAATTAAACAATAATAACTTCTTATTCCTATTAAGGCATCCAAAATTGAGGGTAAAAAAATGTAGCCCATCTTTGTTTTCGCAAAGTGTTGCTGGTCAGTTCACTCCAAAGTGGTAAGGCTTGGCAAGCACGCCCACAGCAAACAGAAAAGCCATTCCCACACAACCTTTGAAATTTCATGTCTAGTTTATGTGCATGCCCTGCTAGTTCAGCATCCACAGAGTGTGGTTTTTCAACATATGATTTGGTATGGTCTACCATCAGAAACAGTGTGGATGCAGAGAAGGTAGAAAAATTGGTAAAAATATACTGATTTTTTAATTTACTCAAATTAATCAAATTATTCTTCTCTTTTCTTCAAGTCTTTGAATTATTCTTTTTTTTCGAGTCCTTCGAATTATTCTTCTCTTTTTTTCAAGTCCTTCAAATTTCATTGCTGTTCATTTTGTTTGATTAAAAAAAAGTTACAGATACCTGCACTAGTGTGCTGCTTATACGTTTTGGTTCATAGCAGTGGAGGCTCGTGACTGTGATTCGTAGGAGTGCTGCAACTTCTCCCAACAAAGATTTTATAAAAACTGGGAAGCATCAGGTTTTCTACGGCGGCGCGGACTGCTATGCTTATGACCGCATGGCGTATAACATTACCATGGCCGTAACAAGCGTAAGCGCAGGGGGGCTTCGGTCCCCTTGGAAAATAAGGTTGGGCATAGTTTTAAACTATTGGACATAGTTTAAAAATTTTGAGCTCTCTTGTTTTTTCTCATTTTTGTCAGAAAATGAAATCATATACGCAAACTCGGTCAGGTAATGGCAACACGGAAGTCGTAAAACCCTCACAAAATAATTTTTTTAGAAAATTCAATCCACCGCTTTAAATTTATCTCACAGTTAGCTTCAGTAAATATGGTCTACTCGATGCACTCAACTCTTTGATATGCTCTCAATGTAAGAGTGCATTTAGTGCATGGACGTAGTGCAATAAATCAAAGTACCGCTCAACACAGTCTTTGTCCCTGAAAAGCACGGGTGAATTTTCACAATGCAAAAATAACTTAAAGTGCAGATAATCTACTGCTGGATACGCAACAAGAGTTATTGCACTGCAAAACTGTATACTTCAAGCCCATTTACCGGTAACCTCATTTTAACATGGCCGTATATCTGTCGGGTCAGAATCAGAACTACCCACGGTATGCTTGAAAAAGCTCCACCGGCATACCCCATCCATCAGGATGAGCAACACTTGATTAGGTACTGCTGTAAACTTTATTCGGCATAAGTTAAACACACTCGCAACGCAAAGATCACAGGTAAGTGATCACTACCGCTCAAACCAAAAAAATTAATTTTCTAAAAATACTGCTTCGAGATGCCATTTAAGTCGAGTAGGCTGTGAATTATTTCGTGTCAGAAGGAGCACCAACGAGAGTGAGGTTTAAGTTTAACATTAAGTTGATTCGAAGGTTCGAATGCCAGCAGACTCTAGTCTCAACAAAACCTTGCTTGCGACTTCTGAATTCCAACGCCGTCGCGCTAAGAGCATGAGCAACCACATCTAACATTCGATTGCTTCTAATCCGCCCACTCGATAAACAGGAAAGGTCCAGCCACATTGCATATAAGTGAAGTTCAACCACAGCCTCACTTTCTTGTTTATCAAGGCTTATTTAGGCGTTTCGTTTTTTAAAATTTCTTTTTTTAACACTTTCAATTCACAATCTCATGCAACATACTGTACAAGCATTCCCTCAAACACTTTTGAATAAAAGAAAACAATTTGTGTTTTTTTCTCTGTACAGCAGGGTGAAAACTTCCTTTCATCCTCACAAGTGAAATTAGTAAAATTTTCTGGCAACAAAGTAAGTTCGTCAACTTTTGCACAAACCCTTTTGTACAAACTGCTTCATGAAGTTCTCTTATATTTCTTCAGCAACAATGCTAGCGACGAAACACACCAATTGTCTTTGCTATAATTCAAGGCTTAAGCTGCTAACATATGACGATACAGTATATACTGATTTTAAGAAATGGAGATAATAACACTGATATCAAATATTAAAGAACATAAGCAAAAAGATTTAATTAGCGAATGGTATCAGCATTATAAGAATCGAGATCTTGGCACACAATTAGCTTTATGGGTATCTCGTATTATATCAACGGCAAAAATTTCAGAGAGCTGAATGAAAACAGTAACAGGGGAACATTTTTTTTCCAACAATAACATTATCCGCCGTCAATTTACCTGAAAAGTATTTCCGATCCCATAGCAAGCTTTTCTGAACTTCTACACTTAGTGACGCATCTATTTGCGTAAACCAGGCAAATGCCAACTTTCATAGCTTGCAACATTACGCTGGCGTTTGTAAGACATCAGCCGAGCGCGAATGAAAACCAGTGCTTTGTTGAGTTTGCACCAAGCCGAGTCACAACTTTTTCTGGAGGAGGCCGCTTCATCTCCAAAGCACTCGGCGGCGCATCTCGTGGCCTTTAACGGGTTTTACTGCGAAAGCTGCCGAGGAAAGGCGGCAATGGCCAATTCTCGCACAACCTTCGTTGCCCGCACCGAGTCCACATGCTGGTGTGTAGGACGTTAATACCGCAAACGAGTAGCAGCAAATTGACCCTGCGCGCCGGTAATAACCCAGCCGAGTAAGCAATTTTTATGTGACGATTTCTCGTTGGAAACACGTTACCAACAATTCTGCGGGGATTTCGCGATGCAGCCAATGTTGCGCGAGTTTTCCGCAGATTTCAAGCAAGCGCAAGTCCGAATCGAAAATTGATCGCATTTTGATCAGGTGACTTATTCTCGAAGCTTGATGTAAAAACTTATAAGTAAAGAATTGCAGAGTAATCGCACTCGACCCTGTACTGAATAGCGCATATCAAAAAACTATTTTGTTGATATTCCCATGTAAATCTGTTGCTGCAGATAACGTCACTCTTTGGCCAAGGAGACGTTTTGAATTATTTCTAGTATTGACGTTGCCAATGGGCTGCATTAAATACATAGCTCGCTTCTGTTAGGAGACTTACAAATAACTAATATAAGACTGGAGGTGTCGCGTTTAACTCCCACATTCAGCTTACATTATTTATATTGTGCTTGCCATGGACATACAGTAATTCACTTCCTCAAAAGAGCACAGCAACATGCCATATCAGAAAGCTGCAATGTGCACACGATAACCCAATGTGCACACGATAACCCACACACTGAAGCTTATAAAGTCGAAAAATTGCTACGAAACATATCGAACACCAAAGTGTATAAAACATATTTGAATTCATAAGTAAGGAGGCATGCATCATTAATTTTGTACTTGCTTTAGACTTGCATTTCAGTGTTACATCACAGGCCAGTGCCATGACCAACCAAAAAGAAGCACAAAGGTTTTCAGAGATTGTAAAACAATACGAAACGCATAGAACGTTAAAGTAGATGAGAATCCGTTTTACTTTAAGGACACTAAATGATTTTATTGTATCGCCACTGTCCTTGTACGTTTTACAGCAAGTTGCATTGTGTGTGAAAAGTCTATGGCACGACGTGAAAAGCGTGAAAACGATTGCTTTGCGTACAACGTAAAAAACGCAGTGTTGTGGCCACCACTGACGTCATGAAAGGATATTTCAACATTTTAATCAAATCTAAACAACACACGATGCCTGTAGTTCTTGGGCCCAACTGAACTCCCAGATTTGCCAATTACGTCGACTTACGTTTAAAATGCAAGGTGAAGGGCCCGTGAAATCACGAGGCAAAAGCACTAAACGCGTCGACTATTAGCTCGTACGAGATTTTTCGTCGCTTTCGACTGGCGCAACATGCTAACACGAGTATTTCTAATAAGTATAAAACACAGCACGAGTATTGCCAGTCATCGTGGCGGTTATCAAATTCTTGTTTTTGACCTATGTTGCAGTTCCATGCAATCCAATAATTTTTTTTGGAACTGAAGGAACATCCGCATACTGAACAAAAGGAAAATCATAAATAGCGCAAGTTTTGAACACCTTTACGGAAATGTGTGATAGAGAGTTAAAACTAAATTATTCTTGTAAAATTAGAACTAGCCTAGGTTTAGATTTCTCCATTATCCGTCTATGTCAAGTTCCACAGAATAGAGTATTTAACATAAAGCTTGGAAGGCAATATTTTGAGATAAGAAAAAACACGAGTGTTTGAAAAACTTTGCCATAAGAAACTTGTTTTTTTTCACCTTCGTATCTGAAACAGGCTCATGACTGTAACCAGGTGGACCAGGAGGCCCAGAAAGACCTCGATGTCCTTTTGGTCCGTCCTTTCCAGGATACCCTTTTTCGCCCTGCAACATACCCGATGCAGACTTTGAAAAATTACGAGATGGATTCTGCGTGGTATTGCTTGAATTCAACCTCATTTAAAAGTAAAATCGACTTAAAAACCAAGCTTTTGGCATGATGTGTTTAAAAGAAATAGTGTGTTACTTTACTTAGAGACGTCCATCTGACTAAACTTACCTTTTGCCCTTTGGGCCCCCGACGACCAGGTGGTCCCTAAAAAAACAAGAGAGTAGACTCCAATAAACAAGAATAGGAGTAATGATTCTTTCAAAAAGCTTTCAAAACTTGTTTATAACAAAGTTGTTTTTTTAAAACTTGTTTGTAACAAAGCTAGCTTTCAAAACTTGTTTATAACAAAGCTGTTTGAAACAGAGTACAATTACAGGGAATGTGCTTGTAACACACTAAGTTAGTCTTCATGCCAAATCAAACGTAATCCACGTTTATTAAACAAATTACCAAAACTTTGTTATGAAATATGCTTGCAACATTATGCCGAATCGGATTATGTACCAAGACCCAGGTTTCTTATAAAATCAGAGCACAAAACCAATATATTTTAAACAATATACAGTTGTGCAAATGTAACCTCTGCCTTCAAAATGTTATGGTAGCGTGACATACCCGGCGTCCATTGATTCTTTTGATTGGAACGATTTCCTGTAGTACATCTTCCTGTGACCAAACGCAAAATTAAGCGCCGCATACCAAGACTGTCACGAAAGCGGTTTCACTGCCACATTTTCAGTTCAGCAATGGAAGAAAAGTTTGGTGGTGTACTTTAAAATCTAGCACTCCTTAATAGTCAGTGTGGCTGGAAATAATTTTCAGTTGAAGAAGCTTCGCTGATTATAATTAAAATAGAAATCAGATCAAGACGAAAAGCCTTCGGAATCGCTGCTGTCTACTAATAATTCATCAAAGTAATATATAATGTAGAGTTTGAGCAGTTGGCATCAGACGCATCGGGAGACACAACATCTTTCAAAATGAAAGAAAAGGTTTCTGTCAAATCGAACCACGTAACCTCCCTGTTCACTGCGCAAGTCACACTGTGCAAAGTTTCCCAAAGCTGCGCTGCTACGTAAGTAATGTACGTTTGACTTCAAATTGAAGTGACGCAGGTTTAGCCTTCGGCCTTCCTTGCGCCAATCAGATTCACACATCTCGCTTAACAACCTGTTCTGCGCTATATTTTCGCAAGAGAACCCTCTAGAACGTTTTCACTTAAACTCCAGTGCGCACCTAATGAAGTAATATTTTGCATTCCCTGTTTCGTTGCGGTTGACTGCTCGCATTTTGCGAATAAGCAGCTTCTTAAAGCAGCCATTGTAACCACCGCACACCCAACTACGCAAAAGGGCTTCGACGAATAGAATACAATTTCAAAAACAGAGCAAAATAGAAACGGGCAGTTAGCTCGGATGTGGACATTACCAGATTTCTATGCGAATTATCGCCTATAAAGCGAAAGCTAAGTGTGGCTTTCGCAAAAGGGCCAGGGTCGCGATGTGACGTAATTCCGCCATACAATATAACAGTTCCCAGGTAGGAATTGCCAACTTATTTAAATTGCAATAAAGGAAAAATTTTTAATATGTTCCAGTCCGTGAAAAATACTGGATGAATAAAAATGGGGTCTTTAGTTTCGCAAACGGAAAATTTAGGAGTTACTGTTGACAAAAGTTAACCACTTCATGCTGTGGGTGTAATTATCTTTAATTTCTAACACAAAGTGGTTTAGAATGGCCCACACACTGAGAATGGGCCAGCCAAAATATTGAAAATATCAGCTGCTGAAGATTTTTTTCTCAAGATTGTGCACAGAATAGAGTCCTGAGCGGGGCGGGTTAACCCGCGCGGGTTGCGGGTACCCGCATTTGCGGGGCGGGTGCGGGAACCCGCAAAGCTATGCGCGCGGGATTAGAAAATTTTTTGCGGGTAAATGAATGAGGACCCAGTGCATGTGAAATAGATATGAGTAAGAAATTCAGTGCTACAGAGGGCATGCGGTACAAGGGTGTAGCAGCTTCCTCCAGTGGCGGCGAGGCCACAGTTTTGAATATCTAGCTCTCAGTGAACTTTCAAGAAATACGGTATGCGTCATGGCAAGCAACTAGCACTGCTAGGGAAGAAGTGTTTAGTATGGCTGATCATGTAATGAATAGGAGAATAGAAATTGAAAGTCTGTTAGTGAATAACATACTTTCTTTTAACAGTGAGCTAAGAACGAAGCTTTCAAGGTTGACCAAAATTAAGGATTCATAATTTTACTCTACAGTGTTTTTAAGAGCTTCTGTTGGCTTTGAAATGAATAACTGACTAAGTTGCTACTAGCAATAAAACACATTGTTGCACGAGTTTTTAGTGGTTATCAGAGACGCAGTGGTAGGTGTTGGGCAAAAAGCATAGGTGCGGGTTTGGAGGGTGTGCGGGATAGATCCGGGTTCAACAGGTTTGGTACATACTTCATCAGCGCCATGGCCAGGTGAATTCCTGAAAATGGCCAAACCTTCGTGCTTAAGGCCAAACAAGGTTTCCATTGTTTTCATAAACCAGTATTTTCGTTGACATAAGTTAAAAAGTTGATATTGCTAGCTAGACTGACCAGGCTACTTGCATGCTCCTCGACCTCATAGTCAAACAACCTTTAACCAATCTTTCTGAATATAATTCTTAGTGTGAAGTGTACATCAACTGGCGACTGGAGTGATCAGCAAACCAAGCACTGCATATGAAAATCAATAAACACAAAATTCACATGCACTGAAGATGATAACAGTTGTTATCGAAACGTTTGCAAGATGTCAGTTGTATCGTTTGCTTTGGCCGTAGTATTTATTATAAGGCTATTTAGCACTTCCGCTTTTCGTGTACAAAATTCACAATATATTAAGGATTCAATTAATACCAAGATCGAAACTTTGCCGATTTTGAATCTGGAGAGAAAATCTACAGTAGCTATATACATGTGCATGTTAGCGTTGACAGAGAGCTGTGGCAGCAAACCGACACTGACAGCTAATTCCTATTCCATCTGTGTTACCCGGTCGGAAATGATCATGGCCTTTACAAGTTTAGTGGATGCCGTCATGAGAGTAGTAGTGCTAATGGCAGTTTCATTGCGCTTGTGCTCAGCAGGTAACGCATGGGGTCTCAAAAACTTTTTTCCCAGGACAAAATGATGTAGTACGTAGTCTGCAGTGAACACTTTCAATCCCGTCCATCGCAACCCATTTTGCTGATGGAGAATCATTTTCCCCTTCTGGTTTGGACCAAGTTCCCAACCCTGACAGTCTGCGGGTGCGGGGCGGGAGCGAGTAAGATTCTCAAGTTCCTGCAGTTGCAGGCGGTCTTAAATTTTGCAGATGCAGTTGGAAGCGGAAAAAATTTTCAACCCGGCCAGGACACTAGTACAGATATTTTCTATATTTTCATAACATGCTGCAAGAACAATAAGTAGACTTTAATACATTGTAGAATTTCTTTATGCTCGTCATCAATTGAAAGAAGTTTGGTCAACTGTTTGCAGCAATCGGTTGTTCTGCTTAAAAATGAGAGCATGACTATGTCCAAGTACGTAATATTCTCTTAATGCATGGTAGTAGAGACAACCAACTGGCAGATGCATGGTGAAGAATTTCAAGTAATTCTGTATCTGCAAATGAATTAAAATGTCCACGTTCACGTTTCGCAGAGCATACCTCACAACATTAAATGTAAAATGCAGTGAGCCTTAACATCACTGTTCAGAGTGAGGATTTGTGTATGTTTTCTGCCCAAATTGCAGTTTGTGTTATGTGCACTTAAACCAAAAGCATTTTCTTATCATTTTATATTCTCCATAGAATTCTTCAAGCAGTTAAATATTCCATGAGCATTTTCAAAAATCAATTACACAATTTACCGTGCCGATTTCTATAATAAAATTGAACATGTTTTTATGATTTGATGCATCAATTTGAAGACCAAAGAAAAGAGGAGGTTCATGTTGCTTCAACTTGTTGATAACTACTTCTAAAGCTGTTTTGGCAAGAACATTTGTAACAAGAGCTTCTGACTTGGTTCGACTACAAGATAGTGTTTTTCAATTTTTCAATCCTCGTAATGTTTTGAATTTAGTTTCAAAGTACAATCAAGTGAATTGTATTAAAGATAGTGTCTGACTGCATGATATATTTTAGCTATTTCTGAAGCAAATACATCATCTGCATCTTTAGCATTCACGCCTGAATTTATCCAAAAGAGAACTAAAAGCAATAGCTTTTGTGGCCATTTGAATTTCCATACTGTTTTACGACAACACCCACGTATCTAATTTCAAAGAAGGTTCAGGCTTAGCTAATGGGTGTGTTTAGGTATTTCACGGGATTAACATAATTTATTGAAAATATTTTAAAATAAAGGAAATCCTATTGTACTTTATAAATGTCGAAAACAACAAGGACAAATGAGGAATTTAAAGGACTCCCCCTGAGCTAAAGGACGTTGTTAACCTAAGTCCTAGGTGCGTGGGCAAAAATCCTGAGGTTGAAAATGAGTTTTGGTAAAAAATGGTTATTTGCTTCGCCTTTCAAAAATACAGTAATTACCACTGATGCCAGCTGAACACTTCCCAAGAAGCGAAGGTGGTTATGCAAAGCTACAGTTAAATTGTGCGTTACTATGCTGGAATGTTATTATTAGCATCAAATTGAATACGCGCAGAGGAATTTTGCGCTATTGAGTGATCCTACCAAGCACTGATTACCATTAATGTGCATTGGCAGGCATTGTCATGCAACAATCATTTGAAAATAATTTTCAGTTGAAAATGTTTCATTGACGATAACTAAATCAAAACTTTTTCGCGACGAAACTACCGCAAAAGATGCTATCAAGGAATTGCTTGTCTTTACAACAACCCAACTGAACATATCAACCATTCAAAGTCAAACTGCGGTCAGCGACATCTCCAGGAAAGTAAGGAGCAGTAATCAAATCTTACATCACCATCAAAACTTCATAACTGCAACTGTTCAGATCAAGACATGCAAGCCACACTGACTGCGAAGGAGTGCTAGATTTTTGCAATAGCACTAACCGCGAACCCTGTCTTAAATTTTGCAATGCCCAGATCAGTTTTCGTTAACCTGTCTTTTTGTTGCAATTCTAAATGCAACAGGTAGCTGCTAATAAAAGTACGGAGTGAACGCGCACAAGAAACAGCGGCATGAGACAAGAAAGCGTCGATGCAACGTGTCGCTACTTGCGTTCAACAAGATGACATGCAAACCGATTTGTCGCAGGTAGAGCTAAGTGAGTGTACAGCCACCTATGCGCATAAAATCAACAATCCGCCTTTTAGTATACGCTCTTGTTCGTTGCAGAGTGTTTGAAACATACCAAAATTGTATAGTTGCTTTAACAAGCAATTTCAGGTTGGGAAAAAAGGATGATATCACAAAGTCATTAATGTTTTACAAGACATGTCTGTATAGCTGCTTTAAGAGCACGGTGCTCAAAACTCGCCCAGCCATGTCGCTGATGCAACCATAGCTCGCATTTTGACAAGTCGCAATATCATGTGGCAAACCGCAGACACCGGTGCTCTTCAACGTACTGTAGACGCCCAACGTACTGTCGCTAAATGTGAAGTGTACGCTCTTCTATTTGTCCTTGGTATGGACCGAGCTTTTTCTCTGAACCACAAATCATGGCAACAGAAGTAATTTTAAAAATATTTTAACTTACCACAGACGGCGGAACCACGGTGTCTACAGGACGACTTTCGGTGGTCCAACTGCTCCAAGATACCCATCCTGACCAACTCGACCACGAAGACGGTCCCTCCATGCGATAGGATGAGAAATTTAAGTATTTTTTTGCGTTCAGATCAGTTTGAAAGTTAAAATTACTTATCTGGCGAAGACACTTTGGCGTTGTGCAGCGCGTCCTTCCATCTAAGTGTTTCGTGGTCAAAGGACTGTCTCGCCAAACTACGTGCTTTGTTCTTTCCCGGGACTGTTTTCCCTGTTCAGGGTAAACTGGAACCACGCGTGTTCGGACCCGTTGGACAGGTCTAAACTGTGCTCTGGCACCTTTTTTCAGCTTGTCCTTGCCAAGTACCGGAACATACAACAGTTCGTCATTCAGTATTTTTTTCTCTCTGGTTCCGTAGACATCCCAATCGCGCAAACCATATTTGGCCTTCAGTTCAAGATCACTGCCTCGTGCACCTTTGACGTGTTGTTCTGTTTTGCTCGAATCACGTTCACGCTTGTTCCGCGAGTGCTTCCTTGTTAACGCAAGGTCGAACCCTCTTCCAGCTCGGCTATCTTGCCTGTCGAGCATCAGAGCGAAAGTGCACTCAAACCACATCACGGCCACGCACGTAAGCAGCAACTGCGCAGTGCGGTGCATTTTCGAGCATCGACCGTCGCAGCTGATAGTGCGTCAGCTTTGACATTTACAAACGTTGGTCCGGAGCGCAAATGTACGGTTTGCCAGATTTCGGTGTCCGAGGGTATCTTCAAGTAGTAACTACCATTGCTTAACAACAAGACCTTGGTCTATGAAGATATTATTAAAGCAAATCTAAGCGTGTTGTCGGGCTCTAGAAAAGCACCCAACAGGTAAAACGAGTTTTTGCATGACGACACACACAACTTAAAAGCAGAAATTTATAAACTGCCGCAAGACTTTCACTCAAGGGTTTCCCTTTTCACTAGCAAACCTAAACTGTTGTAGGCAAGATAAACTCAAGTCGCAACTTCGCAATAATTGGGTAAGACGTCAAAAGAGAACAAAGCGAAATACAACCATTAAAAGCTATAGGTTTGCTGCATGCTTTCGAAGAATCAGCCGATTGGGCTCTGTTTTCAAAACTTTGCGATGATTCAGACTTGCACATGTTTATGTCCAAATAATCAGTCTCGCAAAGCTGACGCAGTCAAATCAATCAGTAAATTTTTTTAATAGGAAATCGATTTCACGAAAAGTAAACATTTTCAGTCCTGAAATCTTTCACGTGAAATACAACGATTTCGAGGGCTTGGCCTCTACACAAAAATGAAAACAGCAGAGAAGCAATATCCATGTAAAATCATGAAAAAGTCTTTTGATCTACAAACGTCGCGATTTTGTGCATGGATGCGTACATCCCGGAATAAGTGCCCAGAGCTGGTCAATTTCCGAATTTATACTGCTGTCGCTTGTTGGTACACAAAGCACACTGCCACAAGAGTCAATTATGTTTGTTACGGAAATGCTTATTGCAATTTCCTGATCCTCCTTTATTTTCGACTTGATGGGAAACTTCCACTCAGCAGTTGGCATTGTTCCGTGGTTTACATTAAGAATATCACTGCGCTGTTTAGCACGAAAAATTGATGAACAGACTTCTCTGAGCATCAGTGGCACACCTGCAGCCGACATGCATTTTAATCATAAAAAACATGCATCAGCTACTGTAAGATTGATAGGGTACCAAAGTCCTCAAACTTAATGGATAAGTTTGAATCTGACAACATTCTCCGATTTTGCGTGTCGTTTCGCTCTTTAAAATTTAAAATCTAGTTTCAAAGAGTCACAACGTCTAAGCATAGGAAATAGAAACTAAAATAAAGACTACAATTTCTCCCTCTTGTAAACAATATTTTGGAAGTAGTTACAAAAAGTTACTCCTTGCCAGTTTTTACCAGTACCTCACGAAAGCACCACCAGTGCAAGTTCTCTGAACTTAGACATGCACAAGCAACGCGCAGGCTGATTGAAACCGTAGCACCCATCCACAACATAAACAGCAGGATTAAAAGCTTTCGCTTGCTTGATCCAGTTTTTTAGCAAATTTTTTTCCTTGAAAGGATTTTCTACAGGGCAAGTACAACCGCAAAATGTTGAAAAGCGTGTACGTTTACTAAGCGACGGAACTCGTGCACTCTTTCGGGCCATCTTTTCTTAACTCACCGCAGCAAGCGCATGACTAACTGTTTAAGCGCCTATTGCGCAAAGTTTCACTCCTGCTCCTGGCACCGCAGCTACACCCGGAGGTTCGTCAAACAAGCATTTTTGTAAACACCTGGTTTGAGAACGTCTTGAGCTGAGATTTGTCGCCTGAGCTTGTTTCAGCTCAGACAACGCCAGCTGATTTTTTCACTTCACGATCCTCACACGTCTCGGGTATGGAACGCTTACATTGTCTGGTTACGTTTTAGTTGATACCGAGTTTTCGGTTTAAATGAGAGCTACGTCTTCCTGTGGTTCATAACACCGTGAAATGATTATTCCACGCATCATTCACCATCAAAAAGAGGAGAATGTTTGGAAAGAAATTGTATGTTTCGTTGTTGCGAGTATTAATGGCGGAAAGCTTTCCGTGTTTGGGCACTTTTGCTTCAAACGCCAAATTGCATGCTTTTCTGCGCACCTTAGAAAAAAGAGCAAAGGACATTCTTCTAAATACATAGTGCACAGTTGTGATTGATAACGCGGTGAACGGCATATTAGAAGATTATGAAAGGCATAAGTCGGCAACTATCGGGCAGCGGACGCGTGTTGGTCTGAGGATCATTTGACACCGGACTCAGGAGAAAGGAAACAGCCTATTTGGTTTCATTTTCATTAAACGCCAATGTTTTCAGGCTGCCCTGCACTCTTAGCATCCGGTCGTCTCTGCTACATTGTATGGCCTGAACTGCTTGACGGGACACCGAGCATTGCACAGTACTGTACAATGAGAAGGTTGACAAGCTGGTAAAGTGAGGCGCTCACATTGTGAATTGCAGTTTTGTTTGGAGGTGAAAGAGAGTTCACGTTTCTGCATGAAACAAACAAAATTTGAAATATGGATCAATGGAAACCTTAAAGAAGATTTTATGATATTATTTACAGGCGTACACAATATTGCACAAACAGAGTCAAAAGTGGGCACAAAAACTGATCTAATTTTTCACTTTCATTAGCTACGTCAATTTAAAAATATTAACAGGCCACGGTTGAAAACTACTACGTTCAAATTTTTGTATACACCGCACAACAACTCATCAGCTCATCTGACGGCAACAACAGAAGTGAGGCGCTCGGGACGGATCACCTATGGAATACGGAGTGGTTGGAGAACACTGCGAGACTCCTTACTTTGATCCCTGACATGGGTAGCCCCCTCCTGGGATGGCCCTGCCAAGAACAGCGTTGGTCCGGCTTAACCACCCTGGACCGGTGTCGGACGTTTCTGCTCCTGTTTACACAAATGCGGTACACGGTCCCTTCTGCGGCTTGTGAGTGTGGTGCAAATAACATACCGTGACCATGTTGTCCTTCATTGTCCAATCCATCTGCCTCCCCATGGAGAACATAACCTAATGGTTCTTGATGACGAGATCATCGAATGGCTGCTCAAAACCTGCACCAAGATTTATTGCGGCCTAACAGTGGATTGAAAGAACTCGCTCAAACGATGAAGACCGCAGTTTAATTTAACGATTACCGCTTCTGTTTTCTAGAACAGGGGTTCTCAAACTGTTTGTCGCTGCGGACCCCTTTCTCTTCACCCAAAACCGCTGCGAACCCCTTCGTATTGACAAGGTGTTTTTGATTATTGAAATGATTTGATTTCCTAACGTGAGCAACTCAACCTCCCCGGCAAAAAGCAAATTTCAGGCTTCGGCCTGCTGCCAATTGCCGTAACCAAAATCAAATAAAAAAAGGTCAGTTGACTTTCAACGTGAACATGTCAGACTACAGTTTTGTTGCCATTGAGCTGAATAATGGCCTAAATTGGCTGATCTAGAACTTTTTCAAATCACGATCAAGCGAAAACTCTCAAAGGTTACGGTAGGTCATCAGAAAAACAGAAGCAGTAACACAAGCTGATTGTCGGCTAATATTAAAAGTATTCTTTCTTTGAAAGTATAAAGTACGTTTTACGAAGCATAATAATAAATTTGCCATTTTGGAACCTATCTCTGCTCACCATTCTGTTGCGACAAAATAAAAATCATGTGTGAATATGACATCAAACATAATGTGGTGGTGTGAGCAAGCCCGTAGCCAAGGGGAGTATTTGGGGGGCTGTGCACCCAAATGTTTTTTTGGTACTCTCCAAATATTGTTGTGCCCGGAGAATTTTTATGCAACATATAATAAAAAATTATTGCCTCCCAAACCTTAAAACCTGGCTACGAGCCTGGGCTTGACAGCATTGCTAATTTCGCTTGAACTTAGGCGGTTGAAAAGGTCAGAGATTTCTGATTCGTTTTGTCGTCTTCTACACCTTGAATCTGCAACTGAAGTCTTCCAACCAAGTTAAAAATTCAATATCATTTTTCAGGTTTGGCCTTGCAATCAATGAAATTTCTAAAATGTATATTTTAATGTATGTTCTGCAACACGTGTTACACCTCTGTATACATCCCGCAAACTAATAAAGAAAACGGTCAGTTGAATACAAATGCTGCAAAATTCCTTTAATCCAGTGTGTATGCTGCTACTCTGGTCTGAATATTTCGTGAACTAAACGATTTCCACTGCATTCTAAATCGCCATGAAGGTCGAATGAAAACTTTACATCAACGACGTGTGCCCCGCGGCCCGGAGGCTACCACCTTTGAGCTGTATGAATAGAAATGAACGAACAATAAAAAGTACAACCACCTTAAACGCAGATTTTGCATCTGCAACGTGACTATTTTGCGCCTGACCTAACGCGACTGGAGTCAATACCAGTAGTCGATAATTTTAGTATAAACCTTGAAGCTGCTCGAGTACCACATCTTGCGAGACATCAATCTGGTCCAGAAGTCCCGGTCAACTGGTTCCGTCAACATCCAAGCTCTTGGCGGTAATCACAATTTCAACTTAATGCATTTCAACCCCTAACATTTACCTGGCGATGCAACAAAATGCATTGTACGATAAAGCGCTGAAATCTTATTGCGTGGAAAAACGGAGGTAAGAGATTTGGTCTGATCAGTAGAAAAAAATTATTGCGTCAGACAGCGTGCACTCCAACTTGTTTAAGACCAATACGGCACGCAATAGCTTGGATAGCGTCCGCAGTTTCTTCAGTTAAGTGACCACAGTTTGAAAAAGTTGCAGATCTTGCATGTTAGTAAGAGTTAAATTTGTTTGTGAAATTTGCAGACTCATCACTTATTCTTTTGAGGTTCGCAAACAAAGCAATTAAAGCTGAAGAAATCTGGCACAGCGCCTCGGGCTCATGAAGCTGCAAGTAAAATGAATACATTCACTTTAGCAAGTTGCAATTAAAATGACAGAAGCGTTCTTGATTGAATGACCAAGCAATATGCTCATCCTTGTTTATTTCACTTAAAAAGTATGAAACCGATAAAAGAGATCATATATCTTTTTCCTGGTCTCCAATGGAGCATAACTACAGTTGCGACATCCACAAAAAAACGTTTTGTTCAGATTTAAGCTACAAAGTTGTTTTCGATATGCTGCTTATTTGCCGCATAGCGGAGGTGCCCATAATAACACGTTTTGGGAAACTATTTTATAGCACACCCCTTTAATTTGCCATCGAACTGGCAAAAATGCCGTTTCGCTCCATTTTTCCTTCCTCATGACCATGGTAAAAACTGAAAGCTGTTTTCAACGCGAGCTGATTCGCTAATGTGGAACGAAAAGAGCTGATTGTCTTTATGGCGGTACAATTTCATTCGATGACTTTTGAGATTTTTTCTTAGGTCGTTCTGGTTAAACCTCATTTAACTGGTCGGCTGCATATTTTCGCATCGTTGTTCATCACGCTTGGTAAAGATAGTTATTTTTGCAAAGTTATGAGCTTTCGCGCTCTCTTTCCGGTCAGTCACTCAGTAATATACGCTGAACTGATGGTACTGACCTACAGTACATACTGCACGCACGCATCGACAAATGACTCGCACAACTGGGCGGGATCAACAAACTCGCAGCAAAACTTCACTGATTTCAACGCAGTTCGCATTTTGTGAGTGACGACCGGTGATACACAACTGAGCTGCCTTATCTGCGCACCATCCTTAAGCTGCAGTGCTTCATCAAGCACAGACGCAGAAAATCGCTGAGATTTCGTCGCATTAAACAAAATAAGCGTTCTTGTGAAAAAACACCGAAACTAGATCGCTAAAGCAATCCCAAAGAACTTCTCAAAGTAAGCCTTGACAAACAGTTGCATTTCATAAAGCAAAAGACCACCGTGTTCGGGACAGGCGACAGTTCCTGTTGTGTCAAATGAAAATGTGCGAAAAGTTTGCTCTACGTTTTGTTTTTGGAGGAAGGTAACTGAACCATTTACCATATGCTTTTCAAGGTTTCGAGACACTTACTTGTTTTACTTTCTAAGTATCACCAATAGCAACCAAATTTGCTTGAAGTACTTCGAAGTGTAGCATACCCTCATCATTACGGCGTTTTAGGCATTAGTTTCAAAGCGCGTTGTTACACTGCAACGCACAACTGTCAGACACAAAACTTTTAACTGACGACGTGTTAAATAGAGAAAGGCATGTATGGGATTATTCGGCACTGCGTGATTGTGATAACTTTAAATTAACAAGTAATATATATGTACTGTATATAGCTGTTCCCAATTAAGAGGAGTTGCCGTGCCGAGCCGTGCACAAGCGTAGAATTACCTGACGCAACAAAACAAAACAAATAATCGTCCGTGGCTACTCTTGGCAACTCCTCAGTGTAGATTGAAAAAGGTCACTACCCAATTTTCCAGCAATGTTAGCAGTATTCCAAAGGTTTTCGTATTAATTTTGCTATTGCAGAATTATCTGTGTCGTGCCCGTGGCCACCTGTTAACGCAAGAACAGTTTTCTTGATTTTTCTTTTTTCTGGCAGCGTCACACGTCATTGTTTGTAGTTTTGCTGGATATTTTCAGCTAACAAGGCCATTTTTAGAAAACCTTCAGGGGCAGCGCTTTGGTTTTGAGGGCCGCGGTTTCATTATCACCGTCAATTGCATAGAAGTGCAAAATGGAATATATCAGGACAGCGAAATCCTGCCCCAGCAGAGAGAAATTTGAAAATCAGGCTAGTGCGGGCATTATTTGCCAATTTCCTGGGAAAAATACGGGTTAGGGGACAAAAGTAAAAAAATAAGGGAAGCCAGACTGTTGACAGTTATGCAATGACACGTTTAAAATGAGAAAAAGTTCAAAAATTTTTCTGATTTCTGCCGATCTGAAAACAAATCAAGTACCTTTATTTGCTTTCGACTTTATGTTCAGAGAAAAGTGAAAACGTTTCAGACGATCAAAATACTTTTTTCAGAGGATCCTAGGTTACAGCGCGTTTAAGAAATTAGGGCAATGATAAATTTTTCAAAGCATACGTTTTTTTATTCCTTGTAATACCTTACCACCGGTAACAACCAACAGAGCAGGTTACGACGCCTCAAGAATGGCGGCCCACAGGGATTCCTCTTGGCACCCCTTGTTCTCAACATCTGTACCTCTGACTTGCCAACCGTTGTCACCAGAAAGTATGCATACGCGGACGATCTAGCAATTATGCATACTGATGTAGACTGGCAAGCAGTGGAAGGAGTACTCAGCAAAGACATGGCAACGATAGGTAAACACTTCCAGACCTGGAAGTTAAACCTTAGCACTGCAAAAATGGTGTCAACAGCCTTTCATCTCAACAAAAAGGAAACCAAATGTGAGCTGAAAGTCAATTTCAATAACGAAGCCTTGCCCTTTTGCTCCGAGCCCAAGTATCTCGGAGTAACATTGGGCAGGTCGCTCACGTATCGCCGACACCTCGCGCCACTTGGTAAAACGCTGACATCACGCGTCGCGCTTTTAAGGCGGCTAGCGGGTTTGGGCTTATGTTCTGGGGAAACAACGCTACGAATAGCCACCTCAGCCCTGGTACACTCAATAGCAGAGTACTGCGCTTCTGCGAGGCGTCGCAGTGCTCACACCCACCTAATTAACCCTGTCATCAACGACGCCTTACAAACTGTGGCTGAATGTCTGCATCCTAGAGCAGCGGACAACTTTCCTATCCTCGCGGGCATCCATCCTGCTGAGCTTCGTCGCAAAGAGGCCAAAATGTCTCTAGCACGCCGTACGATGGAGCCTGGACATCTGCTCCACTCAGCGCTCACCTGTCCACCGGGTGGAAATGCACGGCATCTCAAATCGAGACACGTTTGTATCTACCAGACGCACAACAGCTAATCAGTTCATCTGACAACAACAACAAAATGCGGGCTCTGGGCAGATTACCAATGAAATGCGGAGTGATTGGAGAACACTACGAGACTCCCGACGTCCCGACTTGGGCACCCATCCTCCTGGGATGGCCCTGCCAAGAATAGCGCGTGTGTGGCTTAACCGCCTCCGCACCCGTGTCGGACGTTTCCGCTCCTGGTTACACAAATGTGGTATGGCCCATCTGCGGCTTATGAGTGTGGCACATAAGAACAGACCGTCGACCAGGTTGTCCTTCTTGTGTCCAATCCATCGACCTCCGTATGGAGCGCATGGCCTGACGGTTCCTGGATGACGAGACAATCGAATAGCTGCTCAACACCTGCCCCGAGATTTAGTGCGGCCTAGCAATGGATTAGAACAGGGGTTACCAACCTTTTTACGATCTCGTACCACTTCGGCACCCCTTACTGTCAATGCATACTATTTCTTCCAGAACTAATTTGATCGAAGCTTAGTTTAGTCAGAAGAATAATACAAATCAAAATAACAATAAAAGACCGCAACTAAATTTAATGAGATTTTTGTTTTTGCTTACCTTCCACCAATTGGTCGATGCGTGGCGAAAATGTGCTAACAGCGCATCGAACGTCGTAAAGTTGCGATACAAGAGGAACAGCCAGGGTTGTCCATGGGACATATTTATCTGTCCCATTCCCATACCATAGCAATTTATCCTTGTCCCGTCACATCCCATCCCATGGGACGTTTCACATGGGATTCCCATAGGAATGACATTCCCATGGACAAGCCTGGGAATAGCAGGCTACAAGAAAATGTATTTATTTAGAAACAAAACCCAATACGTAAACTAAAAGCTGTGCGTCCAGTTGTTTGTGAAAAAATGGAAGTTACTCGCGTACCACATGGAACACCTTCACGACCACTAGTGGTACGCATACCACAGGTTGGGAACCCCTGGAATAGAAGAACTCGCTCAAACAAGATCAAAGAAGAGTGCTTTTGAAACACGCTTCAAGACTGTATAAATCCGGCAAACAAATTCAGTGGAAAGTTGTTGGTAGTGACTATTGTTTATTTGCTGATGGTGAACAATTTAAACCACTTTATAATGCAAATTTTCTCATGTCCGCCAGTTGCGACTGGCTGTCTCTACATGCTTGAAAGCTTTATTTTCAAATAGGTGACTTATTTACGTGCTGCCATACTTTATGTTCTGTTTAGCTGAGGAATTAAGCATTGCTCCCCCTTCTAACTTGGAAAAATGTAGGTTATATAGCTGTGTTCAACTGAATGGCATGTTGCAAAACTCAAATGATTTGTGTTTTCTTCATTGCAACACCAGATGCATGGTAAAGAATTTGCCTAAACTCACTGATATGTTAGGACTTTTTCCGAAACTACCTGATGTTTTTTGTGTTAGTGAAACCAAAGTATGAGAAAACAGATATGAATTAATTAATATTAGTGGATACAACTTTCTTTTCAAAGCTCTACAACTAATGCAGGAGGAGCTGGTTCATACATAAAAGCTGAACTTGTTTTTATTGAAGGTCCCGACCTAAAACTGAAAAGCGATTTTCTTGAAGACATTTGGATTGAAATCTGCTGTACTAATTTTCAATTAATTGTTGGTACCGTATACTTTCATCCGAATAATAGTCTCCTCGATTTCACTGAGGTTTTTCACTCTGCTCTTGAAAAATTAACTACTCGTAGATTACCATATTATATTTTGGTTGACTTCAATGTAAACCATCTCTGTGATAATTTTGGCACCCAATCCTACATTAATACTGTAACTTCACTTGGAGCATACCCGTTGCTAGACATCCCCACAATAGTTGTGCCTAATTGTACAGCTACTTTGCTTAATCATTTATACTCTAATGACACCCAAAACTCTCTCTGCCCAGGTGTTTTAAGTTATAATATTAGTGACCATCTTTCAACATTTGCATTAATCGAGAATATGAAAACACCAAAGTCGCCACCGTTTTACAAAAGATGTTTTACCCAATTTGGTGCCAATAGCTTTTTGATTGACCTAGAACATAAACTCAGAATTAATTACGAGTGGGATGCAACTGATACAAATTATAAATTGAAAATGTCTAGAAAAGAGAGCAAAGTTTCGCTGAAACCATAGCTTACGAAAGGTATACTACTATCATTAAAAAATAAATATCGTATGTACAAAATAGTATTAAAATCAAGATATGACTTTCATTTAAATAAACGCTTTAAACGTTATAGTAACATCTTGACCCACCCCAAAAAGAAACTTAAAATTACTTATTACCAAAAATAATTTGCGTAAAATAAATTTAACCTCAATAAAGCTTGGAAACTGAAATCAAATCAAACCTTCCAACAGAATATCTATGCTGCAACCCGAAGATTCAACCTAACCAGCTAACCAGCATTCCATTCCAAATACACTAAATAAATACTTTACCCAGTAGGACCAAAACTTGCATCTGCAAATTTCGTCACCCATAGGATATGTTACCCCTTCAACTCCTTCCGTCCCTAATTCCCGTACTTAACCCCAGTCCTCCATAATGACTTGGTAAATCAAATTAATAATCTCAAATGCAGTAAGTCTAATGACCCACATGACATACCAGTTTCTTTTGGTAAAATGGCCAAGAATATCATATCTATCTATCTTGCAGATCTATATATTTCACGGATTTCTAACGGAGTATTTTCTGAAAAACTTAAACTAGCCAAAGTGGTTCCACTGTTCAAATCAGGTTCCAGATTAAATCTCTCTAACTATAGACCAATTTTTTTGCTTAGTCAGTTTGGTAAAATATTCGAAAAACTTTTGTATATCAACATAAATAAATTTTTAGATCAACACAATGTAAACTACTCTGAACAATATGGTTTTCGTCGTGGTTATTCAATTGCCTTACCACTGCTAAAATTGTCTGATCATCTTCTTACTCAAAATGGAAATGACCTAGCTACTGCTGCTGTTTTTTTAGACATAAAAAAGACTTTTGACATTGTAGATCATCCAATTTTGTTAAATAAGGCATATCATTATGGCATACGAGGTGTTGCCAACGACCTTTTCAGAAGCTACCTGAACAATAGAAAGCAATTCGTCCTTTGTGAACCAAAAAAGATCCAACCTAAATACTATAAAATGTGGTGTCCCTCAAGGTTCCACACTCGGCCCAAGGCTGTTTCTAACTTTCATTAATGATTTGCCAATAATAACTAAATGTAAGTCTTACCTCTTCGCTGATGACACTACTCTGTTACTTTCGCATAATAATGCAGCACAACTGGAATGAAAACTAAACCTCGAACTAGAATAAATTCAAAATTGGATGAATGCAAATAAATTAACTATTAATTATACAAAAACTAAATTCATACTGTTTTCTAAAATTTCCCCTTTAACCTCCCAATAAATCTCTCTTGCGGTGGCATCCCAATAGAACAAGTAGAAAGCATAAAATACCTAGGTGTTGTAATAGACACACGGCTAAATTGGGAACAACATATTGCTCATGTGGGTGGGTAAAAAGGTTGCATGTGGTAGTGCGGCACTGTACAAGTTGCAGCCGTACATTAATGTAGATCTGCTTCGTAAAATTTATTTCTGTATTGTTTATTGTCACCTCTACAACGGCATTCTTATTTGGGGCACTGCAAATAAAACCTGTTAGATTCTTTAGTTAAATTAAATAACCGAGCTATACGCAATGTCTGTAAAATTCACACCAATGAACAAATATCCATAAAAGATACGCATCTTTCTACTGATATTCTACAGATAAATAAAATAGATAAATACTAACTGGCCAATTACATATTTAAGATATGTCATGAAGTGTTACCAAAATAATTCACAAATGAACATGATTACACATCAAAATATCATAATTTTCATACACGATAGCTGGATCATAAGGTACTAATTATTCCTTTATAAAAAACAGTAAAACAACAACGCCATTCTGTTTACAGAGGCTCCAAGCTATGGAATAAAATTCCGAGAGACCTATTCAATAGACCTTACCCTACATTCAGGAAATTATATAAACAGCTCCTCTTTCAAATATAAATTTATTTGTTTCCTGGCATTATGTACGCACTTGCTTCATTGCATTCGAAGCAAGCAAACCCGTCTTTGTTTCTAATGAATTCATTACTCGTGCCGCTGCTCGTTACAGTTCGATACTTGTGACGTTTTTTTCTGCACTTGATCTGTTGTGTATCTTGAGTTTTTTCTTTTTTGTGTGTGTTTTTCCTTTTATTTCTTTGCGATAAACATAATCTTCTGATTGCCTTTCCCCTTGTTCTTTTTAAGCGTTGGCTGACGTGTTGACCTCGCGGTCATTTCGCCAACTCTCGTAGTCTTTTTGTTGAACCACGCATTTTTCCACATCTCGTAAAATACAATTGATTGATTGATTGATTGATGAAGAAGATCGACATTCGTGGGAATCATGCCCGATGTTTCATTGTCTTATTTCTCAGATAACTCTGCTTTGATTTTGTTTCTTTCACACCAGTGGCGTAGCCAGCCTAAAAATTGCGGGGGGGGGAAATTGGGGGGGGGCAGAATGTATGATTTTAGGTGAACAACACTATTTTGTTTGGAAAAACGCCTCTCAAAGCACAAAATGACTGTATTTTCCAAAAATTTGGGGGGACATGGCCCCTTTGGCCCCCCCTGGCTACGCCTATGTTCACCACAACTCTTACTGATAACTGTATTGCATTTCTGTGGACCTTGGTTCCATGCAAAACAACAAAAATGTTCTGCTCCAAAGCAGCAGCTCTACTTAACGTATAGTGCTATTAAACCAACTGCTAATTGCTACGCGTCATAAAAGCTGATCTTCAAATTGTGTGTAACGCACGTCACTGGGAAAATATTTAGACAACTATTATAGCCTCTGTGAAGGCACAATGGCCACATGAAACCGGGTACTGTTTTAATCACTGGAGTCAACTGTAGTTGTAATTATGAAATTACAGCTACTGTACTACAGCAGTGTAATTGTAACTGCGATGGAGGTTGCTCTGGTTGAGTCCACAGAGCACACCGTGGGTCTCCTGTTCAAATAAACAAAAGAGCAAAATGTGCGGTGACCCAGAATCTGGAGGACACTGTGAGAGGCAATACGTGCACTTCTAAAAACAGTAAATCATTAGCTGACACATAACTAAAATCCGTATTTATTTTTTAATATATGAGGTTTAGACATTTCACTTCAGTTTGAAAGAATTGGTATGGTAATTGACAACGATGAAGTCTTTGTTTCGGCTTTAATCACGGGCATTTGGCAATGTAACTGTGGTAAAAAAATGTTTATTTATGAATATTGAGCGCATTATACTCTGCTTCATCTTCATTTGTTGAACAAAAACTGCTCACCAGGGTAATACCGGTCGAAAACATAATTAATGTAAAAACGTGTAATGCAGCAGATGGAAAATATCAGACAACCTGCTACTATTTGGTCAAAAATATATTAGACAATCCAGCCTACTCATGGCTGCCATAGGGTGTTCTACGCCAGTCAACAAAAACGCAAGTATTACGTCTCGAAAAGGTTTTGCCTTTCTACGAAAAAACGTGCAGAGTAATGTGGTTGGCAGCGCTGTGACTGAGAAAATATCACACGTGAAACAGGTTACATTTGTGGTTGTAAAGAAATGTAAAAAAAGCATTAGTTTCGCGGTTAGTGTAACAAGAAGATCTAATTTATTTTGGTCTTTTACCTACTTAGTAAACCTATTTAAAAATTCAAAAACCTTTGAAAGCAAAGGTTTGCCGAAGATCTTTCCCACATTTCGTAGCTAATGCCGTGCAGCGGCTTTGGCTAAAGTAAAGATCTATGGACCTGAGATAAAAAGCTAAGAATGTTGGCAACGAAATGACTTCTGCGCTAATGAAAATATTTGTTCACAACTGCATTCTGGAGCATGGAAGTTTATGAATGTTATCGCTCCTCAAATACAGATGTGGTGGTGCTTGCCTATACACGATCAAGTTAACCTAGCGCAATATTCGCTTTTTCGTCTCTTGTCACGCCCTTTACTAAGTTTCACGGACTGTTACTATAACAGAAGTAAATGATTTACAAAAGCAGCAACAACGGTTCTCCGGCCGTATTATTGTTATAGATATAGATGGTCGAAAGCCCCAATTCCTTGTCCGAAAGTGGCCCCATGAAACTGCCTTCTAGTGCGTAACTGACTTCACAATATCTTTACCAAATCGTCCACTTCTTAAGCTGATTAGGAATGGCTTATGACAAATTGCCTTTCCGGCCTAAGTTCTGTTCGGTCTTGCGCACGTATTTGGTTGGTTTGTCGTACTCAGCAAGAGTGCGAGCAAAAGGCTGCATTTTGGACACGGCCGAAAAACTGATGTTTATATTGTATTGTTTTCGATAAATTCTAGTGAAAGCTTTGTTGGTGCAGGATACTGGCGCAGTTCCTGTGATAAACACGAAAAGATTTTAAGTGAATATTCAAGAAACTACCCTATAAATTATTCGGTCACTCAAAACAGAGTAGAGTTTCTCAGTCAATATCATTCTTCCATCACCCCTTGTGATGCATTATGCGAAGACATTTCGCTAAGCCTGTAGCCGACTACTGGACAGCTTAGCTTACTAAAAACATTAGACACTGCGCTAACACCTACCGAAACTATGAGCCCAGTCGCATTGCAGTATAACGGTACAGCTCTTCGATGGGCAAGCTGGAAACTGCGCATATCGCGGCCTGTTGCCAAGCAAGACAAAACCGCTAATTATCTGCACCGAGTGCGTACATTTCGCTCTCACACATTTTGATCACCACCCACAACAAGATGCCAACTAGCTACACTGCGCATGTGACTGATTTGTAATAACCAGCTACAGGCAGGACGCCATATTGGAGTTGGTTTGGTTTTTGTGCGTTTTACACAACGCTGCACCTCTAGGCAAGTGTTCCGCTTGCCTTGTTACATCAGTAATTCTAATGTACAGCCGGCCTGAGAAATACAATCGTAACTTTGCTTTTTGCTGATACTCTTCGTGCCTACTTGATGACGTCGTCACGATGATTCCTGTCAGCTGGTTTTGCACATCCTCTGCTGCACTGTTCTCCTTTGTCCACCGTGACGCCGTTTTCGGACACTGCCGCTGGAAGTTGGTTATCGTTTTGATACAATCACCAAGCGCAGTCCTGGCATTTGCAAAGAATGGCGCGAGTGTTGAGTAGGTAAGCAGTGCAAACTGCGATAAGCTTTATGACAAGGACGCTTGATCTGTGCAGGCTGATTTCAAGACGACAGCTTGCTGAGACCACAATGGTGCAGAGAGAGTTCAGTGACGCGTGAGATGGAGGCATCAACACTCTCAAGTACTTGATGGTGGACTTCCTGTTTTTACAAAACATGTAATAACAAAAGCTTTGCAATTCCCAAACCAAAACCGAGTTTGAGATCCAGCTGAGAACATATTTTAAAATGACTTTCAATGTCATGTTTGCTTAAACTAAAGTGATATCGACCTTGCGTCTGAGACAAACACGTAAACAATAAATAAATACAAATTGAACACTCCTTGAAGGTGTTTGTTATAAATATTACTACGCACAAATATTCTTACAAAGAATTTCTTAAACTACTATTTGTCGCGAATGTGTTTGCATATGTTTTTCAACTACTGAAAACCACGTGTGTATTTCAAAATTAACGTATCTCATACATGCTTTTCCCATAAAATACCGATTCTCAAAAACTTAAAGAAGTTGACCTGCGGTTATGAAACATTTTGTTCAGCTGATGTGCAATAAATCTTTGGTGGGCTGCGCTTATATCTTTGGCCAAGGCTCTGCCAGTTTGCATTCAATTACACTGAACTCGTTGCTATGGCGCCTTCCTACCCGGCAATGTACCTGTACTGAAATCTGTCATATGGGATTAAGGTGGAGTCTTGCCAAGAACAACAATTTCAAAATGTTCGTTTTTTTGCCAAACATAACAAGCTTGTGTCTAAGCATTGGTTACTGCTTCCGACAAACTTATGATGAAAACAACACTGGTGGCTCTCATGTTTTCAAATATCTCGACATTTTCATTAAAATAATGTTATGTCAATAAATAGTGAGTTGCAGTCGTCACGATGAAGCATAAATTTAGGTTCAAGTCATCTTATGACAAGTTCGGCGCGTGTTTAACGTTCTTGTTTGGACTGAAGGTAATTGCCCCTTATCAGTGTATAGAACAATGTATCGCAAAGAATTTATGTTAGGCTTTGCTTGTTTTATCAACCTGCTTGGAAAGTGCAGACAGTCAAACCAACAAAGGAGCATGTGGTTGCTAAAAGGGTCAAAAGCACTTTAACGAATAACCAAGATGTTCCTCAACAACTAATGACAACAGTGGTTGGCTCCTACGTTCAAATTGTAGACGTGGATAGGATACAATCAGTCTCCAAAACTTTGGTGGTAGTGATCATTTTTGTGAAACTGCTTTGAGTGAAGCACTGTGATGTATATGTGCAGGTGAGGCTCTAGGGTCACTAGAGTTGTCGCAATGACAAATTGCTAACAAAGATAATTGTCGCGTCGCGGTGAAGTTTGCTAGCAGAACATTATATTGTACTTTTGCTTGCGGCGAGTGTCAGCTGGCCGAAAGTGTTATTACTGTACAACAAAAAATCAGAAGTGGAAGAACGTTTCGGTGAATATCCTGATTATTTAAAAAATTCGCAAATTGCACCAATTCCAAAATATCCCTTTCCTTCAATGCACAGTCATTACAGACCAATATTTATTAATCCTATATTGTGCGCTGAAAATTTATTAAAAGTAGTGGGGTTGATTATTGGGTGAAGAGAATTAACTTAACCGAGTCAGAGACCGAACCAGGGAATGTCCGTCCCAGAAGTAGTCTGTTTCTTGTGCTGGTCAACGGATGTGCCCCTGTCAGCGTTATCCACAGTGCCTTTAGAAATGATGCTGTCAGAAGGTAGAAGGCCCTAAAATAATGTCAAACTATTTTGCGCACAGTATCAAAACGTTTTGAAAAATTTATTTATGATTGAGTAAACACTTTTCTTTACATCTTTCAATATGGATTTCGAAATAATTCATCAAGAGAACTAGCTGAACATGTCATTTACGAAAGTTTTGCGAAAAACATGGTTAGTGGTAAGAGTACATTCGCTATTTTCTTGATTTAAGTAAATTCGTTGATGCTGTTGACCACGAAACATTACTGTGAAAATTGGTGCAATGCTATCAAAGGCGCAGCCAGGGGGGGGGCTGAAGGGGCTCAAGCCCCCCCCTTAGCAATCAGATTATTGATGTTTATTTTCTTAGTTATTCACCAACATTGTAAGTCGAGATCGGGTGTATTGCAGAATGTTCTTCGGCAGTACCACAAGGCGTAGCAACACGTTTGTTATCAAACCAGGCGGTTATGAAT
>Ga0210059_1000043_pt1 | contig 88427 bp, 66 predicted proteins | sample Ectturendosymbi2_FD_188042 | JGI IMG/M metagenome (GOLD analysis project Ga0210059, IMG submission 188042) | Ecteinascidia turbinata endosymbiont from Florida, USA - Sample 2 (SPAdes) (version 2) | ecosystem: Host-associated > Tunicates > Ascidians > Unclassified | place: Key West, Florida...
TTATTTTGTATATATATTTCATCCAAAGTGGCTTTGTTGGATGTTTTGAGAAATTTCACAGCTTTGTTTTGTAGATTCTCAAGAGGTTGAATAGTAGTTTTTGATGCCCTGCCCCAGTTCAAGACAGAGGCAATGATAATGACAATCGCGAGTGAACCGCTGCAGCGGGCAATCGCGAGTGAACCGCTGCAGCGGGAAAGGACGTCGATATCCATGCTTGTGCAATGTGCATAGGTTAAATTTTCTTACCGGTTTCAACATTGGCGTCTTGTAATTTTTTACGCATTCGGAAACGCCTCGACCCTGCAAGAAGCAAAAGAATCAGTCAGCCGAAGGACGGTTAAAGCATAACAGCTATAAAACAACCCGGTCCTATTACTGAAGTAGTAGCTGATGACTTCTGTCTGATCTCTAGCAAATAGCGCTGATGTGTTATAGCAAATCGTGTTGCCGAAGCGTGATCATTCTTTGAATTGTGCAAACTACGTTTTAATTAAGTACGCTAAGGTTTTCGGAGTTCAGTTGTTCCACCCAACATTAAACCAAACCGAAAAAATACTATGTAATACTATAATGTAAATTTCCGTAAAACAGGTTTTTGTTAACTGCGGGTAAAAAATGCATAATCACAAAACATTAAAGACAATCTCAGCAGCTACTTATCTGACGTTCCGGCATTGAGTTAACTGAATGCATACAAAAAGTTTTGATTTTAAATTTTATGAAGATCAAGGATTGCTATTTATTGTCTAACTCAAATCACGTTGCCAAGCATTTTCAACCAGCACGTTATCGAAGCTGTACGCAAAAACAAAGGATTGTGACAAAAATATGGGAGTTAGTGTCAAACACACTACTGTTGTGATAATCGTTATTCTCGGAACTTTCGGTCTCCCTAACGCTATGGCCAGTGGCGTAACTAGAGCTTTGAGCCAGGGGGACAAAGCTTAGCTGAAGGGGGTCCACTGGTCACCGTATGGGGTCTACTAGACAAGACTCAGAAAAAAGTTAAAAAATGATAGTGAATCTCTGGATGTTGTGAATGTCTATACCAGCTAAGACAAACGAAAACACCCCGAAAAACGCAAAAAATGTTAACTAAAGTTGTCCCAGTTTTTACATTTGGCTAGCCAGGGGGCGGCTTGCCCTCTGTCAGTTATGCCACTGGCTATGGCTTGATCTGTAGAAGTTGTATAGACCTTCACTAATTCATATGCAAAAAATAAACTTTCAACAGCAGAAGAGCTGGCTGCGGGAATGAACGTAGGCTTGACAAAAATGTACAGAAACTTCTCAAGAATTCTTGATTTGATTTGCCGTCCGTGCCTCGATTAACTTCCACCACTTCGCTGGTTGATGCGGATTTACAAAACTGTCAATAAAAAAGAGAAAAATTGTATTATTTTTGAGTTGATTTCATTGGCGCAAACATTAGACATTTTCATGCCTACCCTAGGAAGCTGTAAGCAATCCACACACCTCTTTTCCAAAGGCAAACCTGTTTTTGGATGTCATGCACCGGGGGTGGGCAAACTACGGCCCTCGAGGGCATTTTGTGCGACCCACAGGTCAGCCATATGTACAGCCCCGTCGCCCTGGGGGCTTTGGTGGGATTATGGGCGCAACCCCGGGAGTAACAAAGCTTTCTATGCGGCCCTCCGTAGAAAATGTTTGCCCACCCCTGTCATACACAGGCCCGTAACCAGCTTGGGACACCAGGGGTCGGAGTCGGATATTTTACCTCCGACTCCACAACCCTGGTTACAATCACCGCTGATGCGAGCTGTAAAGACGAGGGGTTTCTGGAGCATGCACTCTCAGAGTTTTGAGTAATAATTAATAAAACATCATAAAGGACTGACTGAGAGCGTCTCACGAGTCACGAACACATAAAAGAGAAGAACAGACCGAAGAATGGATATGAAAAACTGAAGGCAACTGATTTTATACAAAACTGCTAGACATATAAAATTGCAAAATCCTAAAGCATTTTCATGGATATAACATCCTGAAAAGTTGACAGAAAATAAAATAAATACTGCGATTTAATGCATAACCTGTAATGGTCTAACTTCAAACAAAAATTTTTTTTGCCTTTACTGTGAATTTGTCGATTGTTCCTTCAAAAAACTGCTATAAATGAAATGTGTCACATGCACATTCACTAATCTAAGAAATATCTATCGTCAGTGACGCTTCGTGCCACATTCCAGGTTAGCAATTGTGTGGCGTGGATTTCGACAATCACGTCTATGGAAATGCTTAGTTTTTAGGCCAAAGTGATGTACTCAACGTTGTTACATAGCTTCAATTAGAATTTTGCAAAAGTATTCAGCATTTATTTAAATATCCCACAAACAAAAACCATCATAACTTCCTTCAAAACCACAGCAAATCCATTTCAGCACGAAGTTTGTCAAACCATAAAAGCTCAAACATTTTCCTAAACATCAGATCTGTAGTCGCAACAAGCAGGAGCATGCAGATAGGTCTGGCGATTCCCGGGGCAACTGCTTGACTGTATGCCCCCCACCAAATTCTAGTATTGAGGAATGTCTAAAATGCAGGCATTTGAAATAAGTAAAAACTAGTTTTGACAAAAAAACAAGTTTCAAAAATTGAATTAAAATGAATTCAAAGAGCATTTTTTGTTTTTAGTGTGTTAGGTATTTAATAATTTGTTTTATTCTATGGGCCTGAGACATCTGTTTGTAAGCAAATTTTTTCCACTCATGGGTAAGCTATGCATTGAGGTTTTAGATATTGCATTTATTCATGCAAGTACGTAGCAGATAGGCCCACCAACAGAAGATAGCACTTACGGCATGTTAGGAGATAGAGTTGTCTATTAGAAATGGTAGATATAGTATCTGAGAAAAGTAGTACAACCATGTAATTTGATGCGTTGCCGCCCTTTATATTGTTCTAAACTATAAACAAATTGCTAAGGATGTTTTGTTCAGTAAAAACAGATGAAGGTAACGATGGTAGTGCTTCATCTCTCTTTCAGGTTACTTAACATACATTTGCATGCCCTCTCAGGCAATTTCCCATCAGATCCATGTAATACTCTTTAGTAGCCAATAAGAAGCGTCTAGTTCAGGGTTTCAAAAATGCGGTCGCGCACTCGTGCCGCGCAACCAAAAACGTGGAGTGCGCGAACTTTTTTTACTTCTTATAGTTTATGCATATGAATGCTGTATGGCAAAGCTTATATATGCGCGCTACTAACATTCACAGAAAAATTTGTACTCCTGGTCTAGTTACAAGATTTTGATAAATGCACTTTTTGTAATTTCACTCTGTCGATGACCCACTGCCTTGGATCTCCGGGACCGTCGCCTCGTTCATCCTCCCACTGCACATCCCTGGTCAGGGTCATCAGGTTGGCCCTATTTGGGGCCAAATTTCATGCATTTGGTCCCAAATAACACTTGCTGGCCCTAAAAGTTTCGTTTGGCCTTTGGTTCTTTTTTGGCCCTTTTCCAGGATTGACTGGCCCTTTTCAAGAATTAGATCTGACCACCGTGGGTCCTGTCTGAGAAACCACATTTTTTTCACTTTTTTGACTAATTGATTGCAGGTTTTCACCAACTTCCTATGTTTTTAAGGTTTTTGATTACAAAATTTACGTAGGATGCTTAGAGTTTCTGAGTTAATGTGAAAGTAACTTCGTCAGAATACCTGGCTGTTACCTGCTGCAGTTGTAGAGATAGATGGGAACTGTTACGTTACCTAACGTACTGTTATTTGCTGTAGGTGGTGCACGTGTTTGTTGGTTTTGTTCAGATTATGGTTGATCGCTTTAGCACTTATAGAGGTTGGTAAATTTATCTCTGTTTATGGCTACACATGGAAATGAAATTGTTCTCCTACCATCTTTCATCATGTACTTGTTTTGCTGTTTCGCTACAATTGTGATTGAGGAACATTGCCATTTAATAAATTGATAAGTATGGGTTCATACGACTTTGTAAATGCTGATAAATTTGGAAAAATTGTTTGGCCCCTTGCCTTAGAATTTGGCTCTTTTCTGGACTAGATTTGTCCCCTTGACAAAAAGTAGATCTGGCAACCCTGTCCCTGGTAACAACATTGTGTAAGTTTTGTCGTTGCTCTCAAAGGTAAAAGCATGCGCAATACAGCACACTGCATGCACTGTAAACGCTGGATTCCCGTCCCATCGTGACGCAACTATAAAATGATAGGCAGTCGGAAACGGTGTTGCCACTCTGTTGTTACGGAAAAACACTAGATTTCATGATTAAAAACACTAGATTCGCAAAAAAACACTAGATTACAAAAGCAAACTTACACACAGTGAAAATGCCCAAACAATGCGTTGCAATGCCAACCATACAGACGTTGTGCAACTCATTGCAAACCAGAGACAAAGAACACGGGAGATAGTAGCAACGCTTGCGTTTGTTTGTTTGTACAGGTCACTGAAACTTTTCAAAGATGACCAAATGACTTTGCAGCAGTTTAACTCAAAACATATTATATTGCGTTGTGTAATTTAAGATTTAATTAGGTAGAATTTTTAGCAAATTGTAGTTGCACTAAATCAAACGGTCTCAATTACAGTTACAATTACACAAAATTGTGCAATTAATTACATTCAACTCACTCATAAAAAACACTAGATAGCCATAAAAAGCACTAGTACACTAGATGAAATGAAAAAACACTAGATCTAGTGGAAAAACACCAGGAGTGGCACTAGTCGGAAAGTTCGCAATCCCGGCTTTCTGAAAGCGTTGTCACGCAACCGTGAGTCAAACCACAAGCGAGCGCTAATTGCTGAAGACAGAGACTCCACCATGAAACGTAACTAAAGTTCATTATAGCTCTCTTTGCGAACCTTGGTGATCTTGATGAGATTTCACAATGACATTCGACATTTTGTAAATTGTAATTATTAGCATCCGCTGACATTTGACATTTCGTAATTAGTACGTAACGTTCCGACCTCAATTTGTCGCTCCCAAAGTGCTGCGCCAAGGGGCGGACGTCCCCCCTTGCCCCCCTTCGTTACGCCACTGTGTTGAACTTTACATTATAGCTGTAGTGCGCTTTAAATGAAATTGTTTGCTATTCACTTTCACTGCTACACGGGAGACTGACGACAACAGAAGTGTTGCAAAATATTTTTTATTCAAGTGATAGGGTGTTTGTAATACATATATTTTTTCAAAAGACACCTTTTCTCAGTGCTCTGCTGCAGTTAAGAACACCTTGTTTCGTTTCAATTGCATGCCAGTGTACGCCTAATAGCTGTGTTTGAACATTAACTATCAACGTTTCACAGACAATAGAAAATAGCAACAAAGTTATCTCATTGGTTGTGAGGGTTTCTGCGGTGCTGTGCGTGTTTCCTAAAATGAAATTAGGAAAAAATCAGTGTTACAATTTTGCAAGCTTCTGTTACAATGACGTAAGCACTCCTAGTATCAGCAAAATTGATAAAATGTTAAGTTTAGAGTCGATATTTTAAATATTTCGTGAGATTTTGAAACACACATATGTGGGCAAAAATGCACAGCTCCATAGTAGTTCAAACGTTTCATTCGAATCAAAATTAGTACCAATAGGAATGTATGACAAAACTTCTGATATTTAATCTATCTACGTGTATAGGCTTTAATTTACAGCTATAGTTAGTTTCTTGTTGGAAAATAATAATGCAAGCGTATTTCCGTATGAACCCGGTTTACTTAAAACGAAATGCTAATGTTAATGAGCGCCTGCGAAATCCAATGCTTACGTGCTGTATAAGCAGCTAACACCCCTAGCTGTTGATTGAGGCATTTATGTGATTACTCCCGCGGTGCTAAAAGCAATTTCATTTAAACATCGTTGCGTTTTAAGTGAAACTAATCAGTAATCCCCATCTTCGAAATAACATAAGCTACTTTGCCCTGGGAGAGGAAAATTATTAGTGGCAAAAAATACGACATAATCCTTTTGATTTGTATACATATTGTGGTAGTCGCCAGCTCGTGTGTCTTTATTGAAGTGGCTTGAGGTTGGAGCTTTTAGCGCGTTTCTCAATGGCCTTCAGTCTTCGCTATCTTGCGACAAAATACTCTTCTATAAGTTGTAAAGACTGAAATGAAGCGCAAAGCTGTGTTAGTAACCTTGCAAGTATTTCTGTTACAATTCAGTTCCTCGTCTATCCACGGCAACGCTTTATGAAGTTTACCTGTTATTTTCGAAGCAGCTGTGTTTTTATAGACATTTTATGATGTGTTCGTTGTGTTAGTGATGCCACGACCGATAAGAAGCTTCACATAAAGTTTTCAAAGCATCTGAAGTCGAGAAGGCAGTTCGACGTTTGACTCTTCGATCAGGCATTTCACTAGTGTTGTGCTAATTTGGAACCAGTCCACTGTTACGCTTGCTTCCTCACATGCACATTAAGATTTGCATTAAGGAGTTTAACCATCCACTGACCCAGCCTAAGTTTTGCTTCTAGTTTGCATTGCTTTAACCATCTGCTTATTTTTCAGATTAGTTAATCTTTTGGAACGAAATAAGCGCAAAACAAATATGCTGGAAAATTTTCGAACCATGAAAAACACCGCAATGCAGCATCTGCCGCTTCCTAACCACTTTCGTGATGAGAATTGCCGCCCGAAAATTACTTATCACGTGACAGTGACGGTAAGCTTTCTTGCGTTGCCAAAGGCTGACACAGATAACCAGACTGTCCCATTTTTTTCAAATACATTTAAATGACATGTCGTTGAGTCAAACATCATCCTCATTGATAGTTAAAACTAAACTGGTGCCATCATGCCCAATTGGGTAAAAATGAAATTTCGCGTGCATCTCATTAACTATTTAAAATTCGAAAATTCGTTCCTGTTTCCGTTCTTGAAATCATATAATATAGCTTTGTTTATTGTCATTCACAATACGGTATTATGCCATTGGGTACAGGTAACAATTTCGTCCTGTAGTCATTAAACGGTTTACACGATAATATATTAGGTTAAAGGATAATGACATTTAGTAATTATAATTGGCATATTGCTCCTTTAGATAAAAATATTTATGGTTTGAAGTTAAATGATATCTATCGATTTGAATTGGTAAACTTTATGTGCAAATTGAATCACGGTGCGTTACATAAAATTTATGACAATTTTTTCAAGTATTTCTAGTGCTTATTCTTACAAAACCAGATTCGCAGACAACCAAATTTCATTTAAAGGTTTCTACAAATTTTGGAGAAAAGGTTGTTTCTTTTAAAGGAGCTGCACTCTGGACAGAAATAGAACACATTCTGAAAGCTTTGCCTCGTGGGCACCTTTTGTAAACAGTTTAACGATTCTCACTTCTCACAATGTGAATAAGTTTATTTTTATTTAACTATGATATGTATCTTATTGATTTTACATATATCGTCTCAAATAATATGATGGTTTCATTTGTTTTTGTGTTTCTAATCAGTCAACCGCCTGTTTTTATATCATATTTTTACGTTGCAATCCTTCTCTTATATTTATGCATGGCAACACTGTATTTGATTTAATCACGTTTTATGGCACCTCCACTGTATAACTTTAGGGTTTTTCAGCATCCTAGTTATAAATATGTTCTAGCAGTGTTTACTACCCCATTGCTGTGCTTTATCGTTGCAAATAAACCCGTACTGACTGACCGATTACCCAAGTCCCGGTGCATAACATGTTCCATCTAATTGCTGATATTGACAAATGAATTTTCTTATTACACAAACAACTATTTACAAAAATATATACAAGAATTTAATTTGCAGAAAAAACGCTGCTTTGAAGACATTTTAGTTGAACCTAAGTTGAACAATTTCGCTTCGAAACAGAAATGGCAATACGCATATCAGAATGTATAGCGTGTAAGTAGATTTGTTGATTTAAATTATTACGGTATAAGTGTGATTTATATCAAATCATTCGTGTGCCATTTCAAACCTAAACCTATCGCCACTTCGTGCACTCGTCCCCTTTGTACAACCTTAATCTAATCCTTATAACAGTTCTGTTCTTTGGTGTTCGACGCACATGGCGATTCAGTGCACTTGCCGATTAAGCAGAAATGTACTTGAGGTTAAATGAGACCTACAAGCGAGTTCGAGGTCCAAGAGATCATTGCTGCACTTGTTATGTTTACTGTATTTGCTTCGGTAGAAAATATGCTGTAACGAGATATGTATTTGATTACATCAATTTCAGCAGCAGAGCCCAAAACCAAAGGGTGTTGAGATAACATTCTAGGTTATAAACAAGACAAGTAAACGGCGAATTTTTAAACGCAGTTTTCTAAACAAATTATGTCAAAATCATGCAAAAATCCTCTGTTGTATTTGATAATTGACTTCTCTTTTTCGTGAGAAAGTTTGTTTAAATCGGTTACGTTGAACGTAAGGCTTTCGGGGCAAATGAAATTTTGGGAAAACCAAACGTTGAGATCTAATACAATCTTTAGTCCCCAAGTTCAATTTCAAAGGCATATTTTTAGTTTCTGTCGACTTTCAAGGAAAAACGCAAGGAAATTGTGGCAACAAATGATTGCTACAACTTTGACGAGCACATGCGCGCTACGATGAGTTTAGATCAAATCCTGCTTCTGAGACACGACACCTGATCGTTGCAGACAGGATCAATGAAATACGCCGGGACCGATTCAAGCGTTTACTTATTGATAACCGGTGTGAGTGGAGAGAAGACGAGTTTTGCAAAACTCGACAACTCGTTTCGCGACGACTTCGAACGTGGCCAAGCCGATCAGTTCAAAGTGAAACTGGAGGACATTGGAAAACCGCTCATAATTACTCTAAGTGAGTTGCTTCGATCGTAACGACAGACAGCCTTTTACAGATGGAACTGAATCCAAGTTGCAAAAAAGGATAATAGCCTACTTTATTTGTTTTCTATGGTACAGTTTTAATGCGACTTTAGTCAGCAGCAGGCATAAGGAGCAGTAAAACAAAACGTAGCCTTTTGTTAACCATTCATATTCACCAGCAATAGAAATACAAATTACCGGTGAAAGCAGAAGAGGCTGCCTTTGCCGTTCTTTTTGCTACTCATGTTGTTTCGCAGCGGGTTGTTTCGTAGAGGCTGCCTTTTTCCGCAACAGCAACTCTGATACATTGCCGGTGGTAGAAAGTATAGTTCTCATGTTGATTTGTTGATATAATTTTTTGCCTAATAGTAAAAACTTAGCAATCTGATCTTTGGCTTTCAAGTCTTGGGCGCTGCTGAAACTCTTTATAGTGTCACCACGCTTGGATGAATAGGTGGATCATCCCAATAAAAGTTGTTTCTTCGTTTGTTAGGAAACATTAGGATTTCGTAAAAAACATTTTGAATCCATCGCGAGAACGCTTTATAGCTGCGAGAAACGGCAAGATGCTAGACCGATAAGTCCACTGTGGGTGAAACCGTGCTCGTATAGAGATTGAGTTCTTTAAAAAACGGTTGTGCTGATTAAAGAACATGTTGAAACCAAACTTGTGACTCGGACCGGACTTTTGTTGCAATCCTTGCAGCATAAATCTCCTTTTTGTGTTAAACAGAACATGATGAGGTTGGAATGTTCTCCAACTGGTACGCTGTTTGTGTTTCAATCAAGAAACCAGGAGACAGCGCCATCTACCGCTTTCCAATCAACACCTGGGTGAGCGGTACTATGGATTTTTCCGTCGGAACAGGTCTGTCGTATTATCGCGTCGTCATAACAAAACATATAAAAGAAGCCTTCTGTTTTTCTCAAAGCGATGATTGAAAAGTTACAAAACTGATACATATGTGGTAGGTTGAAATACGTTCAGAACATCTGTTACTCAGTTCTTCTGGCGATACGCTTGTGGTATAAGCTCTCTACGTTACGGGGATTAGTACATAATACATTTGTTAAAGCGGAAACTTGAATGAAGTCTCTCGCAAGATAAATAAGCTGATATTTTTAGAACTTTATTTAACGGTAAAACCTCAGGTAACCGGTTCGACCCACTTCATACCAATTTACACAACAAAAGTGAAAAGAACACATTCGATATCTCTGAAAAGTCTCGTTCAACAGCTTACATTAAAGGTATTCACGTCATGCGGGCACCCAAGTTCTTGTGCTTGTTGATGGTCCATACATGCCTGAAATCAAGAACCTCTGAACTTCGCAGAACAAAAACGGCAAAATACACTGACAACAAGAACGCCTTACCACGTTGTAACGAACACCATTTGCTTTTTGATTCTTGCCTCAGCAGCATGTCTTGCGGAATGCAGATATGTCGACGCAATCAAGTACACAGGGCCCAGGGTAAAAGACAATCTGGATGAGGCTTGACCTAATTTGTGCAAAACAAGATGTTATTTGGCTATATGCTGTAAGCAATTTTCTGGTGCTATTACTCTGAATTGCAAATTCAGACAAATCTTGCTTAGACGTTTTTGGTAAAAAGTAGGGAAGCAGTAGGGCGAAACTATCGAAAAGCAGAAGTGAAAAATTAATTATGTAACGGAGAATCGAAGCCACGCGTGCCAGAAAAAAAACAAAACCCTCGGCAAGTTGGTGCATCAGCATTGAAGACCACCTTTCCATTGCTACATCTATGCATCTAACTAAACGCTTTGGGTAGCGGGAATAGTTGACTGGGTCTTCGATCCTGGTCATAAAATAACTTGATAGCTCTCTCAACTTTTTTGGTAAGAAACAGGGTGTATGCAGAGTAAAGTAAACACGATGGTGAGAAAGTGAGAGTTTTCGATTAAAAATCAGTCTCTAAGATTTTGTAAAGTTGAACGCCGGCAAATCATGGAGCAAAATACTTCTTAAAATCATAGGATACCAATTGGTAAACCTATTTCACGAAAAAGGCTTAGGCAGCGTTGTTTATAAGATTTTTGTACAAAATTATGGCGTTTTGAATATTTCTTGGCACAGTGACATCATACTTAAAAAAGTCGTTTCTTGAAAAGGAAATGCTTTCGTAGAAAAAAATTAAACATTATCATAAAAAAGGGATTAAGTTGATTTTTTTCTGAAAACAAATAAACCCTGATCGTCTGCCGGAGGTTGACAAACTCAAATTGAAAATATAATTTCTGCAATCGTTGCTCGTGTACGGCAACCCACCAACCAACTAGGGCAGTCAATTTTTAAAAATGCTGATTAGGCAAACGTAGATTGACGTAATGCCAGAGGTGATCTCTTGGATAAAGACTGTACAATTAAAAAAATTCCCAAAGATAGTTTTTTTATAATATGCTTATGACTTTCACTTGTCATTATATTATTTTTTGCAGGAGTTTGTCACGAGAGTCTTTACTTAAAAGTTTGCCTGAAAATATCTTTTGAGTTTTATCTTTAGTTTCAAAACAAACTTTTGATGATGTTCGGTTTTGGTTTCCCACACAAAGAACAATTGATAACATATATTGTTTTAAAAATGAAGTGCTTGTTTTTTGTAGCTAAACTTCTTCATCAGGAAGACAACCCCATCATCATAACTCATCGTAAACACGAGATTTCTGCAAAGAAGAAGGAAATTAAGTGGAGGCCGCAACCTCTCAAAGAAGCAGTGGTCTTACCTGGTAAGTGACAGAATAATTACTGAAAAGCGTTTTCCTTTGCGATCAATTGCTATGCGAGTTTTGACATAGAGGAAGAAAGGCTTTCTTCTTTCTTCAACAGAAAGCGCTTTTAACAGTGGATTTCTTTTGCGTAAGTTGAGACATCGGCGTTTTTTTCCATCTAAGTCAAATCAACAAGAAGCCTTTCAAATGAGTCAAAAAAACCACTCGTTCAGAGAAATGGTGTAACTGACTGGGGCAGAGGGGAGAATCGCCCCCTGGCAAGCTAAATGTAAAACCGGGCCGCTTCAGTTGATATTTTCTCTTAGCTTATATTTCGGTATAAGTATTCTTTTGGTTTTCAATACTGTAGGTTGTTATTTTTTTGCATGTTTTCGGAGTATTTTCCGGTGATTTAGGGTTTTAGTGTAGCCATCCATATCGGGATTTGCCATCATTTCTCATTTTTTTTCTGAATGCTGGCTAGTGGTCCCCCTGCAGTAGCCACTGGGCCCGTTTCAGTTAAGATTTCCCCCTGGCTCAAACCTCTAATCACGCCACTGGTTCAGAGCCGTTCACTAATTCAGCCACATTGCTAAGGTTACATCGCTGCCGATGCTTACGAAGATTTGCCCCGGTTCATGCAGTTGGATGAAGGCATGCAGAAAGAGTTTGATGATGCAAAAAGAAGTTCAAAGCAGGGAAACCTTTTGGACTTCTTGCAAGGTGCTACAGAATGTTGACCATTAATATCTTGACGCTGTTGCACTCAAATAATGTTGTTAACATGTGTTTGGTTAACCGTTTACGTCGAATAATTTCTTTCGGTTGTTCCCTCTGCTGCATTTTCTGCAAAACTTTGAAAAACATATCTGCTTTTCTTTTGCCACCTTTCGCTGTGAATTCCTGAAAAATTGTTGTTAAAGTCCAGATTACCAGAAAGTTTTTTCCCGAAAATCTGGCTACGATTAAGTCATTCATGAAACCTTACATTTGCAGGGGCATTTGATAAATGGGAAAGTTTCTCCGATATGAGAAGCATCATCACGACCACCAAACTTCCGAAACCGATGGCCGTTTTCCAAAAGTAATCCACTCTTCGGATTTGCTGCAGTCTCCTTGTTGACACCTATGGTCAAATGTTTCCCTTATTTGATCACGACATCCTCGCAGAGAACTGGGGTTGATACGAAAACTGCTGCGAGAAAGGATAAATTTGGAAAAGCCTTTATCTGTGAAAAAGCTGTGTCTTGTCTTCGTCACTTGTGTAATGTTAAGAATGACTGCTGCGCAGTCAACAGGCCAAATGCTGCCAACCTGATAAACCTTTACGGTCTTTCGCTAGTATGTATATGGAATAAAACTGTTACGAAAAAGTTCAAATGGTTCGACCTTTGATTTCGTTTGAATTATCGTCTGCGTAATTGAGATTTGCAGTGAGGCGCGAAAAAAGTAATGTACAACTGTTCTTTTTGGTGCTGAATCCGTGCAAGGCTGAGTACTGACGCAATAGTTACTTCTCGACTTTGCCATGGATAGTTCTACCCTTAATGTGAGAAAATCGTATTGCGTTGTCTGCAGAAGGCAATGTGACAGCATGAATTGACTTTTTTTAGGAAGAACAAACAAATACACGATATTTTCTTTTCTGAGGACTAATCAAAACATAACAAAGCATATTTGTTTTTCGGCATTGCAGCTGGGAGACGGATGGAGAATTCGGTCGCCAGATGATGAACGGTTGCAACCCCACAGTGCTGAAGCGATGTTATCAACTCCCCAAGAAGTTTCCGGTCAAAAACAGTGTGGTGGCAGGTCATCTTACGCGAGGTTTGACACTTGATCAGGAGATGAAGGTAATGCCCTGCTTGGGTATTCCACGTCAAGTAGAGCTGCTGATGTATATTTGGCCTGAACAGCTGCTTTCGAGTCGACCATGCCAGACATTTCATGTCCACTGCTCTTAGTTCTACACCAAAAATGATTAAGATCGTGCATATATTGGAATATTTCATCCAAGTTTACAACCAAGCAAGAATCTTTATAGCGTTTATTCACACAACCGTAAACACTGTAGGACCTAGGTAGATACGGATAACTGCACTCTACTATGTTGAAAAGGGCTAAAATTCATGTTTTTGATTGCCCATTCAGTTTAAAACATTCCGACATCATATCATGCTAAGAGAGAGGTAAAACACATCCGCCTCAATGTATTAGTAAATGTCATTCAAAATAACTGTGGATTGTGTGCAAACCTTTAGTTCCTACCGCTCCCGTGAAAAAAGCGTTGGCCCTGTATGCCAGACCTGCATTACAGAAATGACCAATCATAACAAACCTATAAAAATCCTGTCAATCTTTATCATTGCAGCAATACACACATATATGCAGTTGGTGAGTGTGTATACACATGTATGCAGTAAATGAGTGTAAGAAAAGTACTTGACGAAATCAAAATGGCAATTGTATTTTCATGTGCGTTTCGATTCGCATAGAATAATCCTTAGGCGGATCCATTTCAGTTACAGATGCTCCTGCATTGATTCAACAGAGTTGCCTCGGTATTGTGCAACAGAACGTTTGTTTCATGTCGTGCGATTTAAGCTTCGGTTTATTTAAAATATTTGCTACAACCTTGTCCGCATGGGCGTCGGAAGAGAGGGGCCAGGGGGGGCCTTGATCACCCCTGGATTTTGAAATTATTGGCTAAAAAAGGTTGTTTTTTCAATTTCGAGGGGTAAAAAACAAATTTCACCACTTTCGGCCCCCCCTGGAAAAAAATTTTGGGAAAATCCCCTACTGCCCCCCCACCCCTGGAAAAAATCCTTCCGGCGCCCATGCTTGTCTGTAATTAATTCCTAAAATTACAAATTGGAATCCTGATGCGCACACCGCTTGCAGAACGGCAACGTTTATATCATCGACCTTGACGTTCTGGACGGAATTCGGTGCGGGAAAAACCCTTTCAATCATTCGGTGTATTTCTCTTGCGCTCCCATCTGCCTGCTTTACCTGAACAGCAGAAAAGATCTTGTTCCCATTGCGATTCAGCTGTGGCAGCAACCAAGCGAAAGCAATCCTGTGTGGACGCCGTGCGACGGCGAGTGCGATTGGCTGCTTGCAAAAATATTCTTTCGGAATGCTGAGATCAATCAGCAGCTGGTGAGCATTGCGCGTGATCTTAAAATGGATTTTAATTAGAACGTAGTTTCCAACGATATGTGAAATGGAATCCGGTTCCGGTCCCAAAATTTTTTCAAATTTGATAATTCGACTCCTGTTCTATGATTTCCTGATGAACTTCTTAATAAATTTCTTTTCACATTTCCAGATTGTCGAGAAAATCTTGCTAACACATTTGGTGATGGAGCCATTCGCTATCGGTATTTATAGATGCCTCTCTCAATCACATCCTGTGCAAAAGCTGCTCTGTCATCATTTGCGTTTCATCTGCGGCGGTAACGCAGTTCTCAGACTGCAGCTTCTCGCACCAGGTGGCGCTCTCGATCGGCTGATGTCTTACGGTGAGCAAAAGCTCTGCCTCCTTCTTTTGAAAGAAAATTGGCTACAGTGCAGATAACAAACAACAGAATAACAGCATTATACTCGTAATATAAGAATATACGTTCGGATTTAGTGTTGGGCGGTTTCGACTTTGCGTGGGAATCTAGGTTGTAAGCTCTAAAGGCTCCAAAAGTTTAGCTACCCTGAGACTCGGTCACGTATGCAATGCCTTTCTTTGCTTGCAATTCAGTTCGAAGTTTCGAACTTTTATTCCTTTAAACCGGGGATAATGTTTATGTTTAAATTGGGGGAGTCGAGCATATGAACTTAGTCACAGAACTTCGTCTCAGCTGCAATGACCCAACGCTGGTTGACATAGACGCTAATCTTTGTTGTTGCAAGAATTAAAAAAACAACTAAAACTCCATCAGAAACGCATCTAATGCCCTATATCATCTACCACAGGAGGGGGCTCGCAGTTTCGTTTGCTGCAAGACGCCTTCGTAAGATTCAAGTACGACGATCTCAACATTCGCAAGCTACTAGCAGCAAACGGTACTAACAACCGTTCCCAGCTGCCCAATTACTTTTTTCGAGACGATGCGTTGGTTCTTTGGGATGCCATCTACAAGTTTGTGAGCAAGATTTTGCACGTCTTTTATTTATCCAACGAGGTAAAAGAAATTGAACGAGCCGTGTCAAATGAAACTAAAATCAAAGCGATTGATGAATATGTTCTAGTGGTTCTTAACCTGGAGGGCACGCCTCCCCAGTGGGGCGTCGATAAATGTCCAGGGTGCGCGAGCTCCTAAATATCCTACTAATGCGCGATCATTTAAATTTGCCAAGAAATACATTTGTTTTCACAACTTATTTAACGCCAGGGGTTGGACAATTACTTTGCTAAGGAGTAAGAAAAATTACTCAATTACGAAAACAAAGGACAATTACTTAAGTGAGGCGTGGTAGAGATAAGGTTAAGAACCACTGTGTTAGACTATCAAAACTGTACAATGCTTGCTTGTTACCTGTCCTGTGGCTGTGGAGGATGCATTTTGAAAATTTTCTTCTACCAAAAGCTTCAGAGCATCTTTCTTTGCGTTCAGAAGCTCCCCTTTGCCGTGAATATTGACTCCTGCTAGGCTTGCACGCCTGTTGATCAAACCGGGATTTTGACCCTTTCTGCACTTTTTCCAACAGGTGACCGTAGGGCAGCGAGGGTCGTAAACAGGACTTTTTCAGGGGAGAAGACAAATCAAAGTTGTTCTAACTTCAGCGCAATTGGTGCTCTTTCGTGGTTTCAGTAATTGCAGTTTACGCTTCTGCCACCTCTTTGGCTTACTTTGTATAGACCACATGAGCAATCGGAAAGAGTGTACCAGATGTTAATGAACAGTTTACATTTGGGCTGTATTTCAAACCCTTTCTGATTTTTCACTTGCAGTCTGGTAAGCCTGCGGACTCTCATGGATTCAGCTCCATTTACTTTTAATTTATTTGTTTGCGCCTTTGATTAAGACTCATGGTCAAAATCACAACGGTAATCGAATAACACAATAATTGACGTATGTCATTGAACGAAGTTCACAGTCATATCCAGACTAGAAACAAAGCACACGTTTCAAAGGGAGGAAGAGTTTGAAAACAACACACAAGCCAAGACATAGGCTGAGAATCGTGCAGAGTGGAGAGCGTTGTTGGCCAAGTTGAGTATCGAAGATACAACAGGGTGATCGAAAATTTTGATTTTAGTAGCTATCAAGAAAGCTAACATGTGGTTTATTCAAACCACAACAAACCCGACAACAATGACTTTGTTTTTTTCAAAATACCGGCATAACACGCCGTAGAAAGAGGAAAATCTGTAAACCTTTCAGCCTAATGCTAGATACTTCTTACCAATAGTGCTTGCGTGGGACAGTATTGTTGCGGCACCTTTTAAGCATTTCAACCTATTCCCAATGACGCATGAAGGTCTAGAACAGCCATATTTAGTCTACACGAGGTTCAGAAACGTATTTTTCTGTTTTTGAAAGGTTTCCGTATAAATAGGATTCAAGCCAGCATTTTTGGAAGTTGTTTCTATAAATTTCAACAATACAAACAAGCCAGCAGCGGATCAATAAGGCGCAATTTGATAAGTTTTCCTCTAACGACCATAACCTCCATCTGAAGCGATGATTGTTTTGTTCTTCTCTTTTCTGAACAAGTAGCGCCCTATTTTTTCAATGCCAACTCCAAATGTTACATCTGGATCCGCCACTGGATCGATTAATTGTTTATTTAAAAGGGAAATCTTGGACGGAGAGACAATTTCCTTAGACTTTATCGCAGACTTTGCGTGACTGTTCTTGTTATGACGTCCTATTGTTTTAACTTCAGTGTTTTCACGACACTCATACTAACGAACCTAATCAAATTTTAGCCGATTTTCACAGACGTTCCAGTTTAACACCATACATCCGATCTACACACAAAGATAAGAACAGCAAAAAACTGGCTGAAAGCGCTTTTAGACTAGGACGCAAGTGTCAGGAACTGAACAGGTTGCTGACTGGAATCATCCACGGGCACGGACCGAGTTTATGGAGGGGACGGGGGGGACATGTCCCCCCCAACTTTTGAACAGGGGGGGACATAATATCTTTTGTCCCCCCCCAATATTTTGTGATAAAAAATAATGTAGTTGTGCAAATGTCATGGCTACTTTTCTGTTAGAAACGTTTCCCCAGCATAAAGCCAGGGAATAAATAAGAGATGAACATTATATGAACATTATCACTAGGTTATCTGTTGTGGACACAGTATACAGATTTACTATGTAAACTGAATTGTCATGATTGTTGATAATTGTGTTGGTTAATCTGAATTCCCAAATCGGTGTGCACATAAACTTCGCTCAATCACGAATGCCTGCGCTGGTCTGTAACCTGCAATCAGAATACGGTTGCCACCAGGCGTGTAGCCAGGGAGACAACGGGGACAATGTCCGCCTAATTCCAAAGTTTTCAGGATAATAAAATATTGGATGTATAAGCCAAAGAACTATTTCAGTGCAAATCAACGAAACTGCCTCAAGGAACGTATCCTACTTCAGCTTTTAGTCGAATACAAACTTGTATCTGACCTTTTGTAATCAATGACCGGCAAGTAAAACCAATTGGAATAACGCTTTTCGCAGCTGTTTCTGGCGCACCAGCTTGCTGTATCCGGCCTAATAGTTACGTAAGCTTCATTTCAGACCATCGCAAACTTTTTGATAGCCGTGGGTGTTACAAATATAACGCATCCTTGTTTCCAGTATCAGGGCAGCCTCAAATCAATATCGTAGATTTTTGTTTTTGCACAGTTCTAAAATTACGTGCGTGAATATGGCGGTGATATACATTTTATATGTCTTGAAGCTGAAAATTTGGCTAAGAAGCGATTCAGTTTCAAAGTCTTCTTCATTGCGCCATGGTCACTGTTTACCAACAACAGCATTCATTCTAGATATTTATTTGGGACGTCATGTATTGTGACTGTTCAATCACAATTATGTTGAGCTTTAACCTTTTCATAAATGGTTTCCCTTTGCCTTGCCGGCGAGTAAACATCAGTCTTGTCAAGATATTAGACTCTGATCTACTGTTCATAAGCTCAGTGTTTCAACTTTCATCTGATGTTAATTGCACACACACTATCCTGCAGTAAATAGTTTGAAATCATTTAACTGCAACGAGAAGAGTCAGCCGCAAAATCTAACGTAATTAGGATAGTACTTTTAATTTTGTAAGTGCTAAGGGAATTGACACTGCCGTTATCTTACAGATACTGAGATAAATTGCACAGGAGTGGATATTAAAATTTAGGGGTAAGCTCTCAGAAAAGGACCCCAAAATATCGCCATTGCGAAAGGTAGATGTGGGGTTACGAACATAAAAGAGTTAAATTTGTTTTACATTTCAATTTATGAACTAAATTCAAGAGCATAATATACATACGAAAGGAACAAAAATATGTAAAGTTTTGCAACTGGACACTTGAAAGCTGCCTCTGGCACGTTTTCCCACAATTTTTGCTTTATTTTGAAAAACATATGACTTGCTTCAGAGCTCCTTTAAATGTGGCTCTAGAGTGGTACATAACCTTTTTAACTAAACAATGGTGCAAAGCTCTCAAGAGGGGGGCACGGTATCTCTGGAAAAGAAAACCCGAGGCGACTGCCTCGTTATCCTTCCTAATATCCATCCCTGAGCTTTGAATCTGTTTTGTTGGCAAAGCGTATGTGACTAAAATGAAACTAAATTTGAATTTTTTCCTATTAGGGCTTCAAATTCCGCAGACATGTTATTGTATTTTCTAGAAGCCCGTGATATGTACTAATTTGATTACGTGCAGTGCTAAGCTATCTTTACATGCAGCTGAGCGTGGTCTATAAGCTTTGTTATATTGTGGGTACGATTGTGTTTACAGTTTAGTGCCATTTTATGTTTCAGTGAAGTCAGTTAATTTAGCAAAGTCTCATCAAACAATTTAAACGAATTTCAAAGTAGTTAGAAAGATTTAACGAAATGAGTTGAACATAGCCAAAAAATATTACGGACTATCACAAATCCAAACATTTTTCAAAGGTGATGAAAGACTCTAGCGTTTACGTTTATCAACTACATATGTGAAATAATCGCTCAAAAATTAAATGAAAACAGGATCCACTTCTTATATGCGCGAAAGTTTTGTAGAAGGCCTACTTCGTCGAAAGTCATTGGCTCAGAGCAAAGCCTCTGCTCGGCTTCGATTGAACGTGCTGTGTTGGTGTACATCTAAGGTTACCAGACGTCCTTGAGCGCCAAGGACTGTCCTTGAATTTGCTTGCAAAACTCGTTACGTCCTTGATTCTTGAAAAACATCTTGTTGTCCTTGAATATTTTCCGGCGTCCTTGAAAATTCTTGAATAGTTAAATTTTTCACTTTTGAACTACTGATTAAATTGTTCAATGTAAATGAACAGAACAATGTTTAGATTTGTTCCGTCTTTAAACAGTTGTGTAGTAAAAAGTAAACGATTCAAGAACAGTTGTGTCGTCATAATACGTTTTGTTTACGTTTTCAGTTTCGTACATGGTTAGCTTAGCAGCCTGACTTGCCCATACGTCAAAGCTTGTCAAAAGGGTAAAGTAGGCATGGACGTGGCAGAAATTTTTCCAGGAGGGGGCCAGAGTGGACATTTTGCAGATGGCTTATCTTTTTCAGGTCGCTGACGTTGCAATGCAAATGCACGGTCACAAAACGCTTTACTGTTTCTACACATCAAAGAAAATGCCCCATGAAAGCACGTGCTCCATGCGCATCTATTTTGAAATCTTTTTCAAGTGGACCTGTATAAGAGCTTGCCACAAAGGTGTAAAGGTGTACTTTCTATCATCCGTTACAGCTTTTGCTCAGTTGGCGCATAAAGTCGTTATAATTGCGACCTACACACAACTGACTCTGAAACGGATTTGAATTATCAACTACGTTTGCGGTTCTCTCATTAGTCTGTGCTGGTTGAACGGAACTCACTTCTGAAATCTTTTGTCCGAATTGTTTTTTACACTTCAGCTTCAGAAATGCTTTTTTTCATAAACTGCCTAATATCCATTTTGCAAGCACTTCTACAAATAAGTCGTAATTTAAAAACAATCAACGACCAAAGCAACATTAGCGGTGAATAAACAAGAAATTTAGACGGTAGACTGTCTCACAAAACTGTTTCAAACAATGAGAAATAGACCTGTATCTTAAGACGACTATCGAACAAATTAAGAACTTACTAAAATTAGAACGCCACGCATGCGTAGAAACTGAGAAGATTAGTTGTGAAAACTCGCCACAGCCCTTGCACTTTGTACTTGCTCAGAAGTCAGAACTAAGCCTCAACGTTTAAGACGTATTCCCACAATCGTTTTATAGCGTTTTTTTAACAAGCCACGTAGTTTTATGCTTTTATACAGTGTGAAAAGAAGCCTGCATAAGCGTAGCTTGATTAAGACATATTCACTCAGCACATTGGTGACACTCACAATCTCACATTATGATGGATTTTTCAAACTTGTGGAAGTGGCAGATTGTGGCAGATTCGCCCTGCTTCTTTTCACAAAGTATAAAACAACGTGTCTTACCATTGTCAGCATTCACTGTCTCGCCGAATCACCTGCCAAAGATGTCTGAGGTAAACAGTCACATCTGGAAAAACGCATTAGATATCGTAACTTGAAGCGAACCTTTGAAGATTCGTTGCCATGTTATTGTTACAAAACAAAGAACAACAGTAGAACAATGCTCTTGCAAATTTCGCAACCTGAGTCTGCAGACGGAGTGGACATGAATGAACTGCAAGATCATTACTGCATCACACCAAGACAGTGATGCTGGTTCTTGTGCAGTGTGAGTGCTATACCGGTAAATAAACTGTTGTTGCAAGAATTAAATCAATTAATCGAAATCAAGATGCTGACTTCAGACTTTCTAAATACTTTTGGTTCTTAGTCCCAATTCCTAGGTAGGGGACAAATGCCCGTTTCACCCCTCCCCTGCGCCAGGCCCGTAGCCAGACTATAAGATTTGGGGGGGAAAAGTAGGCTACATTTTTATGGGGCAAGGTTTTTATCATTATATGTTTTAATGAAAAGGACACAACAAAATTTTAAGGACACAACAAAATTTGGGGAGGCACAAAAATTTTGTAGGCATTGCCCCTGAATTCTCCCCCCGTGGCTACGGGTTTGCCCTGCGGAAGCCCGTGAAAGTAGCTCACTGTCTCTCTTTGAAAAACAAACTGTCCTTGAAAAAATTTCCACTGATCTGGCAACCGTATGTACATCCGAAGCGTGTAAATACAGCATCAGAAGCGCAATCGTAATGTCGACCGCGATGACTTCTTGTTCAACTGCACTATTGGCTGAAAAAAGCATGCTGCAGATCGTGCGCTTGTAGCATTGAGAGGTTTACTAGCGCTTTTGCAGGAAAGGTTTATGAGCAAATGGTGGCATTGATCCAAAGTAGAAGCTTGGAACTTCACTATCACAACTTTTAAAACTTGTCAATTCAATGAAAGCAGACTTGATTTGTCGGCTTCAGGAGAAAACGCCAGAAACATGCGCGTTTCATGGATGGTGCTTTAAACTCGGTTGGTGTTTCACCCCTACTAAAATTACTGGCTATGCGCTTGGTTGCCACTGCTAGTATTTACCAAAGGATCTCTATAGTTTGTTTTTGATTTGATCTATGTGTGATCTTGTGGTTTTTAGTAGCAGTATATTTTATTTCGGAAATGACCAAATTTCAATTGATTATAATCACAATTTTTGAGCATAATTATGTCCATGTAAGCCCAACTCTCAGAATTAATGTTAGTAAATGCACTGCTAAGTGATAGATATCTAGATATAGCACCTACCACCACCATGGACGTAGCCAAAGGAGGCACTTGGGCCATGGTCACCAAAATATATAAATTCCACAACGTGTCACCCATTTTGCTAATTTTACAAAAAGGTCGTACTACGGTTAAATAAACATGATGATGTCATCGAAACGCAAACAATAGAGGTTTGTCCCCCCAAAAGTTTTTTAGCAAACTCGGTCCCTGCCCACAGGTTCACATGGTTACTATCATTTTTATGCCACCGCTACAACGACATTGCGGCAGAATTTAATCAAGACCAGATGAGGGTATATACAGAATATGCGATCGTGCTGCTCGCTTTAAGAACAAACATGATAATGTTACTTTCCGTTGCAATTCCAGCAGACGAACTGGTTTAGGCGGAGCTGCTTTTTAAGCAACTACATGGCGCACCCAGGGCGTACCGAGGTTAGAGGGTGCCGGGGGCAAGATACAAGTTTGGCGCCCCCCATGTTCGAACCTAAGTTTTTTGGGAGCAAATGTATTGTATTGATGAAAGTACTTGCGACATTGTTGGGATCTTTCTGCGCCTCCCAGTGATTCAGCGCCGGTAGCATTGTGCCCCCCCTTGGCCCCGTTGTTACGATCCCGGGCGCACCACTTTTATGGACACTTTGCTGTTAGGAACAAGTATAGCGTTCTTGCTGTGCGAATGCTGCTTCGGTAAAATCAAATTTTTCATTAAAAAACATGGAACACAGCTACTATGTTGGATTTCTTTCGAAGTTTAGCAAAACAAGCTAAAACACCTGAGTTGCTGCTTTCCATGTAATTCTTGCGAAATGGCCGTTGTTGTCAGGACATTAAAAAAGATGTCGAGCTTCAGGATTGCATCGGTGAGATCAGAAAGGAAGGTTTTGCCTGGAAGGATGGAAACGACCATGGTGAGACACACGCTTCCTTCTGTAATCTCAAAACAGAGTCAACAGATTTTTACTAAACTCTTGATCAAGTCTGCAAAGGTAAACGAAAAGATTCTCTTCAGATTTCATATAGTCCGACGCCGTAATTTCGCTGTATGGGCCAAAACCGCACGAAAAAGACCGACATTTCATAATCACCTCATGTGTACCTGAGCGTTCCGAAAATCTCGGTTTAATAAATCAAAAAAGAGGAGTTCTGGAACAGCTGCTTGCCTGTTGACGAAGATCGAGTCTCCAGCAGGGCCGCAACCAGCTGATATTTTCGGACGGGGACAAAATGATTGTAACTTGTTGTTGCACTATTTTCGGCGGGGGCAAAGTGGTTGTAACATGTTGTACCTAACAACTGAAAATAATTTTGAAAATTTCGGGGTGGCAATTTCCCTGTTGCGGGCCTGGTCTGCAGGCATCGATGACATCAAGTGAAAAGCTTCCCAATTTCACAAATATACAAAGCAATTTATCAGTTCCACTCCAGTTTGACGACAAAGTGTTATTCTCAGAAAGGATGGATCGTAGAGATACAATTGCAAGTAACTACCGTGATAAAGAATATTTAATTTCTGGTGATAAACAGAAATGTCACAAAATCCTGTTCTGTCAAACTATGGTTGAGTGACATAAGTTTTAAAAATGTTCTGTTTACTTGCTATTGCTAAGTTAAATTTTCTTTCTTGTTAGTGATCGTAAGAAGACTGTCGTTTCAAAAAAAATTCCACGCACGATTACACCTTGAGGCAATTCCAAGCCGAAAGTTAACTTCAGTTAAAGGGGCGGCGATAGCTCAGTGGCAGAGTGTCCACCTCTCAACTGAAAGGTTGGGTGTTCGACCCACGGTCACTGAGTGAATCGCCGTAGTGCTCCTTTTGCAAGAGAGTACACCTCAGCAGCCTTGGCAAGATGCAAAATTCAGGCTGGCCTGCCACCAATTGCCGTCATCCAAATAAAAAACAAGTTAAATTCTATACTTCAGTGCTTTTGACTGCTTTTTGTTTACCGTGGAGTTCATACGTTTTCTTTTTATGACTTATTCTATTTTGGGGATTGCACCGACTGGAAATATCATTCCTCTCTTTGTTATTGGACCTAGTGGTGAAAAACTAACAATGAACGATATTGAGTTTATCTTTCTAAGCAGGTGTTCCCAGAAGTTTTTCCAGCATTGAGGAGTTGGCAGATTTCGTGACGTGTATCATGTTTACGTCATCGTGCCGATATGCTGCCGTCACGAACGGAATTTCAGACGTTTGCGTTAATGTCCCCAACGCTCCACTCAACCTGTCCCTCCCACCTCTAAACGAGAAAGGCAAAGTAAGTTGTTTTCGATCGATGTATAGGTTTCTTGGCAATGAGGTGATGACCTTTGACTTGGGCAATCTCAACGAGTCAAACCTGAGCAAGTCGCTCGTAAAGACTGTAGAAGACATAGATTTAATTTTACTTTTTCTTGCTTATTCTTTCTTTTAATCAATTATATAATTATTTGCTTACCTTTCTTTCGAATATCTCCTATGCTCATACGTTTAGCTTTATATCAAACTATAATCGTTTCTATAATAGTCTATTAAAGCGTTGATGTCACCCTTAACTTGATGTTTACGCAGTGGCAAATACAAATATGTCGATTATACAGCACGTTTCTTATCTTTCAATATGGTTTTGCGCATGCATAGCATTGTTTCGATTTTAGGGGATTTTCCTATTTGTGAGTACTTCAAAAGTTAAATTTTCCTGTTCTGAGGAAAAAACTGATGATCCTGATTCAAAAAACACACTGTGAGTGTTCCGCGTTTCTGGTTTCAAACGCATCATATGCATATTTTTCAATCATGTCATTTTGTGGATGAAATGTTACAAATTAATATTTTCCACATGATTGCACATTTAGCATTTCATTCTCCTCTTAAAGTGCATGTAGATTCGCATGCCATTGTATTCGCCTCAACTCTCCGTTTCATGCAAAGATTAAAGGTATGTTCAATCCATCTTTTTGGCAACCTGGTTAATAGTCAAATAATCTTCATTTTCGGTGTAAGTCAAGCACCTTTCATTTTAGATTAACTCTACTGTCACCATGGCCATGAGAAAAATATACATTATTGCTTTCAGCTTTCCCACGTGATATTGTAAACCTTACCGGCAATCTTAACCGAAGTAGGTGATTACATTTGTAGGAAGGTTGTCTGAAAACATCTCACATTTGTATGATTTTATGTTCTTATAAGCCTGACACTTTGTCGCACTTCATGTGTGATCCAAAAGATGACAGAAAGTAGGTTGACTTACCTCACATCTCTGGTCACTTCTTTAAAATCAAGGTGCTTTTATTATTTCAAAGCTTTCAACGTAACCTTTCCCTGGACACATTTCACGTATGCGAGGATCCGATTTGTAAATGCAGAACTGCAGGCTACAATTTTTCGTTTCTAAAATCCAGACGTCCGTTAACTTCCATATTTTGTTCACGTATAAAGGAAACAACCGATTTAATAAGTTTTAGTTAAAAGCGCTGTTGCAGCAAGATGTTTTCAAACAACAGAATGGTCGGCAGTCCTGTTTCTATAAGCATCATCACAATAGTAGGACATACAAATACATTGATTCTGCACAAATTATCCCACCAGGATACGCTAAGAGCTAGATGACCTTGCTGCGATTGGAAGGCCTGAGCGTCATGTGTGCAAAGCTTCACACTGTGGCAGCAAACAACAATAGAATTCACCCGACAAGATCACTCTAGTATTGCTTGTTCGCGCCACGTATATATGGTGTAGTTCTTCGCGCACATTCTGTTCGTGGTGAACCGTGCATTCAGCGCAACGCTAGCGGAGAGGTTGCAACAACCTCAACAGCGATTGTTATAATTCAGATGCAGCAAAATTTACACCTGGGTCTTGTTTAAAAATAAAAAGCTAATACTTTTTTGCAGGCAACACAGGACACTATTGCTCAGACACTGCCAAACAAACGACTGAGCTGCCTGCAAGCCTCGCTGTGCCATCTCTTGTCAAAGCAATCTGAAGACCAAGTTTGTGCTAAATATTGTTCCTTATGGCTCAACGCTGTGTTCGCTTTATGGCTTTAAAATAACACTGAACATCACAATTATAAATACAGTAGAATTCTCACGCTGTGAAAACACTGATAGTTGAATTTTGAAAATGGTCTAACAAGAGCGTAATTTAAGTTGATGTTTCCAATCATGAAGATTTTTTTACTCTTAACTTATTTGAATGAGAACCAAATCATATTTGGCTGAAATTACCCAAACTGCTCCTTTCTCGATGTTTCAACATTTGAGGACACGTTTTTTTATATACTGGTAACTTCATCTGTTTGATCACGCTTCAGGTTTTCCTTGCCGATTATCCATTAAACTTGTTCTGCGAAGACTCAGCTCAGCGAGCAGTTGTTCAGTTCAAGGATGAGATCCAAAGGTTATCGTCGAAAATGCGCGCACGGAACGAGCAATCAAACGCGCCCTACGAATACTTACTTCCTGACAAGATACCAGCGGCTATGTCGATCTGATCAATTTCGACAAAAGGCTTATTCACTTAATTTAGCACCGTGTCGAACCATGTGATGTGAAACATTAAAAACTCTTGATGTGTCTCCATATGCATAGTATCGTCAGAGGCAAGCTACGTTCATGTTTGCAAAGTACATTATATATTTGAAATCGTCGTGAATCCACTTCCGTGCAAACGTTTGCTCCAGAATATCATGTAAACTTACACACTATGTTATTGTTTGGTGTTGTTGACTCGCCTCTGTTGTTCGTAAAGAAAGATGTTGTCGATAAAACACTGAAATTCAATGAATGTTGTGCAAACTGTTGAACAACTTCAGCAAGAAAGCCTGAGCCGTTAGCTTTTTGGTGTAGTTGGATGAAGATGTGAAAAAGTCTGTGGCAAGCGTGCAGCAAAAAGCAACAAGCTGTGAAGGAACTGGTCTGATATATAGGCCTATCTTGTGGATAACATAGGTGGTGACAGGAAACTAGTGGCATGCAACCATGACTTTAACGGTTGTGAGCTAACCTCATCGCAAAAGTTACAAAATATTGCTTTACGAAATATTCAATCGTTTGTTTCCCACCACCTCTTGCCTGCTATTTTTTATAAACAAAAAAACACTTTTCAAATGTCAAAATATGAGGATTCAGCAGGGGCGTAGCAAGGGGGGTCCTGGGGGCCATGGGCCCCGGACGGCATTTTATGGGGGGCGGCATTTTGCTGATTAAAAATTACTTTTTGAAACAAGTTTAAAAGTTCTAGCTTTTCTTTAATGTTTTTAAAATTTTTTAAAGTTCTACCTCTTAAATTTCTGTGTTTAGAAGCTCTAGACTGGTAGGCTGGCCTGAAAAACACAACATGTGGCTGTCAAGCGAGAAAACGGATGAAATGTTTACTCAAAAGTCTGGGTCAAATCCAATGTGCTAAAGTGTCACAGTGTTTGTCTTGAAATCAGGGCTTTCTTAACACACTTACTTGGGGGGCAATTGTGCCCCATTCCCTACATCTTCCTCGCCAGACAAAGACATTTCCACCATCCCACTCAAAAGCCTCTGAACTGAAGAAAGAGATCACATTGGATGGCAGAGTGACAAACGTTAGGGCTCCGGTCGTTCGCGGCTTATATTGCCTCTCCTATCAAAATCTGATAAAAAAGCTCTGCATAAAATAGTCAAGGCTAGCTTAATCTTTTTTTTTGTATCGTTGGTTCCTCAGTAACGCTCCAACTGCACATGATAACATCACCTGACACCTAGGCATTGGCGAAGACGATTTCGCTGTGGCGGCGACAGCTCAGCTGTAGAGAGTGCTTTTCAATTGGAAGGTTGGGTGTCCGATTTACCCACACTGAATGAATCGCCGTAGCACTCCTTGGGCAAGATCGTTCCCTTCAACTGCCCCGGTACGAAGCATATTTTAGGCATTGGTGTGCCGCTAATTGCCATCGCGAAAATTACGAAACATTTCTTGGCACATCTCATGTTATCTCTTAATGTTCAATGAGATATTTTCAATAAGTGTCGTGAGCTGTAGCCTAGTCATTTAGTGGGCTTATCAACAATAAATTTTGGCGGTTAAAGTGAAGAAATCTGCAAAGGCAACGTTGCACAGTTTCAATACAATGTGCTGTTTTTGGCATGACGTAATGGTGACGGAAAATTACTTTCTTGAAGCGGGGTATACTGCAGTTGGTGTGTTTGCGTGGGTAACTTTCAGCTCAGATTGTCGACTTGAACTGCAAGTAGAGTGAATCAGAGCCAGCCGATAGGCAGCGTGAGTTTCGTCAAAACCTCCTTTGTTCAACGATATCATTTGCAGTCATAGAAAAATTCATTTCAACAAGAAAAGCTTAGAAAAGGTGTTGCTGTCATTTTGATGAATTTGAGGCACGAACCTTAGTCTGAAAACCTAACGCAAGGGCAAACGATATGTTTAGATAAGATTGCGATGAAGGCTTTTATTGAATAGGGCGTTAATCGAAATGGTTGTACAACTTGGCCATGGCTGTACTGAATGAAGTTATTAAACGCAATTACGGTCGAACGTAAGATGTTGTAACCACTGCTGGACATCCAAAAGACCTATGTCCCACCTGGCATGGTTTGGTAAAGCCAGGGGCTATGGTGGGCTTAGCCCCCCCGAACAAAACTCCAAGCCTCTCCAACGTGAAAGATGAAACACTATAAATCAGTTGATTTTATGTCAAATTTTGGAATGTCACTCTCCCTGCACAAACGTAAAGTCCCTCAATTGAAAACCTTCTGGCGATGGTTCTGTTGGTGACGAACAAAGGCAAGGAATATCACTATACAAGTGTAATTGGAAGAGGTCCAACCCAACCGCTAGACCAAGTGCGCAAGTCACGATGAAGACAGCAAGCCGGCGCTTCTCAACCATACCCGGTTTTAAATCTCTTCAAGATATTTTTTTTAAATGGGTGCCCGTACCCATAGAGGGCTTCGCGCAAGTTCCGACAGAGTTAACGTTTGAAGCCTTTTATGTATTCTAAGAGGAATAAGCCACTACTGAAACGTGAAGTGAACAATTAAACGTTTTTTACATCAGTGAGATCATATTATCAGATTTATTATTATAGCCTGCTGTATGCAATACATATCTGCTTTTTAGTTGAAGACGGGGATACCACACAAAATTTTAACATACGTAAATGTTAAAGTACGTATGCCGCCATCACATCCCTTAATTTATTCGTTTGATCGCCTGCAACGGGTAAACTATTAAAAAAACATGCGGTGGGCTTACCGGAGATTAAGAACCAACAGGGAAGATATTTTGACGAAACATGTCGGGTTCGTATATACATATGTAAAGGAAGCAAAAAACAGAAAAATTAATGATGAGAAAGGTGTCGACAAGCAGAAAAAGCAAGATTCATAATCAACAATGAAAAGAAAGATTCATTTCGGTTTGTGTTTGATTGTGATTTTCAAGATAGTTTATTAAAGGGTTAATCCTTATATCATTGAATAAGCATAAAGATGATCTTTCATTTCAATTTTTTGTAAGCAAATTGGAGAGGTGAAAAGGGCGGCACTTTTGTGGTCGACCCTGGACGGCACTTAGCCACGCTACGCCACTGGGATTCAGACAAGTGAAAGGATTTAGTATTGTCAGAAAACATCTCTTCAATGAATCAAATGAGAAAATCATATTACGGACTGCAGCTAAACAGTAATCTAGCATACTACAGTACAACCAGGCCATGTTATGTAGCCTACAGTTTTTCATTGCACTCCACACAGCGGTGTGATGTCGTTATTCCTGCAATATGGATTGCAAAACTAAGATAAAACCAATACGTACCACTTCAAAACAGCAGACTTGATTTAAATTCACTCATGCATCATCCAGCCAAAAGCAGGGTTGCAGCCCACTGCCAAGGCTAAGGCACCTGCTTAGCGTACACATTTTTGCCACCGAGCTCACTTTTGCACAAAGCAACTACGAGCGTGCTGTGCTCACTTTACCGAAGGCTCATTCGACCACTCAAGCATTTGGTGATTCAGCAGAAATCGTGTCATATGAACAGGAAAGTTAATTAATGAGCTCACTAATAGTCATGAAAAAAGGCCTAATGTGACCGTGACAATTGCAGTTGCTAAACTGTTATTGTCAGACCGCTAGCGCCGTAAGAAACATATGTGCTTATTCAATGAATAACTGTGAAGGGAGTGTTATGCGCGTGAGGCAAGGGCAGACTGCAATAGATGAGGAAAGAACGAGCTGTAATTTGTTACTCATGTCATGTTAATATGTGAATTTAACTTTAAATATACCAGTGCCCAGTGGCGTAACTAACAGGGGGGCAAGGGGGCGAGCCGCCCCCCTGGTAAGCTAAATGTACAAACTGGGCCCCCTTTGGTTAACATTTTGTTATTTAGTATTCTTTCGGTTTTTGTTTCTTTTGCATCTTCGGGATGTTTTTGTTTTTTGAACTTGTATAGACGTCCACGACATCCAGAGATTCATTATAATTTCTTAACGTTTTTTCTGAGTTTTGGCTAGTGGCCTCTTCACCTAAGCTTTCCCCCCCTGGCTCAAACCTCTAGTTACGCCACTGCCAGTGCCTCAGCAGTCATTCACTCAAAGCATGTCACTGCAGTGTAGCACAGAAATGTACAGAAGTCTCACTCCCACAATTGGTTCGTAGAAAGAGAGATGTCATAGGTCATAACAGTCCACGCCGCCGTGGAAATCGTGATGTTGTTCAGTCATTATAAAATCTTTGCAGCACGCCCACGAATCACAGCCACGAACAGTGTTGTCACGTCTGATGTTTTGACATCAGATCTGATGTTTTGGGAGATATGTCTGATATTTAATGTTTTGGCAATAAATCTGATGTTGATTGGGCTGTTGTTTTTGTTTTCCACATTTCTTCTCCTTTAGGATGAAAATATGTTAGATTCATGATTTTTAAGTTTCTTTGTAAATCTCTGACTCTCACATATGTTTGGCTATAGTTACAAACTAAAGAAGCCCTCCGCTCCGTTGAGAATAACATTTTACGTTACGCATAACCGGCTTCTACATTATGACTCGGATTCTACGAGGGTTATCGCGCGTTGTTACATTTTGCCTATTGGTAGTAGGAGCATTTAGCTTATATGAAACTGTAACGTAAAAATCTGATGTTGTCTGATGTTGAGAACGGCAACAATCTGATTTTAACGAGACTGACCTAAGTGGCAACGCTGGTCACGAACCGCTACTGCACGGGTGTCAAGTAAGCAACGAGTTCAGCAGACCTGGACCAATTACAAGGATATTACCTCCTTTTGGTCCATGGTAAGATTGTGCCATAGACGTTTCAGGTCCTCTACCCTAGGCGAAAACATTTTTGTCATATTTTACTATTATAATCGATATTTTGAAGCTGTTATCATGAAGTCACGACGCTAGAGGGAATTTGCGGCTGACTGTGTTTGCCATATTTCCTTCGGAGCGGTAACAGCTCCCAGCTTGGTTTTGCTGATATTAAGAATTTTTCGCGTGAAAATGGCGTCGAGCATAGACGAATTGTTCCACTTGCCTTGACAAAATGACGAGTGCCAGCGACAGAACCGTACGTTGATTAAAGTAATCCGCATCGCACATTCTGAGGGAAAAGGTTGGAAGCGTGAACTGACCAAGTTTATCCAAGTTTCGAATTACAACAGATGTAAAACGAGAAGAGTCGAATCTGTTCTCAAAGCATTTACAACAGGAAATCGATTTCGCACCAAGTACGCATTTTCCATCCTGCAATTGTAAGTAAAAACTTGCAGAAGAAATGATGACAAACCAGGCAAGACTTTTGCAGTTTCAAACACATGCTCAGGTGAAAAAACATCAATTTTTTATTATAGCATACACCCAGAAAATTTGCGTTGCAAACTGAAATATTCTTACTGTGTTCGCTCTACTATGGACGATAGCTTAGATTTTTAGTTCCGTTATAAAAGCGTAACATCTTGTAGTTTGGCAATGACAGTGTAATGATCTTGGTGTAGACTATACTGAAAAATTAGCCTTTTCAAAAGCTGAGTATGTGTTTGAAACTGCAGAGGTCTTGCTCCAGTTTTTCATTATATCACCTGGACGTTTTTACTAACATTTACAGGATTGAAAATGCGTACTTGACAAGAAATCGATCTCCTGTAGTACAATGCTTTGTGAGCAGATTCGACTGTTCTCGCTTTACCTCATCTGTGGTACTTCGACTCCACGATATTATTGATAAGTGTAGTCAGAATCCTTGGAGAGTTATGAAGGCACAACATGGCAGGACGATTCCTCAAATACCGTACTTTACTGACCAAGTTTGTCATAGCTCCCAGTATTGCGGAGTGGGAGGTAAAATGTCAGGCTCCTAGCTTCCAAAATCTTCCGCCTCCGACCTTTCCAAAATTTTCGATTCCGACATCGACTCCTACTCCCGACTCCGACTCCGTCACAAAACGAGAATGAAGTTTTGCTGTGAATCATTTTTTAGCTACTAGCAATGAATGGAAATCGTGGTGCACAGCAAGAAATCTCTGTTTCAATAAAAGTTTCAAAAGAAATTGTACCATTTCAACAGGCGCGAGATAGAATTCCTAACTTAGGGTTGCGATCTAAAAAATAATTCAATTGGACTCCGGAGTTGGAAAAAAATCAGACTCCGACTCCTAGTGTTCTTTGGAATCCCACCCTGAATCCATGCAAAAACCTCCTACTCCTTGCGACTCCGACCCCGCAACCCTGACAGCTCCAGAGATAATCACGGAGCAGGTGTGCTGGAGTTTGTAGTTACGCCGGAGCAGGCGACGGAGCCAGGAGACAGAGACGGATTCCATTCTGTTTGACCACAACAAGAACCACTATAGAAATTTTAATGTTTATGTTTTACCAGAAGCAGGAGCCGAGTCAGGAGTCAAAGCTATGGTCTGTCCAACAACCAATCAAAATTAAAGCTGTTATTATAAATTCCTGTAGCGATGCTTGTTGTGGTCAAACAGAATGGATATGGAATTGATTGAAAAGTGTTTTCTGACCTACGTCAGCATTGTCACATATCACCATAGTGTGACCCTGGGTGGGATCAACGACTATTTCATTCCTAATGATAACGTTAGTGCATACGCAAAATATGTGAGTGGCAATGCAGTTTGGGAATGTACAAAGTCATGCAGCAACCATCTTCATCGTATGAGCCAGCTCTCTCAACTCCTTACCTGCCGCACAAGACTTCGGGCAGGTGTTTAAGCAGCCATTTCATTGTCTCATCATTCAGAACCGTCAGGCCGTGCAGACCACGGGGTGTTCGGTGGATTGGACATCGTATGAGAACGTGGTCGACGGTTTGTTTTTCTGCGCCACGTTCACAAGCCGCAGAAAGGGGGATGCCCCATCTGTGCAAGCAGGAGCGGAAACGTCCGACACCGGTGCGGAGGCTGTTAATCCCGACTCACACTGTTCTTGGCAGGGTCATGCCAGGAGGGTGGGTGCCAATGTCGGCGATGAAGTTACGGAGCCCGCTGTGTTCTTCAAGCACTCCGCATTCCATCGGTTGTCCGCCCAGAGAGCCACACTTCTTTTGTTGTCGTGAGATTAACTGATGAATTGTTGTGCGGCGAGAACAAATGGGTGTCTCGATTTGAGATGCCGTGCATTTCCATTCGATAGACAGGTGGGCGCTGAGTGGAGCAAACTTCCAGGCACCGTGGCACGTTGTGCTAGAGACAGTGTGGCTCCTTTGCGACGGTACTCAGCAAATTCAATGCTCGCGAGCATAGGATGATTGTCTGCTGGTGTAAGGCGCAGGCATCCAGTCACAGTTCGCCAGGCGTCGTTGATGACAGGATCAACGAGGCAGGTGTGAGCACTGCGGCACTGGGCAGAGACGCATTACTTTGCTGTTGAATGGACCAGGACTAAGGTGGTTGTTCGCAACGTTGTTGCCCCAGCACCCGGGGGGGAAGCTAGCAAGCCGCCTCAGGAATGCGACGCTCAATGTCAACTTTTTGCGAAGTGACTCGAGGTACCGGAGATACGTGAGAGTCCTAACCAATGTTACTCCGAGGTATTTGAATTCGGAGCAAAAGGGCAGAGTTTCGTTGTTACGATTGACTTTCAGCTCACGTTTAGCTTCCTTGTTGTTGAGGTGGAAGACTGCCGACAATGTTTTGCAGTGCTGAGCTTTAAACTTCCAGGTCTGGAAGCATTTACTTGTGGTTGCCATGTCTTTGCTTAGCAATAGCCCCCCATTCCACCGTTTGCCATCAGCATGCATGATTATTAGATCGTCGACCGTATGAATTTTTGCTAGAGACGGTGGTTGGCAACTCGGAGGTGTAGATGTTGAAGAGAAGGGGTGCCAGAAAGGATCCCTGTGAGCCGCCATTCGTGAGGCGTCGTAACCTGCTCCGTTGTTGTTACCGGTGGTAAGGGTGAAGCTGTGATTACCAACAAGGTCCATGATCATGCGGACCATGTGCATGTCACGTATCAGGCTGACAGGCACATGGTGATAATGCAGGGCTAGTGGATGGTGATGGGATGATGCCAGGCTGGTAAAACATGGTGATAATGCAGGGCAACCATGATAATGCAGGGCTGATGATGTGGGCAAAAACACAAGACATATGACAGAAAGCCATGGTCAACAACGCAGACTATGGAGATGTAAACGCGTGCTAAAATGACCTACTTTTTAGTGATAGGATTTGACATGTTAGAAGCAATGTACAGCAGTAGAAAATTTATCTGCACTGTGTAGATTTGTAGTCTAGTCACCACTTGCATAGGCCAACCTCTGCTCCCATTCTGGAGCTATCCTGAAAAATGTTGGCAGTTCGCCCTGATAATTGCAGCCTAAATATAACATAAAATTGCTTTGCAGCTATATTGAAATTTAATCCATTCCCATCAAACTTAGATCCAGTCCCACAGACTGTCATCGGCCATCGCGCTACACCGATGGGAAATGACCATCGAACGCGATTGCATTAAAACTTGCCGCCATCTTGTGGCTGTGCATCGCGTGGTAGCTATAGTTGAGGTGGTGAAGGTACCTTAAATAATGTGACATTTTCATGCCACGTAACTTCGCAAATATTCACCAACGACCGATTTCATGCGTATATTCGTTGTATTAATCGTGACGACTCGGCCGACATGTTCTTTACACTATTTTTCGAAATGGTGTTATTCTAGAACTTGACCCGTGGGTCTAGTGTAGCCTAGCCTATATTCAACATTTCACCTTGTTAATGGACTCAAACGTGGCTTATGCGTACCGTCTGCCCTCTTTATTGTTTTTCACACAGAACCACAATGGAAGTTACTAACTCAGACTCAGTTACTTTGGTAACTGGAAGCTCTGGTTTATTAGGCAAAGCCATTCAGTATATAGTTGATCACGAAGAAAAGAGAAAAAATGAACGATGGATTTTTGCCAGCAGCAAAGATGCTGACCTTACCGATCTTGACAGTACAAAAGCATTGTTTTTAAAAGTCAAACCAACTCATGTTGTTCACTTGGCAGCTAAAGGTGGTGGATTGTTTGCAAATTTAAAGGTAAGTTGTTACTTGAAGGGAAACAAACAAACAAACATGAAGAGAAATGGTGCAACTGGTTACTAATTTTGCAGTTTTTCAGACAAGCGGTAATGATTGTTGCAGTGTCAGAAAGTTTTATTTACTGTTCATCTGAATATGATGTGTATGAGTTTTGCTGAGGCTTTTCAGACTGATATAACGAAAATGCATTTAGCAAGGTTGTTTTCTACAACCTAGTTATCATGTCGTGTGCCATTCGATTCAATGTTGTGAGTTTTTGAATATGCATATAAGTAGGCTAAAGAAACGGAATTGAAAAAATAACAATGTTTTCAACATTCATGTGGTTGCTCGTTGTTGAAGTGGAATGTGGTTGATAAACCATATTTCCTAAAGTTGTCCATACAGTTGTAAAGCATAGAGTTTTGTGAAACATGCTTGGCTTATTACACACAAAGGTTAGTACTGAAAACGATATAATTTAGTAAATGAAACATTGGCGTTTCATGGGACGGGTTGTGTGTCAGTAAAGATAGCATTGGAAGAATTTCGACAACCATTTAGTTTGCACCAACCTATAGCCTCGACAATGTTGGCTGTACTCAGAAATGTGGCCGAGTCATATTGGTTGAGTCACAAGTCGAGATCGAGTCATATGCCTTTCGGATCAGAGTCATCCAAAAATTTTTTGAATCAAGTCATGAATTGGTCGTGTCAAAACAGAGTCGAGTCACAATAAGTGTCGAGTCATATCGATTGGTTCGCAAAGTCAAGTCAACGTCGAGTCAAATAAAATTAAGCATTTCCCAATCTTTTTAGCTGCAAAATTGGTGTCCAACATTTTTTCAGTACTTTTCTTACCAGGTTACTTATATCTTAGCCTTTGGTTGAAACAGTTTTTTTAGCTTTCATTTCACTTCTCTCCTTCACTCTCCGTCAATTCCACAAGTCTAGCCTAACCTTGCTGCAACAAATACAGTAGGTTTAATCTCCTTGTCCTTTACCTGCCCCGATAAAGACCCTAGTAAATGTATGTGGCCGATAGCCATGATCACGGTGCGTAAATACTACACCACGATAATGTATCTACAGTAAAATACTGTCCGCTGCTGGCCCCTCAGTGAATAACAAAGTCTCAGCTTTACCTCAGCGCCAGGTGGAAGTGGAACCCGCGATCCTGAAAAATTATGTGGCGTGGTGATTCGCCACATATAAGGTTGAATTTGTAGCAGCAATGGCAGAGTCTTCCTAGTCTAATAGGGAAGTCATTATTGTTGTTACGCGGAGGGTTGTCGGTTCGGCTCTCTCTTTATGTGACTCAAAACGACGCATCATTGTGGCTGCAACAACTACTAGGAGACAGTCACAAAATAAATTTGCGGCAATAGCAATTATGCGTCACTGAAGCAAAAAAAGCTCATTTCTTTGTGCGCAAAATAGCTGTTTTTGTCAAAACGTTTGGAGATTTGTAAAAATGACTCTGACTCACGGCACGAGTCATTCATTGTGACTCGAGACGTGTCATTCGGAAATCAACGTGAATCCAGTAGAGGCGATTCACCCAAAACCTTGACTCGAATCGACTGATTCACTCGAGTCAAGCCATCACTGGCTATATTTTGCCAGTGGTCAGTTTCAACACTTAAGATCAATAGTCAATAATTCTTAAACTGTTAGCTTTAACTGTTTGTGGGTTTTGTTTATTAATTCTGTTATATACTCCATGCATATCTGAAGATGCTTGCTCAGTGGCCAAATATATACTCAGTAAACAGCATAGCCTACTTTCTGATTCACTACTGGTAGTGCGTAAAGATTGCTTTTGATAGATACTGTCTATAGAAACTTTCCATAGACGCTCCTTTAAGGAATCGTTTCCCAGCAAAGAATCAGACACTAAGATCTTACCGGGTATATATTTGGCCTGCTGGTAGATAGCTGATGATAAAGAGTTGATTGAAAATGAAGTTGTGCTTCATATTTTCCTAGGCTAATTTAGAGATACTTCGAAAAAATATCAAGATCAATGACAATGTTCTGCTCTGTGCCCATGAAACTGGTGTACAAAATGTTGTTTCTTGTTTGCAAAATTGCAACTTTCCTGCCAAAACAACTTATCCAATTAATGAGACAATGCTACATGACGGACCTCCTCATGATTCATACTATGGATGCAGGTCAGCCTTTACCTTTAACATGTCACTTCGAGCTTATCGCCAAAGTGCGTGAACAAAGCAGTGCTGGTCAATATTTTCACCCATTCGTATTCCCCACACTAATGTAGTTTGACATCTGTTGGTGCACGGTGCAATTCTTTCCAGGGCTGTGGATCCGGAACTTGAAGTTCCGGCTCCACAGCAGTGGTCCTTTATATATACGGTTCTTTACATATACAGTGGTGGGAAAGCTGTGGCTCAGACTATATGTTGTTTGTGAAGGCAAAAACAATTACCCTTAAGGATTTCTTGAAAGAGTTTATGAAGCCATTAGTGATGGGTCTTGAAGATTTTTGAAATTTGATTCTTGAAAAAAAACATTTGCAAAAGCAAGTCTGGTAAAATGCAATAGTATAAAATGCAATAGTACGTTCAACTTACATCAGAACAGAAACTCGGCAAAACTTTGTACCACATAGAGATGATTGCTTGCACAGTGGGACATAGATTTTGCCCCTTGTTTTTCTCTGTGGTTGGTTGTTGAACACGGGAAAGGTTAAAAAAGCTAGTTTGTGCAAAAACACTCGTTCCACTAGGGCCCATTAAAAAGGAAAAAACATGGCCAACAAATGTGCTTGTGAGGCATGGAAGTGGCCTGCAATTGCACCAAAGTTGCCCATCACCGCATTAGTCCAACCGGATAACATATCACTCATATATTAGTTTTTTTTCAATCATAATTATAATCTCTGATTTAGGCAGTTTTCAATGAAACGTAAATGATCTCTGTTTGATGCGTTTTATTGCTTATGTTGGTACTGCTTTGAAAAAACATGATTTTGCCGAACTGGATTGACTAGTTCTGTTGCAACATTTGCTTCCATTTTGCTTTCATGCCTCAATCTGCGTTGTCGCTCTTTTGTAATGGTAGTATTAATCACAAGTAATGTTTACCTTCTTTACAGCTATGCAAAACGATTGATTGACATTTTGAATCGAGGCTACAACCAAGAGCATGGTCACAATTACACATCAGTGATACCCGCCAACGTATTTGGACCAGATGACAATTTCAATATAGAGGAAGGCCATGTATTACCTGGTCTAATTCACAAAGTCTATAATGCAAAGAAAGAAGGTCTTATTATTTTTATGCTTGTTGCTTTTGTAATTACAAATTGTCTATATGCTTTTTCAAACAACGTGGCGAGCTAATTGCGGCATAATTATACAAGACAGGGCAAAACAATATTATTAGCTTTTTAATATTTTTGTAAATAAATGATACCAGTTGCACGTTGCTAAATTGCACTGATATTGAAACATGCGAATACCAGCAAGTTCTAAGTTGGAATATGTTTTTGAGGATAACTAATGAATATTGTGTGGATCAATGTCTGTGTGCTGTGTGAAGTGTGTCGCTATATATTTACATCTGTTTCAATCTAGAAACCTTGTTTGAATAAATGTCAGATATGTCTAAGTTACTGTAGTTTTCAAATCTACAGGCTAACAGCATATGATAAGGTGCTGTATGGAGTTCACATTTTATGTTTTTGTACGTCATCCAGGCGGCTTACATCACTGGTCGTCATTTTATCAAACTAGGTTTACAAGTGACATATTTTGGTCCGACAAACCACATCACTGTTCTGCTTAACATAATCATTTCCTGTTTCCACTGAGGTTTGCGTTGTTATTTGAAACGGCTCCCAATAAAGAGTGGAACATAGCAAGGAAGGGTTGTTGTGCCAATAAAAAGGTGTTTCAAACCTACTTTTGAGATCAGTAAGCTGTGCAACAACTTTGAGCGAATGGCAAACATTTCTTTTTTGTTAAGTTCCGACCGGCCAACAAAAAGCACAATGCAGATTAAATCTCTAGTTCTGTTGCTGCAAGTCGAATAGTTCAAGAAAAAAAGGATTTCCTTGTGCTGAAGCTCGCATGCGTTAAAATTAAAAATAATTGATTAGAACATGGGTGCTCAACATTTTCGCTACTGTTGGCCGCATTAAGTTTATTTTTATGACTCACGGAGGCCAGTGAGTTCAGGATATTTTTATTTTTTGGTCCACTTCTGTTCTGCTTCCACACATGGAGACTAGCCTGCACGTCTGTTTGGCCGTTTTTGTACTCAGTATGCTCAAACAGTGGCACAGGGTTTTTATTAATGCACGGCCGCCATAACGATTATTTTAAATTACATGTGCACGGCCACATACATTTTCATCGAAGGCCGCAGGTTGTGCACCCCTGCATTAGAGATTACTTGTCAAGCGATAAAGTTGTTCGAGCATGCGTCACCAACGCTGACAGGCTGGGTTGGATTGCCGGTCGTCATGCCGAATACTTGAAAAACGGTGCTTGCGGCTTGTCCAACCTCGTGATCGGCTTCATTCTATGGGTGCAAGTGAACACTGTTCAAGTTCATGTGACTTGCTGGCATTGACTCTCTACCAATGCAGCATTTACTACGAAAGCATCCCCCTGGCAACCGACGCAAGTGAGCGGAGATAGGCGCTTGCAGACCACTCACGACACTCCGAAAGAGTACAAAAACAGACCGCTTATGACACTCCAAAAGAGTACAAAAGCGAGTATTAACTAGGGTTACCATATCTAAAGAAACAAAATTCCAGACAGTCGCAATGGCTACTTTTCGCGACAACAAACAAGCTATACGGCATTTTGCACTATGTTCTTACAAGCACCAATCCACCGCAAAAGTTTAAGTTCTCATTTTCCCGGCCCATGCACAACGTTTCAAGTTATGCGTAATTTACTAATTCTCAAAATACCGGACGTTAGAGCATTTTTAAAAATCATTTCCAGACACAAATTTTAACACCGAAATTCCGAACATGTCCGGGAAATTCCGGATGTATGGCAGCCCGAGTATAAACGAAACTGACCTAAACTGAATAGAACCTTTACAAATTACTGATGACAATCAACAGCAGGTTCTAATCTGACAGTTGGTTCATGTTATATCACATTGAGCAAAAGCACTAATTACGAAAAACACCCAGAGACAGTGCGACGACAAAAACTACTAGGCGAAACCAACTATTAAGGAAGCAAATTATTCAGAAATACCGCTTTAACTAATTCCTGTGCAAACTTGCACACCATTACAAATTCAGTGGACACGCTCCGGTTTCAGCGTTGAAAGGATCACCGGCAAAGTCCAAGAAGCAGCTCGAGTAGATTCTTGAATCATGTGCTCCAGATACTGAGTATATTTGTGATTTGGTGAAATACCTACGCCGAATCTATGTGCAGTACAATTGTTGGAAATAAAAATATTCGCATATAAAGACATAGCCTCCGATAAATAGAAGAGATATTGATGAAACATTTTATGCAAAAACGTCAAACACGCCAATAAGTCTGTAGATTTTTTCGAACTGCTTGCATAGATTTCATGCAAGGAAATTGTTCCAAATTAACGGATATTTCTGGATATCAAAGCTGTAAATTGGGTAGCAAAGATCAGTGCTTTTCAATCAGTGAGAAGGTACGCATTGGTGTGAGTGAGAAAGCCCTGTTGCGTTTTTGTGTGTGAACATATTTTAAACATTTTCTCTGTGTTTAACCATTCTATCGAATTTTGCAAAGTATGGCACCACACACAACGAAAAAATTTGCACACATCGCGCTCATATTTCGATATTTAGAACATCTCAGCAAAGAAATGTATCAGCAGTTGCTAAAAGTCACTACAAAACTTTCTATCTGCTTGTGCCATTGTTACGTTGTTAACGAAACAAGAGGTGCAACTGCAAGACAAACTCGCACTGTAAGCCCGACCAAGCGTGTGCTGATCTCGAGTTGCTTGTTGCTACTCCAGTTGCATAAGACCAGCGCAAAACTATTCAATACGTGCTGAGCTGAGCCACGAGCACGCTTCTGATCTCTGCTAATGTTCAGTGGTAGCTGTCACGTTGTGCTCAGAGATTACAAACAGAGTGTCACGACGATGAGCATCCAATAATCAGGATTCAATAAATCATTGTCTGCTATTTTCAGGCAAAAGATGTTAAAATCAGCTCAGTTTTACCTACCTAATCCCAATCAGGCTTATATGATAAATAGCAAGTGCACCATTTTCTTATACCTTTTTATGTTACAAGTCAAAAATCATGGAAAAAGTTTTGCTCGATCATTTAACGCGATATTTTGTTTTGCTGGTAAAACTAAAAAAATCATTGAAATACAAGCTGGCTAGTTTAAATAAATATGAGCTTGTAAATTTAGGTCACTAATGATTTTGTTGTGTCATTGATGCAAAATCTGTAGATAAATTTTCTTGTTGTGTGTCAATGATGCAGATAAATTGTTATTGATGCAGAAAATAAATTTTGTTGTCATTGACCCAAATGCTTTTATCTAAGAACGACGTATTCTAATGTGTTAACCACCACAGCTTGTCTTGAGATTCCAGTTCATGTAAGTTTTGAAGCTTCACTGAATGCGTTTAGTTGAATAAAACGTAATTTCTAGTTTTAATTGTTGCAATTGGTGTTGTGCGAAATTTCGCTACGTACAGTCTTGAGGTTGTTTGCTTTCTCTGCCCTTATTTTAGCATTTCATCCTCTCACCTGTTAGCATTGTTTGCAGATGTAAGGATCGGCAATGCGTAGTGTTACGTGAAATTGATTTCCTATTAAATATTTGCGATTGATTCCTTACTTGTTTCACTTGGGGAATGAAGTTACTTGAATACAGATAAATGCAAGTTTGAATCATCTCAAAAAGATGAAAGCAGAGCCCAGTCGGCTGATTCCTCTAAAGCAGGGCTTCTCAACCTGTGAGCCACGGAGGAATTTTTGGCGGGCCATGGCCTGGTGTTAATCGAATTGAGTAAATTTTGCAAGAGGAAACTTTAAACTAAAACGTTGGTAGTTGCTGAGCTACAAACGTCATAGCCTAATACGCTCTCTTTCGTCATTATGTGTTACAAATTATTGCAAAATGGAAATTTCCACTTAGCCTGCCACGTTGTGCACGAGCGTTGCCAACCTTGCAGTTTTCCCGTGAATTTGGCCTGGGCTTGTTTTTACGTGGACTTGCGAGTTTTTTTTCCGAGATTTGCGGGTTGGATGTTTTTGCTGAAAGGTTTTTGTTTTTGGGCTTGTGTTTTGCAGAATGTCATTCTGCGAATTGCTTTTTTTTCGAATTTTATGGCGCTTTTGTTATTTTAATTTACTGCAAAACGCAATTTGGCGTGTCTTTGTGTAAATTTGCTAATTTTGGGCTTGTTTGTGGAATTTGTCTCCCTGCTTTTGTTTTCTGATTTTTGTGCTGTTTTTTTGGGTTTGTTCAATTTTCCTGCCCTGTTTTTTTTGGTTAAATAACCTATTTCCAATTTTGAGCTTGTTTTTTAGACATGCTTGCTTTTGCAAATTAACCTGGCATCATTGTTGTGCACTATATGTAGTTACTGAAGGCATTTTTAGGCAGAGAGGCGGCTTATGATGCCATGAGAACGAAATCCATTAGCAGGTTTAATGTGGAAGATGACTGGACCTGTGCATTATCATGAATTAGCCCTCGAATATCTAAAACAGGCTCAGCCTTCGCATTAATTGTAGCGTACGTTTTGTTATTAGTAGGGCCATTTAAAGTCATAAAGTTTATATTTTTTCTGTGCTTCAGGAAGCCACGAAACGAACTTAAAACAAATATCACACCCCCACGAAGTCTATAACAAAAGTTATAAGGTCATATTTTCCATGTTAAGTCATAAAGCCATATTTTGCATATTTTCAACTTGAAACCATTGAAACAATCTCAAAATATCAGGTGAAACTATTACATCGCTAGGTCTTAGCTGCATCCTGCAAATTGAACCCATGTGGGCACCCTGCAAATGTTGGCAAAGAAATAGGTGAACCAAGTTATTTGGACGAAATGCAATGCACTGCCTAAAATTCATGTTCTTGCTGCCCCAAACAAATAAACCAACGTCCCTGCATGTTTTCAAATTTGCTTCAAGTCAAACAATATATTTTGAGCTTTTTACTTTAGTGAGGCCTAAAAAAATCATGGGGCCACCATCTCTTATGCCTATTTTCGCCTGCAGTGCTTCCTTCCAAAGTAGTTGCATGTTCTAGCTCAGTCCATGGGCATCGGAAGGATTTTTTCCAGGGGGGAGCACTAAGGGATTTTTCCAAAATATTTCCAGAGGGGGCCAAAAGTGGTGAAATTCGTTTTTTCCCACTCAAAACGAAGAAAACAACCTTTTCTTGCTCAATTTCAAATTCTACCCCCCCCCTTCCGACGCCCATGGCTAAGTCAATTTTGTTTCATCATATAAAATCACATTTTCTAAAAAATAAAGTCATATTATCAAGTTTTTTTTCAGGTCAGACAAAATGGTCCTTGATATTAGATGCTGTTTTTTGTTGTTTTTATTTCTGCTCTGCAGTGCTGGAGCCGGCTCGCAGGTTTCGTGTGTCACATGTTGTCGCATTGGAGAAGTTACATAGTCGGTGGGCCGCGGACCATCTGTTTATTTATTAAGTGGGCCGCGTGCTTGCAAAGGTTGAGAACCCCTGTTCTAAAGCCTACAGAAAACCTTTCGGCAGACTGAAAACGTGTGAAAGGTTGTTGGGGTAAAGGAAAAAAGGAAAGCATAAAGCGTTTAAACAATTTTCGTGCTGGAACGCTGCAGTATCAGTAATGTTTCGTTTCAGGCAAACCCCTTACTGTTTGGGGTTCAGGGAAGCCCCGACGTCAGTTTATATTTTCTCGCGATCTTGCACGGCTTATAATCTGGGTGCTTCACGAATATAAAGAGACAGAACCGATCATCCTATCCGTCGGTGAAGAAGATGAAGTTTCAATAAAGGAAGTCGCAGAGCTGGTAGCCCAAGCCATGGACTTCAAGGTGATTTAATCTCATTCTGTCTGTATCTTTTTTTGTTTATTTGTCTTAAGTTTTTTATTATTCTCAGATGACCCACGTATCCTTTGTTGTATCACTCATTTCATTTTTCAGGTATAAGCCAGAAGCGAACGGAGACATGGTTGTTATTCTCGTTTTTTCATCGCTTACTAGCTGATCGGCAAGGGCCAACTTATTTCCTTCATAAACTATCTCTGCATTTATCTCCAAAGTTATCCTAATCAAGCATTCTGTGTGGCGATAATTCTACTACCAGTTTCTCAGTGAAGACTCGGCCAGAACGTTTAGGTTTGTTGGTCATGTTGAACGCCGTGCTTTGCACGGCGTTGAAAGGAAAAAATGCTGTCCAGACACCCAGCAACAGCATCTTCTCGTGACAATGCCGTGCAAAGCACAGTATTATGTTGATGCCATCATGGGCATCGGAATGGGGGTGAAGGGTGGGACTTGGACTCCCCTGGATTTCGAATTGTGGTATTTTCCCAGTTTTTGAATTTTGACATTTTCCTAAATTTTTGATATATTTAGAACAAATATTGTTCTCTTATAGTTTCGAGTGGGTAAAATGAAATTTCACCAGTGTTTCGCCCCTGGAAAAACTTAATTATGCTACCACTAGAAAAACCCACTGCTGTCCCCCTGGAAAATTCCTTCATACTCCCATGACTGCAATGTGGACGACTGAGCGGTGATGTTTTAATGAAAGCGTGCCTCTAGCGTAGTGAGCGTCTTCTGAGTTTTTACCCGCCTTCCACAAGCTTGCATCTACCAAGCAGACTTCGTTGCTGACCGTAAAGCGATTCTTGTTGACTGTTGCTTTCGCAGTTCATAACCGCGTGCCAAGGCGTTGCTTGGCTCATTCGACTGTGCAAGCGTATTAGCGAGGTGATTTTCAATTTTCGGCATTTCGTTTCCGCAGAACGGTTTGATTTTCGACAATACGAAAGCGGACGGCCAGTTCAAGAAAACAGCGGACAACGCGAAGTTGAGGCGCTATTTGCCGGATTTCAAGTTCACACCGATTGATGTGGCGTTGAAAGAAACGTGCGACTGGTTTGTTGAAAACTACGATGTTGCCCGAAAATAAAGGAAGTTTCACGTCAAATCGGCACAGAAACGCATTTTCATTTTTTCTTCATCGCGATGTGTTTGCTGGTAACAGTGTCTTCGTTTCGCGTGTGTTGGAATGTTACAACGCCTAGCATGTCCCTTATGAGCTCATTGATTGTCTTTTATGTGCATCGTCTAATCTGCTTTCATCTCGTTTATATTCGTAGTTAGTAACAGTTGCAAACTTGAAATATGGCACAAAGTGCTGTTCTCACTAATTTAGTGGATCTTCCAACAGGAAAGTATCGTTGAAAAGCCGTTGCACTTGCAGTACGTCCATACGCTTGTAGACTCTATGGTGCTTACAGTTTGTAGACCAAATGGAACATTTTGTCGTGCTGCAAGTAAGAGCTTATGTTTTCCATCCAATGGGTGGTCGACTATAACAATGAGTATTGCTTTCCTTATTTAGAAGTAATGACATGTAATATGACAAATTTATGCATAACAAAGCCTTTTGAATTGAAGTTCAAAGAATAAAGATTTTGTTCCACGAAACTGTTGCCTCTGAGTTCGTATTTCTTCACCACGGCGCCTTGGTCTTCGTGCAGAACAACGTGTTTACCAGTCTTTCATTTGCTGTACATTTGTGTTTGGTTCGATTGATCCTCCATGCATCGAAACCGCTGCCTGTACGTTTTCGAAATGTTCTTTCCATGCAGTCGCGTTTTGTTTGTTTCATTCGATTCACAGCAACGCACGAACTGCTTTTGCCCCAAATGGTTGGGTCGCACTCCAAGTGAGATGCGACGCGGATCACTTTAACTGTTTCTGACCGAATGAAGTAATTGCTTGTGTCTCGTTTCAGTATTTGTTGCTCTTCAATATCGTCTGCATGCTCCAATGACTCCTATCCTGTGGTGTGCTAAGACTCGCAGCATTTTGAAATTCTTGTATTCATTGATAAAACCCTCTGCAAAAAGCCATGTGAGTGAACTAAACACACAAATCAATAAAATAACAAAGGCAACTTTAATGTCGTTCCAGACGACATAAAATCCTTGATTTGTAGAAACAATTACTCTCACTGAAGTATAAAGGTACAAATCAAGTATCTGAAAGCAGTGTGCCACTATCGCCGATGCGCGCACGGAACGGGAATTCGAACGCGACCTACGAATACCTGCTTCCTGACAAGATACCAGCGGCTATGTCGATATGATCAATTACGACAAACGTCTTATTCACTGAATTTAGCACCGTGTCGAACTTGTCCATGTGAAACAATAAAAACTCATGATGTGTCGCCATATCCATAGTCAGGGTCGCACGCAGGGGAGGGGTCTGAGGGGGCTAGAGCCCTCCCCTTAACGGAAATCGCCTAAACACAAATTTGTTGCTGACATTTGTTAAAAAACAAAACACCGCACATGCATACATAGCTATATAAAGATTTCGATTATAACTAGTGGTGTTATATAAAGATTTCGATTATAACTAGTGGTGTAGTGATCTGTTACCTTGTTACGTTACGAGTGTTACACTTCCCTGGCTATACGGACTACCAAAATTACATAAAGAAAACATCCCTTTCCGACCTGTAGTATCCTTCACAGACTCACCTACCTACGGCTTAGCTAAGGAATTATCCTCACTAGTCAATACTGAAACCACCCATTGGAAAATCAAAGCATCACGTAAGAAACTCGTCAGACTTTGCATCATCAACTGCTCATGAATCGCTCCAAACTGATGAAATAATGGTCTCATTCGATGTGGTATCCTTATTTACAAACGTCCCAATTCAGTTGGCATTAAACATAGCTAAACAACGTCTTCAATCCGATTCTGAACTGAGTCTAGGCACAGGTTTGTCAACAGCCGACCTTATTAAGAGACTTGAGATTTGCTTAAATGCAACCAAGTTTACGTCTCGTGGAAAACACTACAAACAAGTTTGTGGAACAGCAATGGGCTCCCCCGTCTCATCAGTAGCGGCAAACTTAGTCATGGAAAACATTGAAACACGAGCTCTAGAAACCTTTGCTGATCCTCCAGGTTTGTGGAAAAGATACGTAGATGACACATTTGTGATCATGAAAAGATCAAAGTTGTCCGAATTCGTGACACATCTGAACACATTAGAAAGCTTCATCCAATTCACAGTGGAAAAAGAAAAAGGATGCCTTCCGTTTTTAGACCTACTGATTAAGCGTTCGCCAAGTAGCCACTTGCTCTCGGCAGTATATCGTAAGCCAACCCATTTCGATAGATACTTCAACTTTAGATCACATAGTATCGTCAGAGACAAGCTACGTTCATGTTTGCAAAGTATATTGTATATTTGAAATCGTCGTGAATGTACTTCCGTGCAAACGTTTAATCCAGAAAATCATGCAAACTTATATACTGAGTTATTGTTTGGTGTTGATGTTGACTCGCCTCTGTTGTTTGAAAAGAAAGTTGTTGTCGATAAAACACCGAAATTCAATAAATATCGTGCAATGGTTGAACGACTTCAGCAACAAATCCATGACCTTTAGCTGGGCAGTTTGGTGAAGGCGTGGAAAAGGCTATGGTATGTGAGCTGTAAAAAGCGACAATCTGTAGACGCCACACGAGTCCCAAACTTGTTGATCTTATTCAGAGTTTGATCAAATACATCAAATCAGTTCAGTTAGAATCTCTTCATCAATTACTCTGTTTCAAATATCTAAAAATTCAATTACTCTTAAACGTATAGGCCTAATTAATTACAAGTCTTTTTTAGTAGAATAAGAAAATGAAAGCAATACATGTACTGTAGATATGGTATATGATTTCAACAGTGGTGTCCGGAAAAAATTCACATTAGTTATCTCTTACAGTTTCAACGGTTTTGTTTTTACATTAAAAAGCAGAAGGGTACTTGAAAAAAAAAACAAATAGAAAACGTGTTTACATGATGATAGCAAAGTACAGCACAGGAGTTATGCAATGAAAGAAACAAAACAAAAAGGAAGGAAGAAGTTTGGGAAATTCTTTTGATTTTCTTTTCAATACATTAGTGGCTCTTTATTAAGCGTATGATTTCTTTCTAAACGTATCTCTTCACTTCAACTACTTGAATTTCTAGAGCTTTTCTTTTTTGAAGTTGTTGCCATCAGTGGTGTAACTGACGGGGGACAGGGGGTCGAGTCAGCCCCTGGCTAGCTAAATGCAAAACCTGGACCCATGTAGCCAGTGATAGCGTGACTCGAGTCAATGACTTCATTCGATTCGAGTCACGTTGAGAAACGATGGTGACTCGTCTCGAGTCACGTTGAAAAACGATGGTGACTCGACTCTAGTCACAACCACTGACTCGAGACTCGAGTCAGAGTCATTTTTACAAATCTCCAAACATATGATTGACAAACCCTGTTCGTTTGCACACAAAGAAATGAGGTTTTTGTGCTTCAGTGATGATCAATCGTGGCGCAAATTTCTGTTTTGACTAAACACAGTCGCTGTGTCTTCTAGTGGTGTTATGATACATTTTAAGTATCACATGTTCCACTTAACACGGAGAGCTAAGACTTTGCTTTACATTGAGGAGCTAGCAGGGCACAATACCTTGAACACATTATCGCGGTTCAGTGTAGTATTTTCATGGGTGCAGTTAGGTGGGGGACACGGGGGACGTGTCCCCCACTTTTCCAGACGGTGGGGATATAATATAGCCTACCATGTTTCCCCTATATTTTTCTTTTTCGGTTTTGTATTGGGAGAAATCTCAAAAATAAAAATGACGTTGGTTTCGCGCAGAAATGTAACTGGCTTTGCTGTAACGTTGGCTGTCACGTATTCAGAAACAGACAGCGTAAAATTTAAAGATACAAGTTTATAATGTTAGACATGTCAGTTACATTTTCAGGCAAATATCTGCGAAGTTTTTCCCGAAGACAAAAAGCAGCACTATTGTGGAGACTTAGTTTTAAAACGGGTAGTTTTGCAAAAGACTGTCTTCAACCATTAGTAAATAAGAAATCTTTATTTCAGACTCGTGGTCCATATCACAGGCACAATCAAACAATACAAGAGCACAAAAATAGTTAGCGAAAGTGCATTACAGAATAGGTGTTTGCACACGATCAACACAGATAGGAGAAAAATACTTTAACAGCACCCGAACTGTAACGTCATTCACCCATCATAATACTGGGATGGTGTATTGGGGAGAATCGAAGGCATTCTAACATCAAACTTTGAGGTAAGCAGCTAACAGAGAAAAAAAACGAAAATGTTAAGTCAGATGGCGGTGCACAGTGGCATACAAACTGTTCCGATCAAAGGTTTCAAATGCCTTGCAACACATTTATCATGAGATCGATAGCACGCTCACGAGCTCACTCAACGCCACAAAATATTGATTTGATATTTTATCCCTTGACTGGATCAGAGTGAGGGATGCATTGACTTCTTCGTTATCTAAACACTTTGAAACATAACAAGCTGCGAATTCCATCTTGTTACATTCCTGACGTCATTTTTTTCTTTTCAAGTATAACGGAACATCTACAGATTTTCTTACAGAATTCAAATTCTCCCTTACTTATGCCAACTGTTTTCTGTAAATCTGCAAATATTCAACGGTTTCCACAACATTTATTGAATTTCAGTGTTTTATTCACAACAATTTCCTTTTCAAGCAACAAAAGGCGATTCAGCATCAACACCAAAAACAACTCAGAATGTGTGTTTACATGACATTATGGAGCAAACGTTCGCACGGAAGTAGATTCACGACGATTTCGAATATACAATGTACTCTGTAAACATGAACGTAGCTTGCCTCTGGCGATACTGTGGATATTGAGACACATCATATTTTTTAATGATTCACATAGACCTGTTCGATACGGTGCTGAATTCAGTGAATAAGACCCTAGTCGAAAATGACCATATCGACATAGCCACTGGTATCTTGTAAACAAGCAAGTATTTGTAGTGCGCGTTTGATTGCTCGTTCCGTGCGCGCATCGCTGATAGTGACAAACTACTTTCAGGTACTTTATTTGTACCTTTATACTTCAGTGAGAGTAATTTTTTCTACAAATCAAGCACTTTACGTCGTCTGAAACGGATCGCAGGCACTTGGGACATGCGGGCAGTACTGAAGACGAACAAATACTGAAACGAGACACAAGCAATAACTTCATTCGGTCAGAAACAGTTGAAGTGAACAACCTCGCATCTTACTTGGGGTGGGAACCAAGCGTTTGGGGCAAAGCGGTTCGCACTTTGCGGTGAATTGAGCGAAACAAGCAAACGCCACTGCATGGAAAGAACATTTCGAAAACGTACAGGCAGCAGTTTCGATGTATGGAGAATCAATCGAACCAAACACAAATGTACAGCAAATGAAAGACTGGTAAACACGGCTGTATGAAGATCAATGCGACGTGGTGAAGAACTACAAACTCAGTAAAAACCGTTTCGTGGAGGAGCAAATATATTATATTTGAACATCAATTCGAATTGCTTTGTTTTGCACAAACATGTCATATTAGATGTCATGAGTTCCCAATAAGGAAGGAAATGCCCAGTTTTACAGTAAACTGCTCATTGGATGGAAAATATGAGCTCTTACTGGCAGCACGACAAAAGATTTGATTTGGTCTACAAAGTGTGAGCACTATAGAGTCACAAGCGTGTGGATGTCTTGCAAGAGTAACGGTTCCGCTACGATAATTTCTTATTAGCAGAGTCAGCAAGTTGGTGAGAACAGGAATTTGCGCCATATTTTAAATATGCAGTGTTTATCAACTAACGAGATCAAACGCAGATTACAAGATACGGTCGAAAGACAACCGCTGAGCTCATAAGGGGCATGCTGAACGTTGTAACACAACAACGAATCCGTAAAAACGAAGGCACTATGAACATCAAGCAAATCTCGATGAAGAATAAATGAAAATGTGTTTCTATGCGGTTTTGGCATGAAGGTTGTTCTATTTTCGGGCGATCTCGTAGTTTTCAACAAACCAGTCGCACGTTTCTTTCAATGCAACATCAATCGGTGTGAACTTGAAATCCGGCAAATAGCGCCTCAACTTCGCGTTGTCCGCTGTTTTCCGGAGAAAGCCTTCCGCTTTCGTTGTGTCGAAAATGAAACCGTTCTATAGAAACGAAATGCCGAAAATTGAAAACACCTATAAAATGCTCGCTCAGCTGAATGCGCCAAGCAGCGTTCCACACCGAGCCCCATGAACTGTAAAAGCAACACTCAAAAAAAGTGGCTTGTAACAACGCAGTCTGCGCACGTGGAAGCTTCTGGATAAGTTTTACTTTAGCATTTATGCCCGAATGATTGAGAAGCGGGAAACAACTCAGAAGGGGTTCACTGCACTGGAAGCTCGGCTTTTTAAAAAATCACCGCTCAACCAGCCACAAGCACTGTCACCTCACAGCAACACATGCTTTGCATGGCGTTGACACCAAAAGATGGTGTTCTTGGGCGTTTGAACAGCAGCTACCCACAGCGCACGTCGCCATGTTCAACATGACTATCGTCGCAGCCACACTGCTGCGTCGTCCTGAGCCAACTAAAGTGAAAACCGAACCGAAGACTGCATTGGCGATTCCCCGCGGGTATACTCTCCACTACTGCTGTCATGAACCCAGCGATATATGCGGCGTAATCACCTCGCCACACTCTCAAGACTGAACGTCCTGTTGAGGTCTTCAGTGAAAAACTGGTAATAGAGCTGATCACGAAATATGAATTGATAACGATCGGCACACAAGAATTTGATGAGAGAAACTCTGGACACATCTGCAGAAATGTCTTGCGAACGAAAAAAGTAGGCCCTTGCCGATCAGCTACTTAGCGATAAAAAACATCATAATTACAACAATGGCTCCTTTCGCCTCTGGTTTTTATTTGAAAAAGAGTGAAACACGGAAGGGTCCCTGGGTCATCTGAGTGGAATTCAAAACTTCAGACAAATAAACAAAAAAAGATCCAGACAAAATGAGATCAAATCACCTTGAAGTCCATGGCTTGGGCTACCAGCTCTGCGGTTTCCTTTATTGAAACTTCATCTTCTTCACCGACGGATAAGATGATCGGTTCTGACTCTTTGTATTCGTGCAGCACCCAGATTATAAGCCGTGCAAGATCGCGAGAATATATAAACTGACGTCGGGGTTTCCCCGAACCCCAAACGGTTAGGGGTTTACCTGAAAAGAAACATGATTACTGATACTACAACGCTCCAGCACGAAAATTGTTTTAAACACCTTATGTTTCTTGTAGTTTTTCCTTCATGTCACCAACGCTTGCACACGTTTTCAGTCTGTCATTCATCTAAAGCGGTGATCGGCAAACTTTCGTTGTGATGGCCCAAACAATCCTTACAATCGTAATTAAAGGCCCATGATTAATCCTTGCCGAACATGTGGCCTAGTGGGTAGAGCGCTTGCTTCGTGTACGGTAGGTCGTAGTTCTACGTGGTTCGAATCTCGGCCGGGTCTCACCAAGACCTCAAAAATTGGAACTTTCTTCAGTCTGCCCACGCGCTCGGCATACCGTAGCAGGGAAACTCTCCAATGCGGATGCAATCTTCGTCGGAGTCCGGTCGTGTTGCCTCTTGTCTTCTCATCATCGAAACAACATCGTCAAAGACCAAGTGCATGCGGTCGAGAAATGGACGATCTCTTCAACTCCCTAAACAAAATCTCTGTCCTGGCGATCGTCGAAGGCACTCGAAGAACGATTGTTGTGTTGTTACTCTGCGTGCAGTGCTCGCAATTGCGTTGTGTAAGAACTTCCCGCAGATGTTCTCGTGTTCTGATCTGATCGTCTGATCGTCGCGAACGCTTAATACTTATTTTTGCTATTTTTATGTTTTATATTTTTTATATATATATTATATTTCTTCGCCGTTCTGATCGTCGCGAACGCTTAATACTTATTTTTGAAGACACAATTTCAAACTTGTGCTGTATTCAGTTGCCTCTTACATAACAATACAATGTCGATTTCATAAACAGTATGGCCTCGTGACAACAAAATTATTTATCAACTTCATGCAATGAATATTCGAAGTGTGGTTCTTGCCAGGTTGGCCAGGTTTTAATGCCAAATTCCAGAAATTTGGTATGTGGTTTGGCATAAGAAAATGCTGTTTAGCACGCACGTCAGAGTTTGGCATGTTTCTAGCATTTTCTAATGGTGCTGGCAGAAAAAAATGTTGTTTGGCAATTTTTTAAGACATGTCTTCTTTGAGTTCAAACATTTAAATTTTTTTCACTCGGTTTGACATTGAGGTTTTTGGCAAGTTTTGAGAAGCGAGTTTTCGTATTTGATCCTCCTGAACCTGGAAAGCCATATAGTTTTGCTGTGGTTCTTTTTGGTATCAAATATACAAAGTTGACATGCAGAAACATGTGCTAATTTAGAAAAATTCTTCTTGCATGCAATGTATGCATATGCTTCGAAAAATTCTACGGATTTTTGGCGTGTTTGATGTTTTTACGTGAACTGTTTCATCAATATCTCTTACTTCTATTATAAAAGATGATGCCTTTATATCGAGAAAGTTTTTATTTCGAGGCAAATGTATTGCACATTGATTCGCAGTTGGCATTTTACTAATTAACAAATATACTCAGTATATGGAGGACATGATGCAAGAATCTACTCGAGCTGCTGCTTGGACTTTGTCGGTGATCTTTTCAACGCTGAAAAAGGAGCGTGCACACTAAGCTTTAAGGGTGTGCAAGTTTGCACGGGAGTTAAAAAAGATATTATTTTCAAATATTTGTTTTCGTAGTGGTTCACTTCCAGGAATACGTTTTTGCCATCGCAATGTTTCCGGGTGTTTTTTGCTTCAAAACTACCGGTTGGATGAATTTTCATTCTACTCATTTTTTGGCCAGTCGAAAATTAACAAAATGATTTTTTTTCTATTCGCTCAGAGTTGTTGCACTGCTTATTGATCTCAAAAGTCGATTTGAAACACTTTTCACTGACAGAGCAACCCATTATACTTGCCATCTTGCCATGATCCACTCTTAATTGGTAACAATGGTTTAAAGTAAAATCGCAAACCTAAATGGAAGCAGGAAATTATTTTGTGCAGAACAGTGATGTGGTTTGTCGGAGCAAAACATGCCACTTGTTGTAAACCTGAAAAAGCATTCAGACAATTGGAAACGATGTTGCCAAAGCAACAAGCATGGTTAACAGTCAGACCTTCTTTCTTGGCATTGTAGATCTTGTGAATTAGACCAGGTATCACATGGCCTTCCTCTATATTGAAATTGTCATCTGGTCCAAATACGTTGGTTGGTATCACTGATATGTAATTGTGACCATACTCTTGGTTGTAGCCCCGATTCAATACGTCAATCAATCGTTTTGCATAGCTGTAAAGAAGTTAAGTATTGCCTGTGAAAAAAACTGCCATCACAAAGAGAGCGACAACGCAGGTTGAGCCATGAAAGCAAAACAGGTACAAATATTGCAACTGCCTTTGTCAATCAAGTTTGGCAAAAATTATGTTTATTCACTCAATACCCAATAGACTGTATCGTTTCCAACTAAAAAACAGTGTAAAACACCAAAATAAGTAGAAACTAAATTTCTGAGTTTGTAACCAAAAGTATTAATTATTGGCTAATAAATAAAAGTTGGTAGTGGTTAATTGTTTCGAACAAGTGAGCTAAACACAATTTTAAGAACTACACAAATTCTTATTTCCAATACAAGGAATTTGAAAAAGGTTAAGAACTGTTTCTAACACTGGTTTATTTTTTCGGTAATTTGTCGGTTATTGGCTGAATTTTTTTGAAGTGACCGAAAACAATTAAGTCAGTTCGGTCAAAAATGTCCGAAAACGAAAGACAACAGAAAAGTTTTAAGCTACATCGGACATCTGAAGGAAACACATGACGGAAATGCCTCAGCATAAAACAGGTCTTACAAACTTTGTAGTTGAGTGAAAAGGTTATGGAACAAACCAGATTTAGTTTTTAAGCAAATCACAATAACACGTAGCTTAATTCCTTGTTACTGTGTTTTTTCAATTTACAAAAAAGTACTTAAGTGATTTTTTTTAATACAACAGAAGCACTTAAGTGATTAAAAGAACAGTACTTAAACTACTTACAAAGGTAATAAAACGCAAAAGATGGAGATGATTTGCGCTTCATTGAAAATTACATGAATCAGGCATTCTAATTATGACAAGAAATTATAGAAGAGTAGCATGTTCTCATGTTGGGCCAACACAGTGATGGGCAACCTTACTGCAATTGCAAGCCACTTTCATGCCCGCAACCACATTTGTGGGCTATGGTTTTCCTTTGCAATGGGCCCTTGTGGAACGAGGGCTTGTGTACAAGCTGTCTTTTCTAACCCCCCTCATGTTCAGCAACAAACAACTAAGAAAAATAAAGGAAAAAAACGTATGTCCAACTCTGCTGCCAATTTTCCTGTGTTACAAAGCTTTGTTTAATTTTTGGTCTGATGTAAGATTAACGCAAGCCATTATTATTCGTTTCCAGTCTCTATCAGGCTTGCTTTTGCAAGTGTTTTTTTCAAGAAGCAATTTTGAAGAATCTCCAAGATCTAGTAGCTTCACGTTTTTTTTCATGAAATCTTTGAGAACAATCATTTTTGGGTTCACAAGCAACAAATGGTCTGAGCCGCAATTTGCCCACCACTGGGTTTTACCACTACATACAAAGAATTGCACCAACAGATGTCAAACTAGAGTGGTAAGTAAGTGAGAATATTCGAGCATTGCTTTCTTCATGCAATTTGACAATAAGCTTGAGTTGACATGTTAGTTATCAACACTGACCTGATTCCATAGTTTGAATCATGAGGAGGTCCGTTGTGTAGCATTGTCTCGTTAATCGGATAAGTTGTTTTGGCAGGAAAGTTGCAAGTTGTCAAGCAAGAAACAACATTTTGTACACCAGTTTCATGGGCACAGAGCAGAACATTGTCATTGATCTTGATGTTTTTCCGAAGGAACTCTAAATTAGCCTAGGAAAATATGAAGCACAACCTTCATATTTAAATTCAGAGCTTTTAGCTTCTGTCAACATTCAACACTTGATCACAAGTGCAGTAGAATCCACTTATAACGACTTTGGCTATAAGGAAAGCCGGCCCGGTTATAACGACGCTTTTTGTCGGTCCAGACAGAATTCCTCTCTTTTTTGTACATTCTAGTTCGGCTATAACGACTTCAACTGTATCTTCACTTCGCCTATACCAGTGGTTTTCAACCTGGGGGTCGTGAACCATTTTTGGAGAGGTCGCGAGTAAGTATTTTATGTATACAGCTGTATTACATTTGCTTTGTTCGAGTTTTAGATGGGGGTCGTTAGGTTAGATGGGGGGTCGTTTGGGTAGTGGGTTGCTATAATGGGTCGTGGTACAAGAAAGGTTGAAAAACACTGGCCTATAACGACGCGTTTTCCTCGGTCCTCGCAGAATATTTTGTTCTCTTATAAGCAGTGGTGGATACTCGAGGAGGCGAACGAGGCGGACGCCTCGGGCCCATCTTTTTTAGAAATGCCATGGCCCCCTCTTTCGATAGTTTCGCATTTAGTTTTTGCATTGTTTTGTTGAAAAGCTTATGAACCACTATAAAGCCATATTTATTAAAATCAGAAGCAAATCATATGTTTTTCAAAATAAAGCAAAATTTATGTGAAAATGTGCCAAAGGGGAAGCTTTCAAGTGTCCAGCTTCCAAACTTCACACATTTGAGGTGCTTTTGTATGCACATTATGCTCTTGAATTTAGTTCATAAACTGAAATGTGAAACAAAGTTAATTTATTCATCCACCTAGTCCCGCATCTACCTTTCGCAGTGGTGATGCTTTTGGGGTCCCTTTCTGAGAGTCTCCCTCGGGTCCCCAAATTCTGATACACCCCACTGTTTATAACGACATTTGCAAATGTTCTTCGAGCCGCCACACGAATCTTTCAAGACCGAATAGTGACGCAGCTTAGCTAAATTCTAAAACGCGAAGCCTTGACAGGTGTGACGTAACATTGGCGTCAAGGACTGCGTCATCAGCAGCACTCGAGGAAAATCGTTGCGTGAGTTTTACCGTATTAGGGATTGTTGCGACGAGTCGATTTGATCGTTAGTTTTGGTGGAGCAGTGCGTGAAATATTGAACAAAAATAGTGTATCCCATTACGGAAAAATGTGCCATCGTTGTTTCTTTGAGCAGAGAAAATGGTATGAATATGGCCAAACTTGCAAAAGATTTCGATATCCCAACAAACACTTTAGCTACAATTTTGAAAAAGAAAGACAATATGACATACTTTTGATTATGAGGCAGGACGTAGCAGCGAAACAGCGGCCATTCTGATAAAACACTTAAGTTTTTCCAGGCTCTAGTATTGAACTAAAACTAAAATTTATTGTAGTTCGGCTATAAGCAGATTCCCTATAGCGACGCTTTTTCTCCAGTCCCAGTAAGTGACGCTATCAGTGGCGTAACAAGTGGGGTGCAAAGGGGTACATCTGCCCCCGTTCGCAGAATTTTGGGGGCGCCAAATTGAGGTCGGAACGTTATGTAATTATTACGAAACATGAAATGACAACGGATGTTAATAATTGCGATTTCCAAAATGTTGAAAGTCATAAGTCGCTGGTACCCAGTTTACAAATTTCATCAAGACCACCAAGGTTAGTAGAGTGAGCAGTTGCAAACCTTAAATGACATTGTAAGGCGTAGCTTAAGGTGTCACCACCAATTAGCGCCAGCGTGTAGTTTGACTCACAGATGCCTAACAATGCTTTCAGATAGCTAGGCTGCTTTGAAAATCTGGAGATAGTAAACTTTATCTTGTACTTGGCTATTTCTGCCAAAGAAGCGCATTTTTGTGACTGCAGCCGTAACAAAGGGCGTTTTTGTGGTGTAGAAAGCCGGTCCGAAGCCACTGGGCGGCATTCGGGGACAGTGCCAAACCAAATACTTTTGTGCGTACCCAAATTGTGTTTTGTCCAGTAAAACTTTTTTAAACACATAATTTAAAAAATCTTGCCCCCTAAAATGTATTCTGCCACCCAAACCTTAAAACCTGGCTACAGGACTTGTAGTAAGGGGAAAGTGTTTTGTCAAAGTCCATTTGCACTGCATGGTCAGCAACCTGAAAGTATAAGCCAGCCATGTCCAACCCAAATGGCTTACTGAGCTAAATATTTTGTCACTATCTTAATGAGGGCCGCACATTTTATGACATATTAATGAGGGCCATGGCTTACTTTGATCTTGGCAAACTAAATTTAGCTCAACCTATTGTACTGAAAGCCTGTGTATCTAACTGCAATATTAACAGACGTGTTAAAGTGGCACTGAAGACCACCTACATCAAAAATGTCAAATTCACGATTAACAAAACTAGGACAGGTTGTCAGAATATAGCATACTTTTACTACAGCGACAACCTAAACTAGGCCGCACAAAGCATTCGACTGGGCCGTATGCGGGCCGCGGTTTGGACATAGCTGGTATAAGCAAAATGTGAACGTTCCCCCCCATGGAAAAATTTCTGCGGACGCCCATGCTTACAGCATATGTTGACAGAGCTGCAACAACAAACCTAATGTTTAGCAAAATTTTGAGCTTTGATGGCTTAGTAAACTTCATGTTGAAATGGTTTTGATGTGGTTCTGAAGGTAACTCTGGTGATTTTTATTTGTGGGACATTTACAAATATTCTGACTACTTTTGTAACATTCTAATTCGAACTGTGCAACAGCGATGTGTATACTAGTTGCAATTGTGAAATTTTCACTAACTGCTGCATGTGCTTTATAATAATTCGACCTTTAAACTGAGCATCTCCATGGACATGATTTTCGAATTTCAGGTTATAAAACTGGTAGCCCAGAACTTTTCACGGAGCGTCACTGTCCTTAGATATTTCCTAAGTTAATGTATATATGTTTATATATCTATATGTGTGACCAGCCGTGGATATTACAGGAAACGAACGCGGCGGTCGCCTCGGGCCTCTTCTTTTTCAGAGATGCCGTGCGGCCACCATTTTTGAATTTGACATTAGTTCCTGCATTGTTTTTTATCAGAAAACGTATGAACCACTCTAGAGCTTCATTGAATAGGCCTTTACGCATGTCATATGTTTTTCAAAAGAAGGCAAAAACTATGTGCGCCAAAAGGGGCCCTCAACAAATTGTTCTGGGTCCTTTTCTGCGAGTTTCCCTCGGCCCCTAAATTGTAATATCCACCCTCGCATGTGACATATTTGTATTAAATTAGTTTTTCGACCAAATAATCGATAAATTTGCAGCAGCAAAGGCAAGAAAACTTTGCCTTTAAAGATAGCTCATAACTAAAGCATTGCATCGTAGTATGTATCTTATTTTCTGTTAACTTTTCAGGATACTATATCTAAAGAAATGCATAGGACAGTTATCAGAGATGTAGACCTAAACTTCGAGACCGAGACCTGTATAAAACGTCGAGACCGAGACAGGCTTCACCAAACATTCGGAGACTCGAGACTTGAAAATTTGTGGATGATTCCAAAATTTTCTAAAAATGTTTGTAAAGATGTCATCACCACTTCGAAGTTGAAATTTGTTAGAACTTCTAGCATTTTTTTGCCTGGTTTGGTTGTTTCCTACGTGTTTATACAGCAGATAAAGAATACATTGAATTGCAGTGGTTTAACTAAGCCATATCGTTGCTGTATTCAACGTCTCAAGGCGATAGGCTTGTGACCGACACCTGCATCCTTCAGACCGAGGCAAGAACTGAAACCTTCGAGACTCACAAAAATGGGTCTCGAGACGAGACAGAGTCTCGAGAAATCATCACTGATAGCTATGTCCAACCGACATTTTTTCTGAGCCAAAAATTATGTTAGTATCTTAGCCTAGGCCTCATATTGAATGACATATCAATGAGGGCCGCACATTTAATGGCTTACTTCGATCTTAACAAACTAAATTTGGTTTAAGCCAATGTACTGAAAGCGTTGGAATCCTAACTGCAATGGCAACGACTACTTGGCACCTTTAACCACTCCGTAACTTTGATTTCGTAGGCAAGTTTGTCGCCAAAGAAATAAACGTAGAAATCAGGAAACTAGTAAAAAGTTTTGCACCAAGATGACAGTTGGCATGTGGAAATTTCCCAGCATGCAGTACAGACGTGATAAAATGTCACTGAGGGGCACCTGCATGAAATATGTCAAATCCAAGATATCAAAATGTGGACACGTGATCAGTATGTAGGATAGGCAACTTATACCACAGCGAAAGCCTAAACTGGGCCCCACAAAACCTTGGATTGGGCCGCATGCGCCCTGCGAGTCGGACATAATTGTTTTAGGATTTTGTATCTGTCTCGTCTAGTAGTTCGTAAAAAATCATTTGCCATCAGGTTTTCATGAGTTTTTCTCTTTGTCCGTCTCTTTTATGCATTCGTGATTCTGCCCTCAGTAATCCCTTTCAAACGTTCTAAAACTCAAAACTTTGGGAGTGCATGCTGCATAACCTCCGATAGCGCGCACCTGCGATGAATGTGAACAGACCTGACGAGGGAGGGTAATAACAAGCAAGTAGACTGTGTCCGCGATTTTTCAAAAGCACGTACGAACCCGCGCTTAATAAAACAAGATGCAACTCTGATCAGTTTCACGCTGTGTCATTTAAGAACACTTTTGCGCCCGCAAAATTTTGTCATTATATTTATGCAGATTTTTGCAGATGATCAAGCAACATTTTGTCTAGTTTGTATTTTGTTTCACGAGCCGCTACAGTTTGAATGTATCATCGCAAAGTGGAACGCCGCAATACGACGGTTTGAATGTTCAGTCGTCACCGAAATTTCAAAGTGCGAAACGATTTCGCTATAGCTAGGGATTTTCCAAGATTCAAAGGTCTTGACGTCACAGTCATGAAGGTTTTCTGATGGGTTGAGAAACAACTATATGCGGGGCCCGAATCAGCTTTCGTTGCCTCTTTATTCTCAATTCACTCTTCGCATCTATACTGCCAGGAACGGGCTGGGTGGGGGCGCAAAAACTGACCCTGCCCCCGGACGCAGGAACCCCTAGGTACGCCACTGGACGCTATACGATATTGCTACTGCACCTATCCAAAGAAATCTTCCCGCAGCACCAGTAGTGAATCAGACACTATGATGTTTGCTCGGTATCTGTTTTGTCTGCTGAGCAAGCACCTTCACATCTGCAATGTGCATGAAGCATAGGACCGAATCAAACAAAACCCACAGTTTAAAGCTAACAGCTGAAAGAATTATTAAGTATTGATAATAATAATCAAGTGTTGAAATTAACGAATAGATAAAAAGAGTAGAACCAACGTTTCTATGCTATAGGTAGGTGCAAATGAAAATAGTTTTAAAATTCCTTCCAATGTTATCTTTACTAGTACACAACCCGCCACATAAAAAGCCATTATTTCATTCATTTGCGGATACCGAGGGGAGCAATTTGGACAATTGCCAATATTCCGCTGTGATATAAAATTTACGTATGATAACGAAATAACCAACTCTATGTGGTCTGTAAAGCCCGCAGCCAATACTCAAGTTCTTTGCTTTTTAGCTTGCTGGAATGACAACAGAAAAATAATAGTCTACATCGATAACTTGTTTAAATTGTCAGGTTGGTAAAGTTTGTGATGGTGTTGGCAGACAAAGCGAGAAAAATGTCTATAGACAGGCCCGTCACTGGCAAAAAGTTTCTATTTATTCATGTAATGCGAATTATTGGACATTGGGTTGTCGGTGTCTTGCTTCTGTTAAACAGTGTCGCATCCTCTCATTAAACCTGAGCTAATGGGATTTATGTTCCTTTCTTCAAATCAGGAGTCCACTGTCCCATCATGTGAAGCAGTATTTAACACTTGATTAAAATTCTACCGATGTTAGTGGCTTTAAATGTATTTTACGGTATTATGCTTTCAGGCCAAGTGTGAATTTATCATGCGATTATGAGATTGTTTTTCACAATAGCCAGCAGAGCTACCTAAACTGGAAGTAATGTAATAATAAATGCCTTTCATTCATTTTTTTGAATGAATTGTTGCTTCAGAAATAAGTATGATTTCCATGTACATGTAACTGCGCAAGTTTTGTCAGAAACGTGATTGTCATTTATCTGCAGTATTTACTCATCTTTGTGGAGTGTTACAGTATTTACTTGTCGTCAGTATTTACTCGTCTTTGATTTGTGGAGTGTTACTTTAAAAGGCTGCAAAAACCCAAGTTCTTGCCATTGCAAATAATCCATCTCTTCATTCTCCAGTACGATTTTGCAACCAAGCACTAACTGCAACTGTTTCTCACAAACATCTACGGCTTATTTTTCATCGGTCTTTGACTTGGTATTTACATATCTCAACTTTGCATCATAGAGCTATGTCAATAATTAAAGCGTTGAAAAAGATTAAGAACTTTCTTCCCAGGTATTCACATCTTGTACTTTATCGTGCATATGTTTAATCATAATCAAGGATGGGCTGTGCTAAAATGTGCTAAAATGCGCTTTTAAACTGTGGTGATATCCTGAAAGATCGCATAGTTCAGCCAACAAAAACACTTTCTTGGCCTACAAAAGGTAACCATTTTTTCGATACCCAACCATTGTCATAGAAAATCTGGGATATCAAACAAATAATGGATTTTTGGAACCCCCCGACCGGCGCCCAAAACATCTGGTCTGGATCCGCCACAAATTGCTTTCACTAAATTATAAGTTTTTTCTATAATAACCGTTGTGGATAAAAGCAGAGCTGGGGAACCGAAGCCCAAGCAACTTTGAATGGCTGGTTACGGACCAAAACCTTCAGATTGTGGAGCAGGAGCTGGAGCCTAAAATTTGGGTTCCTTTCCGGTTTCACAGACATAGTCTGTGGGGTAAGCGAGTTAAACAAATAATACAGTAGTTTTTAGTTTTTGATAACGCAAATGGTTCAGGAGCCGGAGCCTGAGCCAAAACCTTTTGGATGTTAAAACCGGAGCCAAACAATTTAGATGCCTGGAACTGGAGATGGAGCCTGAAATTTAAGTTCCGGCTCCACGGCCCTGGATAATAGGCCAAGCTCATTGTAATAAATTTTTATTCATCACAACTTTAGGCATGGACAACTCTAAGAATCCTTGTATATAAATTACATTCCACAACAACAATGAGCAACCACAAGGATCTGGAAACCAGTACTATTTTTCAAGTTTTTTTCTGTAGCCTATACTGTACTTATACGCATATTCAAAAATAGACAGCATTGAAGTGGTTGGCACATGGCATGTTTGTTGGTAGAAAATAATTTGCAAAATGCATTTTCTCTACATCAATCAAAATCAATGACCAGTCACACCATTTCATTCAAGCTTGTTTGATTTTCTCCTTTATTGTAACAACTTACCTTCATATTTGCAAACAATCCACCAACTTTAGCTGCCAAGTGAACAACATGAGTTGGTTTGACTTTTAAAAATAATGCCCTTGTGCTGTCAAGATCGGTGAGGTCAGCATCTTTGCTGCTGGCAAAAATCCATCCTTCATTTTTTCTCTTTTCCTCATGGTCGACTATATACTGAATGGCTTTACCTACCAAACCAGAGCCTCCAGTTACCAAAACAACTGAGTCTGAGTTAGCGAGTTCCATAGTGGTTCTGCGTAAAAACCGATAATGACGACAAATTGCAGGCTATGCGTTTTATGGGCCTATAACCAGGAGAAATGTATAAGGTACACTAGCCCATGCAACTCAGTTTTGCTGTGAGTTACACGGGCAAACGTGATTAATACTGATGGTACTTGGATATGATATTGGTGACTGAGGTTCACTGCCACCGAACAAATTCGTTTCGCAGTTTTTAATGCAAGCTCACGCTTATTGCAATGTCTCCACGATTCCACTGTCTAGCAGACAGCCGGACATGCATTTAGCATTCAGTTACCACTCTATCACACTGTAAGTAAAACGTATATTAGCAGAAACGGTAGACATACATCACGACCATTGGAGGCTCGTGACTGTAATTCGTGGGGATGCTGCAACTTTCCTAACAAAAGATTTTGTAAAGACCAAACAACATCACGTTTTATGCGGTGGGTATGATATCTCTCTTGTCACGAACCAATTTCTGTGACATATTTCTGCTTGTTTGTTCATACACTACAGTCTGTTTTTTGTTCATCCACTGCAGTGCCTTTTGTGTTAGGTTGGCGATGTGGCACTGATAACTGCATGGTTTTGTAGGGCCATGTCTGGTTGCTTTCATAGGCATAGCCAGGAGGGGCCTAAGGGGCAGAACGTATGGTCATTTTGGGCATTAAGAGGCGGTATCCCAAACAAAATATTGTTATTCGCTTAAAATCAAACATTTTGGCCCCCCAAATTTTTTCGGCCCTTCCCAAATTTTTGGTCTGGCTACGCTACTGGTTGCTGTGGCGATTTTGAAGTTTTTGGCCAGTTTGCTTGATATTCTATGGCAAAGGGATTGGCTTTGCTATCCCGTAATATTTGCATCCAGTGGAATCTAATCTTCAATAGCATGATGGATTGTCGGAGCTTGGTTCGCCCCGAAGTGTATTTTTCACAGTATAACATTAAAGCGTTCTAATTCTGGTGAGTTACATACGCCACATAGGCCATTTTGATGGAGACCCAGCCACGGTTGCCAGATATTTTCAAAAGCTTATGGACAAAATCTTGCCTATACAAAATGTTTGACTATGGGAATTTATATAGCCATAGGCGTAGCGGATAAAATATTTAGGGGTAGGATGCTTTTTGGCTGAAAAAATCTGGTTTTGTCTGAGCAACAAGCTTTGACACTAAAACAGCAATTTCAACCATGAAGTTAAAATTCATGGAATAACCTGTCTTTCGTTATGTTAATAAAACTTAAGAGCATATATTAAACACAATTGTAGATAAATGCTTTCAAATCTGACACTTTTGTGTTAACACAAAACACTTTTATGTTAACACCAGTCAAAGCATGTGCGCCGCGATGAATGTTTTCTTTCATTCGCGCAAATTGATAAACTCTACCATGAGCTCAAGTGAAATATGCTTGTAAAGCGTGCTCATTGGGCTTATTAAATACGCATGCACAAACCTTGCTGATGTCTGGACTGTTAATCTCCTGGTGCATGGCACATGTTTAGATTAATAACATTTTGTATCTCAAATCGCCTATAAATGTTAACAAACATAGACTAAATCCTACGCTACGCGGACGCAACCGTTAACGTCCATAACCCACTAACTGCACTGCTCTGTTTTAGGACACCTCCAATATAGACTCTTCTAACTACACAATTAACTCCATCTGGCTGTCTGAACAGCAGGCTGCGCAAATGTGTAACTTTGGTCGTAAGCACCAAAGATATCTTGCTGCTATGCAGTACAAAATAAGAGAAGACTACCTGAACTAGACATAGTAGCCTACATTTTTTTACAACAATCACTACACAACACAAAATACGTTGATCAAGTGGAAATCTGACTTCTGGACGTATACAACTAGGCATGTAGGCAGGGCCGGATAAATGAGCGCGAGGTCCATCAGACAAAGTCGTGACCGCGAAGCCCCCGACACGATTAGCGCAAGCGCGCAGTTCGCTCCTTTGCCAGCATAGGCAGGTTGCGAAACTTGTTAGCGGATTGTTGTACTCTTGGTCTTTACTGCGTAACAACAGCATGGCAATAAATCTTCAAATGTTCGCTTCAAGTTATGGTAGTAGGCCTTTTGCCGCATGGGACCAGGGCTCCCGCTGAGTTTTTTTCCACCCAGATCTGTTTTTTAGTCGACCTGTGTGTCTAGGTCAGCGTGGTCCAAACACTGGCACGCGGGCCGCATGAGGCCCGCGGACAGTTTTTGTGCGGCTCGCGAACGCTTCTGTGTGCCGTATATTACACAAAGTCATAATTACATTGCATTAGCCACACAGCCCTTGCATGTCACAGTAACACATCATTGAAGTGCAGGTCAATATGTAACTATTTGGTGGTAGCAATATCCTTTTTTCAATTTATGACGTTACAATAGCTAACCTCTAGGCTAGGCTAACGCTACAGTACTCCGTGACCCCAAAACATGCGTTTATTTTCATCTTTGTTGCAAGCCATAGAGCAGCGGTTCCCAAAGTGTGGGTCGCAACTAAGGTTGCCAGACGTCCTTGAGCGCCAAGGACTGCCCTTGAATTTGCTATCAAAACGCGTTATGTCCTTGATTCTTGAAAAACATCTTGTTGTCCTTGAATATTTTCCGGCGTCCTTGAAAATTCTTGACTATTATTTGAATTGTTCATTTACGAATTATTGATTACGCTAAACATTCAAGAATCTAGAATAAACAATGTAAATGAATAGAGCAATGTATAGATTTGTTCAATCTTAAACAGTTGTGTAGTAAAAAGTAAATTATTGCAGAAACGTTGTGTCGTCATAATACGTTTCATTCATTTTTCAATTTCGTACCTGTTTAACTTGGCCTGACTTGCCCATACGTGATTTAATCTTTCTGAAAGCAGCACACCGTACTCAGTGGCGTGCAGAGGGGGGGGGGGAACATGGCGACTGCCCCGGGCATCCAAAGCAAAGTGGCATCCAAAGAGTGAAACTGCAAAAATTAAAATGCTGTAGCAAGATGATTTTTCCTGTTGTAAGGCTACTAACAGATGCTGCATGGATTTAATTTTTCGAAACTGGTGTTCTTTGTCAACACTAGTTTTTACGTACTCAAACGCCAGTAATTCTCACATTCCTCAATACCAGGGACCTATACTCTAGGTGTGCGAAGCACACCCAATCAAACTGATAGCAACGTGACTTTTCCCAGATCAAACTACCAAGGGAAAATCACAAAAAAGGATGATTGAAAAAAATGACGGCCTTTGAATTGATTTTCTGAGCCAAATTTCAAAACTGTCCTATTTCAACTTGCTGGGTTTAGCTGACTTTTCATGCATCATTAGTTTCCCGTTTCGGTTTTTGATGTGGCAACCCTGGGTGTGCGCTCATGCAACTTCACACCTGTGCTTGCAATATGTGCGTCATTTTGAGCTTCGTCACTAATTGGCAGTTCAGGCGGATTCAGTCCCGTCGCCACGGGAGTGCTTTGGTGGGATTCGCCCCTCCAGACAAAGCCCCAAGGCCTCCAAATTAAAAGATGAAACACTACAAATCAGTGGAGATTGTGTTCTGTCCCCCCAGTAGTTGTACATATAACAGCCACATAAATAAAACGAAAGTTTTCTTGCGTACTTTATGTACATTTTAAATTCTTGTGTAGGCTAGTTCCAGTTTCAAACTGTCAACCCTGGGTGTCCGCAATCCCAGCCGCATACCTTCTGCTCGACTGCTATTCGACAAGACATTCGTGCAGCCATTTTCTAAATTTGTGAACTGCCCCATCGTAGCGTTGAGTGTGTTTTGCTCTTACTGCACTCTTTGAATGCGAAGCCTTATAATTTTGCAGTTGTGAACTGCTCTGACGTAGCACTGAGTGTGTTCTACTCCTCTGTTTTAATGCGTTGCCGGATACTTTTGCAGCTACGAACTGCTCTGTCTTAGCGTTGGGTGCTGTGTTTTGCTCCGGTCTCCTAACTTGGAGCGCTGATCAATTTATGTGTATTACAGTGACACATTGTACAATAACGGGTGAGGCGAGTGTGTGCAGGTAGAATAATATGCACGCTGTGTCAGCAAAGTTCGCCAAACCAACGCCAAACGTGAATATGATGTCACAAACAGCGTATATCCAGTTACATTGACCACCATATGCCATTCCACTGCTCAAACTAGAATTTGTTAAGGGGGCATACAATCAAGCAGTCGTCCCGGGCATCACCAGACCTCTTCACGCCACTGACCGTACCTCATTGAAAAAATGTCCTTGAAAAAATTTCACGTGATCTGGCAACCCTAGTCGCAACCCAAACATGAGTCGCGAATGGTCAAAAAATGGGTCGCGCCAAGTTGATTCAAATCTGTCAAAACGAACTTGTTTACATTTTTCAAGTTCTTTCAATTCCGTCATAGACTAAATTATTGCATCATACGCATTTCATTTGGCTTCGTCTTATTAGAACCGGATTATTGCATCATGATCGTTTTCCGAGAGTTTTAATGGCAGTGCAGCTACTAGCCAACTAGCTGCTAAGTTAAGATTCGTTGATTACGGAAGTATTTTGGAGCGGAATAGTTCAGTAAATAGGTCAGTGAAGTATCAGGGTTGATACTATGAAAGTTCAACTATGCAGTAGTAGAGTAGTTGGAAACATTTCCGCTGCCTAAGCACGTAAAATTCGATGTTTCAGGCTTGGGTCGTGAAATGTTCATTAACTTCAGATTTGGGTTGCGCTAAAAAAAGTTTGGGAACCACTGCCATAGAGTCTGTAATTAATTTTCGAGTTAGATTAAAAGATGTGCATTGTGAAAACAATGAATAATTTTTAGTCAAGTATAGTAACTAAACAAAAAATGAGCGTTAAAAGACAAGCGTCAAAGGAAAACAGAAAGTTCAATTCTAACTGGGAGGAAAGGTATTTCTTCACCAACAATAATGGCAAACCACAGTGTCTTCTAAGGTTGCAAATAATATCCATACCGAAAGAAATGAGTTTTTATTTAAAGAGTCATTACAGGACCAAACACGAGAAAACATCCGGGAAATACCACGGAAATTCTAGGGAAGCAATTTTGAAATAATTCAAGGGTAAACAAGCCTGCAACCAGGGGAGCAGCCGGGCAATTGCCCCCGCTTAAGAGACTTTGCACTGAAAATGTGCTCCCCATATTCTTAAGTCGCGAAATGGTTTTCTCAACTATGAAGCGATTGAAAAGCGACTCACGAAATAGAATGACTGCTGAAACCACAGCGGACATTGACTTTATAACCAAACCAAGAAAAATTATCTTGTCATTTTGTTGGTCTGTTGTGTATTTTTTTTCTAGCAGAAAATCTCTATTGTAAGTCGCAAACAAACAAAGAGAAAACTTAAAATGTACCCTAGAATCAAAAGAATAAAAAATTGCGTTAGGCGTGCAGCAAATATTACGTCCATTAGAACAGCAAACGAGTCTTTCAATTTCAGTGGAGTTCCTCTCTTTGCGGCCCGCAAATTTTTCCTTAAACCGTAATGTGGCCCTTCATGCTCGCAGTCTTGGATCACCCTGGTCTAGGTTATTATGAAAAATCGCGCGATATCTGTGTTTTTTGAAGTGACAAACTCATCAACAACTGCAATGTGTTCAGTAATATAAAGATAACTTTACATTACAGTGTTTACATGCGCACATCAGGTGAGAAAGTACGCATATCGGATAAAGCAGAATGTGTTAAATCGGTTTGATATTCTCATATAATATCATTGTCAGGGTTATATACAGTGGTGTGTTTAAGGGAAGGCAAGCGAGGCACTTGCCTCGGGCCCCCTTTGCAACTGTAATGTATAAAGTAGCCTACCTTGCTTTCAAAGGGGCCCAACAGCAATTGCAATGTATAAGTGGGCTACTTTGCTTTCAAAGGGTCCCAAAGTAACTGTAATGCACTTTTCTTTCAAAGGGCCCCCTGACTTCACTGATTTCTAATGATTCATATTTCAATTTGGGGGATCGAAGATTTCTCTGGGGTCCTAAGTGGTGACGGGAATGGAATTTTGGGCCCCTGTGACAGCGTGTCCCCCCATTGGGGGATATGGAGTGCGGCTGATACGTCTCTGGCCCTGCCACATGTGATATGCGCCTGTTGATTGCTCAGCAGTGATTACAACGTCTTATGTTCAACAAATTTATTCAGTACAGCCATTGTACAACTGTTTCGGCCAGCATTCCTTTCAATAAAAGCCTTCACCACAGGAATAACTGAACATATCTTTAGCCGTTTCGTCAGGCTTTCAGACTAAGGTTCATCGCATCTAATTCTGTGCCCAGTCATTGCTATGTTTCCATCCACATCACCTCAACACAATGACAGTTTCATATGACAGACATTTTTATTTGCAACATCGCTTTCATTCACTGGAGACAAAGCGTTTACAATTGGATTTTGATTCATGCCAATCGGAGCATCTTTTCGAAGAAATCTTTCATTCACATATTTCTTTCTAACAGCGTCGTTTGGACCTTGTGCTGAGCCAACATTTGAAATGTTTTTTTCCAGCCATGTTTATGCTTTGTCCTTTTTTCAAAAGTTGTTGTTGACATATCCAAGTGAAACTCCGCTCACATTGGTTATTTTTTGACTTGCAGTTAGAGTTCTACCAAATATATCAACGGGTATCTCTTTTATTTTAATTACAAAAAACCATTTACTATTTCTTGCAACCCTCTTCCGTTTTGCATTTGACTCAGAACATAAAGACAAAGATGTACACAAAAAGGTATTCTCTTGGTTGAATTTTTTTCAATTGGAAAGAACAAGCCACCATCAAGATAATCATTCAATTCAGTTGGTGGAGGCAAAACAAAACTAATATTTTTAAGTTTTAGCCAGCAAACCTAATATGCAACATTTCCAAAAGGAGCATCCAAATTCATGGTTCCACATTCATTCTTTCTTGTTTTTTTTTGGCCAAGTGTCTCGCAAAAAAACACCACAAAAATTTTCAAACCACTCTTTTTTCAAGTTCAAAATTATTCAAAGGTTGATTTGGCAAAATTGCATTTTCAACGTTTATATTCATGTTGTTTTATTTTCACATTGAAAAACATTATTTCGGGTCAAAAGAGAGATTTTTCCTTGTTTGTCACTTTTTGCAACAATTTCAGATTTTTTCGTTTTAAACTTTTTGATTTCTGCAAGAATCGAAGAATACTCTTTGTCTGAAATATCGTTAACAGATAAGCCTTCGAAACCAAATTTTTAATTGAATTTGACTTTGCTTCTATCAAAGTTTTCAGTTTTTCATGTTTTCGAACTTTGACCATCAAATGTTTTTCAATAAATTTAACAGACATTGTCAAAGTTCCAAAAAACAAAGCAAGACTTTGCAAAACCATTCCTAAATTTGTTCCAACCAATTTTAAAAAAGACTACAGACAACCAAAATTAATCAAAATTACGCAAAATTGAATTGTAAGAAGACAAACATTACACATATTTACTCCGCAATGATATTTTTGTGCCACTGCTTTTTGTTTTAAATTTTCTTCATGTAATTTTTTTCAAGTTCATTAATTTGATGAAGTCTATATAATGTCCACTCATTGGTTTATTTCATTCCAGAAATATCAAACAACACAATGGAGTTCCTTTGGAAATTGTTATCAAAGTGTCAGAATTATTTTAAATTGTAACAGCAATGTCATCAGTGCTGTTCAAAATAATTTCTTTTTGAAGGGCGCATCTTTGTTTTTTCAAACTATCTGTCATACTCAAAGGCACCAGTCCTTCTTTAAACAAAACACCAAAATGATATGAAACCAAGATTGGCAGGTTTGCTGGTATCACCAATTCTCCTTGTGAGATTTCCCAAGCAGAATGTTTTTTTTCTTTGGTGGAAACATACGATGGTTAAATCTGGTTTCCATAAAACTATTGGTTTTTCGATTTTAGTTATAAATTTGAACGTTATATGCGTTGATTGTAGCAACCAACCGAGAACTGGAATATTTTTCAGAGGGCTGTTAGGACCAAGCAAAATACCGCCTCCAGAATAAACTTGACCCTCTTGTTTTGAGAAAAGACCGCCTCCAGAATAAACTTGACCCTCTTGTTTTAAAAAAATACCGCTGCCAACATTTCCAAGACCTTTTCCAGAATATGTTTTTAGATACGAACCTTGTTCATCAGTTTCAATTTTTGCAATGTTTGAACCTTTTGTGAGGTACAAGCCGTTTCCCATTTCTTTGTTTATTGTTTTTTGAGCTAAAGCACTTCCAACACCAGAAAGTGCACCGACCCCGAGACTGGGGAGAATCGTTTTGGCTAAACACGGCAATGCTTCCGCCGCCAAACCAGCGAACATTACAAGAAATCAACCTTCAATTTTTAAATTGTGAGCTAATTAACCTTTGCTCATTTTAATTGTCAACCCTTTTCCATTCTCAAAAGCTTTTGTCATCGTATTCACTTGCGATTGTGTGAGAGCTAAAAGTTATTCTCCACTGAAAGCTTCATGAACAAGACGAATGCTCACTGGTCTTCCAGATTCCAAAGCGTCTTTTAACTTTTGTTTCTGATTTTCTGAAACGGTTATTTTACATTTATATAACTCATTTTATTGTATGCAATTATATTTCTCTCAAATGATATCTTACTGTCAAATTTTCACCTCTCAGATATAATTTTTGCCGTTTTGGTCTGTAACTGTTGTTTTCATTTTGTTGATTTTATCCAGTATATAACTGGAAGGTACACAGGTTTTCTTGGATGTTCTACTATTTTAACATTAGAGCTTATATGTGGATTCACGACGATTTCAGATATGTGATGCAGAGTGTTCTTCCCTCTTAAAGAAATTTTACAATTTTTGCTTTAAATGTGCATGCAATTGGCACAACCATGTAGACACACAACCAGTGAAGCGTTTCAAGCGGTAAAAGGGTTATGCTATGTGATAAATATACGATATGATATCTGGAATGTTGCAAGTGCGCGAGAATGAGTTTTCATTACGCAAATAATTTGCTGGTAGTGCGCAGTTGCGCACGTTGGAGGGAACATTGACAATGTGCTTTGGAAACAGGAACGAAGCTTGCCTCTGACGATGCTATGAATATGGAAACGCATCAGAGTTTTTAATGTTTCCTCGACATGGTGCTGAATTCTGCGATTAAGACTTTTGTCGAAATCGATCAAATTAACAAAGCCACTGGTATCTTCTCAGAAATTTGCACCTTGATATTTCAGTGAGTGAATTTTTTTCTATAAATCAAGAACATTATATCGTTTGGAGCGACACTGAAGTTGCTTTACTGTTTTATTTATTTGTGTTTCGCTCACAGACATGGCTCCTTGCACAGGGTTTCATCAATGAACAAAAGAATATCAAAATGCTGAGTCATAGCACACCATAGGTGGCGGAACCGTATGGGTCTAGGCCCCCCCACTTTTATTTCTGAGGAGGCCTGGCCTCCACACTTTTAAATTTCGAATCTTGCCGAAATATGTTTAAGTAAAACCATTGGTATTGGGTCCATTGTGAAAGTAGATTGTTCAATGAAAAAAATGTTGCAGAATTTTGGCAGTACTTAGTCAATATTATTTGCAATATATTATTTGTAATTTGGCAGGATTTCATAATTGTTTGGCAGAATACACCGTGCACAGTCTGTCACCCTGCTATGGCTTGCTTACCGCATTGGTTTTGCTGAACAGTGTTGCCGGTTGGTGTAATATAACACAATTTTTTTAAAAAGGTGCAATTTTACATGCTTGTGTGCATGGGCGTCGGAAGGATTTTTTTCCAGGGGCAAGTACTAGTGAATTTTTCCAAAAGTTGTTGTAGGGGGGGCCAACAGTGGTGAGATTTGTTTTTTACCACTCTAAACTAAGAAAACAAGCTTTTTTACTGAAATTTCAATTTCCTGCACCCCTTCCGACACCTATGCTTGTGTGTAGAAAAAGGTTCGTGCCACACCACTAAAAAATTGGTGTAATTTCAAGCGTTTTAACACGTTCTAAATAGTAAAATTTTGCTGAATCTTATGCGCAAAATGAAATATTTGACAGATAAATTTCAACTGTGTTTTTGTTTTTGCATTGGCAACACTAAACAGCTGTATTTAATTCTGCATTGGCAACACTATTGGCATCCTTACAGACAACTTGCTAGTTGCTACATATGGTTTGTCTTGTCTTTGCATTCCGGTATCTAATGCAGTTGTAGAATGAGTATTCAGTTATGTTACTTTTGTGTTAAAAATGTGGAAAAGTTGTGAATTTTGAATGTACTTAAGACAGGTATCGACGCTATGTTATCATTGCCTGTTTTTCAAGCTGTGTTTGTTTTTTTTTTAACAGCCCAGTAGCGACTCCGACATACGGGATCTTCGAACTTAACCCGAGTCTCCGATTACGACCTTGCATGCTTTGTATATTTGTGCCACCGCCCATGGTCCCACTTCAATAAGTTATTAATTCGGGCTCTTTTCTTCGGGCTTTGTCACTGTTGACATATTTTCGTTCCATGTCTGGCCTTTTGCGTTCATGTTGCAGGTGACCTGAATAAAACATATCATTCAGTTCGTTCGCTCGCGCTTTACTCGGGTTCATCCATTGAAACCCGAGCTGCCCCACGTAATTAAGTATTTTTAAAACATAATTCATACCGGGCTGAATGTTTTTTGAAGCAATGGACTTGTATAGAACATTGGATTTGAAGTCCAATCCAATGGACAGTTCCCATTTCGAGAATAATGTAAAACGAACGATAAATTGGCCAACAACTCGGGCTAATATGAATGAGCCTAGTACGCAGAGAATTTACTGACGTTATCATTGCTCTGTGACGTACGTTACTCAACAATGGAGAAGATATCATGAGCACTTCTTATTTTTACCTAACTAACGCCACAGAACAACAATAATCCCAGCCTGCATGAAAGCAAATGGAAATTTCAGTGACGCAAGCGTCGAATACTTTTATTCAGTCAGAATAAATCGTATGATGAGCCCGAGTGAAGCTGTTGACCTGGGGTCGCCACCAGGGTTGCCAGACCTACATTTTGCCAAGGGGCCAAATCTACTCCCGAAAAGAGCCAAATTCTAATCCAAGGCGCCAAAAAAAGAGCCAACCAATTTTTGCAAATTTAGGGTATCAGCAGTTACAAAGTTATGTGAACCCATACAATTTGTTTTAATGGCAATGTTCTTCATTCACAATTGTAGCTCAACAGCACAACAAGTACATGATGAAAGATCGTAAGAGAACAACTGAATATCCATGTGTAGCCATAAACTGAGATAAATTTACCGTCCTCGGTAAGTGATAAAGCGATCAACAACAATCTGAACAAAAACAACAAACACATGCACCACCTACAGTAAGTTAGGTAACGTACTCTGCTACCTCTACAGCTGCAGCGAGTAACAGGTATTCTGATTCTGATGAACTTAAACTCTAAGAATCCTAACAAATTTTGTAATAAAAAACCTTCAAAATATAGGAATTTGGTGAAAATCTGCAATCAACCAGCCCAAAAAGTAAAAAAATTATGGTTTCTCAGACAGGACCCAGGGTGGTCATATCTAATTCTTGCAAGTGGCCAAGTCTATCCTAGAAAAGGGCCAAAAAAGCACAAAAGGGCCAAACGAAAATTTTGGGGCCAGGAAGTGTTATTTGGGACCAAATTTCTGATATTTGACCAGGTGGTTCACCGATACGTTTTCATAGTGGTGTAATTTTGTCTAAAATAGTGTATTTAGACCTTCATATGGTGTATAGGTAATGACGTCATATTTCTGTGCTTGTGACATCACAGTTGCCAATTCAAACTGCAAAAATGTTGTATAGTTTTTTTGACGTGCACTTGTGCCCCCCCCACTTTGAAAAAGGTTCCGTCACCCTTGTAGCACACCGTAGGGTAGATGCCACTTTGGGACATGTAGACAATACTGAGGATCAACAAGCACTTAAAACAACACAAAAGCAATTGTGGCATTCGATCTGAAACAGTTGAAGTGTACCGCCTCGTATCTTACTTGTGGTTTTTTTCCAAGAGTTTGGGGGCAAAAGTGTTTCGTGCGTTGCTGTGAATCGAACGAAACAAACAAAACGCAACTGCATGGAAAGAACATTTCAGAAACGCACAGGCAGTGGTTTTGATGCCTGGAGGATCAAGCGAACCAAACACAGCTGAACATCAAGTAAAAGACTGGTTAACGCGTTATTCAGCATGAACAATAAGTTGGCTTGGTGAAGAAATACGAACTCAAAGGCAACGGTTTATTGGAGCAAAGCAATTATCCTTTGAAAATCAATTTAAATGCTTGATATTCAAGGACAAATATTACTGGATGCCATGTTACAACATGTAATATTAAATGTCGTGACTTCTGAATAAAAAAGCAACAGGCAGTTTTATAGTAAACTGCTCATTGGATGGAAAACATGAGTTTTTGCATGCAGCACGACAAAAAATCCCATTTTGCCTAAAAACTGTCAGCACTATAGGGCTACAAGCGCATGGACCTAGAGCAACAGCAATGTTTCACAATGATCCTTTCTTACTAGCAGATATGCAACAATATCAACAGCGATGTTATACGAGATCAAAACCAGATTGAAAGATCAGTATGAAACAAAAAAATTGATACTATGATCATAAAGCAAATCTCGATGCAGGAAATATGAAAGTGTTTCTATGCGGTTGGGACATGAATGTTCCTTTATTTTCGGGCAATATCGTAGTTTTCAAGAAACCAGTCGCACGTTTCTTTCAACGCCACATCAAGCGGTGTGAACTTGAAATCCGGCAAATAGCGCCTCAACTTCGCGTTGTCAGCTGTTTTCTTGAACTGGCCGTCCGATTTCGCTGCGTCGAAAATCAAACCGTTCTGCGGAAACGAAATGACGAAAACTGAAAACACATCGCTCACGCGCTTGCACAGTCGAATGAGCCAAGAAACGCTCCCCTGTGGTGAACTGCGAAAGCAACAATCAAACTGCGAAAGCAACAATCGTTTTACGGATGACAACAAACGTTTGCTTGTCACGTGCAAATTGTGGATAAGTTCTACATTATTTAATATACCCTAATGATTGAAGGGCGTCACGAAAAATTAGAATTCGTGACGAAATTCGACACAACAAAAATGGTCTCATAAAAGGTTCATTGGGAAAACTTTGAAGACAGATGCAGAGATAGCTTACGAACGACATAAGCTGGCGCTTCTAATCAGCTAGTAAGCGACTGAAAAACGGCAGAATTGCAGAAATGGATCGGTTCGCCTCTGGTTTATAGTGTACCTTGAAAATGAATAAAACAGTAAGGAAACCTGGGTAGTCTGGGACTGAGCGGAATGCAAAACTTCAGACAAATAAACAAAAAAGATCCAGACAAAATGAGATTAAATGACCTTGAAGCCCATGGCTTGGGATACCAGCTCCGCGGTTTCCTTTATTGAAACTTCATCTTCTTCACCGACGGATAAGATGATCGGTTCTGACTCTTTGTATTCGTGCAGCACCCAGATTATAAGCCGTGCAAGATCGCGAGAATATATAAACTGACGTCGGGGCTTCCCCGAACCCCAAACAGTAAGTGGTTTACCTGAAAAGAAACATGATTACTGATACTACAACGCTCCAGCACGAAAATATTTTAAATGCTTTGTTTTTTCGTGGTTTTTCCTTCACGTCACCAACTCGTTAACACGTTTTCGGTCTGCAATTCATCTAGAGCTGGCCTGCACACAACTCAGAAAGTTTGAAAGACCCAATTGAGCAACATGTTTTTTTGCTGGCCGGAAAAGTCCTATATCATTTCGTTGTAGAGATCTTATTAAAGTTTCGACGAAATTGCGGAACGAAATTCAACTATTCGAAGAGTCGGACATTTGCACTATTTTTTGCAATTTTAAAGGAAGCCTTCTCGAGCAGCAAGAAAGCTCTCGCGGGCGATATGCTGTGCAGGCCTGATTTAGAGCTTTGGTACCTAATTTATGATTTTGTTATCGAGAAACATCCGTTAATTAAGCATACAGTTCGAAAACATTAACAGACATTTGGCGTGTTTGACGTTTTTGCATAAAATGTTTCATCAATATCTTTTACTTCTATTTTTAAAACGTGAGGCTTTTATAGGCAAAAAGGTTTTTTTATTTCCAGGTAGACGTATTGCACATTGATTCGCAGTATAGGTGTTTCACCAAATAACAAATCCACTCAATATGTGGAGAACATGATTCAAGAGTCTTCAAGCTGCGGCTCGGACCTTGTCGGTGATTGGTGATCACTTTTAACAAAAAGAACGTGTACACTAGATATTTTGAAGGGTGTGCAAGTTTGCACGGGAAATAAATCGAACAGCTTATTCGTTTTTTTGTCTCCATATTGGTTTGCTTTGTTTTATAACTTTTTGGTCATCGCAATGTGTTCCGCGCGTTTTTTGCATTTTTTGCTTTTGTTTTTCCTCAAAAATTGTATCATTATGATAAAACATGAGCAAATGTAAGAACTTGTTTTTGATTGTTGCCAACACTCAAATACAAATAATTTAGTGAACCAGTCATGGATAACTTGAAAAGGCTTTATTCACTTCAGTTTCGTTTATACCCGCTTTTGTACTCTTTCCGGGTATCATGACTGGTTTTCCGTGGGGCCAGTCGTCTGCTTTCGTAGTAAATGGTGCACTGGTACAGAGTCAGTGGCCACATGTACCTTGTGACAGGTCGCATGTACCGCGTTGTGCTGCTTGCTCAAACAACCGCACAACTTGGCCGATAATCTCCAATCAATTAGATTTCATTTCAACGCATGCGAGCTTCAGCACAAAGAAATCATTTTTTTCTTGAACTATTCGACTTTCAGCAACAGAACTACAGGTTGAATCTGTATTGTGCTTTTTGTTGGCCGGTCGGAAATTAACAAAATTATTTTTAATTTCTCACAGAACCGTTGCACAGCTTCTTGATCTTAAAGAATAGGTTTGAAACAACTTTTTGTTGGTACAGTAACCTTTCTTTGCTATTTATTGGGAAAAGTTTCAAGTGACAACGCAAACCTCAGTGGAAACAGCCAATGTTTGTTTAAGCAGAACAGTGTTGTGGTTCGTCTGACCACAACATGGCATTTGTTGTAAACCTGGTTTGATGAAATGACGACCAGTGATGTAAAACGCCTGGATGACGCACAAAAACAAAAAATGCAAACTCCATACAGGACCTCATCATATGCTGTAGATTTGAAAAGTATGTTTAAGATATCTGACATTACTCTAAACAAGATTTCTAGATTGAAACTGATGAAAAAATAGTGACACACTGAACACAGCAGACAGATATCGATCTATATAATATCCATTAGATATATTCAATAACATATTCCAACTTTAAACCTTCTGGTATTACATGTTTTATTTTGAATATAACGCATGCAACACGCAACTGATATCATTCAACAAAAAATAAACAAAAGGCTATTACAATATAATTTCTTTGGAATAGCTTTTATATTTATTCCACAATTAGCTAGCTGCACTGTTTGAAAAAGCATTCAGACATTTTAAACTTATAATGCTACAAAAGCAACAGGTGCAACCAATAGTCAGACCTTCTTTCTTGGCATTGTAGACCTTGTGAATTAGACCAGGTATCACGTGGCCTTCCTCTATATTGAAATTATCACCTGGTCCAAACACGTTGGTTGGTATCACTGATGTGTAATTGTGACCATACTCTTGGTTATAGCCCCGGTTTAAAATATCAATCAATCTTTTTGCATAGTTGTAAAGAAGGTAAGCATCACATGGGAATAAAACAGGCATCACAGAGAGAATGACAGTGCAGGTTAAGGCATAAAGGCAAATCAGATACATCTGTTGCAACAGCACTATTTATTCTAGTTTGGTAAAAATTATGTTTGTTTACTCATTATAAAGACAGTAAGGTGAACACTTTACCACTTTTGCCGGGAAATATATTCTAAGTTCGTAAACAAAAGTGGTTTTAAATTGTTTGCTAATAAATGCTGGTATAGTGCTAATAAGTGTTGGCAGTACTTATAAATGCTGGTAATTGGTTTAAACAGATTGTCTTAAAAACGTTGTTAAAAATTTCGCAAATTCTTATGAAGAGTTGTAAAAAAAGTAAAGAAATGAATATTCATCAACATTTGCAATTGAGGGAAAACATTATGGAAGCAACCAAACCTAGATTTTTAGAAACGGAAGTACGCAAACCACCAACATAGGCAATAGAATGCAATGGACACAAATATTTGGACTTCATGTAAAACCGCATGTGTCAGGGATTGCAGCTGTGGCAAAAAATTGATAAAACAGTACATTCTATTGAATTTACACAGTGATCGGCAACCTTGGTTCATTTGCAAGACAGTTTCATGCCTTACTAGCACATTTTGGGGCCATGTTTTTCCCTATTATTGCGCTTTGGTAAAATGAGGGTTTCTGCACACACCAGTTTTTCCAACCGTCCTCATTTTCAGCAATACACAACTGAGAAGAATAAAGGAAAAAATCCATGTTCCACTTTGCTGCCAATTTTCTTGTGCTACAAGGTTTTGCAAAATTTTTGTTCTGATGTAAGTTTAACCCAGGTCATTACTATTAGTTTTTACCAGACTTGATCTTGCTAGTGTTTTTTTCAAGCAATAATTTTCAAGAACCTTAAAGACTTTTCATTTGTGGCTTCATGGTCTTTTTCAAGGTTTTCCATAATTTTTTAGAGTAATTATATTTGCCTTCACAAGCACCAAATGGTCTAAGCCACAGTTTGCCCACCACTGGGTTTTATCAGCGCAAACAATGAATTGCGCTAAGAGATGTCAAAACAGGTGGTAAATAGATAAGTAAATAAGTGAAAAGATTGACCAGCACTGCTTTCTACACACATTGATAATAAACTTGAGGTGACATGTTAAAAACAACGCTGACCTGAAACCACAGTTTGAATCATGAGGAGGTCCATTATGTACCATTGTCTCATTAATCGGATAAGTTGTTTTGTCAGGAAAGTTGCAAGTTGACAAACAAGAAACAACATTTTGTACACCAGTTTCATGGGCACAGAGCAGAACATTGTCATTGATCTTGATGTTTTTTCGAAGGAACTCTAAGTTAGCCTAGGAAAATACGAAGCACAAGTAATTTTTACTTAAAATTATTTCAGTTTTTTAATTTCTAACAACGCTTGATTAATCAAGTAAAGTAGAACTCGCCTGCAACGACTTCGTCTATTTCGACAGTTTGCCTATAACGACGCTTTTTTTCTTCGGTTCAGACAGAATTCCTATCTTTTGCGTACATTTGGTATCGGTTGTAACGACTTCGGCTCTATCGTCACCTGAACCGTCGCCAGAAAGTCTTCAATAGGGGGGCTTTACATTTGTTCAAGAGGGCTTGACATTCTAAAAATTGACAAAAGTTAACGGATTTATCGTGTTTCATGCTTCAATTTGGGCGTCTTGGAGCTTTGTTTCGGGGGGGATAAGCCCACCAAAGCCCCCCCCGTTGCGACGGGTCTGATCGTCACTTTGCCTGGAGCAGTGTATACTGGTGGTGAGAACCCTCGTTTTGTGGGCATGTTATTGCTCGACTCTTCATGGAAGCACAACCATCAACGACCAATCCCCACCCGGGAATATTCTATAACGTTGTCAAGCGTTGACCCATATGTGCAGAAGCCAGCAATTTTTTGCGAGTGCAAAGGATATTTTGCCCAAAAATCCTTAAATTTGCCCGAAAAACTTTTATGCGACAAACTTTCTCCCTACGAATTTTCTAAAGGTGTCGTTACATTATACTTTTGCCTACCGAGTTTCCATAGACTTAAATAAAAACTTTGGTGCTTGAAATTTGGTTCTTAATAACCAACTGAAAAAAGGACGATGGGCTGTGCAAGAACATTGTCAGTAGCCAGCTCTAAGTACTCTTTAGTATCTGCCTCACAGTCCTGATGTTTGGTATTCCATTGACATTCTGGATATTGCCGTCAGCAAGTAACCTCAGTCTCAGCTAATGCAGGCCTAAAGCTGCTTCCTTCTCTGAAGACTTATATGCAGTGGCGTAACTAGAGGTTTGAACTATGGGGGCAAACGTAACTCTGAAGGGGGCCCTTTGACCACCGTAGGGGGCCAATAACCAACACTCAGAAAAAAAGTAAAGAAATGATAGTAAATCTGAATGTCGTGGATGTCTATACTAGCTAAAAAAACAAAAACACACTGAAAAACGCAAAAACAAACAACTTACTGAAAACCAAAAGAATACCAAATATCAAAATGTCAGCTAAAGGGGGCCCATTTTTACATTTAGCTTGCCAGGGGGCGAGATCTCCCCTCTGCACCCGTCAGTTACGCCGTTGTTCTATTCATGTGTGATTATTTTCATTATGATTGTACCGCGAGTCTCATAATATTGTCTGTTCAACTTCATTTACATGCAACAAACAGCATGGCAAATTGTGTTCATCCAAATACTAAAAAAATACAAAGCTTTTCTGTACTCTCCTGGGATAGACTCCATTAATATGAAGTAGGTGCCTTGCAGCATCCCAGATTACCTCAGTGTACAATTAATAAAGCACACAAACGAAATGCCTTCTTTTGTCCAAACTTTCAAGTGAGTCAATTACTCATCAACTCCGACCAACTAAATCACGAATTTACTAGAAACAGTTTCTTGATTTTATATATGGTTAATTTGTTTTTATGACATGACGAACTTTTATTTATGCACTCAACAACAAAGAAGTATAATTTGATTAGACTAATTTTGTTAAAAAATGTTGGAGCTTCGTTGCCCAAATTTGACAAATCAAAACTTTTTCAACCCAAGCTTTTACACCTGCACCCCCAGCCATGGGCGTCCCGAATTTTTCCAGGAGGGGCAACGTCAGCATTTTGCTTTTCAGGTTTCTGACGATGCAATGCAAATGGATTTTCGATTTTCACAAAACGCTTAATCTTTCTACTCCACAAAGAAAGTGCCCCATTTTACGGTAATATTCAAAAAAAGCACTTCGTTGGCAGCAATAGCCAGGTACAGCACATTGCGATAATTTACACAATTAGCCTATCTGCAGATTTTCAAAGCAGGGCACTTCTTTACAAAGAAGCATTGCCACGATCTTTAACGAAACCACAAATTATGACTTTAGCACCCAGGAGGAGATCCTGGTTTCTACTAAGATAAAGTTCGGTATAAGCCTGGTACTCAAAAAGCCCTGCCTCCGAAAACTCGCGATTAGTCCAAAAGAGCTGTTGTATTCCCTTGCGGCGATACGATTGTAGATAAATGCCGATAAAGCACGGCCAGTCGATATATAACCAGTCACAAGTTCAAGGAAAACAAGCTTTTAGAAAAATTTCCGTACCAGGACCAAGCAGTTTCGAGTAAATTCCTGGCGAAAACAAATTCGAGCAGAAACAACGGAATTTTACAAGCCAAAAGAAATTCGACTGCACGACAACGCACATCACATTTCAAAAGCAAAGACCATGCCGCGAGCTGCTACCAACAGTTTTCTACGGCTCGCAGGCGCTGCACTAATCAACGCGTGAGGAATGAACGAAACTCGGCCGGAGGAATTGCTTGGACGTAACAATGACTTTATTTTACTTAGCAAGACTCGTCAGCGTCACTTCGAAACAAGCGGTTGTCGGCCTGTTTGGTGCTGATGTTGTTGCCTGGATTCGATAGTCAGTAAATCAAGGGTGAAAGAGTTGGTGAAAAGCATTTGTCCGCGTAGAGAGCTTAATGCCGTGTGAATTCGTCTCGGCGTTAATTTTTCTATTTTCCGCTTGTTCTTTGGCGTGAGTTGTTTTTTTAATAGGGTGGAGATATTCCATTAATTTCCACGAACGTGCTCGAAGTATAGAAGGCGGGTGCGGTTCGCGCCCAGAGATGGACGATGATGACCTAGACACGTCGGAGTATTATAGGGATGTTCAATCTTTCCGAGCCCTGAGAAAGTAATGGTTCTTCTGAGTTGAAGGATTCTAAATCTGTTTTTCTGCATTTTACTACTGCTGACCTCCCTGTTGAGGTGAAAATTGGATACTTGTTTTTCCGCGTGAAACAGTATGTTCCGAGACCATTACGGTGTTAAGTGTAACCGCTATGGGCATGTCGCTGGCCAATGCCGAGGTAAGCACTCGCTGCTGCTCAAATGTCCAAACTGTGGAGGCGGTCACTCCGCCAATGATAAAATCTGCTCGAGATGCAAACGGGAAACCGAAATCCTTAAACTGTCCTATGATGGCTGTAAAATACATAGAATTGCCAGAAGTCCTCCCGTTATGGTTTCACAATCCGCTTTTCCCCCTCTTCCGAAAAAGACGTGAGTAGATCGTACACGAGCAAGATCTATTGTTGGCGCCGCTCCATTTCCGCATGCCGCTGGTGTCCCACCGGATCAAGACGATCATTTCTGAACAACTTGATTTTTCCAGCCTCTTGTTTAGCAACCCAGTGACCTTCCTCGCCTTTTTAGCGGAAGTCATCAGGCAAACCATGCTGGCAAAAGACAACGACGAGAGTATTGACGTATTCCCTCTTATCTTTATAAAATGGCATGAATTTAAAAACTACCTTTCTGCACTAGACGACTTACCTGATGTACTCTGCATCCAAGAGTCGCATCTGACACAAATTCCAGCCTTCCATCCCCCACTATCAGGTGATTCGTAAAGACCGGCCTCTTTCCAAAGGAAAAGGTGGTGGCCTAATAATGGTTTGTGTCAAGACGTCTTTAGATTTTTCAAACATTGATGTCGCTCTTCCTGCCAGCAGCAATCTTGAAGTTCTAGGCATTGCTGTACACTGTTTTTCCATCTTTAACATTTACAACCCCCCCTCCAACCCCTTGACCTCCACCTCCCTTGATTTTTTATCCAACTTTGGAAACGTTATTCTCTGATTTTAACGCTCACCACGGGATGTGGGGAAGCGAGTACACAAACTATAGTGGTAGATCTTTGGTAGAGGCTCTATCGACGTACACGATTTAGTTGTCCTAAACACTACTACGCCAACGCATTTTTCACTCACGGGACGTAACGCATGGAGCCTATTAGACTTGGTTCTTGTCTCCAGCTCATGCGCTTCCCTCTGGACATGCACAGTAACAAGCGAATTCTTGGGCAGTGACCATTCTATTGTTCTAACTAATGTCAATGTGAACAACACACCGGAATATCATGGTGTCCCGGAATGGAACTTCTCCAAAGCAGACTGGCAGAAATTTAACGCCGCCTGCGATCAAACTTTGACTTCTTTCTCCATCTCACTAAGCTACACCTATTGCTTCTTTGAAACTAGTGTTTGCGAAGCTGCTCTGGAAGCTATTCTACAATCCAAGATATCTCTTAAAATCGCTGTTCCATGGTGGAATAAGCAGTGCGACGTTGCTGTGAAGGAAAAGCATGCCTTCAACAGAATGAAACGGACTTGGCTTTTAAGTGATTATTGTTTTCAAACGGTGCAGAGCCAGGGCTAGAAGGGTTATACTAGAGACAGACAAAGTCGTCCTCCTGGCAACAATTTTGCACATCGCTCACATCCAACACTAATCTCTCAAATGTTTGGAAGGTAATCAAAAGCTTCTCCGGTCACCGCTCCAGTTATTTCATCCCAACGTTGCATGACCAAGGTATTTCTGCCAAAAATAAACAACACAAATCCAACATGCTCGCAAACCAGTTCGCTTTATCCAGCAGTTGTCTAAATTATCCGCCGCGTTTTGTCAACGTGACCCTACCAATCCAAACGCGACTATTGCGAAATGCGATGTCCCATACGACGCCAATTGATCCAGCTCTAAATCAGGCTTTTTCCATTAATGAACTTCTCTCCGCTATCAATGACACTAAGAACACTACACCCGGACCAGACAACATCTGCTACGAAATGTCCATAATCTCTGGAAGTCATGCTACAGCTGTTTAACAAAATCTGGTTCACCGGCAAAATTCCTCCATCCTGGCTACATTCCATTGTTATCCCTATTCCAAAACCAAACAAACCTGCGCACTTACCGTCTTCCTACCGCCCAATATCCCTGACCAGCAATGTTTGTAAGCTTTTCGATAAAATGACTGTCGCCTCAACTGGTTTTTAGAGTTTCATAATGTCCTTCATATCTCGCAGTCCGGCTTCCGACAGCACCGCAAAACAACGGATCATCTTCTCCGTCTCCATGACGCAATCCACAAGTCCATGGCGAACAAACACAACGTTTTGTCTGTCGTGACACAGAAAAGACCTACAACATGATGAACAAAGAAGTTCTTCTATCCAAGCTGCTTAGCTATGGCATTTCAGGTCGCATATTTCACTTCATTCGCTCATTTCTTTCCAATCGAACCTTCCAAGTCCGCATTGGCTCTACTTTATCCATGACTAAAAGCATCAAACGGCACTCCGCAAGGAAGCGTCCTTAGCCCCATACACTTTCCTTTGATGATAAACGATCTCCCAAAGCGAATCACATCTCATGCTGCCCTGTACGTGGATGACTTTTGCTTCTGGGAATGTAGGTCTGATATAACCCTCTGAAAAAGACTGAAACCAAACTGTCTAGCACAATCTGCTGCTGTCCTGTTTACAAGGAAACATACAAGTGCTTAAGGTTAACGTTTCAACGAAACGGTTCTTACTGGCCGCATATACAGAAAGTTGTGGCGAAATGCCGGGCTCGGCTCAATGTTATTAGGATGTTGAAAGGTACGTCCTGCGGTGCAGGTAAACGTCCATTACTTACTGTCTATAGGTCGCTGGTTGGATCTGTAATAGAGTATGGTATGGAGGCCTATTTTGTCGCGTCTCCCAGTCTATTAAAACCATTACAAAAGATCCAAAATGATGTACTGCGCTTGTGTACTGGAGCCCTGGTCAGCGCTCCAGTGATTTTGCCTTCATCACGCGTGCAATGAGATGCCTTTGATCATTAAGCACAAGTTCCTGTGCCTGAAGTTTAAAGCCCATCTCTTGTCATTCAGTGACCATCCAGCCCTGTCGTTAACTGAGGATTGCTGGCAGGAACGTTTTCCTGACTCGCCTGGTTTCTGCTCTTTTATGTTCACAAAGACTGAGGTTGATCATTCCGTTTTCGCCGCCGCTCCGGTGCGCATCCCGAATATTCCGCCTTGGCCGATACGAAAACCTGTCATCGACCTCACTCTTACAGTTTGTCCGTCAGACGGCATCTGCATTCGTTGCACCGGTTTTCACTTCGCATTTGCACAATATCTATTATCAGTTTGTGAAAATTTATACAGACGGATCAAAAACCTCTGAACGAGCTGGTTGCGGTATATACATAGCGGATAGGAACCTACGATATTCTATTACAATAAACAAATTCTCCTCCATCACTTCTGAACTCTTCGCCATTCTTCACGCATTGTACCTGGTATACTCATTAACAATTATTAAGGTAGTTGTCACAGACAGTCTCAGCTCATTACAATCGATCACTAATTGGAACTGGAAAAAGCATAGTTTCGCAAATAAAATTGCCCTCTATTCCACACTCCCAGCATCGGGATACGAGGTCCGTTTCCTTTGGGTTCCGGGCCACCAAAACATCCCAGGAAATGAAATTGCTGATCAATTGGCAAAACTCTCCACTGCCAAACCATCATCCAATCCACCCAAATGTGTTCACTACAAACGGGTAAATACCCGATTGAA